>LNAP01001913.1_pt1 | contig 30780 bp, 26 predicted proteins | sample 602601 | NCBI WGS metagenome assembly LNAP01 (sample SAMN02440304, study PRJNA202911) | soil metagenome | biome: Subtropical and temperate rainforests or woodlands; isolation source: soil samples (1 kg each in a 20% v/v slurry with milli Q water) were... ...
CGTGCGCGTCAGGCTCTCCTGCATGCGCCGCAAGGCGTCAAACAGCAGACCAATCTCGTTGCGCGACGTCACCGCCACCCGCTGGGTCAAATCGCCCCCCGCTATACGATCAAAATGCATGCCGGCTTCGCGCAAAGGACGAATGACTGTCCTTCCGAAAACAATCCGCACCGCAATCATCAGCACCAAGCCGACCAGAATACCGATCCCAATCGCCGTCAGGGCGCGAATGAAATCCTGATCGGCCTCGGCGAAAAACTCAGTTTCATACCTGTCGATGTAGCTCGAAAAATCAGCAATAGCCGCATCAAAAGCCAGGCCGCGCGCCAGACCGAACTCGCTGTTCACGAAATAAAACGTGACATAGTCCTGAACTTCAAGCGCCTGCATCATAGGAGCGATCGCATCGTCCTCATAAGGCCGATAGGTGCTGATCAAGCGAGTCGACAAGCGCCGCCCCTCTGCATCCTCGGGCATGTCTTTGCGAAACTCGGCAAAGCGGGTCTTTACAGCCTCCAGTTTTGCCGTCGCCTCGGTCAGCATTTCCTTGGCCTTGCCAGCCAGCGCAGCGTCTTTATTGGCATCCGCCTCTTGCTGGTAGCGTGCCGCCACCATCAATGCAACGCGCATTTGCAGCATGTCGTTGCTAATTCCCATGACTTGCTGGGTACGATCGTTTTGCCCACCGATTTCATGGATGGACTGGGTATTCTGATAAAGAAAGTAGCCGGCGACACCGCCAACGCCCATAATCAGCAGCATGAACAAAATCTGTGCGTTCATTAGCAGGGCGCTGACCTTGATATCGGCGAATTGAAAGCGACGCTTGGTTGTGCGTTTAGACTTCTTGATGTCTTTTTTTGTAGATTGTGTAGTTATGGACATGATTAGACCTAAGTAAAAGCTGCATAAACATCAACTGGTTGAAGAACACACTCATACCAACCAGCCACTGCGAAAATCAAAGCGCCAAAGGATAAGCAACCGCCGGAACGGCTATGCCTTGATTAGACAAATCCAGCAACGGATTGACGACAGGCTCTTGCAAGGCCGGCTCGCTTTGCACAGGCAAAGCCGAGACAAACTCCGGCGCCTGAGCCGGGTTGGCCAGCACGTTATTTTTTTCTACCAGCCGCTCGAAACGGCCGTCGGAACCAAATCGCAGCCAAAGCTCCTGGCGAAAGTAAAGCGCGTCGGTCACCATCGACGCCTTGTACGCCCAGCGCGCCGTCAACGCACCATCCCATTGACGATAGACGTCAACGGGATCGGCACCCAAGAAGCGACTGGCTTCGGCCAAGGTCGTTTGTCCTGGAACCACCTGAGCCAGGTTTGACGAGGCAAACCTCTGGCCGGACGTCGAGCAAGCCGCGGTCAATGCGGTGCACGCAAGAATCAGCGCCAAGCGCATCAGGAACCGGCCCGGCACACTCATCAGAATTCTTCCCAATCATCGTTATTGGGCGCGCCTCGCGTCGCCATGACCGCGGGCGCTGCGGCCGTTGAAGCCGATCGTTGAAGCGCTGGGGCGCTGCGCGCGGCACGGGCCGGCTGCTGTGCCGAGGCGGCTCTCGAACGTACCGCGTGTTCAAGCCCAGGGACTTTACGGCTATCGACCTGACGGGTCAGGGCCGGCGATACCGCCTCCACGCCTCGTGATGGTTTTTGCGTTTTTCCCAAAGGAAGCTTGGCGGCCGACGACGGCGAAGAAACCGATTTGGCCGCCACATTGATCACTTGGTTATCGAGCAGTTTGAAGCCCGAGACAGCTCCGCTGACGTGCGCCACCTGGTCGCGCAAATCACTGGCCGAGGCGCTGGCTTGCTGAACCAGCAGGCCATTTTGCCGGGTCACGCCATCCATCTGGGTCACCGCCCGGTTGATTTGGTCGATACCGGTGGACTGCTCCGTCGTTGCGGCGGAGATTTCCCCCATGATGTCGGTGACGCGAGCCACCGATGTGACGATCTCCTGCATCGTCGCTCCGGCGCGCTCGACCTGTGTAGAGCCTTCCGTTACTTTCTTGACTGAATCGTCGATCAGCGTCTTGATCTCTTTGGCGGCCTGCGCGCTACGCTGGGCCAAGGCCCGAACTTCGGAGGCGACCACGGCAAAGCCCTTGCCCTGCTCGCCGGCACGGGCGGCTTCGACCGCGGCATTAAGCGCCAGAATATTCGTTTGAAAGGCGATGCTGTCGATCACACCGACAATTTCGGATATTTTGCGCGAACTGTCTGAAATGCCTTGCATCGTATCGACCACCTGCCCCACCGCCGCACCCCCGCGCTGCGCGACTTCGGAGGCACTGGCCGCAAGCTGGTTGGCTTGACGGGCGTTGTCGGCATTCTGCTTAACGGTGCTGGCCAGTTGCTCCATACTGGCGGCTGTTTGCTGCAATACGGCAGCCTGCTCGTCGGTGCGCCCGCTTAAATCGGTATTGCCTGCCACCAGTTGGTAGGCCCGCTCGTTAATATGCTCCATGCCGGCACGCACCGTGCCGACCGCCCGGCCCAGGCTATCTTGCAGACGTTTGAGCGCCGCGTACAACGCCCCCATTTCGTTGCTTGAACCCAGCTCAATGCGGTGCGTCAGATCACCCGCTGCAATGCGGTCGAAATGCTGGCCAACCTGCTGCAGCGGCCGCAACACTGCGCGTGACAAGGTACGCCAGGCCAGCAAGCCCAGCAACACAGCCAGGACGAGCAGCCCGACGAATACATACCGGGCCTGTTCAAAGCGCTGGGCAATACTCTCTGCCGCCGCGCCTTCCAGCGCCGCGCCTAATTCCATACTGCTTTGCTGCAGGTTGTACCAACCCGTTCCCACTGCAATAAACGTCAGTAGCGATAAAAACAGGACCAGCATGCAAAGACTGGTTTTTAACTGCCATTGCTCAAGCTTCATTAATTATTCTCACACCCTAATAGCTAGCAAAAGTTGTCTCCGTCCATGAAACACACTGAACGTACTAAACAAATTCCATCCATCACCATTGATTTAAATTAAAACCGCAACCAAAACCCGAATGCCGAGCTACTTTTAAACCCGACCTGACTAAAAAAGGCTTAGCCGCGACCCATATTGAATAAACTGGTTGCCTGGATCTTCTTGAAGGCCAGCGCGGCCGCTTCAAGTGCCGACGTGCGCAGTTGAAGTTGGGCCGTTGCCGAGTAGTAGTCCACATCTTCCAATGTAGACAACTGCTGGGTATAGCTCAGCCCGCGCGCGGCGCCGGTGTTGCCAATGGCGTCGATCTCGTTCATGCGCGCGCCGATGGTGGCGCGAACGGTCAGGATCTGGTCGTAGTTGGCGTCCATTTTCTGCATCGCCGTGGCCAGCGAGTTAGCCAATTTGGCCTGCGCCGCCGGGTCATCGGTCGATGAGCCCAGCGCTGCAATGATGTCGTCGAATGTATTGAAGATATTCAGGTCGGTCTTGGAGGCAGGAGGCACAGAAGGTTCGACCAGGAACTCATCGCCATCAGTTGGATTGCCCGACAGCGTCACCTGCACACCACCGGGCAGATCGAGACGGGTCGTCCCCGGTATATATGGCACTGGAGCGCCAACTGGAGCGACTGCAATTCCATCAGGATCGGTAACATTAACCGTATATTGAAGCTTGGTCGGATCCGCCGGGTCTTCGGTAAATACGATCGCAAACGTATTACCAATATTCGAGCCCTGGGGATCCGTAATAACCGGTGTACTGATCTGAGTAGCGCCGTTGATGGTGCTCGTTTTATAACCCGCTTGCACCTGAGATACAGGCTCTATGCTGAAGTTGTCCCCCGCAATAGGCTGACCCGAGAACTTGACCTTCACCCCGCCGGGCAACTCCAAACTGGTCGTCTTTTCAACAAAATCCACAGGACCATCAACTCCTACCTGATTGCCATCGGGATCGGTGGTCGTAATGGTGTATTGCAGCTTGGTGGGATCCGCCGGGTCTTCTGAAAACTCTATCGCGAACGTGTTGCCAACGTTGCTGCCCTTGGGATCGGTAATTGTCGGCGCCCCAATCACACCAGTGCCCAGGTTGTCACCCGCAGTGGTCACGTAAGCACGCGAACCCGAGGGTGCCCTGGCGAACACATCAAGGCCGTTGTCGCTGCCGGAAATCTGGCGCGTCTGGTCGACCTGGATCAAACGCTGTCCTTCGTCGCCCTTGAAGGTGACTTTGCCGTTCGTATCGACCGAAAACGGTTCGACATTGCCTTGATGGCCGGAGAACAGATACTGGCCGCTGCCATCGGTGGCGTTGGCCAGGCCCAGCATGTTTTCCTTGGCGCTTTGCAGGACATTGGCCAGGGTGGCCCGGTCGGCGTCCGACAAGGTGCCGTTGCCGGCGGCAATCAGTTGGGTCTTGACGTCTTGCATCAAGGTCGTCATCGAGTTCAAGGTATTTTCTTCGATGCCCAGATTGTTCTTGGCGACCTCGCGGTTGTCGCCAAAACGCTTGTTCAACGCCTGCGACTGGCTGATGTTGATGGCCTGGGCCGCGCCCAAGGGGTCGTCGGCCGGAGTCACCATGCGCTGCCCGCTGCCGATCTGCTGATACAAATGCATAAGGTCGGACTGCTGGGCATTAATGGAATTCAGACCCGTCTGGAAGAAAAGATTGGAACTAATACGCATGACAACACGACCTTAAAATAATAGGGCAGAACAACTTTTAATAATGCGGCTTACGAGCGCAGACCCAATAACGTGTCGAACAGGCTGGAGCTGACGTCGATCAAGCGCGATGCCGCCCGAAACTGCTCTTGGTAGCGATCCAGATTGACGTACTCTTCGTTCAGATTAACGCCCGACACCGCTTGCTGCGCCGCGTAGTTTTGCTGAATCAGGGTCGCCTGGGCCTTGGCCGCCGTTCCATTCTGATTCGTCATCACACCCACGTTATTGACGATTTGCGAAAACGATTCGTTCAAGCTCATGGTGCCATTGCCCAACACCTTTTCGGTGCGCAGCTTGGCCAGCAGCAAGGCATTGCCGCCGTTGGCCGAACCGCCGTCCTTATCGGCCGCGGCGAGTTTTGCCGGATCGTTGATGACCACTTCCAGATCGGCCGCGACGTTGCGCGTTGGCTGCAGCAGCCAGGAGTCGCCTTCCGCCGGCGTGCCGCCAAACTCAAGCTTGACGCCAATGCCGATATCGCCGGGAGGCGTACGCCCATCCAGTTCAGCCTGAGTGCCGCTAAACACCTGGGTACCGTGAGGAATACTGGTCACCGTGTACTTGCCGCCGCTGAACTCGATTTTGTAGTCCTGTGCCGTCAGATCCTTGGCCGCCGTATCGGTGAACGACGTCGTCAGGCTGCCCGAATTGCCCGCCGCGGCAATGGATTTGGGATTGGCCAGATGGAAGAGATCCCCGCCGGCGTCACCATTCAGGTCCACCCCTTCTTTGTGCTGCGCATTGACCGACAGCGCCAGACCCGCCGCCAGGCGGCCCAAGTCATTCTGCACCGAATCCAGCGTTTCATTACGGTATTTGAGCAGACCGCCCAGGCTGCCGCCTTTGATCGAACTGTCGGACATCTCGAACACCGAGGTCTGGCCCGGGCCGGTCAGCGCCGTGTAACCCACCACCACGCGCTCGGGATTATCGGCGGACGCCAGGGCTTGCAACGGAAATACGGTCGTACCGCCCAGCAAGAGTTGGCCATTGCCCAGGGTAAGGCTGACGCTGCCCTCCTGCTCCAGAACCCGCACGCCCACCAGTTGGCTAATCTCGCTCACGAGCTGATCGCGCTGATCCAGCAAATCGTTGGGCGGCTGGCCCGAACCGCTGGCCCTGGCCGTGGTGATTTGCTGATTCAGGTCGTTGATGCGCTCGGCATAACTATTGATCTGCGTGACCGTTGTGGTGATTTGCGTGTTGATGTTATTACGCTGATCGTTCAGAAAGGCATTGGCCTCGGTGATTTGACCCGCGAGGCTCGACGCGCGCCCTAGCATCTCTTGACGCGCAGCCGGGTCGGCAGGCGAGGACGCCATGGCCTCCATGCCATCGAAGAATTTTTGCAAGGCCGGGCTGATCCCTACGGTGCGATCGGCAAATAAATTATTGATTTGCGTAATTTCGTGGCCGTAAGAAGCAATCGATGCCCCGGCCGTTTGCGCGCTGACCAGTTGCTTGGCCACAAAGTTATTGTAGGCGCGCTGAATGCTGTCGGTCTGGACGCCCATGCCGATAAAGCCGCTGCCCGTGCTTTGTGCGCCCGCCGTCGACACCAGGACCGACTGACGGTTATAACCTTCCGTGGCGGCGTTATTGATATTGTGACCGGCCGTCTGTAGACGATATTGCGCGGCATTGATGCCGGAAAGACCAAGATTTGCTAAATTCATTGCGGTTCCGCTGGATAATCAGATGGAGATTGGACTCCATTCGTTTGGAAGACCATGTAATGCGTTAACGGCACCCTCATGAAATTATTTAGGCCTGTTGCCGCATTACCTGCATAAGACGTTCAAACCCGGCCCGAATCAAAGTACCCCATGATGGATATCAGCTTTTCAGCGTACTTCGGGTCGGTGGCATAGCCGGCCTGCTGGATGCGGTGCGCCGCCTCTTCGGCCGTTGGCGCGCCCACCACCTCGCTATAACGACGGTTTTGGCCAATCAGGCGCGCATAGTCGCTAAACGACTCGGCATACGAGTCGTAGGCGCGGAAAGGCTGAACCACCTTGCGCGCGACGCCGCCTTCAAATTCGGTCGTCATGATATTAACGACCTTGCCCTTCCAGTTGGGGCTGGCCTTGATTCCGAAAAGATTGAAGCTTGTGCTGCCGTCCTCCCCGCGGATTTCGCGCCGCCCCCAGCCCGACTCAAGGGCCGCCTGGCTTAAGATCAGCTTGGCCGGCACGCCGCTCTGGTTGGCCGCCACGTTGGCCGCCTGCGTCATCGACGACACAAAGTTCTGAATATGTTCAGGCGCGCCTTTAATGGCCTTGTAAATTTTCTCGGTCACCGAGTTTTTCGTCAGCAGGTCGATCAACGCTGAAATCGACGGCGCCGCCTCACGGCGCTCCTCGCCGATGCGCGAACGCAAGCCCGGCAGACGCGACGAGGCCAGCTCAGGCACCCCTTCCTTGGCACCGAGCGCACTGCCCGCGGGTCGATTGCCCTGGATTTGATCCAATAGCGCGCGTGCCAGCCCGATACCCGGATCGGACAACTGCAATGCCGCCTGCTCATCGGCCATGCTTTGCGCCATGCGGGACTGATCGCTGTCGAAAATACCTTGCATGGACGTTGACTGGCGCGCTTGCTTCATCAATTGCTGGATAAACAAGGCTTCAAACTGCTGCGCGACTTTTTTCTGCTCGGCCAGCGGCGCGTCGGCGCCGTCTTTAACCCCCTGTTTAAGACGATCCAGATGGCTGAAGTCCAGCGCCGACATAGGCGCCTCGGGCCGGGCAATATATTGAGTAAATGACATAAAGCCCCTCTCGCCTAGACAATTTCCAGATCGGCGCGCAAGGCACCCGCGCTTTTCAGGGTTTGCAGTATCGATAGCAAATCTTGCGGGGTCGCCCCCAGCGAATTCAATGCCTGGACCACGTCGGACAGATTCGCACTGGTTTTCATCCGCTTGATCGTGCCTTCATCCGAGCGCACTTCAATCTGCGTGTTTTCAGTAACAACCGTTTCTCCGCCGGCAAAAGGCGTATCGGGCTGATTCACCACGGCGTTCTGGCTGATCACGACCGACAAGTTGCCGTAGGAAATCGCGGCCTCGTCTATCGTTACCGTACGATTCATGACCACCGATCCGGTGCGCGCATTAATGATGACTTTGGCGCGCGCGGGCGGCAGGCGAACCTGCGTGTTTTCCACGCGCGACAAGAACGCCGTTTGCGCCGCCGGATCAAGCGGCCCGCGCAACTGGACAACACGACCGTCAAGCGCTGTGGCCGTATTGGCGCCGAGCTCGCGATTCAGTGCGGTGACCAGGCTTTGCGCCGTGCCGAAATCGTTGCTATTCAATTCCAGATTAATAAACCCGTCGCGGGCGTAGCTGGTTGGAACGCTGCGCTCGACAATGGCGCCGTTGGAAATAATCCCGCCATTAAGCTGGTTGATCTGCACGCTTGAGCCACCCGCCTGCGCGCCTGCGCCGCCCACCAGCAAGTTGCCTTGGGCCATGGCGTAGACCTGGCCGTTCGCTCCTTTAAGCGGCGTCATCAACAAGGTGCCGCCACGCAGGCTCTTGGCATTACCCATGGACGAAACGACGACATCCACCGTCTGCCCCGGCCGTGTGAACGCAGGCAGACGCGCCGTCACGATCACGGCGGCCACGTTCTTGACCTGCATATTCGTGCCCTGAGGCACGGTGACGCCGAGCTGCGCCAGCATATTGGTCAGGCTCTGTTGTGTGAAGGGAGTCTGGCGAACCTGGTCGCCGCTGCCATCGAGCCCGACCACCAGCCCATAACCGATCAGCTGGTTGGATCGCACCCCCTGTATGGACGCAATATCTTTAACGCGTTCGGCCTGTACATCCCCTGCCGCCAGCACCAGCGCAAGGCCGATCACGGCACGATGATTCCAGAGTCGCCCAATGCCATTTAAAAATCGAAACAAAGCAGACACCTTAGAACGGAGAAATATTCAGGAAAAAGCGCTGCAGCCAGCCCATGGTTTGCACTTCATCCATGGTGCCCTTGCTGCGGAACTCGATACGCGCATCGGCCACTTGAGTGGAAGACACTGTATTGGAACCGGTGACGGAACGGGGATCGACCACACCCGAAAAGCGGATGTATTCGCTGCCCCGATTGATCGCCATTTGTTTTTCACCGGCAATTTGCAAATTGCCATTGGGCAACACGCCAATGACGGTCGTGGTCAAGGTACCCGAGAAGGTGTTGTCAGCGCGTGTGGACCCCTTGCCCTCGGCGGCGTTCGCGCCGCCGACTTCGAAATTTTGTTGCGGCCCAAGCCAGCTGGGCGCCACGGACGGCATCAGGTCCAGTCCCATCGAGGCGCTGCCTGAGCGATCCGTCGACGTGGCGACGTTTTTGGCCGCATTGGTTTTTTCCTGGATGACGACGGTGACGATATCCCCCACGTTACGCGGGCGGCGGTCTTCAAAAAGGGGGTAGCTTCCGTAAGCCGTGGGCTGATAGATCGCGCCATTAGGCTCGGGCATCATCATTGCGAGCGACGGCGGGGCGGCCGTCAGCGGCCCCGTCACCACCGGCTCCGGCGGAATCATGGCGCAGCCAGACACCACCAACGCTGCCGCACACAACAATAAAAGTCTAAGGCGCTTCATCATGATTAAAGTTGAGTCAGGCGAGCCAGCATCTGGTCGGAAGTCTGGATGGCCTTGCTGTTCATTTCATAGGCGCGCTGCGTCGTGATCATATTGACCAGTTCTTCAGCCACGTTGACGTTGGAGGTTTCCACGTAGTTTTGCAAAACCAGGCCCGCGCCGTCCAGGCCGGGCTGGGCAAAAATCGCCGGGCCCGAGGCATCAGTTTCAACGTACAGGTTCTCGCCCATGCTTTGCAAGCCGGTCGGGTTCACGAATGTGCTCAGTTCGAGCTGGCCGATTTCCACATTGGTGCCGACGGCGCCCGGCTGCGTCACCGAAACGGTGCCGTCGCGCGCAATCGACAGGCTCAGGGCGTTGTCCGGCACGTTGATCGGTGGCTGCACGATGTAACCGCCCGCCGTCACAAGCTGACCGTTCTGGTCCACTTGCAAGCTGCCGTCACGCGTGTAGGCAAACGTGCCGTCGGGCATTTCAACCTGGATAAAACCGCGACCCTGAATGGCGATATCCATCGAGTTGCCGGTTTCTTTCAGATTGCCCTGAGTGTGAATACGCTCGGTCGCCACCGTACGCACGCCGGTGCCGATCTGCAGCCCCGAAGGCAGTTGGTTCGCCGCGCCCACTTGCGCGCCGGGCTGACGAACGGTTTGGTACATGAGGTCTTCAAAAACCGCGCGGCCGCGCTTGAAGCCCGACGTATTGACGTTGGCCAGGTTATTGGAAATCACATCCATATTGGTCTGCTGCGATTCAAGACCGGTTTTGGCAATCCAGAGTGAACGTATCATTGTTATTCCTTTGAAATGCGGGCCGCGCCCGCATCGAAATTAGTCGTTATTCCGTTTCTAGATCAAACGTGAACGCGAAGGCGAAGTGCAGACATTACTGGTGTAAGGCAAGCGAAGCCGACAAAGTGCACGTTTTGATATAGAGATGGAATTAGCCATTGGTCGACAATATTGAATTGGCTTTATCGGCATTGGTACCGGCGTCTTGAATCACTTTCATCTGCATCTCGAACTGGCGGGCGTTCTTGATCAAGCTCACCATGGTTTCGGCGGCGCTGACGTTACTCTTCTCAACGAACCCGGCAATAATGCGTACATTCGGATCCGCCTGCGCCGGCGCACCGCCTGCGGCCGCCCTGAACAAGCCATCGTCGCCGCGCACCATGGCGCCGACCGGCGGATTCACGAGCTTGAGCTGACCGATCATCTGGATGTCGTTGGGATTGTCTCCCGCGCCGAGCGCCGTGATCGAGCCGTCCACGGCAAAGGTCAGGCTGCCGCGATCGGGCACGTCGATGGGTCCGCCGTCGTTGCTGAGCACCGGATAGCCTTGCTGCGTCACCAGTTGCCCACCGGGGCTGACGGCAAACTCGCCGGCCCGGGTGTAGGCCTCGCCATTGGGCGTTTGCACGCTGAACCAGCCTTCGCCGGTAACCGCCAGGTCCAGCGCATGCCCGGTTTCGGCCATGACGCCCTGCGCCATATTGCTGCCCGGCGTCGAGGTCACGGTTGAAACGCGTGTCGGCAGCTCTTGCTGGCCAACCACCGGAACCGAACGGTAAATCGCCAGCTCCTCGCGAAAGCCGGCGGTGCTGACATTGGCCATGTTGTTGCTTAACACCGACTGTTGTTCGAGCACTCGCGCGGCGCCGCCAGCGGCGGTATAGATAATGCGATCCATTGCCTAAGCCTTAGCGCATCTGCATCAGAGTCTGCATGATCTGATCTTGCGTTTTAATGGTCTGGGCATTGGCCTGGTAGGTGCGCTGAGCGATAATCATATTGACCAGCTCCTGGCTCATGTCCACGTTGGACTCCTCCACGGCCTGGCCCTTGATGGTCGCCAGGCCATTGGCGCCCGGACGCCCCACCACCGGCTGACCCGACGCGCCCGTTTCAACCCAGGCGTTGCCGCCCACAGGCTGCAGGCCCTGCAGGTTGTTGAAGTCGGCCAGCGCCAGGAAACCCATTGCCTGGGTTTCGCCATTGGTGTAGTTGGCCACGATGCTGCCATCGGATGAAATCGACATGCCGGCGTATTCGCCCGTGGCATAGCCGTTCTGAGTGAAGTTGGGCGAAAAATCACCACCGAACTGAGTGGAGCCGCCGTAGTTTATGGCGACGCTCATGTCCGCCACGGGCGAAACCGTGCCGCCGGGATTGGTAATACCCAAGGTAACATTGCCACCGTTCAGCAGGCGCCCGGACTTATCGAAGGTCAGTGTCGAAACGGCACCGGCAGGTGCCGTAATGTTGGCCGTACTGCCATCGACGGTGTAGCGCACTTCCCAGGTACTTTCGTTGGCAGAAGCTGCATCTTTCTTGATGAAGTACTGCATGACCTGGTGACCGTTGCCTAGGGAGTCGTAGACGGTGATGGGCAGAGAGTGCGTGTAGCTGCTGGGATTGGTGACGTCGAAGGGAATGGTCACCACAGGCGCATTCGCGTCCAGGTTGGTTTTGGTGGTGAGCTCGGACGTGACCTGAGGGGCGATGTTGCCGATGGGCACCTTGATGGGAGCCAAGTCGGTGCCCGTCACACCGTAACCCGTCAGGCGATGGCCCTGAGCGTTCACAATGTTGTTGTCTTTATCAGCAAAGAACTGGCCGTTACGGGTATACAGCACGTTGCCGCTGGCGTCTTGCACGCGGAACATGCCCTTGGCGCCGTCGATGGCCATGTCCAGCTGGTTGCCGGTGCTGCTGATGGTGCCGACGCTGAAGCGCTGGTTGACGCTGGCCACCTGCACACCCAGGCCCACACGCGACGACGCGTACACGTCGGCAAACGTGGCCGTTGCGGCCTTGAAGCCGACGGTGCCCGAGTTGGCGATGTTATTGCCAATGACGTCCAAATTTTGCGCGGCAGCATTCAGCCCGCTTAAGCCTTGTCCGAAACCCATGATTTACCTCGTTTAATCTATTAATTGCGTATAAGTGAAACGGCTGCGCACCGCGCGGGCCATTGAGTCGTCAACATCAAGCTGCTACATAATCTTGCGAAGATCGAAAAGCGAATGCGTGCCGGCCAGGCCCAGGTCGATGCGCAAGCCGCTGGACGAATACGCCACGCTCGACACTCTTCCATAGGTCAAGGCTTCCACGGGAACGGGATTGCTTTCAACGTCGAACGCCGCCACTTTGACGGTGTACTTGCCGTCCTGCAGGTCAACGCCGGCATCGCCCTTGCCATCCCAATCCAGCGTCAATACGCCGGCGGACTGCGGGCCCAATTCCATTTGACGCACCGCGCTACCATCGGGACCCATAATCGTGACCACGACCTTTTCCGCTGGTGAAACCAGATCGATGCCAAACGGGGTCGCTGTCGACGTCTTGACACCGCCGTCGGTCGTGCTGCCCAGGGAAACCTTATTGCCCGGCACCAGGACCTCTTTGCCGATCAAATTCGCCGCCTGCATGGACTGCGACAGATCCATCTGGCCCGACAGCGCCATCAGGGTGGTATTCAATTGATTGATACCGGTAACCGTTTCCAGTTGCGCCAATTGCGACGTGACGGCCGCGTTGTCCATAGGGTTCAGCGGATCCTGGTTCTGCAATTGAGTCACCAGCAGCGTCATGAATTGGTTCTGGGTGGCGGCATTGCGTTCCGCCGCGCTGGCGCTGGCTTGATTGAATGCCCCTGCCGTAATAGGATCAACGCCCGAAGACTGTGGGTTAACTGTGGCCACCGAAGGCTCCCTGTAAATAGTCAATAATCAAAACAGTAAAATGCTGCCGGGCCGTTACTGGCCGATCGACAGCGTTCTCAACATCAGGTTCTTGGCCGTATTGATCACTTCGACGTTGGCCTGATATGAGCGCGAGGCGGAAATCATATTGACGGTTTCGGCCACCACATCCACATTGGGCATGGTGACATAGCCCTCGGCGTTAGCCAGGGGGTTCTTGGGGTCGTACTGCATGCGATGCGGCGCAGTACTTTCAACCACACCGGCCACACGCACACCGCCGACCGACTGCGAATACGCCTGCCCGGGGCTGGGCGCCATTTGAAACACCACCTGACGCGCTTTGTAGGGCTGGCCATCGGGACCGGCTACGCTGTCGGCGTTGGCCATATTGCTGGCCGCCACGTTCATGCGCTGGGACTGCGCCGTCAGCGCCGAACCGGCGATCTGGAAAATACTCATTGTTGACATGATCTAAACCCTTATTGCTGCATTGCCGCCATCAAACCCTTGATCCGCTGCGAAAGCACCGTAAGATTGGTTTGATAACGCAAGGTATTGTCCGCAAACTGAACCCGCTCAACGTCCATGTCGACGGTATTGCCATCCAGACTGGGTTGCAGCGGCTGCCGGTACAACAGATCGGCGTTGTCGGTCGACGCCGCCTTGGCCGGAATATGACGCGCCGAGGTGCGCGTCAGCTCGGTATCGGCCAGACGCATGCGCTCGCCCATGACGTTTTGCATGGCCGTGCCGAAGTCGAAATCACGCGCTTTATAATTAGGCGTATCGGCGTTGGCGATGTTGGACGACAACACTTCCTGGCGCTGCTGGCGTAAATTAATAGCGTTCTGAAAAAAACTAAAATCTTCACCAATACGATCTATCATCTGCGACTCTTTAAATGGTTGTAGGCAACGCGCTTAGTGCTTCTTGCAGCAGGCTGCCCGACATAAACGGCGGTCTGGCCGTTATGGGGTACGAGATATAGTAATTGCACGACTGGCAAGACAAACTCTGAAATAAGCCGCTATTTGTCTGTCAATTCCTTCTATGCCGCTTAAGCGCCATCTATAAAATGTGCTTATGCTCAAGCTTTTCGTCTCCGCCCTTCTGGCAAGCGCCGCCCTGACGACCCCTGTCGTAGCCGTCGCTGCCGCCACGCCCCTCGACTCGGCAGCCCTGATAAAGGAAGTTAAAGAGTTTCTGAAGGGACAAGCCAGCGGCTATCCCGGCACCGCCCAAATCACGGTCGAGACGCCCGATGCCGCCAAATTAGCCGCATGCCAGCACACCCAGGTTTTTCTGCCCAGCGGCAGCCGTCTACGTTCGCGCATGAATGTCGGCATACGCTGCCTGGCGCCCGAGCCCTGGGTTGTTTACACCCAGGCCAGCTTAAGCGTCCAGGGCGTCTACTACGTACCGACACATACGCTCAAAGCCGGCACAGTGCTATCGCGCGACAATCTGAATGAACGTGAAACCGACTTGCTCAGCCTGCCTTCCAGCGTGGTTTTCGACCCCGACCTGTTGCTGGGCAGCATCACAACGCAACGCATTACGGCCGGGTCACCAATCAAGGCCAGCGCTTTGCGCAGTCCCGATTCGATCCAGCGCGGCCAGGCGGTACGGCTGGAAGCCCGGGGCGTAGGCTTTGTCGCCACCAGCGAGGGTCATGCCCTGCAAAACGGCGCGCCAGGAGCTTTAATTAAAGTACGCACGAATGCCGGGCAAACCGTCAGCGGTACGGTTTTAAACTCCAGCACGGTGCTGGTCACGATGTAACAATGCCCCAGCCCTGTAAATCAAAGTAAAAAAATGTTGATACGCCTAAAGTTTTCAAGGGCAGGACCGTTACCCACTATACTGGCAACCAATACGGCAATGCAGCTTCAGCGATACCCCGGAGTTTCACTTGAAAATCACAGCACCTTTAAATAATTCCTTAGTCGGCGCCATCGGTTCAGCGCGCAGCGGATCAGCCGCCGCACCGGCTCCCTCGACGACAAGCGGAAAAAGCGCGGTCGCGGTCAGCTCGACCGCACGCCACTTATCCAACCTGCAAAACAGCGATAACGATATCAATATCGAACGCGTTCAGGAAATTCGCGACGCCATCGCCGCCGGTCAACTCAAAGTCGACCCCAGCCGCATAGCCGACTCTTTAATTGCCAGCGTACGCGACATGCTCAAATAAGCCTGTCGCGCCAGCGCGGCACGCATTACCCGTTACTCCCTAGGTTGCCTGCTGTATGAATACCCCATTTCTCCAACTAAAAAGCCTGCTGGAACAAGAGTCCGACCTGGTCGAGCAATTTATTTCAGTGCTGCAACGCGAAGCCGATGCACTGGCTCAAACCGAAAGCCACGACGCGCTAAGCGCCACGACATCCGAAAAAAACCAATTCGCCGCGCTGTTGGTTCAGAGCGAACAGGCGCGCGAGGCGCAATTAACATTGCTGGGATTCGGTACAGGCAAGATGGGCCTGGATGCGGCCTGTGCCGCGCACCCCGAGTTGAATGAGGTTTGCCAAAAGCTGATTGGCCTGGCCAATCAGGCGAATCAGTACAACATGGCCAATGGCGCCATTATTGATACGTACCTGAAGCATAATCAAGAAATGCTCGACACCTTGTACAGCCTGACCCATCGCGACAATCTGTATGACGCCAGCGGCCGCGCCAAAGCGGTGGGCGAGGCAAAAAAAGGGATTAAGGCGGGTTGATTTTTTAGACCTGGTGTTTTTTGTGTGGTGTGCCAAAGGCCTTCGTGAACTTTATAGTTACGGAGGCTTTTTCTTAACACGCCGGGGCGGTGGGGCTCGGGGCAGGCGGGGCTTCGCGCGGGCGATCCCTGGCGGGATTCCCCGGCCAATACGCTGAAATGACGCGTTCGCATAACTCGCCGGCCGCCAAGCAGTGCTTGGCGACGCGCCGGCTCAAACAGATGCTCACTTGCCTCGCCATTTCAGCGCATTGGCCGGCGCCCACGAAGCAGCCCTGCCTGCCCCGAGCCCCACCGCCCCGACTGCAAAAAGGATGATTGAGAGAGGGTTGGGACAGAACGAAACCTAGGATGAGTTGATGTTTTCCTAGCGCTGAGTCTGCTGATAGAGTTGGCTGTCCAGCTGCGTTTTAGTTAGCTTAACCGGCTTGGTCAACAAACCAGGGCAAGATTTGCTTAAGCCTGTGTAACCACACCAGATATCCAACGCCCCAAAACCCGCCAGCCAACGGCGTGCCAAACATTCACTACGCAAGTGTGTCGGGGTCGGTGTGCCGGGGCTCGGACCTTTGAAGCCCGAGCCAGCGGACGTGAAGGAAGGCCGAAGGGCCGGACGAACGAGCGCAGCTGACGTTCGGCGCCGCAGGGCGACGAACCGGGCTGATGGTCCGGGCCCCGGCACACCGACCCCGATACACGGATTAAGAACGATAGCGGCCCTACAATCTGTACCGCGCCCTGAACAATGTTTAGTCCAGCGTAATGCCCAGATCGCCGATAAGCTTGTGCCAACGCGCCGTTTCACTTTGCAGCAACGCGCTGTACTGTTCCGGTGTATTGCCGACAGGCTGAATACCGAAATCCACCAGCTTCTTATGAATCGCGGGCTGGTTAAGCGCCGCCACGACCTGTTTATTCAACGCATCAATCGTTGCCTTGGGCGTTTTGGCTGCCGTCACCATGCCCACTTGCGCCGCCGCCACCACACTGGGGTAGCCGAGCTCGGCAAACGTAGGCACATCGGGCAATTGCGCCAAGCGCTCAGGATTTGCCACGGCCAATGGCTTGACCTTCCCGCCGTTGATGAAACCGGCCCCTGCCGCCAGGTCCACCATCATGACGGGAACCTGCCCACCGGCCACATCCGTCAGCGAGGGTGACGCGCCGCGGTAAGGTACGTGGACCATGTTCAGCTTCAGCTCGGCCTTGAACAGCTCCATCGCCAGATGGTGCGGACTTCCCGCGCCGGCGGAGGCGAAATTCAAACCTTCCGGCTGAGAGCGTACCCGGTCAATGACGTCCTGAACACTATTCAGGCCCGAATCCGGAGCCGTCACCAGGATCATGGGAAAGCTGCCCAGCAAGGTTACCGGAGCCAGCTCCTTCGCGGGGTCGTAGCTGAGTTTCTTGTACAAGGCAGGATTAAATACCATCGTGCCATTGTCGGCCGACATCACGGTATAGCCATCGGGCGCGGCCCGCGCCACATCGTTGGCGGCGATAGAGGTGTTGCCGCCGGGCTTATTCTCGATAATGATGGTTTGCCCCACCCCTGCTTGCAATGCAGAGCCGATCGTACGCGCCAGGAAGTCGGAACCGCCACCTGCGGGATAAGGAACCAGCCAGCGTATCGGTTTTTCAGGATAATCGGCGGCAACGGCCGGCGTTCCCAGAACCATTGGCAGCGCAAGCAGCCCCACCTTTAATACTTTCTTGAATACGACCATTTCTGTTCTCCGGCATTTCTTAGGGTGTTTACTAAAGCGTAAACTATATACGCGATGCGTAATATTAAATATACCCAGAAACCCTAGCTGCACCCCGACCCGTGCGCTTGCCTGCAGACCCGCCAGAAAAATAACGCGTAGAAGATCCGCCGGTCAGACGACGTTGCCAAGCGCCGTACTGATCGCCGCACTCTCCCGCCGTAACGCCTGCGCCACCGGACCGTCGACTGAGGCTTCGAATCCACCCGTCGCTCCCAATACGGTCAACACAGCTGCTACCCGGTTCGAAAAATCGAAGATCGGCACGCCGATGGCGCTGATGCCTTGCAGATTGGTGTCCCGCACGACCGCCATGCCCGCCTTGCGGACCTCTTTCTTGATAGTGCCGATTGGATCTGCCGTATCCAGCGCACTGCGCTGCACCTCGGTGGTGGAGGAAAGTTCAAGCTTCGCCAGCCTTTCCACACGCGAATCGTCCATAAATCCCAGAAAGACGCGCCCCGTGGCCGACCACAACAGCGAAAGGACTGAGCCGACCCGCACGTTCAATGTCACCGGCAAACCCGGCTCTTCGAAGCGCACGATGGTCGGCCCCTTGTTGCCCATGACAGCGACAAAACACGTCATTTCCAAGGATTCACGCAAGCGGATAAGCGCCGGCTCGGCGACCCGAATGGGATCGGCCAGCCGCATGGCCGCCAGGCCGATCTGGATCGAACCGGCTCCAAGGTAATACTGAAGCGAAACGGGATCCTGGGACACCACGCCCTCGTCCATCATGCTGATCAAATAGCGGTGCACCTTGGCCGGATTTTCGGAAACCTGCTTGGCCAAGACGGTAAGGCTGGCCCGCCCGCCCAGACGCGCCAGCCCTTTCAAGACCGCAATACCCGTGGTTACTGCCTGAACGCTTTGCCGCCTTCCCCGCGGGGCACTGACGCTATCGGTCACTTTTGTAGTCATGAATCGCCAAACACAAATAGATTGGCCCCAAGTATATCGTCCCCGATGCGCGCATAACGCATCGCCCTTGTTGATACATCAAACTCTTTCTGGAAAAAATTACGCAATGCGTGTTAGCATTACGCAAAGAGTGATTATTTATACGCGAACGCCGACCGCAACCCGGCCGACAACAGAAAGGACGACAACATGAATACGCCTGCCCAAGACACGCGCCCAGGATGCCCCGTAGCACATCACGCTGAAGCAACGGCCCAGCCTGTGCCAAGCGGCTGTCCCTTCGATCACAAGGCAGCTCAGTTCGATCCTTTTCAAGACGCCTATATGGAAAACCCCTCGGAGTTCGTCCGTTGGGCGCGCGAAGAAAAACCCATTTTCTATAGCCCCAAACTGGATTACTGGGTCGTTACTCGCTATCACGCTATCAAAGACATCTTTCGCGACCCGATCTCGTTCAGCCCGTCCAATGTGCTTGAGCCCATGGGCGAACCCTCCCCGGAAGCCGCCGCCATTCTCAAGCAATACGATTACGCCATGAACCGCACGCTGGTCAATGAAGACGAGCCCGTGCACATGGCGCGCCGGCGCGTACTGATGGAGCCCTTCACGCCCGAACACCTGCGCCAGCACGAGCCCATGGTGCGCCGCCTCGTTACCGAAGCGATCGACGGCTTTATTGACGATGGCCGTGCCGATCTGATGCAAAAGCTGTTGTGGGACGTCCCCTTTACCGTCGCGCTGCATTTCCTGGGCATCGACGACGACTCTGATCGCAAAACCATGCATCAGTTCTCTATTGCCCACACCATCAACGCGTTCGGACGCCCGACCCCTGAAGAACGCGCCACCGTCGCCCATACCGTTGGCCAATTCTGGAAATTTTCGGGGGAAGTCCTTGAAAAGATGAAGCGCACGCCGGACGGCCCGGGCTGGATGCGGTATTCGATCCGGCAACAGAAGGAATTCCCAGATGTCGTGACGGACTCCTACCTGCATTCGATGATGATGGCGATTATCGTCGCGGCTCACGAATCCACCTCGTTCGCTACCGCCAACGCCATCAAGCTTCTGCTTGAACACCCCGACAGCTGGACCGATCTGTGCAAAAACCCGGGACTGATCTCGCCGGCGGTCGAAGAATGCCTGCGGCATAACGGCTCCATCGCCTCCTGGCGTCGCCGCGCCACATGCGATGTTGAAATCGAAGGCGTATCCATCCCAGCCGGGTCGCGCCTTTTGCTGGTGGTGTCCTCGGCCAACCACGACCCACGTCAATTCGCAGACCCCGACTTCTTCGATATCCGTCGCGACAATACCGTTGAACACCTGACTTTCGGCTTTGGCGCCCATCAATGCCTGGGCAAGAATATCGGCCGCATGGAAATGCAGATCATGATCGGCGAACTGACTCGGCGCCTGCCCCATATGCGTCTGGCCAAGCAAACCCATGAATACGTTCATAACCTGGCCTTTCGCGGTCCGCAAAACCTCGAGGTCGAATGGGACCCGGCCCTGAATCCCGAACGCCGCACGCCGCTGGCGCCGCATCCCATACAGGAAGTCCGCCTGGGCAGCCCCTTGGCCAAGAACGTGGTGCGCGACCTTCAGGTCGAATCGGTCCGGGCGGTTACCGACGATATTCTTTTGCTGCGCCTGGTCTCCGCGACCGGATCGCCGCTGCCGCAATGGACGCCCGGCGCCCACCTGGACATTGAGTGCGGCGACACAGGGCTGTCCCGCCAATACTCGCTATGCGGCAGCCTTGAGGAACGCAATGCCTGGGAAGTCGCGGTGCTGCGCGAAGCCGAAAGCCGCGGGGGGTCCTCGTGGATACACCAGCACGCCAAAGCCGCGAGTCAATTGCGGGTACGAGGGCCGCGCAACCACTTTCATATGGACGAAACGCAGTCGGGTCCCATTGTGTTCATCGCCGGCGGCATCGGCATCACGCCGATCATGGCCATGGCACAACGCGCCCGCGCACTGGGTCAAGATTACGAAATTCATTTTAGCTGCCGCTCGCGCAATGCCCTGCCTTTCTGCGACGAGTTGCAGGAAACACACGGGTCGCGCCTGCACATCCACATCAGCGACGAAGGAAATCGCAACGACTTCAACGCGCTGCTGGCCGCTCATGATGCTTCGGTGCAGATTTACGCCTGCGGGCCGAGCCGGATGCTGACAGCCCTTGAAGACGCGGTATCCCAACGCGGGCTGCCCGAAACCGTGTTGCACATCGAGCACTTCGCCAATACCACGGCAAAAATCGATCCGGCCAATGAACACGCTTTCGAAGTGGAACTGAAAAACTCAGGCCTGACGCTGACGGTGCCGAACGACCGCACGCTGCTCGAGGTGCTGCATGCGTCGAACATCGATGTGCAAAGCGACTGTGAAGAGGGTTTGTGCGGGGCCTGCGAGGTGGGTGTATTGGAAGGCGATATAGACCATCGCGACAGTGTGCTCAATACGGCGGAACGGCGTGCCAACACGCGCCTGATGGCCTGCTGCTCACGCGCTGTCACGAAGAAGCTGGTGCTGGATCTTTAGGGCGAAATCTACAGCGCGTCGCGGTGGGCTCTTCTTTGCTGGTCGCGGCGTTTGTTTTTTAACACGTCGCGGCGGTGGGGCTAAGGGCAGGCGGGGCTAACGTGGGTCGGTCCCTTCGGGACTAAACCGTGCAATGTGCTCCGAGCGGGGCAGCCGCAGAACTCGCCGGCCGCCAAGCAGTGCTTGGCGAAGCTCGCCGGCTCAAACACGCTGCGGCCTTGCCTCCCCGCTCGAAGCACATTGCACGGCGCCCACTAAATCGCCCCGCCCGCCCTTAGCCCCACCGCCGCGACTGCAAAAAGATGATTGAGAGAATGCGTCACTGGGCGGATGGATACGATTGAACAGATTGAACACACCATTTTTCTAACTGTTCAAAACCAGAAACGCCAACAATCTTCCAAGCCACCGCTACGCAGTGGGTCGAGGTCTGTGTGCTGCGGCCCGGACCTTTGAAGCCCGAGCAAGTGGAGGCGAAGGCAGGCCGAAGGGCCGGACGAGCGAACGCAGCGACGTTCGGCGCCGCAGGGCGACGAACCGGGCTGGCAGCACACAGACCTCGGCACACGGGTCAAGAGTACCGGACTAAGAACCACGACGCAGCTAAAGAACATCGAAGCTCAAGCAGCGCCACTAAAGAACTACGCCACCACTTCTTTAAGCGCAAACAGCTTCATCACCATCGAAGCCGCCACACTCGCTGTCAGCGACGTCTTCCCCGCCAACCCATACACCACATCCCGAGCCTGCTCCGCCTGCGGCGCCTGCATAATATGCCAGGCCGCCAACCCCAACTGCATGGCAGCCAGCGCCTTCTTCTGCTGCGGTTCCGGCTGAGCGCTTTCGCCCAGCAACTGCCAATGACGCGCCGCATAACGGAAGCTCGTCTTGACCTCGGCCTGGGCAATCAACCAAGCCGCAAGGACATCAACCGACACATCGGAAACGTCCAGATTACTTAGCCCGTACAGGTTTTTAATCACTGAACCATCGTTGCGGCTGACAATGCGCACGGACACCATCCGCACCGGCAACGGGCTCACCTGGCGTGCGGTCAGCTCGACCGGCTCCGTCCCCACCCAGACCACGATGTCATTGATCGATCGGCCACGTATCTCGCTTAACTTCAGCAATTGCCCCAGTTGATCCACAGGACGATAAACCAGCGTTTTAGCCAGCGCCGACAACGTCGTCGGACAAGACTGCGCATCGATGCGCGTCGCCCCGCTGCCTTGCACCAGCCAGGAATAACCCCCGCCCGACAAATAGCGCCACAAAGTTTGCGTACCGCCCTCGAACACATGCACCACAGGCAGCGGCGCCGCATGCTGGCCCAGCCATTCTATCTGCGCCGAAAGCGCTTCACCTGCGGCCGGCGCAAGCAACGCCGAACGGCCATCGGACGACTGCCATCCGTCGGCAAACGTCAACTGCTGAACCGGCGTGGCAAGCGCCACGCCCTGCTCCGACAACAGCACCGTCGCCCTGAGTCGGCCCGCCGTGCCGGAAAGCCCGGCGGAGACCGGTTTCAATGCCACCTGGTCATGAAGCGCCAGCACGTATCTGTTTCCTGTGCTGCTAAGTTCGTTCTGCACAGCCCGCACCAGATGATGCAGCGAGGCCTGCAAGGAACCGGTCGCCTTGGCCGGGTTGCTATAGCTGCGCCATAAATCGTAGGCTTCCGAACACACGAGACTGTCATCGAGCGAGGCGCACGCGGCGTTCAGGTCGTTCATGGACAGCGGTGTTTGCGCATCGCTGACGGCCGCCAGCAAATTAGGCAGCAATTGCTGACGGCGGGCTTCCGCCGCCGCACTGGCTGACTCCACGTCCGGCGCCTGGGCCATCGACATCAACGCCGCAAAATCCGCTTCGGTCGGCGCATACAGCGCCCGCGCCTGCTGTGGCAGCACCAACGCCCGATCGACCAGTTCGGCGGCGTCGAGGAAAAGCAGATCCTGAGGCACTTTCTGCCCATTCGACACATAGTTGATAGGCAGTTGATAACGAATCGCGGTATCAAGGGCGGCGCCCAGGCGGGTGGCCTCATCAAGCTTGGTGATAATGCAGCCCCGCAGCGGGCTGCCGCCATCGTTGGAATAAGAGCGCGCGACCTCATCCAGCGTATCGCCATGGCTGGCGGCGTTCAGCACCAACAGGCGATTCACCACCCGCCCCGCCCCGGCCAGCAAGGCCGCCTGCTCGGGAATGTACTGGTCGCGCTGGCTGATGCCCACGTTATCGATCAGAATCAGCTGCTCGGGTCCAATGCCGCTCACGATGCAGCTAAGCTCGGCGGCATCCTGCACCACATGCACGGGAACGCGCATGATCTGCCCATATATTTTCAATTGCTCATGAGCGCCGATACGATACGTATCGGTCGTCAACAGCACCACGTTTTCCGGACCGAAACGCTTGACGCAGCGCGCAGCGAGCTTGGCGATCGTGGTGGTTTTGCCCACGCCGGTCGGCCCCACCAGGGCCACAGCCGCGCCCGGCACCCAAAGCTCGTCTTCGCTGCGCAGCACGGGCAAATGCGTAATCAGTTCATTGCGAGCCCACTGGAAAGCCGCTTTGGCAGACAGTTGTTCCGGCAATCGCTTCAGCATCGCCCGCAACAAGGCCGTGCTGAATCCGAAACCCAACAAGGTCTGGAACAGCGACACCGCCTGCGGAGCACGGCGCAGCTGATTGCCCCACATCAATTCATCAATGCGCGTCTCCAGGGCGCCGCGCATGGCGCCAATCGCGTCCATGACATCGGCGTCCGGCTCGGGCTGGCTATACACGGTACCGGGCGCGACCGCGGCACGAGGCGCAACCGGTGCCGTACCAAGCGGATCAGGGTGGCTTGCCACGGGCGGCACCGAGGTCGGGTCCGACGCCAGGATTTCCACGCCGCCGTTGACCCGGCGGTTTGACACAATCAGTGCATCAGGCCCCAACGCGAGGCGAACCTGACGCAAGGCCTCGCGATTGGTTGCACCGAAAAATCGACTTATATTCACACTCAATTCCCACCAATCACCGTGGTCACGCGCAAGATGCGCTCATCCGGTATTTCAACATTGGACAGCACGCCAATCTGCGGCAAATGATGTCGCAAAAAGCGCGATAACGACGCTCGCAGAACGGGGGGCACCACCAGTACCGGCGCATCGCCATTATTTTCCTGCGCCTGAACGGCTCGCGCGGCATCGGTCAATAACGATTCGGCCAGTCCCGGCTCCAGCACGCCGCTGGTCGTCAGGGCCTGGGCCAATACGCGCTCCAGCTTGGGGTCGAGTCCGATCACCCGCAGGTCGCCCTCGCCCGGGAACCATTGCTGCGTAATCGCCCGTCCCAAGGCAGCGCGTACTGCGGCCAGCAACTCGCCCGCATCCGGGCCGCTGCCGTTCGGATTAAGCGCGGCCAGGCGCGGCGCATGCTCGGCCAGCGTTTCGATAATCGTCCGCACGTCGCGGATCGGCACTTCCTCGTCCAGCAAACCACGCAACAGCTTTTGCAGCAAAGTAAGGCTGACCGTTTTGGGAACCAGGTCTTCCACCAGCTTGGGCGCATCCTTGGCGATATGATCGAGCAATTGCTGCACTTCCTGGCGACCCAGAAGCTTGGCCCCGTAACGATGCATCAAGTGGTTCAAATGGGTGGCTATCACGGTGCCGGCGTCCACCACGGTATAGCCTGCGATCTGCGCCTGCTCGCGCAGCGAGACATCAATCCAGACCGCGGGCAAACCAAAAGCCGGATCGGTAGTGACGTTGCCAGGCAGCTTCATGGTGACCTCGCCCGGATCAATCGCCAGCCACTGCCCTGGCGTTGCCGTGCCGCGTCCGATCTCGACCCCCGAAAGCAAGATGCGATAATCGTTGGGCTTGAGCTCAAGATTGTCGCGAATATGCACCACCGGCGGCAAAAAGCCGATATCCTGCGCGAATTTCTTGCGCAAGCTGCGAATGCGATGAAGCAATTCGCCATTTTGCGCATGATCGACCAGGGAAATCAGGCGATAGCCGACCTCCAGCCCCAGCGGGTCAACCAGAGAAACATCGTCCCAACTGGCTTCGGCGGCCGCTGCCTCGACCGCGGCCTGGTTCTTGATCGGTTCTTGCGCCTCGGCGGCCCGCTCAGCGGATTGGCGCTTGTGCAGCAACCAGCCCGAGCCGGCCAGAATCAGCGCCAGCAGCAAGAAAGCGAAATGCGGCATGCCGGGAATAATGCCCATCAGGCCCAGAATCGCCGCGGTAATAAACATGACCACGGGATTGGCGAACAACTGGCTGACCATTTGCTGGCCAACGTCCTGATCGGTGGCCACACGCGACACCACGACGCCGGCGGCGGTGGAAATAACCAGTGCAGGAATCTGCGCCACCAGGCCGTCGCCAATCGTCAGCAAGGTATAAACGCGGCCGGCTTCGCCAAAACTCAAGCCATGCTGCGCCACGCCGACGATCAGCCCGCCGATAACGTTGATGATCATGATCAGCAAGCCCGCCACGGCATCGCCGCGCACGAACTTGCTGGCCCCGTCCATCGACCCATAGAACTCGGCTTCCTGAGCCACCTCGCTGCGGCGCCGGCGGGCTTCCTCTTCACCCACCAGGCCGGCATTCAAATCGGCGTCAATCGCCATTTGCTTGCCGGGCATGGCATCCAGCGTGAAACGCGCGCCAACCTCGGCAATGCGGCCAGCGCCCTTGGTAATCACCATGAAGTTGATGATGACCAGAATAATGAAAACAATGATCCCGACCGCAAAATTGCCGCCGACCAGGAAATGGCCAAAGGCTTCGATGACTTGCCCCGCCGCGTCCGGCCCTTCGTGGCCGTGCATCAGCACCACCCGCGTGGAGGCCACGTTCAGCGCCAGCCGCAACAGCGTGGCAAACAGCAGCACAGCCGGGAAAGCCGCGAAATCAAGTGGCTTTTTGGTGAACATGGCCACCAGCAAGATCATGACCGCCAATGAAATATTGAAGGTAAACAACAGATCGAGCACCACGGGCGCCAGCGGCAATATCATCATGGCCAACACCATGAGGATCAGTATCGGACCGGCCAGCAGACGCGCGTGCTGCGCGCCGTCATTCTTAAGTAGGGCTAAAAAACTATTCATGAAACGTGTCTGTTAAACCTTGTTTTTATCAGCAGGATCCAGGCCTGCGGGAATGGGCAGATCGGTCGGCATGGCCGGCTCCAGCCCCACGCCGGAATTCCAGCTGCGCAACTGGAAAACCCAGGCCAGCACCTCGGCCACCGCGGTATACAACGCGGCCGGAATTTCCTGGTCCACTTCAACATTGCCGTGCAACGCCCGGGCCAGCGGCGGCGCACTTAATATCGGTACTTTATGTTCGCCCGCCACGCTGCGAATACGCGCGGCAATCAAACCTGAACCCTTGGCCACCACCGTGGGCGCCCCGCCCTGGCCTTCCTGATACTTCAGCGCCACCGCGTAATGCGTGGGGTTGGTCACCACGACATCGGCCGAAGGCACGTCGGCCATCATGCGCCGGCGCGACATGGCCCGCTGCTGCTGGCGAATCCGCCCTTTGACGTGCGGGTCGCCATCGCTTTCCTTATGCTCCTGCTTGACGTCCTGCAACGACATGCGCATTTTCTTATAGTGGCTGTACAACTGCCAGGGAGCGTCAATGACCACAATCAAAAACAGGGCCGCCACAATCAGGGTGCAACACAAGGCCACCAGCCTCATGCCGCCGGTCAGCGCCTCGGTGGGCGTGGTATGCATCAGCGCGATCATCTCGTCAAAATAACGCATGATGACCAGCGCCCCAATAGTGCCGATAACCGCGGCCTTGGCCAGTGTCTTGATCAGCTCCACCAGCGTCTGCGCGGAAAACATGCGCGCCACCCCTTTCAGGGGATTCAGGCGTTCAAACTTGGGTTCCAGCGCTTTGGTTGAAAACATGAACCCGCCCAGCATGACGGATGAAAAAACAGCCACCACCACCAGCACTGCAAAGACCGGAGCCAAACCCAGCAGCGCCTTCATTGCCGAGTTGACCGCCACCGCCGTCATGACTCCCGGATCGGCGATGACACGCATATCGAACCACAGCCCGGCACGCACCACCCCGCGCAAGGTATGAAACACATCCTCGCCGGTAAACCACAAGCTGGCCACGCCGGCGGCCAGCAGCATAAACGTATTGAGCTCGCGCGAACGGACGACCTGCCCCTCTTCACGCGCCTTTTCCAGGCGCCTGGGAGTGGCGGCTTCTGTTTTTTCGAGGTCGCTGTCCTCTGCCATTTAATGAGTTCTGCAAGGTTAGGGGCTTATAACCTGCTAGATTCTAGAGCAATGGCAAATTGATGATCGGTGAAGCAAAGCCAATAAAGGCGCTTAATTCGCCCCGCAACCGTTTCCTGGCGGCGTACGGGCACCGTGCACTCGTCGCGGCGATGGCAGATAAGGCGGTCGCCGCGACGGCGCCTGCCGGGCGGCAGACACCTTTTACAACACATTCAATACATTAAAAGCCCAGGCTGGCCAACAAGTCGTCCACCTGATCCTGATTGGTTACCACATCAGGCTTGCCTTCGGCATTGATCTGCGGTCCATTCAATAACGATGAGGCTTCTTCGCGTTTTTCTTGCGGCACGTTATCGATCAGCACCTGCACCAGCTCGGTTTCAATGGCCTCGATGACCCCCAGCATGCGCGTAATCACCTGCCCGGTCAGATCCTGGAAGTCCTGCGCCATGATGATTTCCATCAAGGCATCCTGAGACTGCTGGGTCTTGACGGGAACGTCTTTGAGCAGCGCCCGGGTGTCGTCGACCAGCTCGCGGGCCTGGTCCAGCTCAACAGGGTGATCGAACCAGGACTGCCAGCGGGCATCCAAACCTTGAGCCTCCCGTTGCATTGCCGACTGCAGCGGCTGCACGCTTTCAGCGGCATTCAGGACGCGATTCGCGGCCTGTTCCGTCATGCGCGCCACGTAATCGAGACGGTCTCGCGCATCCGGAATGGCGTCGGCCGCCTCTTTGATGGCCTGATCCAATCCCAGCTCGCGCATGCTTTCACGCAACATGCGTGTCAGTTGCGCAATGCGATGAATTAAATCAGGAGCTTCCAGATCAGGGGAAGCAGGACTCGTCAGCGTATTCATCATGCCCCCTTTAAGCGCCGAGCTTTTCGAAAATCTTGTTCAGCTTTTCTTCCAGCGTCGCAGCCGTGAAGGGCTTGACAACATAGCCGTTGGCGCCAGCCTGGGCCGCGGCAATGATGTTCTCTTTTTTCGCTTCAGCGGTCACCATCAGCACCGGCAACTTCGCCAGATTGGGATCGGCGCGTATGCCCTGCAGCATAGTCAGGCCGTCCATATTGGGCATATTCCAGTCGGACAGCACGAACTCATAATTGCCATTACGCAATTTCTCGAGGCCCATTACGCCGTCTTCCGCTTCATCGACGTTCTCGAACCCCAAATCCTTAAGCAGGTTCTTGATGATTCGCCGCATTGTGGGAAAGTCATCAACCACCAAAATTTTCATGGTTTTCTGTACCACTTAATACTCTCCAATAATAATAAATTGCTGCTGCATTTTTAGGTTATACCCGGTGTCCGTACGAGCCCACGCTCGCCAACAGACGTTCACTAATACTTAATAACGGCACGGCTTCGTCGGCGGCGCCGATAAGCAGGGCTTCCCGGGGCATGCCAAAGACCACGCAGCTTGCCTCGTCTTGGGCAAACGTCGCGGCGCCGGCCTGTTTCATGGCCAGCAAACCTTGAGCCCCGTCTTTGCCCATGCCCGTCAAGATGGCGCCGACGGCGTTCTTGCCCGCCACCTGCGCCACCGAATGAAACAACACATCGACCGACGGACGATGCCTGTTGACCGGCTCGCTGGGATCGAGCCGAACAATATAGTTCGCCCCCGAGCGCGCCAGCTTCATATGGGCGACACCGCCGGGAGCCAGGTAAACATGGCCGGGCAATACGCGCTGACCGTCCTCGGCCTCGTGCACCTGCATCGCACACAAGCTATCGAGGCGCTGCACAAACGAACGCGTAAAACCCGCCGGCATATGCTGGGTAATCAAGATGGCCGGACTGTTGGCGGGCAAGGGCTCGAGCACCTGCCGTATGGCTTCGGTTCCGCCGGTGGACGCACCGATCGCAATCACTTTCTCGGTGGTGGAAAATGTATGCGTCAGCGTTTGACGCCGCGGCTTGTCGGCCTGCGCCGACAAACGACTGGGACGCGATAACGCCGCCGCACGTATCTTGTCGGCGATCAGGTCTGAGTAGTCCAGCAGGCCGTCGCGCAACCCAAGCTTGGGCTTGGTCACGAAATCGACGGCACCCAGTTCCAGGGCGCGCAAGGTGACATCGGAGTTGCGCTCGGTCAGCGACGACACCATGACTACAGGCATGGGCCGCAAGCGCATCAGCCGCTCAAGAAAATCAAGACCGTCCATGCGCGGCATTTCGACGTCCAGCGTGATCACATCGGGGTTGTGCTGCTTGATGAGTTCACGCGCCACCAACGGGTCGGGGGCAACGGCAACGACCTCCATGTCAGGGTGGGTATTGATGATCTCTTTCATAAGCCCACGCACCAGCGCCGAATCATCCACACATAACACGCGGATTTTCTTCATGGTCAGGGCCTCCAGTAAATAATAGAAAACGTACTATGCAAAACGACGGTCACACTTTGGTGTAGACCGTTTGCCCATGCAAAACAAACGCTTTGGTCAAATAGGTGAAGTTTTCGGAATGCCCTGCAAACAGCATTCCGCCGGGTTTAAGCACAGAAGCGAAGCGATCGAGCACGCGCGTTTGTGTGGCCTTGTCAAAGTAAATCATGGTGTTGCGGCAAAAAATCGCATCGAATTTTTTATCTGTAGGCCAAACGGGCGTCAGCAAATTAAACTGATCGAAGCTGATCATGTCCTGAATAATCGGCTTGACCCGCACCATGCCGGCCTTGGCGTTGGTGCCGCGCAAAAAATATTTCTTCAGAAGCGCTTCAGGCACGGGGCTTACCCGCTCAAGCGAATAAACGCCTTTTCTGGCGCGCTCGAGGGCGCTCGTATCGATGTCGGTCGCAAAAATGGTCGCCAACGGGTCGCTGGCGCGCCGGTTGGCTTCTTGCAACGTCATGGCAATGGAGTAAGGCTCCTCCCCCGTCGAAGCGGCCGCGCACCAAATGGCGATGGAGCCGGTGCGTGTGCGTACGAACTGGGACAGAATATCGAAGTGATGCTGCTCGCGAAAAAACGCCGTGTGGTTGATGGTAAAGGCATTGACGAACTTATCCCATTCCGGCGACTGCGGGTTCTGCTCCAGAAACGACAAATACTCGGCCGCCGACCCAACCCCCAGCTTGGTCTGACGGCTGTCCAGCGTACGCGCGACCATATCGTGTTTATGGGCGCCCAACACAATGCCGCAGCGGGTATGCAATAAGCGCGCGGTGCGCTCAAAATCTTGTTGCCCAACCTGAGGCTGAGTCGGTACCAGATAACGAAATTGCGTTGTGGGCATTAATGGCTCTATATTTGACCTGCCGATAAGGCAAGGGAGGGGTCCGGCCCGATCGGTAACGCGGATTTTGATGCTTTTCTGTTTTGTTGCAACCGGGCTACCGGCACGTCGATTACCTCTTGCGAACTAAGCTTGAAGACGGCCACGGCTTCGGCCAGGCGCGTCGCCTGCTCTTGCAGCGAACCGGCCGCGGCCGCCGCTTGCTCCACCAGCGCCGCGTTCTGCTGCGTCACCGTGTCCATTTGCAGCACCGCCTGATTGACCTGCTCGATCCCGTCCAGCTGCTCG
>LNAP01001004.1_pt1 | contig 30758 bp, 39 predicted proteins | sample 602601 | NCBI WGS metagenome assembly LNAP01 (sample SAMN02440304, study PRJNA202911) | soil metagenome | biome: Subtropical and temperate rainforests or woodlands; isolation source: soil samples (1 kg each in a 20% v/v slurry with milli Q water) were... ...
GAAGCGGCTAAAACTTACACAACTCGCCCAAAGCACCCTGCCCTTCGGGTCGCTGAGGGTTAACTTAATAGAAACGGCTACGCATGTAGTACCGACAGCAGAGTACTGGCGGACGGGGGTTCAAATCCCCCCGGCTCCACCAAATAAGCTAAACAAATCAGGCACTTAGCGATTATCGCAAGTGCCTTTTTTGTGCGTGAATGGGTGGTTTTGGCTCGGTTATGCCAGCTTTATGGCAGCATCATTGTTCAGTGAGGAAGAAATGCCGGAGTGGCTTACAGCATTAAACTGGGGATCATTGGCGGATTGGGCAAGTGCAGGCGGCTCAGTCTTCGCAGCAGTCGTAGCGCTTACCCTGGCAAGAGACGCAGGACGGGTGAAAATCCAAGCCATATGCGGTGTCCGCACTATGGTTGGCACAGGGATGAACCCAACCACCTTGGCCTCGATAATGGTGACCAATATCGGTGAAAGGCCATTTAAGATCAGCGCAATAGCGCTGACCCATGGACTGATTAAGAAATCACACGGGATCATCAAAATAGGGTCGCCCACTGAATTCTGCGACCAACTCCTGCGAGTGCTCAATGATGGCGAGCAATCACATTTTGGCTTTCTGTTGGACTCCGATAGCAATTGGGTCGCGCATCAAGGTCGGGACTTCAAGAATTGGATCGACCTTATGACATTCCGAGTGACTATCCATTGCACGAACGGCCAGAGCCTTAAGCTAAAGCCAGAAAAGCAATTGCTTGATGAAATAGCCAAGCGCATGAAAGCCAAAAAAATTGCGCAATAACGCCGATCGTCAATGGTGCAGCAGTATGGGCTGGAGCAGTGCATAGGCCACGTGAGTCGAGGCTTTCAGCGATCCGCTGTCTAAAACTCTACCGTCATTTAGCTGCGGTTTTAGTCAATGAACGCGCAGTAGCTTGAGGTAGTTTTAGACAGCAAATCCACCCCATTCCTTATACCGACTTGCCATCAATCCGCACACTGGCTATGCCGCTGCCTGAGTTCGGAATCCACACCTCTACCCGCTTCCCCGACTCCGTAGTAACCCTGATGACGACGCTGGTGGGAGGCGGGCGCAGGTCATCGCCACATATCAGTTCGACAACGTCCTCGCCTGATGCGCTTTCTTCGAGCGGATCCCACAAGTCTCCATTAACAAGTGGTGCAGTTACTTTCATCGACATCCCATATCCCCGCCTAGTTAGATTGAGGCTCCGACGCTATCAGATGTCAGATGCCCCGGATATTCCTGCGATCTGCCAGGGACTGCGAGAAGCTGAATACGGAGGGCCTACTCCGCCGGCTTTGGTGGTGGCGTCACCCATGACATCAGTGCATCAACACTGTCAACGCAAGCAAGCAAGTTTTTTGCCTCGTGGATCTTTGCTAGAAGCTGCGATCGATCTTCGCCATTCATATTGACTGACCTGGCAGCAATCTCGTCGAAGAATTCCTGAAGTTTCCTGTCATGGCTCCATGTTTCAATAATTCTCATCAGATTTTTTAGAGAATCTTCTCGGGCCTGAATAATTAGAGATCGTTCGTGTCGCGAGATAGCAATTGCGCGCTCAGCCTCCCATCGCTTTCGTTCTTCATCCGCTTGTCGATCAGCCTCTTCCACCTCGAGCGTTAAGGTCACCGCCCTGTCCAACAAATACGCAACGATGTCGTCACATTGCTTAGCCAGGCTTCCTTTGTCCTCGGTCCAGGTATATTCCCAACTAACGCGTGAGTATGGACTATAAGCCCTCAAGCACAGTCGCTTGGAGGCAACACGCTGAGTGCTCCGACTGTAAAGTCTCTTAGCTTTTCGATCCCAAAGCCCAGGCTTAAGTTCTTTAGCCTCCTTAACTGGCACATACCGCCCGTCGAGGTAAACCATTTCTTTTTCCACTGTTTGTTCGTAGATGCTCAGCCCGATTGCTACTTCACCAATGAAGACCAATGTCGGCCTGCGCGGTGACCAGAGATCCGTTTCAAAGCCCGATCTTTTCAGCCGACCTTGCTCATTTCCTAGGGCCTTACGCGTGTACGCACCGTCAATACAGGCAACTGAAATTCGACAGCTGGCATCATGGAAGCGGTTAGCAAGTTTCTGCAGAACTGACATAGCCCTACTGAGAGAGGGTTCTGTAACCACAAGGTCAGGAAGATTTCGTTTCACTGGCTTGAGATAGCCGTCCCCGGCAACTCGCCCTTTGGTGAATGAGCTCAGTACCCCCATCAATACTAAGCTGTGGGATCTGGCCTTCTTCGGGCTAGGCATAGCCTGTTGAGGTCCAGCTATACGGGGTAATTGATCTCCCCTTCTCCATTCGGTAGGAATGCCGACCGCGGGCGCGGGCAGGGGAGGAGTCTCTGGGCTATGCCCCGAATGCTTCTTTGCCCAATAACCTCGCGGCGGACAAGGTATGTTTAGGCGGGCACAAACACGCGATAGGAACACTGCAGAAACGCCGTATTTTGGAGCAAGGGAAGCCATAGGCGTAGCCCATACCTCGGAGTACAGGGTATCTCTATGGACGCGGTCTTGATCCATTGCCTTTGCCTCAAGATATCCTCAGAAGGTGCTTGAACAAGCTGACAGCTTCCCCGTGAATCGTCAAAGTCGCTGATAACAAGCAACCTAGTCTCAGTCCTTCCATCGCCTCAGCCAGCACTGGTCTGAGTCTCAAACTAGAGTTTCACGGTCGCGACCTAGTGTCCGGCCGGCCAGCCCGGTACCCATTAACCATGGCCGCTCGCTGCGCCGGGCTGACCGTTAACTGCCCCCAATATTGATTTCGGGTCTTCCTTGGTTTTCCAAATTAGCGAGCTCAGTAAATACGGAACTCTGCCGACCGATCACAATCCACCACCAAGCAACCCAACTGCTACGCTGTTCACTCCAAGGAGGAACACCGATGCCGAACTCTGACCTGCTCCCTTCACCACTCCCTTCCCTGCTGTCCAAAATCAACGAAAACCAACTCGCCCTTGAAGCTGCCATCATGGAGCTTACGAATTGGGTTGAGCAGCAAGGCGGCACCGAAGTAGCCGACAACGTTCGCGGCGCGCTGGACACCATCGACCGCAACGAAGAGTTCATCAAGCTAACCTTGGCCGTTCTAAATGCTCCCTAACTGATCGTCGGGAACACCTGCAGTTCGTCGCCTCGCAACCTCAGTTCGCACAAATCTCGATTACTGTATAAATATACAGCTTTCGGATTGCCCCACCATGAACATCGACGAAGACATCTCGACGTGGCTTGGATGCCCTACACCCCTGGAAATGTACAAGCACCAGTGCGCGCTACTCGAGGACGAGCTCACAACCGCCTATCGCCTGCTGAGCAAGGCGCGGGCGAACGTTGCGGGCCTGGTCCAGATGAATGACCTGCTCACCACCGGAAAAGCGTCGGCAGAGACGGCACTGAGGGACGCCCTTGAGCGCATATCGGCGATAGGCAAAGACCAGACTGACAAGAGAAGCTTTCGAAGCGTCGACCTGGTGACCGATCAACGCAACCATCTCTTCAGGGAGAATCAGCGGCTGCTGCTGGAGTTGAAAGTATTGAGGGGGCCACAGCCCTGACATACGCCTGGCACGCCTGCAGCGTGATCAATCTTTGGTAGTCGGCCCGCGCCCCCTGTAAGCATTCTCTTACACAGCTTATAGCGAACGGCGTTCAGCATTCAGTCATGCGGAACCCATCAAGGTCGAATACACTCAAAACGTAAGCGCCACGCTAGCAGCACAGAACAAGGCGTGGCGCGGATTTTGATTGACAGCGTGGGCGCCAAGATCATAATCAGCCTCCGGCGCTGCGAATGACGCAACTGCAGCCCCCGCACCATATCTCATCAACCGAAATCAAAGGAGATGCGCCATGAGATCAAACCGCGGCAACATTTTCGATGCTTATTTGATTTCCGGCAGAAAGTCAGTAAGCGCGGAGGAATACATCGACATCATCCGTAGCGATAGGGATGACGTTAAATCCGCAAAATTCGTTCCGCCGAAAATCGGTTCTGAAGGCTTTGGTCGATTTGACATAGAGCTGACCAGTAGCACCTACGAGGTGTGCCTTGACCGATAAGTCTCACCCTAGAGTTGACCCCTTGGACAAGCCTCAAACTAGAGACTTGGTTGAGGTCCTCACCAAAATGGCAGAGGTCAACACCAAGGAGCAGGAAGTAAAGCAGGCTGAGCTCGGCGTAAAGCAACAGGAAATTGAATCAAATGAACGCATAGCGCTCGCGGCAATTGATGCGCAAAAGTCATTTCATTCTGATCGATGGACGAAATTTAATAGTCACCTCATCCATCGGTACGTTTTCATTTGCGTCATAGCGGTTATTGCCTGTGCCTTCGCAGGGTTAGCAATCTATTTAGGCGCAAAAGACATGGTCATGGACCTGGCTAAGCTCGTAGCCTCTCTTGCCATCGGCACATTTGGCGGGTACCACTGGGGGAAAAACAACAGCAAATCGGGCGGGCAGGATCAGTCTGAGTAAGAGCTGCGTGTATCTGTCCGCCCCTTGACCTATTGCTTTATCCCTTCATAACTTCGCTCACATGCCAACCCGGCTATTCGGGCTCGGTCATACGCCGCTGCCAGCTCCCCCGCTCTTTTGTCAGCCCGCTGGAACAATTCGGAGAGCACCATTGCGGCGCGGGTGGCTGACGCGCCTCGCTTGGCAGCTCCGGGATCGCCGCAGGTAGCGGCGGCAAACTTGCCGGCTTCAACGTGCAGCCGCTCGCCAGCAACATCAGCGGCACCAGCATCCACAGCTGCAGTCTTGTTCTGTTCTCGCGCATCACTCGCTTCCTTATTCACTACCGATTGACGGCGCTTTTCTTCTTGGCGGGCAGTATTGCCAGCCTCGGTGATGGCAAGCGCCTGGGCCTTGCCGAGATCTGCCAGTTGCTTTCCGTAGCGCCATTCTTGTACCTGCCAGGTGACGCCGGCGGCGCTGGCCATCAGCACTAGGATCAGCACCACCAGCCCGGCCAGCTTCTGGAAGGGCGTCATCACGGCACATCCTTGAAGAAGACGTGATGCCCGAGGCGCAGCGTTTGCTTGGCCTTCGCCGCCCAGGCCGGGGCCTTGGGCATCGTGGTTGCGTAGTAGTGCGTGGCCCCGCCGGTTGGATCCGGTACCGCGCCGGCCATCACCTGGTCAGCAGCACGCTGGGCCTGGGAGAGCTGCGCGGCCGGGATCGACTTCGCACCGCTGAGGTAGGCGTAGTTCGGGTCGTTCTGGTTCCAGCAGCTGAACTGCCATGGCTTCAGGCATACGCCGGCGTAGCCCTCCCCCCACCAGGACTTGGCCTTGCCGTCGAACACTCGGTTGCGGATGGTCCAGGCCACAGCGATCTGGCCGGCCAGTCCTTCACCGCGGGCCTCCCCCCACAGCGTGCGCGCCAGGATGTCCCGGTCTTTATCGGAAGTGGTCATGCTTTTCTCCAGGCAAAAATAAACCCGCACAGGGCGGGTGTCAGGCCGATCGGTATGTAGCTACTCGGCGGCTGGGACGATCTCAGGGACAGCCTCAACCTTCACCGTTACCTTGGCGCTGTAGGTGCTCAGTAATTGCGCTGTACGCACAACAGCCTGGGGCTGCGAGGCCAGAAGCTCGCGAGCCTTCGCATCCGCCTCATCCGCCGTGGCGAATTCCATAAGGTTGAGGGGATCGAAGGCGTTGCTGGAATTGATGACGATGTAAGGCATGGTGTTCTCCGGGTATTTTTGGCAAAAATAAACCCGCTCGATGGCGGGGATCAGTGTTCGGACGTGATCAGTCTTCGGCGGGCACCTCTGACTCCGACTCGACGACTGCTGGAGGCATCTCCATTACCTCCGCATCCGGTACCAGAATGTGTAGCGTGATCATATGCTTGAGATCGTAGGGCTTACCGTCCTTCGTTACCGTCACCGTCAGCACGCCTTCAGTGAAATCCGTATCCACGTCGGCGCGGTTATCAATCTGGTTGACCGTATAGCCCCAGCCATCGTCGATGGGCGGGAACGGAACCATGCCCAGACAACCGATAATCCGGTACACGCCGACCGACTCGCGCGACGACGAAACTACGCCACAGCCGTTTGTTACAAAATCATAGGTCGCACCAGTGGCGCCCAATACGTTGATTGCTGCTCTTGCCATGTTCAGATCGCCTTTAGTGTGCCGTCAGCGGCGCGGGTGGTGTTGCCGGTGTGGTAGATGGTGTTGAATGTCGCGCTGGCATAGCTACCCGAGCGGAAACCGATCACGCCACCTGGTGATACGCCCATCCAGATCTGACCGCCCAGATCGCCGCCGGGATATCCAACATCTATAAGTGTCCCGTAACCCACAGGTCGATACTGTGTCTGGTCGGCGATTACGGAAAAACCAGTAGTCCATCTATTCATACTTGACGCAGGAAGATTTTCGCGGCTTCCAAGGCCAAACGCCCCGACAGGCATGACGTTTCCTGGGTTAGTGCCCGTGTTGGCAGTAGCCGCAGTGCCCAGCTGTAAGCCTGCGCGCGCCAGTGCTGGAGTGGATCCCCCGGTACCACCTTGAGCGACGGAAAGGAACGATTGACCGGCCGGGTACAGCGCCAGGTGCTGATCAGGCTGCCACACACCACCGTTCTTGTAGCGATAGGCAATCTGCGCACTGGTTCGGTTAAACACCAGTTGTTGCTGGTGGTTGGCCGTCCATGTCAACGCGATGCCAGTTGAGCCCGCTGCAAATGGTAGGGTTCCGGAGAGTTGTCGTGGGACACCCGGCGCATCGGCGTTGATGCTGAACTTCTGCGAAACGGTTAGCGCATTCAGGTCGGTAACAACAGTCCGCACGTGCTGACTACCCCAGCCAAATGCACCGGTGAGCTGGAGCCGCCCTGGCGTTTCATCGTCGACGTGTATCTGCGTATTGGCCGTCGAGGCAGTGCCAAGGCCTGCGAGTGTTGCCCCCCACTGCTGCACTAACTGGTTCACAGCGTCAGCCAAGGCCTTGGGATAGCCGTTGACTGGCACGATCCCATAATCGGCGCCGCCAACCGAAGCACCGCGATACGCAGGGGAGATAGAAAGCGACGTATCGCTCGCGGGATTGATCACCTGATAGATGCCCCGATCAGGGCCAACAAACATGTCACCGGAGCGGCAGTTCGAGAACTTGGTGCCGACGCCTGTTACTGTCGGGCTCCCGTTCTGCACGCTCACGGTTCCTTCTGAAAACCAAGAACTCATAGTTTACTCCAGTTAAATACCCATATAGGCACTTGGAATTAGTTGTAGTAGCGCTCTATTGGAAATTTACAAATGGGAATACTCAGATAAAATCCCTCTGAGCCTTGCCAATAGAATCGATCTAGGTGATGCCTGCCATTGAAAATATGCAATACCGGCACTCCGCCCTCCAAAATTGTGATACCGGCATACTTCGAATCATTGGCAAACCACATTATCCCACGATCAAGACTTGAAACACTTATAAAGTCATCAGCATCAACCGTTACATCGCTGTAGTAGATATCTACAAAAGCCCCTCTACCAACAGTCCAGTTCTTTGAGAACTTCCCATAGCGAACCACCCTATCGCTGGACACAAACATTATTCGATTTTGCGCATCGCGCACTTCAAGACCATATTCAGACGAGCTGCTTTGGTCAGAGTATTTACAAGATACAAACTCCATTAAGTAATCTTGTAGCACGCTACCGCCACGAACTGCTGACGTGACATGAAAGCCGGTCCAGTTGCCGGAAGCACCTTCAATTGAGGTATACAGCCCGAGGGAGGCGTGTGATGCAGATATCGTCCTCAAAAATATTTGGGGCGGCTCCACGGTGAGAATAGGCTTGGTAAAGGTAAACTGCCCTTTTCCTTCCTTGTCAGTGTAGCGAGACTGGATTCGGAACTGCCCTCGCTCGGAGAACACCAGAACTTTGTACACGCTGCTGATGCTGACAGATCCTTGATCGTTTACAGCGACAAAACCGTAGTCGTCCATATCAACTCACCTTGACCACTTCTACAACACTCTCCACGATATTGCGCGTCCACATCTCACGGTTTTTCCCGCCGCCACCACCGTCTGGCTCTCGGTAATTAATTTGGGTAATAATCGCAATTCGCGTCCCTCCCAAATTGCTATAAGTAGGCAGACCGCCCCAAGTATCTGGGGAACCAAGCTGGTCATACGGCGCGTAGACCTTCGGAGTGATCGTGACAAAACAGGTCGCGGGGTCATAACCTGGAACATCCATGAGAATGTATTCATAGTTAGAACCCTGCCCTCCACCCTTAGCAGCAGGAACTATCATCACGGCCAATTTCTGTAGAGTGAAATCCTCCATACCCAATGTTTTAATGCCATTCGCATCAAACACACTCAAACCAAAGTCCATATCTACACCTCGCCTACAACTTCAACCTAGCGATATAGGTGAAACGGCCGCCATAGGCGACCGCCCACCCTTAATTCCAAAACCACCAGATCAAAGTCTTAGATTGCCGGTCATTGTCCGACGTACGTCATTGCCGTCATACACAGCAAGGCCGTTGTTATTGAGCAGGATCGAGCCGCCAGTACCATCACCGCGCAGCACGAACGTGCCCGCCTTGACGTTGATCTCCAGCAGTGGGCGCCCCCTGGAGTCAACCGTCTCAGATCGCAGCGTCATGCCCAGGATGATCTCCTGGATAAATGCCTTGTTGATCACCGCCTGGTTGATGAACACCTGACCGCCGCTCACAACGAACGGCGTTATCAACTGCCCGCTAACCTCATCGACAATGGCAAAGCGTTGCGCAAACGCCAGGATCTCCGATGTTTCCCCGTCACTGCCCAAAGCCAGGCCGGCCATCACCTTCTTACCGTTGGCAATGGTCTGGGCTTTGATCGTCGTCTGGGCCGATACCTTCCCGTCGAGATTGACCAATGTTTCGCTTACAGTCTGTACAGACGCACTGGTCTCGCCGATGCTCGACTGCAGGGTTTCGGTCGTTCTTGCCAGCGCCTCATTCGCAGAGGCCTGCACCTTCTTCTCGATCTCAAAGTTAGCCGTGGACTCCCAGGCTTTGACCGCCGCAGCCAGCTCCCCGGAACCATCATCGCCGCGTACCGAAGCCCGTAGAGCCTCGTTACTGGCAGCCTGAGCTGTGACCTTTCCATCGAGATCGGTAACCGTGGCAACCAAGCTCGACGTGGCGGCGGCATTGGCAGCGTCTGCTGCCGTGACTCGGCGCGCCGCGATGTTGCACCACAGAGCCCGACCCACACCATTCGCGACCATGATCCGGGTAAGGAACCGAGCAGAAACAGCATTGGCCGGTGCAGTGATACGCCCAGAGAACTGCTTGAACCCCTTGCCGGTGGTGGCTGCAAATGAAAATGCTGTCACGTACCCCAAGTTGACGTTGGCGCTGCTGTAGAACTGCATCTGGAAGCTGCCAGTCTGCCCGGGCGACATCTCATCCCCGGAAATCTCAGCTGTCACATCAAACTGCTCACCTGCCACAGTCAGAATGTTGAAGCTGACGCCGCAAAAGCTGTTGTCATAAAAGGCAATCGCCTTACTGAAAGCCGTCGAGCTGGATACGACAGGTACAACAGCTGTCGCTGGAGCCCCCGAATAAGTAGTCCAGGGATCTGCCAGGCCATCCTCGAAGTTACCCCGGATAAGCAGGTTGTCCAACTGCTGGCCGATAGAAGCTCGGATGCTGGTGATCGCCCCACCCTGCGCCGTGATGGTGTTGCCCTGCTGCGTCACGGTGTTGCTCAGAGCGGTGACGGTCGATGCATCTGCCTTGGTATTTGCCACTGCCAGCGCGTCGGATGCAGCCTTAGCCGCATCCGTGGCCACCTTGTCGCTAACAGCCGCCCAGGCAGACCCGGTCCAGCGTTTCGGCGTGTTTGCGCCTCCGGTGATATCGATCCATAGGTTTTGTGGCAATTGATCGGCAGCAGCCGGGGCTGCCGCTTGAACAATGACCTTGCCCTTCCCGCCGGCCAGGGTGTTTGCATCGTTTGCGGCCTTCTGAGCAGCCGTCACGTTGGTATTGGTGATATTCAAGCTGCTCGCCAGGGCGGTAGTCGCGCTGGCGTTCGATTCATCACCGGTGATCCGTGCCGTGCGCTCGTCGACTACCGAGGCGACCGAGGCTGACGGCGCAATACGACCTATAGCGATCCAGTCCACCTCGAAAACATCACCCGACGCTGAGCTCAGCCACAGATAGAACCTGGTGATCGTACTGTTCGACCAATCGGTGCCGCCGTACGTAAGCTGGGACATGTCCCACTCAACGATAAGCGACTGCCCGATAGCCAACCCTGGATCTGGAATGATCTTGTTGAACGATGTGCTCGACCCGTGCGACGGCGTCACATAGGTAACCTGTCCAGTCCAGCCGCTACCAGCCCTGCGGGTTATCCGGCAGCGAATACGATCATGCTCGCGCCCGTTGATCGATGTTCCCGGCGAGTTGAGATAGGCGTTGGCAGAAGTGTTCGTCACGATCATCCGCCCGGTTTCGACCGACAAATCACAGCGAGTACCGCTCCAGCCCTCTACCGTCGAAGCAAAATCGAAGTTCAGCGCGGTGTCGAACCCACCGGACTGCGCCCTGATCGTGCTGATCTGCGAAGCCAGTGCGGTGTCGGCATCGGTCCGCGCTGTCGTCTCGTTGCCGATGGCAGCGGTATTCGCCGCGGTGCCAGAGGCTACAGTGTCGATTCGCTGGCCCAGGGCAGAGTCAGCATTCGTGCGCGCAGTGATCTCGGTCTGGATCGCCGCAGCGTTGCCGCCAGTTGCAGCGGTGACAGTATCGATCCGCTGGCCAAGCGCCGAGTCAGCTGCCACCCGGGCGTTTGCTTCGCTGGTGATCGCGGTGCCGCGTGCCTGCGCCTCGGCCAACAACCCCTGCGCCCGCGCCAGAGCCTCATCACTGATTGCCTCAGTTCGTGCAAGCGCTTCTTCGGCCAGACGTTGAGCCACAGAACCAGCAAGTGTCGACGGTCCATCGATCAGTTCAATACGATCCCTGAGCGGCTTCCAAAGTGCTCCCTCGCTGATCTTGTCCGCGAAATACTTCTCGTATTCGCTCTGGTCCGAACTGGCCTGGCCATTGACCGTGCCAGGGGTCGGGAAGAACGGCCCGACGTTGCCGGTACGGTCCACAAGGCGCGCCCAGAAGAACAGGCTCGCCCCCGCCAGCAGGCTGTGCATTTCGTGCGAGGCCTGCGGGTAGCTGAAGTCGCTCAGCTTCTCGGCCGTCGTCAGGTCCGGCGACTCGCTGTACCAGACCTCCGTGCGCTGGGTGTCCTCGGCACCTGGTGGAAAGCCCCACTGGATACCGATGCCGTAGACCAGGCTGGTGGTGGTCAGGAACGCCACCGCCGGAGGTAGGCCTACCTTGCCAGCCAGAACTACCTCAGGACTGTTACCCCAGATCGAAGTCACGTCCATGGCGTTGACCGAGCTCACGCGGGCGATGTATCGACCGCTGTAGATGCCCTCCACCTCCGCGCCGAGGTTGCCAGTGCGAGGCAAGCGGATCCAATTGCCACTGTCCTTGCGCCACTCAACGTTGTAGGCAGTGGCACCTGGTACAGAATCCCAGGTTATGCGCATGCCGGTGACAGCAATGCCCTGCGACACGACGCTGCGCGCCTCCAGGGTGATGTTCGCCGGCGGCGACATAACACCCGGTGGCAGAACGCTGGTGGGCTGTGGATCAATCCGGGCGCCCGTGTCGATGGCCGGAAACTTCAGCGGTTCATGCTGAGTAGCTGCGATCTTGAACTGGTGCAGGCCTTGAGGCTCGATGGTCTGCACTCGAAAGCGCATCACAGCCAGGTCAGCGCTTTCCACGGACCAACTGCACTCAGGCTCAGGCAGTTCCGAATAGTCAGCCATCACGGTGACCAGGCGGCCAGATACCGATTTGACGATCCGACCCTCTGACTTGCCGCTTGGCAGGTTCAGGATCAACCGGTCCTCTTCATGCACCTCGGCATCGATATCTAAGGTGATGACGCGCCTGGTGGCCGCACTGATGCGCCCACCGTTCGGCCGCCCTGAGAACATCTCATCAGCCACACAGATGATTTGCCCAGGCTCAACGTTCTGGCCTTCCATACCGGTGGTGAAGCTGACAGACCACTCTTCGTACTGCTCGGACTTCAGCGCCCAGACCCCGTGACGGATCGCCTCGCCCTCGACGGTGCAACCGAAGCGGGAGATATCGAGCATCCGGTGGCCAAGTGAACCGATCAGTTCGTCATTGGTAACTGGGGCCGGCTGAGTCTTGAATTCGTTCTCTGGGTTGTCCCAGGCCACCTTGGCCCGGGTGTGCCGGTCAGGGTATGCAGCAGCGACGTATTCAAATTCACCGATGATGTTCGAACGGGTGAAGACGTAGCCGTCTTCATTGCCCGGGATGTCAGCCACCATGGTGACCTTGGATCCGTTCCAGCAGCTGCTGCCACGAAACACGCTGGCCAAGTCCGACAGCAGCGCGTAGCCCTCTATCGAATCCTGGATGTAAACGTTGGTCGTCATGCGGGGCTGCAAGCCGCCCTTGCCATCGGACACCATCACATCGCAGTAACGGCCAATCTCGTAGAGAGTCCAGTGATCGACCATGTCAGCGGTGATGCGACGGCCCAGGCCGTAACGGCGGTGCAACAGCAGGTCGCGCCAAACCCAAACAGGGTTGTTGGTGTAGGCCAGCTTGAACGTGCCGTTCCAATCCCCAGTGTAGGTCCGGCTTTGCGGGTCGTAGTTGGTAGGAACCTGAACGATCCGTCCGCGCATCAGCGCGCTGAACTTTGGCGTGTCCTGAAACTGCTTGGCGTCAAACTGTAGGCCGCCCAGGGCTAGGTTTGGATAACGCAGCTTTTTGTCGATGACCTCGGTCAGGCCCTTGACCCGCATGAGGTCGGCAAAGTTTGAGTCATTGCGGTTCGGCGTGAGCCGGCGAACACGCACAAGCGCACTGGTGAACCCTTCCGGCAAGTCAATCCGATGGGTGCGCTCGTATTCCGTGGTGCCCTTATCGTCCAGCGTGGCTGACACAACGGTCTGATAACTGCCGCCATCAACGGATAGGTCAATGGCGTAGTCAATGCGATAGCCAATCTGGTCACCGTTGGTCTTGACCTGCCAGATCTGTGGCCAGGACAGACGGATACGAACCGCCGACAACTGCTGATCGGTAATGGCGCGAGTCCATGCATTGTCCGACTTCAGCTCAACCGGCAGCCCTTGAGAGGCCTCGTTTTCGATAGCCGGGAAGCCCGCAATATGCTCTTGATCCACGGTGCCCGGGCGAAAATCCCAAATCGTGCCAGGGAAGTTTTCGCTACCGTCCGGCGAGATCAGGGGCGTGCCGTTGAGCTTGATCGATTGCCTGTCGTTGACCGGGCCAACAATCGGCCCCTCGCTCAAGGCGTACAGTAGCTTGACCGTTGCGACCGACAGCGCGCTGTCTGGCGCCTTGTAAGGGGTGTAAGGCTTCTTCTCGCCACCCTTGCCGCCCATAACGCGGGCAGCAGCAGGCCGGCGCTTGGTAGCGAGCGCTGTTGCGGTCTTAGACATGGTTTTTCCTTACTGCTGGTCTTCCGAGAAGATGCCGGCCGAGATGAGAGCGCCGCCGATGTCACGCTCACCGTAGAGCAGTGGTTTGCAACGGCCCTGCGCCATCGTTGTGACGGCGCCGCCGAATGCATAGGAGGGCCTGTTGCCGTCGCCCTCCTTATCCAGCACGCCCATCGGTGAGGGCGACATGCTCATGGCGATACCGCCAATCATCAGGCCGGCGCCTGCTGCCACCAGGTAGTACTGCTGGGTAATCGCCCCAATCACCACAAGAGCCAGGCCGGCAATGGTGGCGAACAGGCCACCGCCCTTGCTGCCGATCACGATGGGCGCGATACGGATGGGCTCGACGGTGTCCTGGCGCATCTCGATTTCGCTTTCTCCGAGGTTCTGCTTGCCGCGAAACACCGCATAGGTCAGGCCGCGCTCTTCGGAAAACCTCAGAAAGCGCTTGAAGCCTGGAATTTTCACGCACAATGCGTGGACGGCCTCAGCACAAGAGGCAACCGCCAAGTGATGCACACGCCCGAACCGGGCACCCAGCACGCCGTAAAGCATCACCAGCACCACCAGAGGCTGCGGGCGAACCGTTGTTCTCATGGCCATCAGTCAACCTCCGGCACTCGTTGGTGCCGAAGAATCAGCACGGTGTAATCGGCCCACATGCCGCCGTAAACGTCGCGTGTGGATTTCTTGTTGTAGCGGTGATGCAAGAAGGTGCCCGGGGCCGGGTGCAGGTCAGGGGCACTGGCCAGCAGGCCGTCGCCCAGATAGATGCCGGCGTGGTTCGGTGCAGCAGCGTTGATCTGCATGACAATCATGTCGCCCTTGCGCGGCATCGAGACCGGATAGAACCCGGCATCCTCGTAGTACTTTTCGTAGAGGCTTTCACCGTCGTTCCACCAGCCATCCCGGCGCGGGTAGTTCGGCAGTTCAATCCCATGCTCGCGCTCGTAGTAGTCGCGGCACAGGGCGTAGCAGTCCAGCAGACCATGGCCGAACTCTCGACCGACCAAGGGCGCCTGGTACCCGCTGGGTTTGAACTCGAAGTACTCCCCAGACGGCCAGCTCACAATGCCCCAGGGCTTTTCGTGCAACTCACAACTCACGCGGTCGGCCATGCTCGGCACGGGCGGCACGTCGGGGTGGCTGTGAATGATCATTGTCACTTCGCCGCGATCCTCTGCATCGCACTTGTCGCCAGGGTTGATGATGAAGTGCTCGCTCGGGGTCTTGGCATCATTGCGGCACGGGACGTACTTCAGGCGCCCCGCCTCGCGGATCACCACACCGCAGCTCTCCTTGGGAAACTCAGCGGCGGCGTGGGCCTGGATCTGTTTCAGCATCGTTTTATTCATGGTTGCCTATCCAATAAGCGAAGCGCCCGGCGCACCACCAAATGGCAGAGGGTTGCCACGGCCATGGCGTATTTCACAATCGCTCACCCGCCCGCCGCAGCGGTCCAGCGCCGGATCTTCAACGGGGTTGCCGTCGAGGTCGAACATCTTGATGCCGGTGTAGTTGCAGTCGGGGCCGCGATACTCGCCCCACAGGCACCACTCACAGCGGTTCATGATCAGGCCGCCAGGCAGGCGCTGGCCCTTAACCGCCGTCGGTGGCGCCAGGGTGAAAACCACTTCCTGCCGCCCCAGGCTGGTCACCTGGTTGATGTAGGAGATATCCAGCTTCTCCATGGCGCTGGCCGTGGGATTTCCTTCGGGGAAGTTCGCAGCGTCCAGGTACTTGGCATAGGTCTGCCGCACCGTCAGCTTGACCCCGCTCATCCCCTGGAACTGGCGACACAGCGCAGTGATGGTGCCGTCGATGTTGCTGATTTTCAGCATCGGCGTTGAGTTGTTGCCCTCAACGCTGCGCCCAAAGCCGCCCGTTTCGTAAGGCCTGGGTAGGTATGCCTCCCCCTTCCAGATGATCGGGGTCGACTGCTGGTGAGCGTGGTATCGCAAGATGCCCATGCCCCGCGCCTCACCATCCAGCTCAATCAGCTGGATAATCGCACCTGGTTCGAGCTTCTGGTTGTCCAAGGTGATCATGGGTTGAATACCTGCTGGAAGGTGGTGCTCAGGGTGTATTTCTTCCTGCCGTGGGTTTGCAGCTGCCAGCCTCCAGTGGTGATGTAGGCGCCCTGCACCTCCATGGGTGGCGTCCACAGAAAGTGATTTGCACCCTTGTGCCGCTTGAAAAAATCCCGAATCGACTTGATATAGGCCTCACCACCAGTGAAAGACACCGCATAGGCTCCGGCGACATTGTTGATGCCGACCGACAGGCGCTGGCTGTAGCCGTTGCCAAACTTCGATTCGAGGTTGTCGGTCTGCTCATCACCAGACGCACCTACCCGTGGCGACCAGGTGAATACCTCTGCCATCAGCTGTTTCTCCGATTGTTTGGATCGAGCAGGCCGTTCTGGCCCTTCTCCTGCTGTATCACTTGCCGGGCGATCTTCGGCATTTCTGATCGGGCAGTGGCCAATAGCGCCAGCCCCATCTGCTCATAGCCCTCCGGCGCGTTTACGGCCCCGCCAGAGCCATCGCCATTGATATGCAGGTGGATCTCCGGCGCAGCACCAGAGCCTGCACCGGCAGTAACAGATGGCGCGGTGAACGCAGGCGAGATACCCGGGCTACCAACGAACCCGCCGCTGGCATAGCCAGGCTTGCCGCTGCGGTTCAGGCCTATCAGGTAATCCTTCATTCCGGGTTGGTCGACCACTTCCTTGCGGATCACCACTTCACCGCCGTGGACGACCCCCTTGGGCTCGTACTTGCCGCCAGGGCCGGTGTAGCCGCCCTCGGAGAAGCCAGCAACAGCCGTTGCTGCAATCATCCCGACCGATGCGTAGCCAAGTCCTCGAATCAATCCGGCAGCAGGAATACCCATGATCGGGCCAAGCTCCAAGGCTTTTGTCGCGGCCACTTCGGTGCTGACCATTGCTTGCGCAATTGCCGCTGCCTTACTGGCAAGGAACAGCACCTTGTAAGCAGTGGAGCCTTCCCCCGCCATCTGCTTCATCATGTCAGCGGCGTTGCCAGTTAAGTCTGCAAACACCGCGATAGAACCTAACTTGTATGCATCCTGAAGCGCCTCAAGCTTCTTGTTGTTCTCGTCGTTTATTTCATACTTTCGGTCAAGATACTGCTGCTCTGAAATCAGCTTTTCGTCAAAGAGTTCTTTCTGGCGCTTGAGCTCTTTTTCACGCCACTTCGCCAACTCCTTGTCAGCCTCCGCCACCTTAATAAGCTCACCAGCTGGACCGCCGACTGAAGAGTCCAAACCAGTAAACTTAGGAGCCTTTTCCTTATCAAATGACGCCTTTGAAATACTGTCAGCGCCAGACTTGTATTGATCCGCCGTGAGCCCCCCCTGAGACTTGAGCTTAGTCAGCTCTTCATAGCGCTTTCGGGTTGTCACTAGAAGCGTGTCTTCGCTCTTTTGGACATCACTCATCAGGTCCTTGAATGACTTTTGAGTGTTCAGGTGGTCCAGGGCAATGGCTGCCCGCTCAAGCTCGACCTTCTTTGCTGCATCGAGCTTGCTCAGCGTGCCTTTGGTGGTCTCAAACTCAATTTTAGCGAGTTCAGTTTTCCTGCCATGAACCTCAGTCTGCTCGTTCAAGGCCTTCAGCGTTCGGCCATAGCTATCCTCGAGCTGCTTTGCATCCTGCCTTGCTTTGTCCGATGCCTGCTTTGCCAACCTGGCAGACTCTTCGCGGGACTTCTTGGCCTTCTCCTCGGCGTCAGCTTGCTTCGCCGCTGCCTGGGCCTTAGCCAGGATTGCTTTGCCCTCGGGGGTCTGATCGAGGTTATCGAGGGCGCCCTGGCGATTTACCTCGCCAAGTGATGTGGCGTCTTTGAGCTTCGCACCCTTCTCGGTGAGAGAGGCAATACGTTTTTCCCAGGCAGTAACAAGCTCGGCACTGGGCGGTTTTATACTTTGCAGCCCGGCGCTCACGCCCTCGGCGGCGCCCTTCGCGTCGACCATCACACCATTGAGGGCGCCGATCTGGTCGCCCAGAATACCGACTTTTTGAATGTTGGCCTGGTACTGCGCGGCCAACCCCTCAAGCGTTCCCTGGACCTCTTTGTTGGCTCCAGTATTTTTGACGAGGTTCTGGGTCGATTGATCAATATCAACGCCGCCAGCAATTCCTCGACGGAAGTTGCCAGAAGCGGTCGTGCGCTGGTACTGGTTGGCAGTGAACCGCTGCCCGCCCATGTAATCACCGGACGGGCCTTGGGCAACCGCCTGCATTTCCTTAACCAGTTCCGCAGCTTTCTTCTTCGCCTCGGCTTGTTCCTGGATCAGCTTATCGAGGATCGGCCGTCGCTGAGCGTTGCCCAGTCCTTCCCACTCTTTTCTGAGGTCGGATATCGGGCGCTTGAGATCAACTGCGGCGCTATTCGCGGCCGCTGCTCCATCTCGGAACAGCCAGAAGCTTGCAGCAGTACCGGCAGCGAGCGCAGCCAAGCCCACCGGACCACCCAGCAACCCCATAACACCGGACGCAGAGCGACCGATCAAAGACCCAGCAGCAGCCTGGGAGCGCTGTGCGACTGCAAGCGCTCTGCTTGCTTCAAGGTCCGCGATCTTGGCTGCCGTCAGCGCCCTCTGTGCGATAGTTGCTTCTGCCGTCGTGGTTGCGAATGCAACTTGCCGGCTGGCAGCAATGACGTCCGCCTGGGCCATCCTGAGCGAAGCAGCCGCCGCATCCACTTGTGCAGCTGCGCGACCTACTGATGCCGAAACCGCCTCTCGCGCCGAAACCACAAGCGTGCGGGTGGCTTCGGCACCGCGCTTTGCTATCAGGGCGATACCGCCCGCAGCAGCTACAGAGGCAAGGGTTGATAGATTGTCCGCCGCAAAATTGATGGCTGCCGCCAGCTTCGTGGTTACCTGCACACCGTCGTCGACGGTGCCAACGTACTCCAGCAGCGCGTCCTTCATGCGAATGCCGGCATCAGCTACAGAGGTGGTCATCCCCTCTGTTTCCTTACGCATTTTGCCAACCTGGCTGATCCATGCCTTGGCGACCACGTCGATGGTCAGCTTCCCATCGGTTGACATTTTTCGCAGCTCGTCTCGGTTTTTGCCAAGAGAGTCTTGCAATGCTTGTAGCAACCGCGGGGCCTGCGTAACGACGGCATTGAAGCCATCACCTTGTAGCTTTCCGCCCTCAAGAGACTTGCTGACCTGATCAATTACCGCCGCAGTGGCTTGACCCTTTGTTCCGCTCACCGCCAAACCGAGAGAGAGTGCCTCAGTGACGTTCAGCGCGTCATTGGCAGTGCCGCCATAATCCTTGAGCACCCCGGTAATGCGGATAAATAGCTCAGCGTTCTCGGCATACGATTTGTACGTAACCTTACCGATGTCCATGAGGCGGGTCTGCGCCTCGGTAAACTCATTCTGAGACCCCGTGGCGATCTTCAGGCGCGAGGAGATTTGCCCCCACTCATCCGCCATATGAATCAGACTGCCTACCGCCAAGGCGCCAGCCATCGCCCGAGCGTACCCACCTACCGCGCCCGTCAACGAACCAAGCGCGCGCTCTTGGGCTGCTACGGCCGCCTCTTGCGACCTCCACGAACTTACAGCCTCACGGTTACCATTCGTAATGGTGCGCAAGTAGCTTTGACCCATGCGCCCTGCGCGAGCCATTTCGCGTTGATAGGCGCTGGTTTCAGCGGAAACGCTGACCACCAACGAGCGCAGGGTCTGTCCTGACATTGCTCTTCTCCGGGCACAAAAAAACCCGCCGGAGCGGGTTCTTTATTTATGCGTTAGCTAGATGTTTTTACTGCAATACGGCGAGGCACTTTGAAGTGCGTCATCCTTATACATAGTGTAAGTTGCACCCATGTAATAATTCGCCTTAACCTGCATAGCGGACTTAGTAACTACCCCCACGTCAAGTTTAGATCCATCACTTACTACAATCTGGTTTCCACTGTACTTAATTCGCGCAAGTACATCCTTTCCATTCCACGAATAGCACATATAGCCACCACCAGCAGCATCAACCTTTATGGTTGTCGAGTAGGGCCCCATGCTTCCGGTCCAGGTGCCGACCATACTAGCTGGCGGCGCGGTTACAGCGACTGCCGGGAAATTGTTATTCATAATGTCAGAACTGGCGGCGCAGCCAGAGATTAAGCCAACTACACCGAGAATGATAAATTTACGCATTGGGTACTCCCTGTTGAGCGCAAAGCTTATCACCTGCGAGGAGATGCCTTCCATGGCGCTAGCCGACTTCACCAGATGCGCTCACCTTCAAGAAAGTCCTGAACAACTCCTCTCCCTGCTCAGCCTCCTGGTCCTCATCCAGCTGCGTGACGACCTCTGGCTTCCACTTCGGTATCAAGTCCAACGCTGACACCTTCGCGCCCTGCGCCTGAAAGGCGGCAGCGGCAGTAACGGCGGCGAGAATGTCTCCCCGCGAATCGCTGATTGGTGACCCTTGGTCGTAGGCCATCCACAGTAGCAACTCCTCGGCGCTCATCCGTTCGCGCAGATCCTGCAATGTCATGCCCAGGCGAAGCGCAAGCGCCAACATGAATGTCAGCGCCGGCTCCGCCGTCAGTCGTTTCCCGCTGCTTCCACCGGATCGGGGGCATCAGCATCTGCCGCAATACCGCTCAGCTCGAACGCTTTCGAGACCAGCAGGTCGTGGACCGGACTGAACGCCTCGGCCACTTCCTCGACATCGCCATCACCGAACACCCGAGCGCCCGACTCATCGAACAGCGTACGGGTCAGCACAAATGCATACAGCGGCGCGGACGACACCTCAACAGATTCCTCCTTGGCGACCTCCTCGCCCTCTGTTGAGGTCTCGCTCAGGCCTGCCGCCTGGCGCGCGACCAGGATCAGCTCGGTCGCACGCTTGCGATACTCCACCCAGTCACCGGCACTCAGCGCCCGGACTATCACTTTGGCGTCGTCCCACTCAGGCACCACCACTTCCTCTCGCTTGAAATTGCGCAGAGGGTCAAGCGCGAACCCACGAATTCCGCCCTCGGCGGCCTTTGCCCGAGCCATTACGGAGCCCCCGGCAGATCGAAGGATACGGCGCCGGTGATACGCACGTTAAACGTGCCGTTCACGGTACCGTTCGGCGCAGCGTCCCAGGTGAACTGGGTGACCAGGCCAAGGAACGTCGAGGAGGTGCCATCCTTGAACACCGACTTGAAGGCACGAGGCTCGGCATCATCGCGCGCTGTGCGCAGCACGGTCTGCGCTTCATCGTCCGCCTTCCAGTTGCCAGACATGCTAAAGGTGCCGTTGTCAGCCAGGCCCGTGGTGAACTCCTTGGCCACACTGGCGAGCACCGTGGTTTCAATCTCGTCCGACTGGCCGCCCTGGAACTGAGGCTGCTTAATGGTGACGGACAGATCGGCCCAGGTCAGGTCGGCGGCCTTCGGGTCAAGGGTGGTGGTTTTGGAAACGCTGAGAGCCGTGCCCTGCGTTTTGACGAACTTCGCTTTCGTTGGAGTTTGAACGGCCATGTGGCCTCCTATGGTTGCAGGGTGTATTCCCAGCTCACGCTGAAAAGTTTGGTGTCGCTTTCAAATACGTCCGGCAGGCGGTCAGCGCTGCCGGTAGTGAAGTCGGCGCCATCCGTGGTCATCGCGGTGAAGGCCTCGCCTGCAAGGGTCAGCGCCTGGAGAAAACTTTCACCCCATGCGTCGAGCTGGATTGTCAGGTCGCTGGAGCCGTCCCAACCGGCGAGCGTGAAACCGGTGGTGGCGCCTACCGTTTGAATAACCAGGCGAGGCTGGGCGGCATCCTCTGGCGCAACGCCGAAGTACACGCGCCCGTCGACCAGAGGCGTGAGCCTGTCGATGAGGGATTTCTCGATCATTGGGTTTACCGGGTGATGGCGTTGTCGATGCCTTCGGCCAACTTGTCAGCGACAGCCTTCTCAATCTCAGGAAGGCTGCCGTCCCAGGCCGGCCGGATGAAGGGGTGGGCCTGCATCTTCGAGGTGCCAAGCTCCAGGAATTTCCAGTAGAACGGGGCATCCCACTCGGTTTTGCTGGTGCGGCCTTTCTTTCCAGGGCGCTTGAGTGCCTTGGATTGCTTGCCGGCTGGCTTCTTTACACGGATGCCGGCGGTCGCGCCGCCCGGTGTATCAGCCTGCTTGAGACGTACCGCCGCGATGTTCTTCTTCAGCTTGCCGGTGCGAACAGGCGCAGTGCCACGCACCTTGTCTCGAGCAACTCGGGCGCCGGCCATGACAGCGTCCCGGACGACCTTATTACCGACAGACTTGGCCAGCCGCTCGAAGTCGACCTGCAACTCGCCAAGCCCCAGAACTGTCAGCGATCCGTTGCTCATTTGGGCTTCACCGTTTTGCACATGAGTTTCAGCATGTCCCGCTGGTTGGTGGCCAGCGGCGCGATGATTTCGTAAGTGGTGCCGTCATGCACCAGGTGCTGACCCGCTACCACGTCCTTGCGGTAGCGGATATTGATCTCGGCGGTGACCGTGACCTGCATCTGTGACGCGGCTTCGTACATGCGCCCGGAGGGAATGTTGATCTCCGCCCAGAGCTTGCCCAGGTCGCCCCAGACCTTCGAGGGTTGGCCGAGGGCATCCTTGCCTTCGATGTAGCCGCGCCGCATGCAGCGGTGACGCATTGGGCCGGCTCTCATATGTTCACCCAGCGATGAGGCTTCCAAAGCGCGTTGGTCGCCATAGGCAACTCAGCAGTGATCGTTCCGATCACCACCGTCTCGCGACTGCTGTACCAATGACCGATCAGCAGCAGCGCTCCCTGCTGGATAGACTTGCTCATCCGTAGCGCATTGCCGACCGGATCTGGCAAGGCCGTCTCTGGGCTGACAAGCGTGCGATTGGTCCAGGTCTCAAACGCGCTGAGGGCTGCATCCCTGTAGCCCTCAATCAGCGCATCCTCGTCGTCATGGTCGACCCGTAAGTGAGCCTTGACTATGGGGATATCAATCACTCTTTGGCACCAGCGCCTGAAGGGCTTCTTTGTTGGCGGACGGATCGAACTCGATCCCTTTGCCGGTGAGCCAGGCCTTCAGATCGGGAACCTTCATCTTCAGCGGATCGGTTTCTTTCTGAGCTTCAATCGCCGCATCAATTTCTTCCTGAGAGCTGCGCGATGCGTAACCCTCGGGCGGGTAATTCACTGCCAGGTAGCCGGCTGCTAAAAACTCAGCAATGGTCGGCCCATCCAGTTTCAGACCATTGGCGTCCAGTTGATTGGGGTAAGACGCCACCCCCAGGTGCTCGACCGCCACCAGCGCGCAACGCTCCGAGACCTCCTGCTCGCCAGCAGGAACCTCAACCACATGGTTGCCGTCCGCAGAGAATGGGAACGGCTTCTTCACAAGAATAATCGGCATAAATCCTCCGGCAGGCTGGGCGCCCGAAGGCGCCCACCAAATCAGGCGGCGCTCAGGGTCAGAACCTTGATCGCCTGGGAGTCGACGAGCATGCCGCCGACGCGCTTGGTGGTGTAGAAGCCAACGTTCGGCTTGTTGGTGTAGGGGTCGCGCAGCACGCGGGTGCCGATACGGTCGACGATGGTATAGCCGCGCTTAAAGTCACCGAAGGAGACTGCATTCGCGTCTGCGGCGCGGTCGGGCATATCCTCGTTTTCTGTTACGCCGTAGCTCAGGAGCGTGGACGGTTGACCGAGCGTCAAACCGGGCTGCCAGATGTAATCACCGCGCTCGTCCTTCAGCTTCCGAACATAGGCAACGGTAAGGTTCGACATCATGAAGAGGGCATTTTTACGATAGCCAGCCTTCAAGGAGTGAATCAGGTCAATCAGGTTGTCGGCAGTAAAGCCGGCAGCGGCGCCAGAAATCAGCTTCTGTAATTTACCGAAGGCTCGGTCCTTGTCGGCTTCGGTGGTCAGCTCGTACGCCAGGTAACCTTTCGGCTTATTGATGCCATTACCGCTGGTGAATGCGCTCCCTTCCTTTTCCGAAAATTCGCGAGCCACTTCGTCGTTGAGCCAACCCTCGGCATTGAAGAAAATATCATCAAGGCTGGTCTGGGTAGCTTGGGGGTTAGCGTAGAGCTCACCCATAAAGGCGGCGATCTGCCCAAGGGTCGGCGTGCCAGTCGCTGGGCGAGAATCAGTTTCGCCGACCCAGCCAGAACCGGCGCCGCCCAGACTTACCAGGCGCTTGTAGTCTGGGGAGCCTACGGTGATCTGGTTGCACACCTGACGCATCGGAGAAGTGTCTTTCAGCAATTCGATGATGCTTCGATCCAGCTCTTCCGGCACTGCATAACCGCCGTCAGCTTCGGTGCCGATTTGCAACGCCTTGGCCTGCAGCTCGCCAAGGCCGGTGTCGACACCCTTCCGCACGAATTGCATGAACGCAGCTTTGTGCTCACTGGCAGCCTTGGTGCCGGAGCCGTCTGGGCGCTTGAGGGACAACAGCTCTTTTTCCAGATTGCTTTTCAGCTCATCCAGCTCGCTCAGCTTTTCGTTGAGGGTATCGACCTGGCCCGACAGCTTGCCCTTTTCGGCTTCCAGGCCGTCGATGCGCTTGTCGTTCTTTTCCTTGAACTCGTCGAACTTCTTGCCCAATGCTTCGGCAACGTCTTGTACGTCTTTAATTTCAACAGCCATGAGAGGCTCCTTACATTCGATCAGATAGGGTTTTGAGGAATTGCAGTGCTTCGTCGGCACCCGCCTCTCGCGGTGAAACTGCGCCGTAGCCCTTGGCCATAAAGGCCTTGGCCTGGGAGCCAGAAAACCCAACCTCTCGAAGGGCTCGCTCCACTTTGCTGGGCGGCGGCGTTTCGCCGCGCGCCAGCAGAGATTTCACATCAGTGATCCGGGCCTCATCGTTGGCCGGGAAGGTGACCGGGGATACTTCCCAGAGGTCGATTGCCTTCAGCAGCCAGATGCCCTTTTCCTTGTCGTACTCGTAACCGCCGTCCTCGAGCATGTAGCCGATGGATAGCCCGGTAAGGCTTCCGGCTTTCATGTGCCCGTGCGCGCGCTTGGCCAGCGGATCATCATCGACAAGCAGTCGACCTTTGACGTACAGGCCCACGTCGTCTTCGCGCATCTCGGTGTAGACGCCGATCGGCTCGCTCATTTGGTGTTGCCAGAGCATCGCCGGAAGGCGGCCTTTCTCTTTCCATCTGACCAAGCTGGCAGCGAATGCGCCGCGTACAACAACATCGCTGTAACTGTCCACGACGCCGAACACCGATCCGTAGCCTTCGAACTCGCCGCTGTCGCTGACCGATTTAAGGGTCAGCGGCACGTCAAGACGCTGTTTTGTCTGCATCGTCGGCAGCCTCTGGTTTGGTGGTCATGTTCATTGGGGTGAGGTACACATCCCCCCCTTCGCGCGGGTTCATGTCCTCAAGGTCGCGGCATTCGTTTGAGTTCAAAATGCTCCACTGAATACCCTTGGCATACGCCTCGTATCGCCCTTTCAGGTCGCCGCGCATCAACGCGCCGGCGTTGAACTTGGCGTAGTGGGTCAGACGGTCTTTCTCGTTGAGCAAGCCAACTTGGATGCGGTGCTCGATGCGAGTCATGATCGGAACCAGCGAGTAGTTCACGAAGCTCATGCCCATGTGCTCAATGTTGTTGAGCGTCATCTTTTCCATGCTGGCCACCAAGTGCGGCGGCACGCGGAACAAGCCGCAGATCTGTGCCTCGGTCAGCTTCTTGGATTCGATGAACTGGGTGTCCTGGGCGCTGAGGCTGATTGGTTTCCAATCCAGCCCCATCTCCAAGATCATTGGTTTATAGGCGTTGGCCACTCCCATGTGCTCGCCCTGAAACTCCGTCTTGAGCCGATCAAACGCTTCGGGAGACAGCTCCTGCTCGGTGCGCAATACGCCACTTGTAACGGCGCCATTGGTAAACAGCTTGGCTGCATGGGCGTCCATAGCCTGACCAAGACCAAGCGCCTGGCGGGCATAGGCAATCGGGTTAAGCCCATTCAGGCCATCCAGCGTGAACAGCCGAACATGCCAAATTTCATCCTGCGTCAGAACCTTGGTGCCTGACTTGAAGTTGACGGTGTACTCAACCGTCCAGTCGTCCTTGAGCTTCGGTCTGACGATGTCTGGGTTTAGTGGTAACAACTCGCCCACATTCCCCAACGCCGAGACCTTGTAGGCATAGAAGTTACCGCGCAGACACAGACAGGCCACCAGCAGCTCCCAGAACTCCTGAGCGGTCATGTAGCTGTTGGGAGCCATGGTAATGAGCGGGTAAAGCCGGTGTCCGGTAGCAGGCAACCGGACTCGATCGGTCTTTTTGAGAAGCTGACAAGGAAGCATCCCCATCGACTCCGCCAAGACTCGGACACAGTTGAATACGACTAACTGTTGCATGGCGCTATTCGTAGTGACGCGCTGTCCTGAGTTGCTCTCGTATCCTTCTCCCAGGGCTTTAGCGAGCTTCTCCGAAGTATCGATTGCCTGGGAGGCGCTCTTTCTTCCAAGGAGTGATCGAAGCATTACCGACTACCCCGCACTATCGAGACAACAGACAAGGTGATCAGGAGCGCTCCGCAAACAGTCAGGGCCAGAGGTTCGCCCATCCATGCCCACAAACCCCGGGTCAGCAGGCCAAGCCCGAGTATCCCGATAACGTCAGGCAAGGCTTCCTTCAGCGCAGCAAGCTTTGGCGCCTTAATTTCATCGGTCATAGGGTTCTTAGTCCGTGTTTCATGATGTGGTCAGAAAGGGTGCCTTCCACTTTCGGGTTTGTTGCCATTATCGAAACCGCACAGAACAGAGCCATGAGCGGGTCGATCTTTGCCGAGCCGCTGGCCTGTTTTGTAATCAAAATTGAGTTGCCTTTGGGCTCGACCCTTGCGTTACCGCAACACCAATTCATCAAAGGCTGGTCGGCATGAATGAGTCCGCCCTCGGCTAGCTTTCGCTCAGTTGTTTTGATCGCGCCACCAAGTCGCCAACCCTGACTGACACCGACCACCTTCTCCTGGCTGACGCCACGAGCGGTGATCGCTTCGAGAATTGCCCCGATGCCAGCCGGATCTAGCCCCACCTGATGCAGGAGGCCGGAGGCGTCAACCTGATCCACAATGTCCGCCACTTCATCCACGTCATCGCCAATGTGCTTAACCAGCACCAGATCACCGCTTCGGGCGTAGTCGTGGAGGTTTGCAGCGATATCCTTCCGCCTCTCAAGTACCGATGGATGCGCCCAGGCCCGGCACCAGGCCAACCACTCTCGGGTTTCCCGGTCACGACCAAGTACGGCGAGGCCAAGCAAGTCGTCAAGGCCGCCCCCATCAACGCCAATCGTCACCACCTCGCTGCGTTCGAGGATGTAGTCCAGCGTGACGCACTTGCGGATCTGAGACTCCCAGAACTCCGCGCCGGCCCAGCGGCTCGACATCAGCGCCAGGCCGATCTCAACGTTGAGGAATTTTGAGAGGAAGCCGCGCAGCGACTCCTCACCTGACTCTTCGGCCTTCGCCAATTCGCGCTCAAGGTATTCGCGATCTACCGAGTACCCGAGGTTCGGGTTTACGACATGAAAGTTCTCTGGCTTGCGATGCTCGCCGGCCTCAATCATCGAGCGAGGGAACTCGTAGATCACCGCCAAGAAGCGGTGATCCTTAATCTTTCCGTCCCGGACGCCTCGGGCGTACTGCAGCTTTTGCAAGAAAACCCCAGCCGGGGGCTTGTCCGACTGGGTTGTCAGATAAATGATGCAGCCCTCAGGCCGCGATGCTAGACCGCCGGTTGCCTCGCGCAGCATGTTCTCGGCATTGTGATTGCTGCCGAACAGGTGAATCTCGTCCACCAGGATGAAACTGGCCTTCTTGCCGCCGACCGTGTTCGAGTCAGCCGCTACAACCTTCAGCGTTGCGCCCGTCTCTCTGTGGGTGATAGTCCTGATGTGCTCTTGAACATGGAGCAGATCGGCCAACTCCTCATCGTGCTTGACCATGTCTCTGGCCGGGGCAAAGGCGTTTTGCGCTACTTCAATGGTTGGCGCCAGAATGATCAGCTCCGCCGATTGCCGCCAATTGCGGATCAGCAAAGTCAACATGATCGCCGCAGCGATAGTGGACTTGGAGTTCTTCTTCGGGATGACCAGGGCGAACTCTTTGATCTCGCGCCGGCCTGTGTCTGGGTTGTAGGAGCCGAATACAGACCCGGCGAAGTCTGACACCCAAGGCGCGCATGCTTCGCCAATGGTTGGACTACCAGGAGCGTCCACGATGCGCAGTTGCTGCATGACCTCAAGGCCGGCTGCTGCCTCCTCCGGGAAGAGCGGCTTGATAGGCACCAATGACTGACCGGCAACGATCCTTGCTTCCCAGTCAAGGCAAGCCGTTGACCACTCCATTCAAATCACCGTGTGTTATCGACCGCTAGTCTTGGTGGCGCACCCTGGCCGAATCGGCCTGCCGAGGCTTTCTTGGCCGCATTGGCCTTCTGATCTTTCTTGCCTTGCTCCGCTACCTTTCCGTGGGTGTAGGGCAGCAATGCTTTTGCAGCATCGATCCGAAGCTTGGGGTCTGCTACCAAGTCCTTCATGACCCCTTTTAGAAAGTCGATAGGGTCGTCCGCTGCCGCTGGAATGTAGGGATCTGGATCAGCTGCAGGCTGATCAGATTTTTTGGCCGAGTTAACAGCCACCGCACGCCCCATTGCAGCCTGAACCTCAGGATCTTTTTCGAGCCGCGATGCCGCCTGCGATGCAGTCTTTTCGGGGCACCCAGCAGATATTGCCGCCTGCTTTTTGCCTTCACCGGACAGCCGCGCTTCGGCGTACCGGCGCTTTTGTTCGGTTAACGCCATAGTTAACGGATCCTGTTAACGGGGAAAAAATCTACGAATGGGAGAGGGTGAGGTTTCCGGGCAAAAGAGGTCTGAGGTTTTACCCCCTCCCCTCCCTTTGTGGCACGCCAAAGGCCGCGAGGCAGCACCACTTCGGTGCAACCTCTCAAGCCGGGCTCAGGATGCTTCAGCAACGGTCTTGGATGCGTGGCAGCCCTTCTTGATGCGCTGACCATCGACCAGCTCGAAGCGCACGCAGAGCACCTGGCAGTTCGCCTCGACATCCTCACCGCCCATGAACAGCGGAGTCTTGTGGTCCAGCTCGAAACCATCAGGGAAATTAACCACTCGGCCGCAGGCGGCGCAGGTTGGATCTTGTCGCCACACAGCCAGGCGCCGGGCCTGGAGCCGGCGGCCAGTGATTCGCCTGTCAGCCACGACATGAACCTTTAAGGTTTGGCTCGCGGCCATCTTTAGAGACGACTTGTGCATCTTCAGCCTGGACATCAATCAGAACTCCTACCTATTACAGTTCGTCCGCCTTGCGTTCAGCCCAGCGATTACCGAGCTTCCGCGCCTGTTCGACACCAAGGATGCCAACGAACCCAGCGGCAAAGAACGACCAGGCAATGCTGAAGCCGAACTCTTTAACCGTCAGGCCAACCACCATCACGATCAGTGCGCCGAGCGTTGCCTCGATGAACTGTCGCCAAGGCTTGGTTTCCTTTGCGTCGTACTGAATGCGAAGCCAGGTCAACGCAAAGGTCAGCACCATGGCCAGACCGTTCTCTCTGAGCGCGGTGAGGACCAGTGCCCAGAAGGAAGGGTCTTTATCAGGCATGTTTGGCATCTCATTTCCTCCCGGTTTGGGAGTGAGGGAATGTGGTTAGTCGCGCGTGAGTGGATTCAGTGCTGCAACCAGCAGCGCTTTGCCTTTCAATAGCTCGACATGAGCGAGGCTGGTCAGTTTGGTATCAACGAAGGAGTGGCCGGCGAGCATCTTATCCAGCAACTCCATCGTGCTCCCAAGGCTATGCACCACATTCAACACAGACTGTTCGTACTCAGCGCGGGCCTTCTCGACGGCCTGGCGCACCGCTTCAATGGGTAGCCCGACACCGGCAGGATGGGCTCGCTTTAAAAAGATAGAGCCATCGGTGTACATGGCGCCATACACCACCCCATCAGCGTGGTAGGCGTCAGGCATGCGACCAAAGCCAATCAGCGAGAACTGTTCGCGCTGCTTGGTGTTGAGCAGGTCGCCGGTAATGTCGAGGAATGCCGAAGGATCGCTGTTCGACAGTCGCTTCAATGCCGTGGCAAGCATGGCGACATCACCACCCACCACTGCATCGATGACAGCCTGCTTGTCACGTTTTGCTTGATCGGTCATTACCGGGCTCCAGAAACAGAAAAGGCCCGCCGATATGGCGAGCCTAGAGATAGATCAGCTCCAGCAGCACTCCCAGCTCAGGGCGATGGGTGTGGCGGAGCCGAAAACAGAAAGGCCCGCACAGTGGCGGACCTGGAATTTGGAGCGGATACAGGGAATCGAACCCTGATCGAAAGCTTGGAAGGCTGTCTAGCGACCTGCGCTACCCGCAATTGCGTGTCTTCCCACGCTGCCCACTTGAGCCAGCCCCAATAGCACACAGGTTCGAGCCGCTCATGCTGCCGGTGTTCTTCCGTAACGCGTGACTACCGGCTATACCGCGTCCAGGCCCGCCCGAAGGCCCACCCTGGCTATGGCTTCACGCACAAAATTCGGACATAAAAAAACCCAGCGGCTTAGGCTGGGTTTTCTCTGTGGTGTCGCGCTTGAAAAGCTGAACACGGTGCCATGAAAACAAGGCTATTCCGCGAGTGCAAGTTATTTAAGCGGCTTCGATGAATTTCTCCAATGAGCAGTCAATCCAGCCGACGCCCGTCTTGATGATCTCCCTGGCCTTGGCCTCACTCATGTCGTACTTGTTGCCGATCCGCTTTGCTGGCCACTTGGCTCCGTAGTAGAGCCAAATGAAGTCGCCCATCTCGGGGGCTCGCTTGCACAACCTGGCAACAGCACCATCAACGACGCTGGCCAGTTCGTCCGTGATGACGTAGGACTTGCTCGTCGACGGAATCATGTCCCTCATGATCGCCCAGGACGGTGACACATAGCTCGGTACGCCCATGCCATCCATGCGCCAGTAGCCCCACTGCTCAAGCATGTACTCGGTATCGCCCAGAGGGAGGCGTGCTGGTTTTCTGGTATTCATGCCGCTTTCCTCGGTGTTGGCTCATCAATGCCGAACAGCTCACGGAGCATCTTGTCGGCGATTTTGTTCTTGGCGTGCCCTTCGGTGATCCACCGGCGGGGC
>LNAP01002461.1_pt1 | contig 30755 bp, 30 predicted proteins | sample 602601 | NCBI WGS metagenome assembly LNAP01 (sample SAMN02440304, study PRJNA202911) | soil metagenome | biome: Subtropical and temperate rainforests or woodlands; isolation source: soil samples (1 kg each in a 20% v/v slurry with milli Q water) were... ...
TGTCCCCGCGACTGCCGGCGCATCCGCCGTGCCCGGCGCTGCGGCGCCCGCTGCCGCGCGTTCGGAAGAAGTCGTCATCACGACCGACGTGCTGCGCCTGACGTTCGACACCATGGGCGCCCAGCTGGTGCGTGCCGAACTGCTGAAGTACCCGGCCACCGGCCAGCCCGACAAGCCCACGGTGCTGCTGGACCGCGCCGCCGGCCTGAACTACGTGGTGCAGACCGGCGTGGTGGGTGCCCCCAACGGCCAGAGCTTCCCCACGCACCAGACGCCTTTCCGCATCGTGTCCTCGGAGCGCCAGCTGACCGGCGACAACCTGGTGGTCGCCTTCGAAGGCGAATCCGGCGGCGTGAAGGTCACCAAGACGTTCACCCTGCATCGCGGCCGCTATGACGTCGACGTACGTCACGACCTGGCCAACGTCAGCGCCGCCCCTGTGTCGCCCGCCCTGTACCTGCAGCTCGAGCGCGACGGCAACGACCCGGCCGACACCTCCAGCTTCTATCACACCTTCACCGGCTTCGCGGTCTACTCGGAACAGGACAAGTTCCAGAAGATCACTTTCAGCGACATCGAGAAGAAGAAGGCCAACTACGTCAAGCAATCGGATAACGGCTGGATCGCCGTGGTCCAGCACTACTTCGCCACCGCCTGGGTACCCCCGCAGGGCAAGCAGCGCACCAACGAACTGCTGGAAGTGCAGAAGAACCTGTACGCCGCGCGCAGCATCGAAGCCGTGGGCGAGATCGCCCCTGGCGCCGCCGCGCGTGTCGATTCGCACCTGTGGGTCGGTCCGCAGGACCAGAAGGCCATGGCGGCCCTGGCCCCCGGCCTGGAACTGGTGGTCGACTACGGCTGGCTGACCATCATCGCCAAGCCGCTGTTCAAGCTGATGACCTGGCTGCATTCCATCCTGGGCAACTGGGGTTGGACGATCGTCGCGCTGACCGTGCTGATCAAGGCCGTGTTCTACCCGCTGGCCGCCGCCAGCTACCGCTCCATGGCCCGCATGAAGCAAGTGGCTCCGCGCCTGCAGGCCCTGAAGGAAAAGTACGGCGACGACAAGCAGAAGCTCAATGCGGCCATGATGGAGATGTACCGCACCGAGAAGATCAACCCGCTGGGCGGCTGCTTGCCGATGGTGGTGCAGATCCCGGTGTTCATCTCGCTGTACTGGGTGCTGCTGGCCAGCGTGGAAATGCGCGGCGCGCCCTGGATCCTGTGGGTGCACGACCTGTCGATCCGCGACCCGTTCTTCATTCTGCCCGCCATCATGATGGCCACCATGTTCCTGCAGATCAAACTGAACCCGACGCCTCCGGACCCCATCCAGGCCAAGGTCTGGTGTTCGGCGGGATGATGTTCTTCTTCCCGGCCGGCCTGGTGCTCTACTGGTGCGTCAACAACACCTTGTCGATCGCACAACAGTGGTCCATCACCCGCGCCATGCAGCGCAAGACGGAAGCCGCAGCCAACCGCTGATATCCGCACTTGCACAGGAAACCGGTCCCATGCGGACCGGTTTTTTTTCGTCTTCGCGGCATGCGCCATGCCGATTCGCGATTTTCTTGATAGTTATTCTTTATCAAGTCTTATAGATCAATCAACTTCACACTGTAAGGCAAGACCCCTATGATGTGTCGGAGATAGCCCCAGGCCGGCAATGCCGGGGTTATCCCAGACACGGCGCGGGGCCCACAGCGGCCCCCCGCATTCCAGCATTTCATAGGGAGTGTGCTATGACCGACAAGAAGACGCATCTGACCACCGCCGCAGGCGCGCCGGTGGCCGACAACAACAACACGCTGACCGCCGGCCCGCGCGGGCCAGCGCTGTTGGAGGACTTCTGGCTGATTGAAAAGCTCGCTCATTTCGACCGCGAGCGCATCCCCGAACGCGTGGTGCACGCCAAGGGCTCGGGCGCCTACGGCACTTTCACCGTCACCCACGACATTTCGCGCTATACCCGCGCCAACATTTTTTCCCAGGTCGGCAAGCAGACTCCGCTGTTCCTGCGCTTCTCTACCGTGGCCGGCGAACGCGGCGCGGCGGACGCGGAGCGCGATGTGCGCGGCTTCGCCATCAAGTTCTACACCGAGGAAGGCAACTGGGATCTGGTGGGCAACAACACGCCGGTCTTCTTCATCCGCGACCCGCTGAAATTCCCCGACTTCATCCACACCCAGAAGCGCGACCCCAAGACCAACCTGCGCAACGCCACCGCCGCCTGGGACTTCTGGTCGCTCAATCCCGAATCGCTGCACCAGGTCACGACCCTGATGAGCGACCGCGGCATTCCCGCCAACCTGCGCCAGCAGCACGGTTTTGGTTCGCATACGTTCAGCTTCATCAACAAGAACGGCGAGCGCTTCTACGTGAAGTTCCACTTCAAGTCGCAGCAGGGCATCGCCTGTCTGAGCGACGAGGAAGCTGCGCAAGTGGTCGCCCATGACCGCGAAAGCTCGCAGCGCGACCTGTTCCAGAACATCGAGCAGGGCAATTTCCCGAAGTGGACGCTGAAGGTGCAGATCATGCCCGAGGCCGAAGCGGCGACTTACCACATCAATCCCTTCGATCTCACCAAGGTCTGGCCGCACGGCGACTATCCGCTGATCGAAGTCGGCGTGCTGGAACTGAACAAGAACCCCGAGAACTACTTCGCCGAAGTGGAACAAGCCGCCTTTACGCCGGCCAACGTGGTCCCGGGCATCGGTTTTTCGGCGGACAAGATGCTGCAGGGCCGCCTGTTCTCGTATGGCGACACGCACCGCTACCGTCTGGGCATCAACCACCACCAGATCCCGGTGAACGCGCCGCGCTGCCCGTTCCATAGCTTTCACCGCGACGGCGCGGGCCGCGTCGACGGCAACGCCGGGGCGACGCTGAACTACGAGCCCAACAGCGCGGGCGAGTGGAAGGAAACCCCGTCGGCGGGCGAGCCGCCCCTGGCGCTGGACGGCCAGGCCGCGGCGCGCTGGAACCATCGCGTGGACGATGACTATTACTCGCAGCCGGGCGCCTTGTTCCGCCTGATGACGCCTGCGCAGCAAGAGCTGCTGTTCGGCAACATCGGCCGCCACATGGCCGGCGTGCCGGAAGAAATCCAGCGCCGCCAGCTGGAACACTTCCGCAAAGCCGATCCGGCGTACGCCGCCGGCGTGGCCAAGGCGCTGGGACTGAAGCTGTAATCCGCGACGCGCCCATGCATAAGGCGGCCCATCCGGGCCGCCTTTTTTTGTGCTCGCAATCTCGCTCTGCGCGTCGGGCAATCAGCGCTGCATGCCCCAACGCCGGACAGTCAAACGCTCCACGATATCGAACACCAGGTTTTCCACAAGCAGGCCGATGATCACCACCGCCGCCAGCCCCGCGAACACGCGATCTGTGTATAACTCGTTGCGGTTCTGGAAGATGTACCAGCCCAGACCGCCCTTGCCGCTGGAAGCGCCGAACACCAGTTCCGCCGCGATCAGCGTGCGCCACGCAAACGCCCAGCCTATCCTCAGTCCCGCCAGGATGGCCGGCAAGGCGGCGGGCACCAGGATCTGCAACACATAGCGCAGGCCGCTCAGGCCGTAATTGCGGCCCGCCATGCGCAGGGTCTCCGACACCCCCAGAAAGCCCGCATAGGTATTCAGCGCCAGCGCCCACAGCACCGAATGGATCAGCACGAACACCAGGCTGCCTTCGCCCAGGCCGAACCACAGCAGCGCCAGCGGCAATAGCGCGATGGCGGGCAGGGGGTTGAACATGGCGGTCAGGGTGGACAGCAAATCGCGCCCGAAGCGCGTCGACACCGCCAGCGTGGTCAGGACAAATGCCAGCGCCACGCCGGCTGCATAGCCCTGCGCCAGCACCCGCAATGATTGTCCCGCGCGCGCCAGCAACTCGCCGCCGGCGATACCTTGCACGAAGGCCACCGCCGTCTGCGTAGCGCTGGGCAGCAGCAGATCGTTATCGGTATAGCGCGCCGCCAGCTCCCAGATGCCCGCCAGCAGCGCCAGGATCGCCAGCTTGCGCAGGCTGGCGTGCTGCCACAGGCGTTCATGCCAGGGCAGGGGCGTTTCGGCCGCTTGCGGCGGCAGGGGCGGCAGTTGGTACTCCACTTCGGGGCGGACGGGGACGGCGCCCGCGTAGGCAGTGCTCATGCGTGTTTCCTTCAGGCCGCAGCCCGTTCGGCGGGCTGTTCAGCCGGCGCCACGTCGAACAGCAGGTCGTGGATGCGCCTGGAGGCCGACTGGAAGGCGACGGAGCCCTGGCTGTGCAGCCCGAAAGCATGGGCGTTCAGTTCCGCGCGCACGCGTCCCGGATGCGGCGACAGCAGCAGCACGCGGCTGCCCAGCACCAATGCCTCTTCGATCGAATGCGTGACGAACAGCAGCGTGAAGCGCACGTCTTCCCACAATGCCAACAGTTCTTCCTGCATGCGCCGCCGCGTCAAGGCGTCCAACGCCGCGAAGGGCTCGTCCATCAGCAGTACGCGCGGCTGCATGGCCAGGGCGCGGGCAATGGCCACGCGCTGCTTCATGCCGCCAGAGAGGGTGTGCGGATAGGCGTCGGCGAACGCGGACAGCCCGACCTTGTCCAGGTAGTGCATGGCGCGCTCGTCGGCCTCGCGCCTGCCGAGCTTGCGCGAGGCCACCAGCGGAAACGCCACGTTCTGGCGCAGCGTCTTCCACGGCGGCAATTGGTCGAATTCCTGGAACACCACGATGCGATCGGGCCCGGGGCCACGCACGGTCTTGCCATCGACAGCGATGCGGCCTTCGGTCGGCTCGATGAAGCCCGCAATCGCCTTGAGCAGCGTGGACTTGCCGCAACCGGATGCGCCCAGCAGGATGAAGCGCTCGGCATCATGCACGTCGAAACTGACCTGATGCGTGGCGCGCACGCGCCGTTCACGTGTCTTGTATTCGATCGACACCTTATCCACAGCCAGCAAAGGCGCGGCCTTTTCGGTGTTATCCACAGGGGCTGCGGCGCTCAGTCCCATCTCAGCTGCCTTGCGCGATGATGGCATCGTCGAAGAAGTAGTCGCGCCAACTTGCCGGGGCATTCTTGATCGCGCCCACCTTGTGCATGAATTCAGCCAGCGCGTAGGTATTCTGCGGCTCCAGCTTGAATTGCACGTCGGGGTTCTTGATCACCTTGATCAGGAAGTCGCGATCCAGCTTGGCCCCGGTGACGCGCAGATAGGTGTCCGCAGCCTGTTCCGGATTGGCGGCGGCAAACTGCGCCGCTTCCTTCAGCGCGGCCTGGAACGCCTTGTAGGTCTTGGGGTTTTCCTTGCGGAACTTCTCGGTGGCGAACAGCACCGTCGACGAACTGGGTCCGCCCAGCACGTCATAGGAATTGAGCACGATGCGCGCATTGGGATTCCCGGCGAGTTCCTGCTCCTGGAAGGGCGGGTTGCCGAAATGCCCGGTGATTTCCGTGCCGCCCGCGATGATGGCGGCGGCCGCGTCCGGATGCGGCAAGGCAACGGATATCTTGTCCAGCTTGTTGAACTGCGCATCGCCCCACAGCCTGGCCGACGCCAGTTGCAGCACGCGCGATTGCACCGACACGCCCACCGCCGGCACCGCGATGCGATCCTTGTCGGTGAAGTCGGCGATCGTCTTCACGTTGGGATTGTTGCTGACCAGGTAATAGGGAAAGTTGCCCAGCGAAGCCACGCCCTTCACGTTCTGCTTGCCGCGCGTGCGGTCCCAGATCGTCAGCAGCGGTCCCACGCCCGCCCCCGCGATATCTACCGCTCCCGACAGCAGCGCATCGTTCACGGCCGAGCCGCCGGACAACTTGGCCCACTCGACCGAGATATCCACACCGTCGGCCTTGCCGTGCTTTTCGATCAATTGCTGGTCACGCGCCACGTTCAACAACAGATAAACGATGCCGTATTGCTCGGCGATGCGGATGCGGCCTTCCGCCATGGCTGGCGTCGGCGAAGCCAGCGCCAGCACGGCAAGTGCCAGTGCGAGGCCAGCGCCGGTGGCGGCCTGGACCAAGCGATCACGTAGAGCGGAAGAAAAACCCATGGCGTACCCTGTGGATAAGTGTTTTGCGCGGAATTGCGGCGGTCCGGACGTCAGAACGGCGCGTCGCCTTCGATGGTGGTGCGGTACAGCTTGCGGCGCAGATGGTCCGGCGTGCCGCCGGCCAGGTGGATCAGGGAACGGTTATCCCAGAACACCAGGTCATGCGGCTGCCATTGGTGGCGGTAGATGTGTTCGGGCCGGATGCTGTGGGCGTACAGCTCGTCCAGGATCTGGCGGCTCTCGTCTTCGGGCAGGCCCTCGATGCGGGTGGTGAAGCCTTCGCTCACGAACAGCGCGCGGCGGCCTGTTTCAGGATGGGTGCGCACCACCGGATGAATCACTTCCTGCACCTGCGCCACCTGCTGCGCGCTGAGGTCGGGACGCCACGCGCCTTCCTTCTGCAGCTGGCCATACTTGGCCAGATAGGAATGCACGGCGTGCTTGCCTTCGATCGCGTCGCGCAAAGCGGCGGGCAGGGTGTCGTACGCCACATGCATATCGGCGAACAGCGTGTCGCCCCCTTGCGCAGGCAGCTCCTGCGCGTGCAGTAGCGAACCCAGGCTGGGCAGCTCCTTGTACGAGATGTCCGAATGCCAATACTTGCCGGCGTCGCCCAACCCTATCGGCTTGCCGTCCTCGACGATGTTGGAAACGATCAGGACCTCGGGATGCCCGGGCAGATGGAACTGATGCAGCACGTGGACCATCAGGCGGCCAAAGCGGCGGCTGAAATCGATGTGCTGTTGTGGCGTGATGCGCTGGTTGCGGAACACCAGCAGGTGATGGTCCAGATGCGCGCGATGCACCTGGGCGAAATCGGCCGGGGCCAGCTCGCGCGACAGGTCGATGCCGACGACTTCGGCGCCCGTCACGGCCGCCAGGGGGCGGATCGAAAAGGCTTGCGTCGCGGATTCGGCATACGCCTCGGACCGGCGCAGCGCGTTGCTCTGGGACATGGATCGCTCCTTGCGCGAATGCCGCCGGCCAAGCCGGCTCAGGAACGATCCATTATGAAAACGCGCAACCCCTACGCCGGCCTTTGTTCAAGCCTGCGCGTCATATGGCGACGGCTATAAGCTTATTCCCGCGAGAGGAACTTGCCGCGCACGGAGCCGATGTGCTGCTCCATCTTGCGTACAGCAGCCTTCTTGTCGCCACGCTCGACCATGTTGTACAGATCTTCCAGTTCCGCCACATTGGGCTTTTCGGCCTTGCCCGCGGGCGGTCGGAACCATAGGCGCATGGAACGGTCCAGCAGGCTGCCAGCGAACTCCGCCAGGATGTCATTGCGGGCGGCTTGGTACAGCGTCTGGTGGAACCTGCGGTCGATCTCCATGCTGCCCAGCCGGTCCTGGCGTTCATGGCATTCCCAGCCTGCCGCCACCAGCGCCTGCAGCCGCTCCAGCAGCGCGGGCGTGGCATTGTCCACAGCCAGGCCGGTCAGATGCGGTTCGACCAGCAGGCGCGCGGCAATCAACTCCAGGAAGCTGTCTATGGTTTCCGCTTTGACCAGGATGCCTTTGCGCGGCAGGATGTCCACCAGCCCTTCGCGATCCAGCCGGTGTATGGCCAGGTGGATGGGGCTGCGGCCGAGCGACAATTGTTCGCTCAGTTGCGCGACGTTGATCTGGTCCCCCGCGCGCAATTCCTGCGTGAGGATCATGCGCTTGATCGCGATATACGCCTGTTCGCCGAGCGAAGCCGCCGGCGCGGTGTCTTCCTGCAGTCGCTTGGGAGTAAGGGTTTTGGGCATGCGGTGATGGTTGCTGACCACGCGCCGCTACCGGCGCAGACCGCTGCGATTATAGCGACCGGTACGGGCGGGCCAGCCTTTCATCAGTCGATGCGCACGTTGCCATCCTTGACGGCCTGCCCGTATTTGGCGGATTCCGCTTTCATGAAAGCCGCAAACGCGTCCGGAGTGGAGGCCGCCGCCACCATGCCCTGCTGTGCCAGGATCTGGCGCACGTCGGCATCCTGCAGCGCTTCCGAGTACATCTGGTTCAGGCGCTGCACCCGTTCCGCGGGCACGCCACTGCGCGTCAGCAGCCCCATCCAGGTTTGCGATTCGAAACCCGGCAGGCCGGCCTCGGCGAAGGTCGGCACATCGGGCAGCGCGGGCGTGCGGACGCTTCCAGCCACCGCCAGGGCGCGCAGCTTGCCCGCCTGGATATGCGGCGCGACCACGCCCACGTCCCCCAGGGTCGCGTCCACTTCGCCGCTCAGCACCGCCATGGTGGCCGGCGCAGCACCCTTGTACGGCACATGCATCATGCCCAGGCCGGCCTGTTTTTTCAGCATCTCGAAGCCCAGATGGCCCGATGAGCCATTGCCGAACGAAGAGAAGGTCGCCTTGTCGCCCTGTTCCTTGGCCCACGCCAGGAACGCCTTGAGATCGCCGGCCGGCACCTTGGGTCCGACCACCAGCACATGCGGGTTGGACGCCAGCTGCGTGACGGGCTGGAAGTCCTTCACGCTGTCATAAGGCAACTGGCTCAGCAGATAAGGATTGATGACGAAGCTCGCCGCGATCAACAGGACTGTGTTGCCGTCTGCAGGCTTGCCCAGCAAGGTCTGCGCACCTATTACAGTGCTGCCGCCCGGACGGTTCTCGACGATGATATTGGCGCCGGTGTTCTTGGCAATGGCCTTCGTGAGCGCGCGCGCCAACGCGTCCGAGGAGCCGCCCGCGGTGTATGGCACGATCAGCGTCATGGGCTGCGACGGGAAAGCGTCGGCGGCGGCGGCGTTCATGCTGGCCAGCGCCAGCGCGGCCGCCAATACGGTTTTCTTCATGATTTTTACCCCTTGATTTTTCAGCGGTGCCGCACGTTTGGCGGCTTATTCCGCGTAGCGCAGGCCCGCACGCACGACGTTGCGCAACGAGCCTATGCCTTCCACCCAACACTCCACCACGTCGCCATCAGCCAGGAACACAGGGGGCTGACGGGCCGCGCCTATCCCCTCGGGCGTGCCGGTCAGGATGACATCGCCTGGCAGCAGGGTGAGCCCCTGTGACAGCTCGGCGATGACACGCGCCACGCTGAAGATCTGGTTGCGGGTGTGGCCGTGCTGCATGCGCGCGCCATTGACCTCGCAGCCCAGGGCAAGATTCTGCGGATCGCCGATCTCATCCGAGGTGACCAGGACCGGCCCCATCGGGCAGGTCGCGTCCAGGCTCTTGCCCTTGAACCATTGCGCGCCGTGGGCGCGCTGCAGATCGCGCGCGCTGAGGTCATTGGCTACCGTGTAGCCGAACACATGGCCGAGGGCATCGGCTTCGGCGATATCGCGTCCCTCCTTGCCGATCACCACGGCCAGCTCGACTTCCCAGTCCAGCTTGGCCGTATAGGCTTCATGCAACGGCACGCTGTCATGCGGTCCGGCGACGGTAGTGGGCAGCTTGCTGAAGAAGGTGGGGCGTTCAGGTAGCTCGACCTCCTGCCCTTCGCGCTTGCCTTTGCTTTCGTCGTAGTGCTTGAGATAGTTCCAGCCCACGCAGAACACGTTGCGCTGCGGGACGATGGGCGCGAGCAGACGCACCGACTCCAGCGGCACCGCCGCGCCGCTGGCCTGTACGACATTGCCTAACAGCGCCTGTACGTCAGCCACGCCCAGGAAGGGCGTGATGGCCTGGCCGTCCAACCGGCCCAGTACCGGGCCGGATTCGCCGGCATAGCGAACGATTTTCATGGCGTCAGTCCGCCAGACGTGCCTGGCCCTGGATTTCCACCAGGATCTCGGGCTTGGCCAGGGCGGATACCTGCACCAGTGCGCAGGCGGGAAAATCGCCGCTGAAGAATTCGCGGCGCGCTTTCCACACCTGCTGGTTGTCCGCCATGTTGGTCAGGAAGATCGTCATCGTGACCATATCGTCGATCTGCCCGCCTGCGGCCTCCAACAGATGCTTCATCTTTGCAAAGATGACCTGGGCCTGCTCATAGGCATTTGCGCCCTGGATCGTGGTGCCATCGTTGGCGCGGGCGGTCAGCCCCGACAGATAAACCGAATCCTTCACGCGCAGGCAGTTGGACCACAGGCCGGGTTCGGCTTCGGCGACGTGGGGGCTGGTGATGCGGACTTTCTGGACCATGGGATTTCCTGTTCAAGGTAAGGTTGGAACTGCCAATTAAAATAACAGTGATATTTCACAGTTATATCAATGCTAGGCTGGCGTGCCCAGATGAGTCAAGGCCAAGCCAAGCTTGCGGGCATACGCATTTACTGGGAACAGAAGAATTTCACCGGTGTATCGGGCGGCGAAGCCTGTGGATAAGTCTTGGGATAAGCCTGGTGGCAAGTTAGGGAAAAGCGGTGGATTGCCGGGGGATATCCCGGTGGATATGCGGTGAATAGCAGGTGGATAGCCTGTGTACAACTTGGCCCCGCCATGAAGAAAGGCGCAGGCCCTTGAGGGTCTGCGCCTTTTAAATCAAAGACTTGCGTGGATCAGGATTTCGGCAAAAACGCCTGTACCAGTTTCACCCAATAAGTCGCGCCTACCGGCAGCAGGGCGTCGTTGAAGTCGTAATTCGGGTTGTGCAGCTGGCACGGACCCATGCCGTGATAGGTTTCCATGCGGTGGTCGCCGTCGCCATTGCCCAGGAACAGATAGGTCCCCGGCACCGCTTCCAGGAAGAAGGAAAAGTCCTCCGCGCCCATGAAGGGCGGCATTTCGCGCTGCACATTTTCAGCGCCGAACGCGTCTTCGGCGACCTGGGCGGCGAAGGCGGTTTCCTTTTCCCAGTTGACCAGCGGGGGATACGCGCGCACGAAATCCAGTTCGCCCGTGCCGCCGTACACCTGCGGCAGGGTGGTCGCGATGCGCCGCATGTCCGCCTCGATCTTGTCCAGGGTCTCCACCGAGTAAGTGCGCACGGTGCCGCGCAGCACGGCTTCGCCGGGAATCACGTTATAGGCATCCCCCGCGTGGATCTGCGTGATCGACAGCACGGCCTGGTCCAGCGGATTCTTGCTGCGCGAGATGACCGTCTGCAGCGCGTGCACCATGTCGGCCGCGACGATGATGGGATCCACCGATGCGTGTGGCTGCGCCGCGTGGCCGCCCACGCCCTTGATGACGATGTCCCAGCGGTTGCTGGAGGCCATGGTCGGCCCTGCGCGGAACCCGAACTGGTTGACCGGCATGCCGGGCATATTGTGGATGCCGAATACCGCGTCGCAGGGGAATTTCTCGAACAGGCCGTCCTGCATCATGGCGCGCGCGCCGGCGTTGCCGCCTTCCTCGGCCGGCTGGAATATGAACACCACCGTGCCGTCAAAATCGCGATGTGTGGACAGGTACTGCGCCGCCCCCAGCAACATCGTCGTGTGCCCGTCATGGCCACAGCCGTGCATGCGTCCGCTGACTGTTGACTTGTGGGCAAAGCGGTTGTGCTCCGGCATGGGCAGCGCATCCATGTCGGCGCGCAGGCCTATGGTTTTCTTGCCGCTGCCGCCGCGCAATACGCCCACCACACCGGTTTTCCCCAGCCCGGTGTGGACTTCCAGGCCCCAGCCGCGCAAACGCTCCGCCACCAGCGCGGACGTGCGCGTTTCCTGGAAGGCGAGTTCAGGATGGGCGTGGATATCGCGGCGCAAGGCAGTGAGGTCGCCGTGGGCGCGTTCGATTTCGTCTATGGTTTTCATGGCTGTGGATAAAGCGTAAGAGTTGGGTTCACGTATTTGGCTTCACGCATCGTTCAGATGGCAGGCACTGAACTGCCCCGGCGCAACTTCCCGCAACAGCGGCCGCTCCGCCTTGCAGCGCGGCATGGCATGCGGGCAGCGGGGGTGGAACGCGCAGCCCGCCGGCGGATCCAGCGGCGACGGCAGTTCACCCTTGATGGGCTGGTAACTGCGCCGCCCCGGCTGCAAGGTCGGCAGTTCCTTCAGCAAGGCCTGCGTGTACGGATGGTTGGCGCGCTGGAAAACCGTGTCGGTCCGCGCCAGCTCCACCACGCGGCCCAGGTACATGATGGCCACGCGGTCCGATATGTGACTGACCACGCTGAGGTTGTGGCTGATGAAAAGATAGGTCAGGTCCAGGTCCGCGCGCAACTGTTCGAACAGATTAAGCACCTGGGCCTGGATCGATACGTCCAGCGCCGCGACCGCCTCGTCGCAAACGATGACCGAAGGCTTGAGCGCCAAGGCCCGCGCAATTCCTACGCGCTGCCTCTGGCCGCCGGAGAACTGATGGGGATAACGCTGTGCAAAAGCTGGATCCAGCCCCACCTGGCGCATCAGCCCGGCCACGTATTCGGCCTTGTCCCGCGCGCGGATCAGGCGATGCGCCACGGGCGCTTCGCCGATGATCTCGCGCACCCGCATGCGCGGGTTCAACGAGGCGTACGGATCCTGGAAGATCATCTGCACGCCCAGTTCATAAGCGCGCCGCTCGGGGCCTGACATTGTCTTCACCGCGCGGCCCTTGTAGCTGACTTCGCCCGAGGTCGGCGGCAGGATGCCTGACACGATGCGGCCCAGCGTGGATTTGCCACAGCCCGATTCGCCGACGATACCTATCACTTCGCCCTGCCGCACATCCAGGTCGACACCAGCCACCGCATGCACGACCTGCGTCTTCAAGCCAGCGCCCAACAGGTTGGCGATGCGGCCTGCCAGGTCCACGGGTTGTACAAAGCGCAGCTCAACCTCGCGCAGCGACAGGATGGGAACCGCGGAATCGCGTTCTGCTGCGCTCATTTGATGTCTGGTTCTCCGGCATGCCAGCAACGCACCCATTGCGCCGGGCGGACTTCAACAGGCTGCGGTTCGACCAGACAGGCATCGGTGGCACGCGGGCAGCGCCCGCGGAACGCACAGCCCTGAGGCAGGTTGAGCAGCGACGGCGTCATGCCCGGAATCGGGACCAGCGGCTTGCCGCGGGATTCGGGCGTGGGAATGGAAGCGATCAAGCCATGCGTATAGGGATGCATGGGATGGCTGATGACCGCCTGCGTGGTGCCGGTTTCCACCACGCGGCCCGCATACATGACCGCAACGCGATCCGCCAGGCCCGCCACCACGGCAAGATCATGTGTGATCCAGATGAGCGCCGTGCCGGTCTCGCGGCACAGCTTCTGCACTTCAAACAGGATCTGGCCTTGTATGGTCACATCCAGCGCGGTGGTGGGCTCGTCGGCGATGATCATGCGCGGTGAATTCAACAGCGCGATCGCGATCGCCACGCGCTGCCGCATGCCGCCGGACAACTGGTGCGGATAGGTGCGCAGCCGTTGCTCGGGTGAGGGAATGCCCACCATGGCCAGCGTCTGCAGGGCGCGCTGGCGCGCCTGCTCGCGCGATACCTTGCCATGCGCCTGCACCGCCTCGATCATCTGCGTATCGACGCGCAGCACCGGGTTCAGGGTCATCATGGGATCCTGGAAGATCATCGCGATCTCCTGGCCCCTGATCGCACGCCAGCGCGCGGGCGTTGCGCTGCGCAGGTCTTCGCCGTTGAACCGCAAAGTGCCGTCGACGATGCGGCCCGGTTCATCCAGCAGCCCCATCAGCGAAAAGCCGGTGATGCTCTTGCCCGATCCCGATTCGCCCACCAGTCCCAGGATCTCGCCTTCAGCCAGCGCCAGGTCCACGCCATCCACCGCCTTCACCACGCCGTTGCGCGTGAAGAAGTGCGTCTTCAGGCCATGCACCTCAAGAATGGGCCTGGGCGCCGGCAAGGACTTTTCCACAGGAGTCTGCATTGCACCCGCCCTCAATTCGCGTGGCGCGGGTTGAGCACATCGCGCAAGTGATCGCCCACCAGGTTGATGGCGACGATAGCCAGCGCCAGCGCAATGCCCGGGAAAAAAGAAATCCAATACTGGCCGGACAGAAGGTACTCGAAGCCGTTGTAGATCAGCATGCCCAGCGAAGGCTCCGTCACCGGCACGCCCACGCCCAGGAACGACAGTGTGGCTTCGAGCGCGATGGCGTGCGCCAGATCGATGGTGGCGATCACGATCAAGGGCGGCATACAGTTCGGCAGCACGTGGCGGAACAGCACCCGCCCCCAGGACAGCGACATGCAGCGCGCCGCCTCCACGTATTCCTTGCCGCGCTCGACCAGCGCTGCGCCGCGCGCGGCGCGCGCGAAGTACGCCCACTGCACCACAATAAGCGCGATGATCACCTTATCCACACCCTTGCCCAGGATCGCCAGCAACATCAGCGCAACCAGGATGGCCGGAAACGACAACTGGATATCCACAACCCGCATCAGCAAGGCGTCGATGCGGCCGCCAAAATAGGCCGCCACCAGGCCCACCGTGGCGCCGATGCCGAACGCCGCGAGCACCGACACGCTGGCCACCAGCAGGCTGGTGCGCATGCCGTACAGAATCGCCGAGAACAGGTCGCGCGCCAGGCCATCGGTGCCCAACCAATAGCGCATGCTGCCATCGCCGCTTTCACTGCCTGGCTTGAGCTTGGAATCCATGATGTCCAGCGTCGCCAGGTCATAAGGATTCTGCGGCGCGATCCACGGCGCAAGCAGCGCCGCGCCCACGATCAGGACCAGCATGACGAGGCCCAGCGTGGCCAGCTTGCTGGCGAAGAAGTCCGACAGGAAGCGGCGCCAGGGTGTTTGCTCCTTGGCCTGAACCGGCGGCGCGGCGGCGGTGGCGGGTGTGTTCATCGACGGCTATCCAAGCGTACGCGGGGGTCCAGCACCGTGTAGATGATGTCCACCACCAGATTCAACATGACCAGGAAGAACACGATCAGGAGCAGGTATGCGACCACCACCGGACGGTCCAGATTGATGATGGAATCGATCAGCAGCTTGCCCATGCCCGGCCAGGAAAATACCGTCTCGGTCACGACCGCAAACGCCATCACCTGGCCGAATTCAAGACCTGCCACCGTCACCACCGGGATCAGAATGTTCTTGAGCAGATGCACGCCCAGCACACGCTTTTCAGACAAGCCCTTGGCGCGCGCGAACTTGATGTAGTCCATCGGCAAGGCTTCGCGCGTGGCCGCCCGCGTCACGCGGATGATCATCGCGCACTTGGCGATTGCGATCGTGGCTGCCGGCAGCGCCAGGCTCAGCCAGCCGTCGAAGGTCAACACGCTAAGCTGCAATGAGCCGATGCTGACGGTCTGGCCGCGCCCGCCTGCCGGCACCCAACCCAGGATCACCGCGAACACCATGATGAGCATCAGGCCGACCCAGAAGTTGGGCAGCGAAAAGCCCAGCACCGAGCCCGTCATGATGGCGCGCGAACCGACCGCCTTGGGCTTCAGGCCCGCCAGGATGCCCAGCGGCACGCCTATCAGCACCGACAGCAGCATGGCCACACAGGCCAGTTCCACGGTGGCCGGCATGCGCTCCAGGATCAGCCGCATGGCCGGTTCGCCCGTCAGGAAGCTATTGCCGAAATCGCCGCGCACCGCCTGGCCCATGAAGATCAGGTACTGCCGCCAGAGCGGCAGGTCCAGGCCCAGCGATGCGCGCACCGCGGCGCGCTGCGCTTCGGTGGCCTCCGGGCTCGCCAGCATCGACACCGGATCGCCCACCATGTAGATGCCGGCGAAGACCAACGCCGACATGACGAGCATGACGACGATGGTCTGCAGCAGCCTTCTTACGATTGTTGCAAGCACTAGCGCCTTACTTTTTCAGCGTTGCAAACTGGGCGAGCGTGACCTGGTCGGGACGGCCCTGATAGCGGATGTCGCTCTTCATCGCCCATACCGACAGTTCAAAATGCACGGGCAGCATGGCGTAATCGTCCATGGCGATGTTGCTGGCCTTGGACAACAGGTCCGCACGCTTGGCGTCATCCATGGTGGACGAGGCTTCCTTCACCAGCGCGTCCATCTTGGGATTCGAATAGCGGCTGCGGTTGGTGGTGCCCAGGCCCGCTTCCGGGTTGCGCGTCACCAGCAGCGACGTCAGCGCGTTGGACATCTCGCCGCTGGTCACGGACCAGCCCGCGAGATAGGCCGAGAACGCATAGCTGTCGCGGTTCTTGAAGAACACCGGGGGCGCCATCGCATCCACGCTGGTCTTCACGCCAATGCGGGTCCACATCGAGGCGATCGCCTGCGCCACCTTCGAGTCGTTGACATAGCGTCCCGACGGCGAACCCAGCGTGATGGAGAAGCCATTGGGATAGCCCGCTTCCTTCAGCAGCGCCTTGGCCTTTTCCACGTCGGCCTTGGGCGCCTTGGAATGCTCCTTGCTGGAACCGAACATGGGGTAGGGCAGCAGATTGCCCGCGGGCAACGCCACGCCGCCCATCACACGCTCGACCAGCGCATCGCGGTTGATCGCCAGCGACAGCGCCTCGCGCACGCGCTTGTCCTTCATGGGGTTCTTGTCGGTGCCTTGCACGCCGGGCGAAGGTTCGGCGAACTGATCCAGCGCCAGGTACACGACGCGCACCGACGGCGTTTCCTCCACATACAGCTTCTTGTCGCCCTTCAGCTTGGGCAGGTCATCGGTCGGGGGATCCTCGATCATGTCGACGTCGCCGGCAAGCAGGGCGGCCACGCGCGCCGCCGCGTTGCTGATGGGACGGTAGACCACGCGATCCCATTCGGGCTTCTTGCCCCAATAATTGTCGTTGCGCGCCAGCACGAATTCGGCGCCGCGCTTCCACGACACAAACTTGTAGGGACCGGTGCCGATCAAGCCGTCGCCGCTATTGAGTTCGGTGGTCGTCTTGCCTTCCGCAGCGGGGCCGGACGCCGCCTTCTTGGACATGATGGGCAACTGCGCCAGATTGACCAGCAAGTTCGGCGCCACATCCTTGGTCGTGATGCGCACCGTGCTGGGATCGACTGCCTCGGTCTTCTCGACCGAACCCAGGTACAGCGTGAACGGCGAAGGGCTGTTGGGCACCTTGGGCACGCGCGCATATGTAAAGACTACGTCTTCCGCGGTGAACGGCGTGCCGTCAGAGAACTTCACATTGGGGCGCAGCTTGAAGGTCCACACCTTGCCGTCCACGGTCCAGGACTCGGCCAGCGCGGGCTGCGGCTTGAGCTGCGCGTCGGTGGCAACCAAGGTATCGAAAATGGTCTGGGAGATCTGCGTATTGGGCGTGAGCGCGTGATACTGCGGATCCATCGAGGACGGCTCGGTCTTCAGGGCGATCACCAGATCGCGGGCCATAGCCGAACTGAATGTGCCGAAGGCCAATATCACCGCGGCTGAGCCGCAGGCCAAGACACGCGAAAACCGAGATGCCATTGTGATCTCCCTGGATTGTTTCGGGTTTTGAACCTCCGGGCCACATTAACCAGCAAACAAGGGACGGCGCAACAGTTATATTCCCTTATTGTTCTCGCCTCGCCTTGCCCGAAATATGTCCGCCTACGCCCCCATCGCCGCCATCGCAACCGCCCCCGGAAGAGGCGGTATCGGCGTCGTTCGCATCTCCGGCGCGGACTTGTCCGAACTCATGCGCCGTCTGTTCCAGCGCGACCTCACGCCGCGCCATGCGCACTACCTGCCGTTCAAATCCGACGCCGGTGAATTGCTGGACGAAGGCATCGCCATCTACTTCCGCGCGCCGCATTCCTATACCGGCGAAGACGTGCTCGAACTGCAAGGGCATGGCGGCCCCGCCGTATTGCGCCGCGTGCTGGATAGCTGCCTGACCGCCGGCCGCGATCTGGGTATCCGGCTGGCCGAACCCGGCGAATTCACGCGCCGCGCCTTCCTCAACGACCGCATGGACCTGGCTCAGGCCGAAGCCGTAGCCGATTTGATCGAGGCCTCGTCGGTGGCCGCCGCGCGCGGCGCCATGGCGTCGCTATCCGGCGACTTTTCCGCCCGCGTGAACGACCTGTCGGACCGCATCATCCATTTGCGCATGCTGGTCGAGGCAACCCTGGATTTCCCCGAAGAAGAAATCGACTTCCTGGAGAAGTACCAGGCCCGCCCGACCCTGGAAGCCCTGACTGACGACCTTACCAAACTCATCGCGCAGGCGCGCCAGGGCGTGATCCTGCGCGAAGGCCTGCATGTGGTGCTGGCCGGCCAACCCAACGTGGGCAAGTCCAGCCTGCTCAACGCGCTGGCGGGCGATGACATCGCCATCGTCACCCCAATCGCGGGCACGACCCGCGACAAGGTGGTGCAGGAGATCCACATCGATGGCGTGCCGCTGCACATTGTCGACACGGCCGGTCTCAGGGAAACCGAGGACACAGTGGAGAGCATAGGCATTGCGCGCACCTGGCAGGAGATCGAGCGCGCCGACGTCATCCTGCATTTGCAGGATGCCACGCAGCCCGGCGACGAGCTGGACGCCCAGATCACCGCGCGCCTGCCGCCGCGCACGCCCGTCCTCAAGGTTTTCAACAAGGTGGACCTGCTGTCCGCACCCTTTTCGGCCGGCCCTCAGGAACTTGGCATCTCGGCCAAGCGGGGCGCGGGTCTGGACGCGTTGCGCGCGGAGTTGCTGCGCATTGCCGGCTGGAATCCCGGGGGCGAATCTCCGTGGCTGGCGCGCGAGCGGCATCTGCACGCGCTGCAGGACGCGGCGGAGCATCTGGAGTTGGCCGGCGCGCACGCAGAGCAGGATGACAGGGTGCTGGACCTGTTTGCGGAAGAACTGCGGCTGGCGCATGACAGCCTGTCCAGCATCACGGGAAAATTCACCAGCGACGATCTGCTGGGCGAGATCTTTTCGAGCTTCTGCATCGGCAAATAGGCCGCGCTACGGCGCGTTGCAGGGCGGCAGACGCAGCCCTGACATTCAGTGCTTGCGAGTCGCTTCCACCAGGCATTCAGACAAGCGGTCGAAATGCGACAGCGCGGCCTGGCTCAATTCAACCTGCTTGCGACGCGCATCCTCGGTATCGACGAGCAGCACCCAGCCTTTCTCACGCATGGATTTCAAACGCGCATGCAAGGTCGCGGGCGAACCTATGCTATCCACCGCCATCACGTCGCGCACGGACAAGCGGCGTTCTTCCTGCGATGCGCGCGCGATCAGCGTGAGTATGCGTTCTTCCGTGGGATCGAGCGACGGCAACGAAGGCAGGCCGCGCAGCGCATCAGCCAGGCGCAGGAAACGCAGGTAAATATCGGCAGGTCTCTTTTTTTCTTTCATGGATAATGGACGCAGCGACCGATAAGCGGCGGAATTCGAGGTATGGAGAACATTCTAGATCAGGGTAAATGGGCTCTGGTGACGATGGCGCTGTTTCTGGGCAATCTGGCAGTCAATGAATGGGTTTTCACCAACCTTGAGTTCGTGCGCGGCATCAATTGGATCTATCTGCCTGCGGGCGTGCGCCTGATATGCACGCTGCTGTTTGGCCTGCCGGCAGCCCTGGGCCTGTTGGCAGGATCCTGGATGGCCTGCTTTTTCTATTATTTTCCCGACGACGTCCTCCGCTCGGCGGCGGGCGGCATCATGGCCGCCGCCGCTCCCTATCTGGCTTACCGCTGGGCCAGGTCGGCGTTGCGGCTGCAGCCAGACCTGGGCAATCTCACTGCCTGGCACCTGCTGGTCTGCGCCGTTGCGTATGCGTTGATGAACACGGCGATTCACCATCTCTGGTTCTTTCTGCAGGGAGAACGGGCGGCGCTCGCGGACGGCTTCATCGCGATGCTGACCGGAGACATCACGGGATCCTTGTTCGTGTTGTACACGCTCAAGATGATCGGGGCCATGGGGCGCTCGCTCCTGCGCCGGCGGCCCACATGACAATGCAAGGTCCTGCGCGCGGGCTCAGCCCGTCACCGCGGCAGGGTTATCCTCGGACTCGCTCTCTTCATTGATCTGGGCGCCAGGCAACACTTCGGCCTTGCACAACACGCATTCGGCGCGCTCGGCCAACTGACGCATTTCCCGTGCTCTTTTGCCATGCAACACCCGGCCGAACGCGTTGAGGTTGAGCACCATGGTTCTCAACTCCAACAACTCGCTCTCCGACAAGGCGATGCCGCCATCCCTATGCTGCTCGATCCGGTCCAGCACGCCTGAGCAAGCTTCGTGGAACCTTGCATACTCGTTCCACAAGTTGTCGGGCGCACCATCGGCCGGGGAAGACCTATTAGGTGCCATTGACGCTCCTTTGCAGGATCACTCCTCTACTTTCTTCGGGGATCCCACACTATCTTCGGGGTATACACGCGAATTATTAGTTATAAATTTTATAACTAATTGGCAAAACAATCCTGAAGCGTCCGGACGGCCTATATTCCCGGAAGCCCTGCCCACGCCTGGCATCGCACTATCCTGGATTCCGCATGCGCCCCGACATACGCCTCGCCACCTCCGAAGACCTACCCGACATCGAGCGGATCGTCGCGCAAGCCTACGGACACTATGTCGCCCGCATCGGGGCGATACCCGGGCCGATGCGGGATGACTATCCCGCCCGCGTCGCGCAGGGCATGGTCCATGTGCTGCAGGCACAGGATGCTGTGCACGGCGTCCTGGTCCTGATTCGCGAAGACGATTGCCTGCTGCTGGATAACATCGCGGTAGCGCCGCAAGCACAAGGCAAAGGCTATGGCCGCGACCTGATGCAGTTCGCCGAAGACGCGGCGCGCCGGATGGGCTATGACTACATTCGTCTTTACACACAAGAGAAAATGATCGAGAACATCGCTATCTACACGCGACATGGGTATGTGGAAACCCATCGCGCCGAAGAGATAGGATTGAAACGCGTCTTCATGAAAAAGGCCCTTGTTTAAGGGCTTTTTATCCTTCATATTAAATACGAATATTTGCTCGCATTATCGAAGGTCGGTCACTCGTCTCGCTCCCTTGCCACGACGCGTTGAGCGCGCCGGTTGCTGGCCAACGATTTCGCGTACACCGAATCCGGCCGTATGCGATGCGCAATCACGTAGCCCGTGATGCAGGCCAGCATCAGCGGCAGCATGACTTCATAGCTGAGCGTCATCTCGAAAATCATCAGGATGGACATCAGGGGCGCATAAGTGGTGGCAGCCAGCAAGGCCCCCATGCCCACCACTGCGTAGCTGGATACCGCAGACAGGTCCCCGGCTGGAAACAAGGCCTGCAGGCCGGTTCCGTACAAGGCGCCCAACGCCGCCCCCACGAACAGCGTGGGCGTGAAGACGCCGCCCACCGCGCCCGAACCGACGCTGGCCGCGGTGGCCAGCGTTTTCAAAAGCAGAATGGCGGCGACCGCCTGCCAGGCCCACTGCGTGTGCAACATGCTGTTGACCACGCTGTAGCCATTGCCCCAGACCTCGGGATTCACCACCGACAAGGCGCCGACTATCAGGCCGCCCAATGCCATGCGAACCCACAGCGGCGCGGGCATGCGGCCGAACCCAGCTCGTGCCATGTCCAGGAATCGCAGGAATTGGGGCGCCGCCAAGCCGGCGATCACGCCCAATCCCAGATAGTTGATGACTTCCCAGCCCGACACGAGGGTGAAGGGCGGCATATGGAAAACCGCGTCGTAATGCAGGATCTGGCGCGTCACTATGTTCGCCACGACCGACGATACGACCAGCGGCACCAGCGTAGCCGACGCAATCGCGCCATAGACGATCTCGGAAATGAACAAGGCGCCGGCGATCGGCGCGTTATAGGCGGACGTGATCCCGGCGGTGGCGCCACAAGCGACCAGCAAGCGCAAATGCCTGGGCGGCAACACCAGATACCGTCCCGTCAGGGATGACAACATCGCCGCCAGCTGCACCATGGGACCCTCGCGGCCAATGGACGCGCCGGAACCGATGGAAAAAATCGACGACAGGCTGCGCGCAACCGTCTGGCGAAAGCCTATGACCCCGCGGCCGATGGAAATCGCCTCCATATAGTCCGCCGCGCCGCGTTTGGGCAGCCATCTGGCCGCCATTTGCAGGATGGCGCCGGCAAGAGCGCCGCCGATCGCCGGCATCAGGAAGCGTTGCCAGGGGCTCAGTCCCCGCGCCAGGGACACCATGCCATGGGGAGCGTCCCCGCCGCCCAGCAACATCTGCGTCCAGGCCAACATTTCCCGGAAGACCACGGTGGCCAGCGCCCCCAGCAGTCCCATCAGCGCCGCCGCGCAGAGGGTGGCCGGCAAATTGTCCGCCAACAAACGGCTCCTCAGCCAGATTGCCCACCCCGATTTCTTGATTCTGATTTCTGTCGCCATGGCGGAATTCTACGGCGGAACCTGCTCACTTTTTGTTCAGTTGCCAGTCAAGAATAGCTACGCGCCTCCCCTCGAATCCTGCTTTCCGCGAACGCCCTGGAGGGGCTCTGAAGGCCTCCAAAAGGGCAAAAAACCGGGTAGGCAGCGGAGCGTTTTTCGGGGTAAAAGTGCCGTTTTTGAGACCCGTCAGGCAGAAAGGGCCTGTGGATAACTCCTAAGTAGCCGCCTTGTGCACATTTTGTGGAGGCAAGTTGAACAAGCAGGGGTTTCGGACAGGGTCCAAAATCTTGTCCAACTTCAGCTTTTTTCCCACACAGAGTTCTTGCACAGGCAAAAACGGCTGCAAGCTGATGAAAAAAAAGAGGTTTTCAAGGTTAAGGTAGTTATCCACAGGCCTTATTAATCATTAGTCTTTATATAAAGAGAAATAAAGGAAAAGCCAAACATGTTTTCCCATTCCGCCCAGCCATGCCCCCCCGGACTGCGTCCATGCGTATCCTCCTGATAGAAGACGAAGCCGAACTTGCCCGCTGGCTTTCAAGAAGCCTGGCGAGACACGCGGGTTTCGTGGTTGAGTGGGCTGATGACGGATTGGTCGCCGACAGAAGACTGGCGATGGAAGAATTCGATGCGGTCATCCTGGACCTGGGACTTCCAGGCATGGATGGCCATGCCTTGCTGGCGAAGATCCGCGCGCGGGACGACCGTACGCCGGTGCTGGTCTTGACCGCGCGCGATTCGCTGGCCGAAAAAATCGGGACGCTCCACCAGGGAGCGGACGATTTCCTGCCCAAACCGTTTGTCGTGGAAGAATTGGAAGCGCGATTGATCGCACTCATCCGGCGCAGCCGCGGGCGTGAACACCCTCGACTCACTCTGGGTAACCTGGTTTTCGAAACTTCCGCTCAAAAATTCACGGTTGGCGGACAGCCCTTGCAGTTATCCCCACGTGAACACTCAGTTCTGCGGGTGCTGATCCAGAAAAGCGGCGAGCCCATCAACAAGCAGCAGATCCTGGACCGCATCCTGACCGACGATGCGGACATCAACCTGGAAGCCATCGAGGTCGTGGTGCACCGTCTGCGAAAAAAATTAGCGGATACCGGTGTGCAAATCGTGACCATGCGGGGCATGGGCTACTGCCTGGAGAACCTTGTTGACAACTAGAAGTGCGGAAAAAAAGGGTTTTTTCGCCGCGAAAAAACGCAATCGCACGCTGAAAACCCAGCTTCTCTGGTGGCTGATTCCCACGCTGGTCTTCGTGATGATGGGCGCGCTGTGGCTGTCGAACCACCAGTTGCGCAACCAGGTCGACATTGCCTACGACCGCTCGCTCTCCGGAGCGCTGCGCGCCATCGACCACAACATATCCACAGCCAGCGGTGGATTAGCCATGGAGCAGCCGTACCTGATGCTGGAATTTTTCGAGCTCACGGCCAATGGCAGCGTGTTCTACCGGGTCGCCACCGAGGACGGGCTGGCGGAAATCGGCAATCCGGACCTGCCCATGCCTGCCGAACCCCTGGTTTCGGGCGAGCCGCGCTTTTTCTACGCCGATTACCAGGGCACCCCCGTACGGGTTGCGGCGCTGGCCCGCCCCATGGATCCCCCGCTGTACGCGAATAAAGGGGGACGGGTTATCGTGCAAGTCGCCGAAGGCCTGGATACCCGGCAGGCGTTCCTGCACCAGGTGCTGGTGCGCTCGGTCGAGCGGGACCTGGCCGTGATCCTGATCAGTGTTCTGGTGATCATCCTGGGGGTTTTCATGGCCTTGCGCCCCCTTGCCAGGCTGCGGCAGGAGGTGGAAGGGCGTTCTGCGGACGATTTAAGCCCCGTGAGCGCCTCCGACATGCCGGGTGAGGTCCTACCCCTAGTCACGGCCGTAAACCTCCACATGGCCCGTTTTGCGGCTCAGGCGAGGGTCCAAAGCCAGTTCCTGGACGACGCATCGCATCAGTTGCGCACACCTTTGTCGGTTTTGCGGACCCAGACGGCCTATGCCTTGCGCGAAACAGACCCCCAGGAGGTCCGTACAGCCCTTCTGGCGATGCAAGAGGGCTTGGACAGGGCCACACGCACCACCAACCAAATGCTCGCTCTGGCGCGCGCTAAGGACGCCTCGCTGGCCGAAGGCGGTTTCAGCCCGGAACCGGTGGACCTGGTCGATCTGGCCGATGGGGTCATCCGCAGCCTGCTTCCCACCGCCCGCGCCCGCCAGCTCGACATCGGCCTGGAGGCCGACATCCGGCCGGTCACCGTGCTGGGGGCGGAGTGGCTGCTCCGGGAGGCAGTCAGCAACCTGGTGGACAACGCCATCCGTTACACCTCGCCCTCGGGGGAGGTAACGGTGAAAGTCCAGGTGGAAGCCGGGCAGGCCAGGCTGGTGGTCGAAGACAGCGGCCCGGGCATGTCGGCCGAAGACATCGCCCGCGCCTGCATCCGCTTCCGGCGGGGAGCCGCAGGCAAAAACAAGCCGGGCGCCGGGCTGGGACTGGCCATCGTCGGGACCATTGCCGAGATCCTGGGCGCGCGCCTGGTCCTCGAGAACCGGGTGCCGCTGCCAGGCTTGAGGGCGTCATTGGTGTTTACCCTGGGAAACCAGGAAGATGTTGCGGCGCATCAGGAAAACGGCCGGAATTGAAAGCTTTTGGAAAGCTTTGTTTTTGTACGGTTGCGTCCACTGGGGCCGTTATCGCGGAAAGAACCGTCTGAGCAGAGCTTCCAGCCATACCTAGACCTATAAATCTCGGAGACGCAAAAAATGCAGACTAGTCTGAAACTGCGCCTGGCCGCCGTCGCGGCGCTGGGCGCGATTACCTTGTCCATGGGCGCCGCCCACGCGGCCGACGAGCCGCGCCGCCCGGAATGCATCGCGCCTGCCCAGCCCGGCGGCGGTTTCGACCTGACCTGCCGCCTGGCCACCGAAGGCCTGAAGCACAGCGGCGCGCTCAAGGCCTCCATGCGCATCGTCTACATGCCTGGCGGCATCGGCGCGGTGGCCTACAACAACATCGTGGCGCAGCACCCGAACGAGCCGGGCACCATCGTGGCTTTCTCGGGCGGTTCGCTGCTGAACCTGGCCCAGGGCAAGTTCGGCAAGTACAACGTCAACGACGTGCGCTGGCTGGCCGCCATCGGCACCGACTATGGCGTGGCCGTGGTCCGCAACGATTCGCCGTATACCGACCTGAAGAGCCTGATGGACGCCTTCAAGCAGGATCCGACCAAGATCGTGCTGGGCGCCGGCGGCACCGTGGGCAGCCAGGACTGGATGAAGGCCGCGCTGCGGGCGTGGATTTCAAGAAGATGCGCTTCGTGGCGTTTGAAGGCGGCGGCGAAGCCGTGACGGCTTTGCGCGGCGGCCATATCCAGGCCTACATGGGCGATGCGGCGGAAGCCTTCACCATGCTGGAAGGCGGCGCGCCCATCCGCGTGCTGGCCGTGTTCAACGATCAGCGCCTGCCGGGCAAGCTGGGCACCGTGCCCACCGCCAAGGAACAGGGCTACGACATCGTCTGGCCGATCATCCGCGGCTTCTATGTCGGCCCGAAGGTGTCGGACAGCGACTACCAGTTCTGGGTCGACGCCTTCAACAAGACCACGGCCTCGCCCGAGTTCGACAAGCTGCGTCAGCAGCAAGGCCTGTTCCCCTTCAACAAGACGGGTCCCGAGCTGGATGCCTACGTGAAGAACCAGGTCAAGGTCTACGGCGAGCTGGCCGACTCCTTTGGCCTGATCAAGAAGTAAGCCGAAGGGCGTTTCTCCTTATCGCGTTTGTCAGGGTTTCGCCGCCGCCGGCTTTGCCGCGGCGGCAGGGAAGCCCTGCGCCGCGCGATGCGACTACAACGGAAAAGTGATCATGAACGATCGAATATTGGGCATTGGGGCGCTTGCGCTTGCCGCCTTCATGACGGCGGCGGGCTGGGGAATCGAAGCCCCATTCGCCTACGAGCCTGTGGGCCCGCGCGCCTTTCCGCTGCTGCTGGCGCTGATCATTGGCCTGTGCGGCCTGCGGCTGGTCTACAAGGGCGGCCATCAGGTCGAAGCCAACCCGCCAGGCGCGAATGGCCGCATCGCGCTGATGATGGCGTTCACGGTGGCCTATGCCTTCTTGTTCCAGTGGCTCGGTTTTGTGATCGCGACTTCGTTGATGACAGTGTTCGTCGGCCGCTTGTTCGGCGGCGGCTGGATCAAGTGCGCCATCGGCGGCGTCGTCATGAGCCTTTTCTTTTTCGTGCTGTTCGACAAGGTGCTGGACGTGGTCCTGCCTGGCGGCCTGCTGGAGACCCTGATATGAGCGGCATTCTCGATCATTTGGCGATAGGCTTTGGCGTAGCCTTATCGCTGACGAACGTCCTGGTGGCCATGATCGGCTCGTTCATCGGCACCATGGTGGGCGTGCTGCCCGGCCTGGGGCCGGTCAACGGCGTGGCGATGCTGATACCGATCGCTTTCGCCATGAACCTGCCGCCCGAGACCGCGCTGATCCTGCTGGCCGCCGTGTATGTGGGCGCCGAGTATGGCGGCCGGATAACCGCGATCCTGCTGAACGTGCCGGGAGAGGCCAGCGCCATCATGACGACGCTGGACGGCTATCCGTTGGCGCGTCAGGGCCTGGCCAGCGTGGCGCTGTCGCTGTCGGCGTGGTCCGCCTTCTTCGGCGCTATCGTGTCGGTGCTGGGCATCATTCTGCTGGCGCCGTTGCTGGCGAAGTGGGCGTTGGCTTTCGGGCCGGCCGAGTACTTCGTGCTGATGATTTTCGCGTTCTGCTGCCTGACCAGCCTGTTGGGCAAGCAGCCCGTCAAGGGCGTGCTGGCGGCGATGATAGGCCTGTCGATTTCGGTGGTGGGCGTGGATGCGAACTCGGGTGTTTATCGCTACACCTTCGAATCGGTGCATCTGGCCGACGGTATCGACTTCGTGGTGGTCGTGATCGCGCTGTTCGCGGTCAGCGAGATGCTGGAAATGCTGGAGAAGGTAATGGCCGGCCACAGCGTCGAGGTCAAGCCCAGCGGTCGCAAGCTCTTCAACTTGAAAGAGATGGCTTACACGTGGTGGAGCGTGGTGCGCAGCGCGCTGGTGGGCTTTGGCGTGGGCGTGCTGCCGGGCGCTGGTGCAAGCGTGGCGGCGGCCGTAGCGTACTCGCAAGAAAAGCGCATCATCGAAGCCAAGGATCCTGAGGCTAAATTCGGCAAGGGCGACATGCGCGGTCTGGTTGCGCCGGAAGCCGCCGCCACGGCGTCGGCCATCGGGTCTTTCGTGCCGATGTTGACCCTGGGCGTACCGGGTTCGGGCACCACGGCCGTGATGATGGGGGCGCTGACGCTCTACAACATCACGCCGGGTCCGGTGCTGTTCGAAACCAAGCCTGAATTGGTCTGGGGCCTGATCGCTTCGCTGTTCGTGGCCAACGTGCTGCTGTTCATCATGAACGTGCCGCTGGTGCGCTTCTTCTCCAAGGTGCTGTCGGTGCCGGGATGGCTGATGGTTCCCGGCATTCTGTGCATCAGCTACATCGGCGTCTATGCCATCAATGCAGGCACGTTCGACCTGCTGCTGGTGGCCGGTATCGGCGCCTTGGGCTACTTCCTGCGCAAGTTCGGCGTGCCCATGGCTCCGCTGGTGCTGGGTGTGGTGCTGGGCAACATGATGGAGCAGAACCTGCGCCGAGCCTTGTCGATGACCGATGGCGACGTAGGAGTGCTGTTCGCCAGCCCCGTGTCGATCACGATGTGGGTGGGCGCGGCTGCGGTCGTTATCGTGCCGCAGATCATGCGCCGCTTGCGCGCTGCGAAAAAGCTTGCCGCTGGTCCGGTCTGATTCGGTGGCGGCGCGGCTGCTGTAGAAGGCAACGGCCGCGTCGCGGGATCTTGGCCGGGAATTGCAAAGGGCGCCTTATGGGCGCCCTTTTTTTGTAGATCAAGTCACACGTATAGTTGATCTCTTAAATACGAGCTTTTATTCATATTTTGCAGAAAAAGCTCTTGTGCGTAGCATTCGCGTGAAATCTCTGAGTGGCGATGATGCGTTTCGCAGGCGGCGTCAGACCTGGGCCAGGCGTTCCAGGGCAGCATCAAGCGTCGCGTCTTTCTTGGCGAAGCAGAAGCGCACGATGCGGTGGTTGGATTCAGGCGCGTCGGGCTGGCGATAGAACGCCGATACCGGTATCACCGTGACGCCATGATTCACCGTCAGGTCGCGCGCGAAATCGGCTTCGTTCTGCCTGGATATCTGGCTGTAGTCGGCCAGCAGGAAGAAGGTGCCGGGGCTGGGCAGGGGGCGGAAGCGGGTCTTGGCCAGGCCCTGTGCCAGGCGATCGCGCTTGGCTTGGTAGAAAGCCGGCAGGTCCAGGTACGGCTTGGGATCGCGCATGAACTCGGCCAGGGCGAACTGCATGGGCGAAGGCACGGTGAAAACCATGAACTGATGCACCTTGCGCAGTTCCGCGCTGAGTTGACGCGGTGCGCAGCAATAGCCGATCTTCCAACCGGTGGTGTGATAGGTCTTGCCAAAGGACGAAATCACGAAGGCATGCTGGGCCAGCAGCGGGCGGCGCGCCACGCTGGCGTGCGGCTTGCCATCGAACACGATGTGTTCGTAGACCTCGTCGGACACCAGCAACACGCCAGTGTCGCGCACGATGGCTTCCAGTGCGTCCAGATCGCTATCGTCCAACACCGCGCCGGTCGGATTGTGCGGAAAGTTCAGCATCAACAGACGGGTTTTCGACGTGATGGCATCGCGCACGCGCTGCCAGTCGATGCGGTAGTAGGGATCGGCTTCGGTGGGCGCGCGCAGCGGCACCGGCACTGCGGTGCCGCCCGCCAGGCGGATCGCCGGCAGATAGGAGTCGTAGCAAGGTTCGATGACGACGACTTCGTCGCCGCTGCCCACGGCGGCCAGTACGGTAGCCATCAGCGCTTCGGTCGCGCCGCTGGTGACGGTGATCTCGGTTTCGGGATCGTAGGCATGGCCGTAGAGCTCGCGTGTCTTGGCGGCAATAGCTTCGCGCAGCGGCGCGACCCCTGGCATGTAGGGATACTGGTTATGGCCGTCGGCCATGGCCTTGGTTACCAGGGCGCACAAGGCGGGGTCGGGATCGAAATCGGGAAAGCCCTGGCCCAGGTTGATGGCCTTGTGTTCGATGGCCAGGCGGCTCATCACGGTAAAGATGGTGGTGCCAACATCGGGGAGTTTGGATCGGATCATGGTGGACGCGAGAGTGAACGTTGCTAGCAGAGAGAGTTTTCGTAAGTATCCCACTAACTCATAATTCGGTTTTCTCATGTCCTTAAGGCGCGGCGGTATCGTGGTTCAAAACATGTTGTGGAGGGTATTGGGCGGTTTGGCGATCGCACTGGCTGGCGCGTTGTTGGCGGTGTGGGCGCACGTTCCGCTGCCGTGGATGCTGGGAGCGTTACTGGTGACCGCGGCCACGCGCATCGCGGGTCTGGGCACTGCGTGCCCCAGGCCCGCGCGCAATGCCGGCCAGTGGGTGATTGGAACTTCCCTGGGTCTGTACTTCACGTCGCAGGTGATAGGCCACATCGGCAGCAATGCGGGGCCTATCATCGTCGGCATGCTGTTTGCGCTAGGCCTGGCATTCATGGGCACGGCGATTCTGCGCCGCTACACCGACGTCGATTTCAAGACGGCCTGGTTTTCTTCGGCGATCGGCGGCGCCAGTGAAATGGCGAACCTGGCCGAACGTCATGGAGCCCGCATAGACCGCGTAGCAACGGCGCATAGCGTGCGCGTGCTGATGGTGGTGGTCACCGTGCCCTTCATCTTTCAATGGTGGGGCGTCGCGGGCCTGGATCCCACGGTGCCCGGGCCCAAGGTGGTCCATGGTTGGGGACTGGCGGGGCTGGTTGCGCTGACCTGCGCAGGCGGCACGGCTTTCATGAAGCTGCGTCTACCTAATCCCTGGGTGCTGGGTCCCATGCTGGTCGCCATGATACTCACGACCAACGGCATCGAACTGTCGGCCCTGCCGGACTATGTGCCGAAGATAGGCCAGTTGCTGATCGGCTGGTCGCTGGGCGACCGCTATCGGCCGGATTTCTTTCGCGCCGCGCCGCGTTTCATCGCGGCGGTGGCGGGCTTCACCGTGGCCGCGTTGGCGCTCGCATTCGGCCTGGGCGCTTTGCTGTCGCTGTGGTCCGCTGCGCCCATCCCCACACTGATTCTAGGCACTACGCCGGGCGGCATCGCCGAGATGGCCATCACGGCCAAGGTGCTGCAGCTGGGCGTTCCGGTAGTCACCGCATTCCACGTCATGCGCATGGTTTTTGTCGTGATCGTGACGGGACCGATCTACGCTTTCTTGGCGCGCCGGCAGAGCCGCAGGGCCTAGCGGAACGAGATCCAGTATTAAAAATACGACATTGGGGTAAACAACAATATGAGCCTGTAATGCGTGCTGAGTATGCTGATTACGCAGTTGATTCAAGCAGCGTGCGGACTCGTTCTGCAGCTAGGCGGCAAGCGGGAACGCAGCAACAACGCAGGTACCACTACCGGTCGTTCAGTTCTCACGGCGTCCTTGATTCATTGCATTTCGAGTTAATTACAGGACGCTAGAAAAAATGGCTCAGAAGGGCAAAGTTAAGT
>LNAP01001005.1_pt1 | contig 30717 bp, 36 predicted proteins | sample 602601 | NCBI WGS metagenome assembly LNAP01 (sample SAMN02440304, study PRJNA202911) | soil metagenome | biome: Subtropical and temperate rainforests or woodlands; isolation source: soil samples (1 kg each in a 20% v/v slurry with milli Q water) were... ...
GATCCAGCCCCAGGTGGCGCCGCCGCCGATCTTCCACTGGTCGCCTTGCCAGGTCTTGAGGCTGGAGTCCTTGCCGATCGGCTTGCCGAGCGCGGTGGTCTTCTCGGCATCGACCAGGAGCTGGTTGTCCGGTCCTTCCGAATAGCCGCGCCAGGCCAGCTTGCCGGTCTTGATGTCGTAGGCGGACATATGGGCCTGAACGCCGAACTCACCGCCCGAGATGCCGATCAGCACCTTGTCCTTGACGACGAGCGGCGCCGAGGTGCCGGTCTCGCCCTTGCCGGGATCGCCATTCTTGGCGGTCCATGCAACCTGACCGGTCCTGGCATCGAGCGCGACCAGGGTCGTGTCGGCCTGATGCAGGAAGATCTTGCCGTCACCATAGGCGACGCCACGATTGACCGTGTCGCAACACATCACCGGGATGACGTTCGGATCCTGCTTGGGCTCATACCTCCAGACGATCTTGTTCTCGTTTGAAAGGTCAATAGCGTAGACCTTGTTCGGGAACGGCGTGTGGACGTACATCATGTTGCCGATGATCAGCGGGCCGCCTTCGTGGCCGCGCAGCACGCCGGTCGAGAAGGTCCAGGCGACCTGAAGCTTGCCGACGTTTTGGGCGTTGATCTGATTCAGCTTGGAATAGCGGGAATTGGCATAGTCGCCCGCCGGCATCACCCAGTCTTTCGGGTTCTGCGACATCTTGTTCAGCTCGTCATTGGCTGACGCGCTGCCGACGGCGAGCGCCGCCGCGGAGCCAAGAAAGGTCGCCAGTAGCACCTTGCGCATAGTCATTCCTCCGTTTGATCTCGTTTTATTGTTTCCGAAGCATTGCTCAATCGCCGGGCTTCTCGTCCGGCGTCTGCTCGTGCAGGGCGGTCAAGATTGGGAACCAGAAACGATGCTGTGCTGTTTCCTCCTCGGGATGAGAGCTACGGGTCCGCGTGCAGGAGCGGCCCGTTTTTATTGTTCCTGCTGCAATCCGTAACGACTTCGCCATCGGGAAACTTGCCCAAGAGAGAAGCCGGTTTGCTTGACAGCGCACGGATGCGAACATTTTGATTTTGCAGTAGCGAATTCAGCGGCTTCTGCGCGACGACGCGACCGCGCTCAACGCTCAGGTTCCCCTTGACGACGCTGCAACTAAGGCGGAGGATTAAGTTTCAAGGGTGGCAAGGGAACGGTGGCGCTCGTTCCAAAGATCGCCCAAATTTGAGGTAAACGTCACGCAATCAAGGGTCAGGGCTCCGCAGCGCTGGTCGCGATTCGCGTCGAATCCCGGGTAACACCAGTGGCTGGATTAATGTCCGACACAATTCACACGCTCTCGACGACAGGACTGACGCCGAAGCGGCAGATCCAGAGCTGGATCGACGGGCTGACGAGTCTGTGCGGGCATTTCGACGTCGATCCGCTGGAGGCGTCCTCGCTCGAAGGCCGCATCGACTACACATCAGTCTCGCGTCTCAAGCTTTGCCAGATCGAGGTCAGCCAGCATCGCATCGCGCACACGCTGGCGCGCGCCAAGGCCAATGAACACCCGTACATAAAGATCCACTTTCAGACCTACGGCGTGTCCTATTTCGAGCAGGAAGGGCGCCACATCGAAATCAACCCGGGCGACATCATCGCCTACGATGTCTCCTGTCCGCATTTGATCATCAGCCCCGCCTTCACCCGCCACGACGTGGTGATCGTTCCGAAGGCGCTGTTGCGCGACCGCGGTTTCCCGTCGCAGCGGATGCCGGCCTGCAAGCTGTCGGCGAAGACGGGTACGGGACGGATCGCCCATGATTTCGTCCACGCGACCTTCGACGAGGCGGCCAAGCTTTCGGCGAACAGCGCGGTCGGCGTCGCCGATTCGCTGATCGATCTCTTGCTGCTGCCGCTGCGCGAAGCGGACACGGGGTTCGATCGTGTCGGGCCCGAGGCAATGTATGTGCGCGCGCAGTTCTTCATCCGCGAGCATCTGCGCGATCCGGATCTGTGCATCGACCAGATCTCCGCCGAGCTCGGCTGCTCCAAGCGCTATCTGCACATGCTGTTTTCCGAGCGCGGCACCACGGTGAGCGATTACATCTGGCAGGCGCGTCTGCAGAACTGCCGCCAGGAGCTCGAAGCTCACGGCGGCAAGACCATCACCGACGTTGCGTTCTCCTGGGGTTTCTCCAGCTCATCGCATTTCAGCCGTGTGTTCCGGAAATATTTCGGCGTGGTGCCGTCCTCGATCCACAAGGCACAGCAGGGCGCGGCCGTCGCGAACGAGCATTAGGCGGGCAGGGCTTTCGGTCCACCCGCGCGAGGATGCCCCTCACGCCGTCGTGGAAACATAGGGAATGCTGGCCAGCAGACCGGCAAGCAGGACCGCATTGCCGAGCATGCCGCTCCAATGCAGTCGGCGTAGCTGACGCGCGGCATCGGCGTCGCCGGCATCCCCGGCGCTGAGCTGATCGTCCATCCGCTGCATGAACCGGCGGCGTCCGACGATGGCCAGAGCCGCCAGAAGGCCGACGATGGCAGCGAAGAGCAGCCGGCCGGCGAGGAGGAAAGCCGCCGTCCCGATAATCCCGGCTACGCTCATCATCAGAAAATGGGCGTTGAACATTCCGCGCAGCAGCTGGGCGACGGGCCGCACGTCGAGCTTCACCAGTAGGAAGGCCGGCGAGGCCAGTGTGAAATAGCCCATCGGAAAGAGCAGGATGATCATGGCGGCAACGGCCAGCGGATCCGGCGTCATGCGAGCTGCCTTTTTTCTCCGCGCCGGTGAAGTGTTCCGGCGGCATCGCGCAATCATAGCCTGCAATTGCGTTTCCGACACTAGGCTTTGGTCGGATGCCGTGCGGCGCAGCGGAAGATAACCCGCCGCGCCGTGCCCGAAAGTTCAGGCCGGCTCGAGGCCGAGCGACTTCGCGCTCTCGATCCAGATCGGCAGCTCGCGCTGATACAGTGCGTTGGTCTCCTTGAAGCCGATCGCCGGCTCGAGCACGAAGGTTGCCAGAACCTCCTTCACTTTCGGATCGCTGTTGGCGGCAACGCAAAGCTCGGCCAGGCGGTCGACGACCGTTTGCGGCGTCGCCTTCGGGACCGCCCAACCGGAGAAGCCGCTTACCGTGAAAAATTTCGACGTCGCGCCCTGCTCGGGGAGGGTCTTGATGGCGGGGATCGCATCGACCTTCTTCGAGTGCACGGCAAACACGGTGCCGCGATCGCTTTGCAGGACGGATTGTGCCGCAGTGTAGCTGCCCATCGCGGCGTCGAGCGTGCCTTCCAGCATGCCCGTCCACATCGGGGCTTCGCCGCGGTAGTGGACCGGCTCGATATTGAGCCCGTATTGCTTGTTGATTTCGTTGATCGTCATGTGCGGAGCCGAGCCCGCGCTGTAGGTGCCGAAATTCACCTTGCCGCTCTTGCGGGCGAAGGCGACGAAATCCTCCAGCGTCTTGACGCCGGTCTTGGGGTTCGCGATCAGCAAGAGGCCTGCGCCCGGAATGACGCTGACGAGCGTCAAATCCTTGTCCATGTCGTAGCCGGGATTCTTCATGACCACGCGGTTCATGATGTAGGTGGTCGAGATCGAGCACAGCATGGTGTGGCCGTCGGGCTCGGCGCGGGCGACCTCCGCGGTGCCGATCGCACCGGAGGCCCCGGGCTTGTTCTCGACGACGACCGTCTTGCCGATCTGCTTGGAGATGAATTCGCCATAGGCGCGCGCGAGCAGGTCGGTCTGTCCGCCAGCGGGATAGCTGCAAATCATGCGAATCTGCCGCGACGGCCAGCTGCCTTGCGCCGAGGCGCCGCGCGCAACGAATGGCATCGCGAGTGCAGTGGTACCGGCGGCGATGAAGTGGCGGCGATCGAGTTTGGCAGACATGATTCCCTCCTGATTTTGGCCGAACCTACTGCATCAGGCTGGCGCCGCCATGGGCGGGAGGCGAGACACATTGGCGCATTCGAATGGCGGCACCGTCCGCAATCGTGCGTCGTCCGGACGATTGCACCTTTCGCGTCATACGCGCAGCGCTACTTCAGCGGTGCGCTGCGGAGCCGGGGCCAACACGGCAGTGAATTGCGTTGCCGGCTCTGCGGAGCATCACTGCTGAATGATCTTCATCCAGACATCGCCGAGGATCACGGGCTCGCGAGGCGGCAGGTAGGTCAGGCCGGCCTGCTTGCCAAATTCGGCGATCTTGCCCTCGGCAGCGAGCGCTGTCAGCGCCTTGTTGGCGGCCTCCATCAGGGCGGGCTCGCTGGCGAGCCCGACATAGCCGCGATTGGCGCCGATCGGGTAGTAGTAGCCGGAAGGCGTGATCGCGGTGTCGGGATGCGCGGCACGATGGGCGTCGAAGCGGCCGAGATCTATCAGCGTCGCGTCATGATCACCGCGGGCCAGCGCGCCGAGCAGGTCGTCGCGGCCGGGCACGAGATGGGTGATGCTGTCGATCAGGCGTCCCTTGTCGAACGTCATCAGGATGGCGTCGCCCAGCGATCCGCTCTCGATCACGAGGCGAAGGCCGGCGAGATCGCCGATGCCGCCGATCTTGCGCCCCTGCGCCTTGGGGCCGAGTACGACCGTCATCGGCGAATAGACGTAAGGCTGGCTCGGCGCGAGCAAGCCGAGTGCGACGCGCCGTCGCCGGTCGTCGCGCGTGGCGCCGGCGAAGTCAGGCAGGCGCGCCGTCTTCATGCCGGGCTTGACCAGGGAATCCGACGTCAACGCATAGCCGCCGACCAGCGAACAGCGCCCGTCGGAGAGCAGTGCATTGGCTTCGAGTTGCGGGCTCGAATCCTCGTCCAGTCTGCTTTCGAACCACTGGATTTTCAGCGGCCGCCCCATCCGCTCCGCGATCGCCTGCGCCAGCAAGACGTCGAAGCCGGAGTCCGGCCTGCCTTTTTGATGCACCGAGAGCGGTGGCCGATCCTCGTCGAGACAGATCCTCAGCGGATCGTCGGCCGCATGGACGGCCGGCGCCGCCGCGAGGATCGCGGCCGTGCCCCATGCGGCGAGCCAGTGCTTCATGGCTTCCTCCGGCTCGAGATGAACGCCCAGAGATTGCCGATCTCGTCGTCGCTGAGAATGTCGGCCCAGGGCGGCATCTTGTTGTTCTTGCCGTTCTTCACCGTGGTGACGAAGCGCGTCCTGTCGTCGGGGAAGGCGCGCAGGTCCGGCGTGATGGTGCCGGGGTTCAGCATGTTGGGGCCGTGGCAGTGCGAGCATTTCTCGGCATAGGTCGACTTGCCGTGGTCGATCTGCGCCTGCACGGGATTGCCGGTTGAATCGTCCGCGGCACGAACGGTCGCCGCAAGCGCGACCGTCAGCACCGCGACGGTGGCGATGATCGCCACCGTCCTGAGAGAGACCTCTTTCAGCATCGTGCCGTGGCTATTGCTTCACCGCAAACACCCACAGCGAGCCGCCGGGCGGCACGTTGGCAAGCCGTTCGTCGCCGGAGAACAGCGAGTAGACGCCGCCATAGCCGCTCGTGACGGCGACGTACTGCACGCCGTCCTGCTGCCACGTCACCGGCTGTCCCTCGATGCCGGAGCCGGTCTGGAACTGCCAGAGCTTCTTGCCGGTGTCGGCGTCGAAGGCCTCGAACTCGCCGGTCAGAGCGCCAGAGAACACGACGCCACCCGCGGTCGACAACACGCCCGAGAAGCGCGGGATGTCGCTCGGTGCTTCCCACTTCGACTTGCCGGTCATGGGATCAATCGCCTTGAGATGACCGCGCGGGCCGTCACCCCACTCCCAGAGATCGGTGAGGTCCATGCCGAGATACCATTCGCCCTGCTTGAAGGTGACAGGCTCGGTCTTGTAGCGGCCGCCGAAGGCGAGTGTGTTGGCATAAGCGAGGCCGGTCTGCGGATTGAACGACATCGGCTCCCAGTTCTTGCCGCCGAGGATCGACGGATAGACTGTCACCTTCTTGCCCTCGCGCGCGTCCTTCGAAACGTCGGTCTCGATCGGCCGCCCCGTCTTCATGTCGATGCCGGTCGCCCAGTTCACCTTCACGTAAGGATTGGCGGCGAGCAGCTTTCCGTTGGTGCGGTCGAGCACGTAGAAGAAGCCGTTGCGGTTGGCGTCCATCAGCACCTTGGTCGGCTTGCCCTCGACATTCATGTCGGCGAGGACCATCTCGGCCACGCTGTCATAGTCGAACGGATTGTTCGGCGAGAACTGGTAGTGCCACTTGATCTTGCCGGTCTTGGGATCCATCGCCAGCACGGAGCAGGTGTAGAGGTTGTCGCCGGGACGCACCGCCGAATTGAACGGGCCGGGATTACCGATGCCCCAATAGACCGTGTTGAGCTCGGGGTCATAAGAGCCCGTGATCCAGGTCGAGCCCCCGCCGAGCTTCCAGGTGTCGCCCTTCCAGGTGTCGCCGCCGGGCTCGTCGGGTGAGGGGATCGAATGGGTACGCCACAGATGCTTGCCCGTTGCCGGATCCCAGCCGTCGATGAAGCCGCGGGTGCCGAACTCGGCGCCGGAGATGCCGGTGATGACGACACCGTCGGCGACCAGCGGGGCCACCGTCATCGAATAACCTTCCTTGATGTCGGCGGCCTTCTGCCGCCACAGTTCCTTGCCGTTCTTGGCATCGAGCGCGATTACGTTGGCATCCAGCGTCGTGCGGAACACCTTGCCGTCGTAGAGCGCGGCGCCGCGATTGATGATGCCGCAGCAGACGATGCGGGGGGTCTCGGCGGGATATTCGATCTTGGATTTCCAGATCTGCTTGCCGGTCTTGGCGTCCACCGCCATGGTGGCGTTGTGCGACGTCACATAGATCACGCCCTGGTACACCAGCGGCTGTGATTCCTCGCTGCGATCGTCATTGAAGCTGTAGTTCCAGACCGGGACGAGGTTCTTGACGGTGTCCTTGTTGACCTGGTTCAGGGTCGAGAAGCGCTGGAGATTGTAGCCCATCCCGTAGTTGAGAACATTCGATGTATCGGTCGCACCCTTGACCAACTGCTCGGTGGTCTGGGCGTTGGCACACGTCGATGCAAGCATGACGAGGCTCGCGGCCATCGCAAAGCGTTTCATCCGTTCCTCCCAATATGCGCGCCTTTTGACGCTGCGGGTGCAACACTCCGCCCGAATGCAAAACCCGTCAATACGAAAGTCGAACGCGCGCTGCCGATTTGTTGGACGCCAGATGTCAGGGTGCACGCGGCAATCTTCGAGTGAATTTGCTCGTCTTGCGCGAATGCGCTGCATCAATTTCCATCGTGCGAAGATTGATGCGATGCGAGAGTCGCTCGCGACCGGGTTCGGTGTCTTCCGGCGACTCGCAATTCCGGCTTGAACTGGCATCTGCTTGCGGACTTATGTTGAGCGGGTCCTGTTCGAATCGGGGCTCATGGTCAGGGAGGTCAAGATGATATCGCGTCGCTCAATTGCGCTTGCGCTCACGATCGCAGTGCTGTCCGGTCCGGCCTGGTCGGCCTCCGGCGGTGCGGTGAAGATGTTCGATACCGACAATGACGGCACGCTCGATCTTGCCGAGGTCAAGAAGGCAGCGGCCGCGTTGTTCGCCAGGCTCGATCCCGATCACGATGGAACGCTGGACGCACGCGAATTGCGCGGACGGTTGACGGCGAAAGAACTCGCCGCCGCGGATCCCGATCGCGACGGCACACTCACGCTCGACGAATACCTGTCCGTGGTGGAGCAGCGCTTCAACGCGGCGAATCCCGACAAGGACGGAACGCTGGATGCGAAGGAGTTGAACTCGCGCGCTGGCCGCGCACTGCTGCGATTGTTGCGCTGAGAGCAACCGCGCTTGACTGGGAGCGAACGCGATTTGCCCGAGAGGGAAATTCGCAAGCGTATTGCGACAGTTCGCTGCATCAGCGGTTCGATTCCAACTTGCGCTGCACTTGAGGCAGCCCTAGGTTTCGCCCGGCGCGATTGTCGCGCCCAATATCCTTGGGAGACCCGAATGGCCTGGAAAGCTCCGAAGATCGTGGAAGTGCCGGTCGGCATGGAAATCAACATGTACGCCTGCGCTGCGCGCAAGTAGGACTGACGAACCTGCCACGGCTTCGGTGGCGAACGCCGTTGAAGCCGTGGTAGTGTTCATGATGCGCGTTGGAGCCCACACAATCTGGACGGCGGTTGCATGCACAATCGCGCTTGCACCGGCATGTGTCCGCGCCGAAGAGGGCTTCGATACCGAGCACATCTTCGGCTTCATGATCGGCACCGATGTCGGAAATCCCGGCGAGCGCGAATTCCAGACTGAGACGACGGGGCGATTCGGCAAGGGTAGCGGCACCTATCGCGCCCTCGCGCATGAGGTCGAAATCGAGGTCGTCCCGCTGCCGAACTTCCGCATCGAGCTTGGCGGCACGGCCACGCTGCACGACATCACCGGCGTCCCTGATATCGGCGATCGCCGCCAGTTCAATTTCCAGGGCGCCTCGCTCGATTTGCGCTATCGCCTGCTCGACCGCGAGCGTGCGCCGTTCGGTTTGACCGTCGCCGCCGACCTCCATGGCGATCGCATCGATGAAACATCTGGCGCAAAAGGGCGGATGTACGGCACCGATTTCACTCTCGCCTTCGACCGCGAACTGATCCCGAATTTCGCCATCGGCGCGCTCAACCTGATCTATCAGCCGGAATGGGCGCGCTTCGAGGTCGCGGGAGTCTCCGAGAAGAGCTCGACCATCGGCGCCGCCTTCGCCGGCCTGGTGCGCGTCCGCCCCAATGTGCTGCTCGGCGGCGAGATGCGCTATTTCCGGCAGTACGAGGGCATCGGTCTCGGCGAGTTCGCAGGGCAGGCGCTGTTCGTGGGGCCGACCGCTTACGTCCAGCTCTCCGACCGATCGCGGCTCACCATGAGCTGGAGCATGCAGGCCTGGGGCCGCCCGGCCGGGTCGGCCGGCAATCTCGACCTCGTCAATTTCGAGCGGCACCAGGCGCGGTTGATATTTGGGGTGAATTTCTAGCGCAGAAGATCGTCACGCCCTGGCTTGTCCGGGCATCCACGTTCTTCGTTCCGCGATCCAAGGCGTGGATGGCCGGGACAAGCCCGGCCATGACGAGGTTGCGGCGTTTGAAACTTCCCGCTCCTCCGGCCGTATCCCTTTGTGCTAAACTCCGTCCCGCCCCGCGAGAGGATCCCGGCATGAACCCGATCGACCTGGTGGTAACCGTATGTGCGGTGCTCTCGCCTGCGACCTGCGAGGAGCAGCATCTGGTGTTCAACTTCGCGGGGTCGCCGGCGCAATGCGCGATGGCCGCGCCGCCCTATATCGCGCAATGGGTCGGCGACCATCCGAAGTGGCAGGCGGTGCGCTGGCGCTGCGAATATCCGCACCCGAACGACAAGGCGTGAGGCGACTTCGCTACTTCGTGCAGTCCTTCAGATCCTTGTCGGCGATCGAGAACACCGCGTCCGCCTTGATCTCGATGTCGCGAACGACGCACTGCCGTGAATTGGGATAGCTGACCCTGGCGTCGTAGCGGCCGGGCTCGACGCCGGTGATGCGCAGCCGCTCGTCGTGGTCGACCTCCTTGTCCTTGTCGTTCAGGCACTGGTTCGGACCCCAGTCGGTCTTGCCGGCGGGAGAGAGCTGGAAGCCGGAGATCGTCTCCGTCGTGAGGTTCCAGAGCCGGATGCCCTTGCCCTGCGCGAGCGCCGCGCCCGGCATCGCAACCAACAGGATGCCGACCGCAATCAGCGTACGCCGCATGGTGAACCTCCCTCGACAATTCCTTTGGTCCAGTTGACCACGAGTTTTCATTTCGATTCAAGCTGCACCGCCGCAAGCTCTGACCTGATCCTTGCGAGCTCCGCCTCGGTGCGCTTGGCGCGCGGAATGCCGATCGGCACTTCCTGCACGATACGCGCCGGCCGCGGCGACAAGACAAACAGCCGGTCGCCGAGCCGGATCGCATCGTCGAGGCTGTGGGTGACGAGCAGCGTCATCACTGGGCGGCTTGCGACCAGCGTCGCGATCTCGTCACGCAGCCGGCCGGCGAGCGCGTCGTCGAGCGAGGCGAGGGGCTCGTCGAGCACGAGCAGATCGGGCTCGACCGCAAAAGCGCGGGCAAGTGCGACGCGGCGGGCCAGGCCCAGCGACAATTCGCCGGGAAAGTGGCTGCGATGCGCCTCCAGCTCGAGAATCCTGAACAGCTCCGACAGCTTGGCGTCGGTGACGTCAGGCGCAGCCAGCCGCACATTCTGCTCGACCGAGCGCCAAGGCAGCAGCCGCGGCTCCTGGAACACCATGCCGATCCGCGCCTCCGGCGGCCGCGCGATATGCCCGGCGAAATCGCGGTCGAGCCCGAGGATGATGCGCAGCATCGTACTCTTGCCGCAACCCGAGGGGCCGATCAGCACGCCGACCTCGCCGGATTGGAGCGCGAACTTGACCGGCGCCAGCACCTCGTGCGTTCCGCCCGCGGCATTGTTGAACGTCTTGCCTGTGATCTCGACCTCAAGCCGCACGGGGCCGCCACCGGGTTGCGCGGGCTTCGAACGGCTGCACCAGCAAGGTTTCGATCACGAGCACGACGGCGGCGAAGGTCAACGAATAGGCCAGCAGCCGTGGCGTGTCGAACAGCTGGAAGGCGACGCCGATCTCGAATCCGACCCCGTTCGGCCGTCCCAGCAACTCGGCGACCAGCACGATCTTCCACACCAGCGACAGCCCGGAGCGGGCGGAGGCCGCGATATAGGGGGCCAGTTGCGGCAGCACGACATGACGGAAGGCGCGCCAGCGCGGCATTGCGAACACGGTCGCCATCTCGTCCAGCGAACGGTCGAGCGTGCGCGTGCCTTCGCGCAGGGTGACGATGGCGGTCGGCAGCTTGTTGATGGCAATCGCCGCGATTGCGGCCGCTTCGGTCAGACCGGCCCAGATATAGGCGAGCACGATCACGACCAGTGCCGGCAGGTTCAAGAGCAGGATCAGCCAGGGATCGCCGAGCCGGTCGGCGAGCTTCACTCGCCCCATGAGGTAGCCGATCGCGCTGCCCAGCGACATCGCCAGCACGAAGGCGAGGATGACGCGCGCCAGCGTCGCGCCGAGATGCAGGAACAGAGCGCCGCTCGATGCCTCCGCGATCATCACCTCCAGCACGGCCGGCGGGGAGGGCAGTTTCGCGCCGCCGACGAACAGGGCGGCGATCCACCAGATCGCGAGCAGCAGGGCAAACGAGAGAAGACGCAGCACCTCAGTCTCCGGGGGCTGCGTGATAGAAGGTGCCGGGATCGAGTTCGGCCGCAGGGCCGACGAGGTCACGGCCGCCGATCTTGGCCAGCACGCGATAGAGCACGCGCGCGTCGACCTCCTCATCAGTGATGCTCCGGCGCGGAATGCCGTCGCGATAGCGCTCGCGGTATGTCCTGAGCAGGGTGGCATCGCTGGTGCCGGTCAGCGGCGCGATTCTGTCCCATGCGGCATCCGAGCTGATCAGCAGCTGCTTGGCCTTGCGGGTCATCGCGATGAAGCGTGCCACGGCATCGCGATGGCTCGCCGCCCAATTCTCGTCGAAGACATAGCCGACCGCGGAGACCGCGCCCTTGGCGCCCAGCTTCGGCAGGATGTCCTCGATGCCGGCGAGGCGGCGAAAACCTTTGGCCTCTAGCTGCGCGCAGAAATTCCAGAAGTTCAGGCTCGCATCCATCTCGCCGTCGAGCGCCTTGGCGGCGATCAAAGGCGGTGCGCCATAGACAATGCTCGCATCGGACTTCATGTCGATGCCGTCCTGCTTCATCCGGGCCTGCAGCAGCAGCCAGCTCTTGTCGATGGGGCCGCCGCCGACGCCGAGCTTGCGGCCCTTCAGATCGGCCAGCGTCTTGATCGGCGAAGTCGCCGGCACCATCACCGCGCCGAGCGCGCTGGAATAGGGATAGAAGGTCAGCCTGGCGCCGAGCGCGCGCTCGCGCGACACCCACAGCCAGTCGGACAGGATGATGTCGGCACTCCCGGCGCGCAATGCGATCTTGCCGGCTTCGGGGCTGGCGAGTTCGGTGACGTCCAGCGAAAGATCGGCCTCCTTGTCGAGGCCGCCTGCACGGATCGCGGCCAGCTCCCAGGAGAATGTTCCGGTTTTCTGCACTGCAAGGCGGATCGTCTCCGCAGCGCGGCCGGGTGCGGCCAGCGACAGCGTCAGCGTCATCGCGAGCGCCAATATTCGTCCAGGCGCTCTCAAACTAAGAACTCTCATCACCTTGTGAGCCGTTTCCTCGAAGGAGTGCTTTTCAGGACAATACGCATAGCATAGCTTTCGTCGCAACCTGTGGGAGGACGCGGATGAATTTGGCGGGACAGCTACGACCGATTGTCGCCGCATTGGCCGTGTGGGCTGCGACCGCCTGCGCGGCGCGGGCCGAGGAGGCCAATGATTATCCGACGTCGGCACGCGCGGAATATGTCTATGGCTGCATGAAGGCTAACGGCGAGTCGCGGCAGTCGATCGAGCAATGCTCCTGCTCGATCGACGTGGTGGCTTCGATCGTTTCTTACGAACGATATGTCACCGCCGAAACCGCGCTCAGCATGGCCCAGGTTCGCGGCAATCTGGGCGTCCAGTTCCGCACCTCGGAGCAGGCGAACTCGGCGGTGAACGATTTGCGGCGTGCGCAGGCGGAAGCCGAGGTGAGGTGTTTCTAAGCGCTGGATGCCTAACGTATTCGTCATGCCCGGGCCTGTCCCGGGCATCCACGTTCTGGCGGTAGGCACGAAGATCGTGGATGGCCGGGACAAGCCCGGCCATGACGACTGAGAGATTTAAGTCCCCGGCTTCTCCACATCCCATTCGTTGCGGAACACGTGCCCGTCCGTGTCCTTTGCCTCCGCGCGAATTCGCTTGGCGCCGTTGGAGACATAGGTGAAGCGCAGATTGGGATCTTCCGAGATCGAGATACCGCCTTCCATCGACAGCACGGGGCTGTCGTCCTGCGTCAGCTTCAGCTGGTTGACGAAGAAGGCGGGAATATAGAGCTGCGTGACCTGGTCCATCTGCAAACCGGAATTGTTGGGATGGCCGATCATGATCTGCGCCTCGCGGATTCGGCTGGCCGGTACCTGCTCGCGCGCGAATTGCCGGTAGCGCATCTGGCCGAGCCGGTTGTTGGCTTCCTCGGCATTCTTTGCTGCCGGTGCCGAGCAGCCGCCCGAGGCCTTCACATAGACTTTCGAGACATAGAGCTGGCCGTCGGTGAGTTCGGCCACCGCATGGACGTCGGTGTAGTTGTTGACGCGCACGCGCGTGGAGATTTCGGTGAGGTTGGCATCCGCGCCAAGCTCGAACTTCGCCGCCATCGGCGCCGGGTTGCGGTCGATCACCAGCGTGATCGAGCGGATGCGGCGGCTGTCGGCGGGCGAAAGCTTGCTGCGCAGGGTTACGGGCACGATGGCCGCGTCTTCGGCGCGATAGGGCATCTCGATGCCGATGACATCGGCGCCGTCGTTGATCGGGCGGTTGTTGAAAATATCCTGCACCAGGCCCGGCCAGGGATCGTAGGCCTCTTCAGCCTGCGCAGGCACAGCGAAGGCGATGCCGAGCAAGGCGGCGATCAGGGGCAGGCGGTGTGTGCATCCCGGCATGGTCATGGTCCCCGGAGTCAGCGAAGCTGATCTCCCGCCCAGCGTAGCGCGTTCGCTACTCCCATTCAATTTCCGAAAATGCTGCGGTTGCGTTGCGGGCGTTGTAGTCGTCGAACAGCTGCCAGTGTGGCCGTTCCGTCGTGGCCGCCTTGTCCGCCGCGGTCCGGATCGGCTCGCCCGTCTTGTTCGACGCCCGCACGTCCGCCAGCAGCGTGGTGAGATAACGCCGTTCGTCCGTGAGCGCGGCAGGCCAGTCGCTCACAGGCCCGTGACCTGGGACCACGCGTAGTGCCGGAATTGTCTCGAGTTCCCCGAGCGTGCCGAGCCAGCCGCGAATGCTGCCGTCCATCACCGGAACGTGGCGGAGAAAAACCAGGTCGCCCGCGAACAGCGTCTTGCTCGTCTCGTCGAGCACGGTCAGGTCGTTGTCGCTGTGGCCGGCCGGCCAGCTCCGCAAGGTCAGGCGGCGCGATCCGAGATCGAGCGTCATCGTGTCCTTGACGAGTATTGTGGGCGGTACGATCTTCACGGGATCGATCAGTTCGCTGCCCATGATGCGTTTAAAATTGTCGAGATAATACGGCCCGCGGCCCGCCAGCGCCTGTGGCAGCTTGCTGTGGCCGACGAAGCTGGTTCCCTCGGCAACGAAGGCCGCGTTGCCGAAGACATGGTCGGGATGGCCGTGGGTGTTGATGACGTAGCGGATCGGTTTGCTGGTGCGGGCTCGCACGGCGGCGAGGAGCCCTTCGCCCTCGCGGAGGCTGCCGCCGGTGTCGATCACGGCGACTGCGTCCTCGCCGACGATGAAGCCGACATTGGCGATGTCGCCCTCATTCTCGCGCGTCATCAGCGCGATGGTCCCGGAGTGTACGAAGATTCCCGGTGCGACTTCGCTCACAGGCAATTCTGCCGCCGTGACGCGTGCTACCGTCGAGAGACCCAGCAGGGCCGAGGCTGCGATCACGAGAGCGATGCGAGACATTTTTTCGCCTCAGTTCAAGGGGGCCGCCGCGCTGCACTGCAACACGACAAGCCATACAAAGTTTGGCAGAGCATGGTGCATCCTGCGTTGCATGGATAGCATTCGAGCAAAAGATGGAGGAAGCGCGATGACGGAGGCCGGGCGACATCGTCGCTGGTTGTTTTCACTATGGGTCCTGGTTGCGTCCTGCGCGTTCGGCGATGTCGCCATGGCGCAGACCAAGGACAGCGGCGACCTCTCGTTCGAGTTGGTCGACCCGAATGTTTTGCGCGTCTGCGCCGATCCGCGCAATCTGCCGTTTTCCAATGAAAAGGGCGAGGGGCTTGAAAACAAGCTCGCCGAGTTTCTTGCAGGCAAGCTCGGCAAGAAGCTCGACTACGTCTTCTTTCCTCAGGCCACCGGCTTCGTGCGCATGACGCTGGGCGCGCATCGCTGCGACGTCATCATGGGCTTCCCGCAGGGCGACGACCTCGTGCAGGGCACCAATCCCTACTACCGCACGTCCTACGCGCTGGTCGCCAAGGCCGGCAGCGGGCTCGAGGACGTCGACACGCTCGAGGATGCGCGGCTGAAGGGCAAGCATGTCGGCATCGTCGCCGGCACGCCGCCGGCGACCAACATGGCGCTGGCCGGCCTGATGGGCGATGCAAAGCCATACCCGCTGATGATCGACACGCGCTTCGACAATTCGGCGCAGGCGATGATCGACGACCTCGTGGCCGGCAAGATCGATGCCGGTGTGCTGTGGGGGCCGATGGCGGGTTTCTATGCGAAGAAGGCCGGCTCGCTGCACGTCACGCCGTTGGTAAAGGAGCCCTCCGGACCGAAGCTGGTCTATCGCATCGGCATGGGTGTGCGTCCGGCCGATCAGAACTGGAAGCGGCAGTTGAACAAGCTGATCCAGGAGAACCAGGGCGAGATCAACAAGATCCTGGTCGAGTTCGGCGTGCCCCTGCTGGACGAGAGCGACCGGCCGCTCGGTGCGGAGACGGCCAAGAAGGTACCATGAGGCGCTATCTTGCCGCTGTGCTCGTCGCCGCCATGCTGGCGGCGCCGGCATTTGCGCAGCAGCAGGAGCCGTTCGAGCCCGAGGGCTATCGCTCCGACAATTACCGCGCGCCGGTGCCGGCGACGCTTGCGGGCGCACGCGTGCTGACGACGGCGGAGGCCGAAACCATCTGGCGCGGGAAGGGCGGCGTCTTCATCGACGTGCTGCCGCGGCCGCCGAAGCCGAAGAACCTGCCGGAAGGCACCATCTGGCGCGATGCGCCGCGCAGGAACATTCCGGGCAGTCTCTGGCTGCCGGATACCGGCTACGGCGCACTTTCGCCGGCCATGGACGATTATCTTCGCAGAGGCCTTGCGCAAGCCTCGCGCGGCGACAAGGCCGCGTTGCTGGTGATCTATTGCCTGGCCGACTGCTGGATGTCGTGGAACGCGGCCAAGCGCGCGCTGGCCTACGGCTATTTGAACATCGCGTGGTATCCCGACGGTACCGATGGCTGGGAGCGCGCGAAGCTCCCCACCGCGGAGGCGCAGCCGGAGCCGCGCCCCGATCAGTAGGCGTTACTGCTTCTGCAACTTCGTCAGCGTTCCGGTGCCGCTATTGTCGGTTGCCGAGTACGTCACCCGGTCGCCGGCATGGACGGAGTCGAGCATCGCCGCATCCTTGGCCTTGTACTGCAGCACTGCGCCGGCGCCGCCTGCACTGCCGCCAACGGTGCCCTTTTGCGCCTCCTGGATCGAGATCGTGCTGCTGAGCCGATCGATCCGCGTGACCATTCCGGTCATGTCGTCGGCGAAGGCGCTGGATGCGAGCATGCTGATGACCGCTGCGCCAGCGAGGATGAATTTCGTGGTTCCCATCGAGGCCTCCCGGCATTCGAGATCAACCTGGACAAGACATCCGGGGGCGAATTGGTTCCCGCGAACGTACTGCAAGGTTAACGATCGCGTTGATCTCGTGGAGCTCTAAGCCGTCAGCAGGTCTGACGTTATTCCAGTTCCTGTTGGATGACGCGCCCGAGCGCGAACAGGCGCTGGTCGATCGCGGTTGGAACCTCGCAGACGAACCGCACCACCTTGCTGCGGTCCTCGAAGATGCGGGTCTTCCAGATCAGCTCGTTGCTGAGCGCCTCGACCTTGGCGTCGTCGCGCGGCGTTGCGCCCTGGAGGGTCTGGAGCTGGATCGCTTCCTCGCGGATCTTGTCGGCGGCTTCACGCTGCTTGCTGCTGACGCGTTCGAGCCCGTTCATCACCTGGGAGCGCTGGGCGTTGAGCGTGTCGAACAGGCCGGCGAACAGCAGTTTTGCGTTCGCGGTCTTGTCGGCGGAGGAACCTGTCAGAAATTCCTTCACCGACTTCTCGGCCTCGTCCATCGGCGTCTTGCGCGCCGACAGCTTTGCGACCAGCGCGGCGACCCTGGTATCGTCCTTCCATTTGGTCTCGGCATCGTCGAGCGGGGGGCCGGCCCAGACGGCGGCGAGCGAGATCTCCGGCACCTTGGCTTGCGTGCAGGGCCAGTTGGGATAACGCGGATCGGCCGCGCGCGCAGCCGTGCTCGTGACGATGAGTGCCAAAGCGACCAAGGCCAGAACCCGAACGATCATCCTTCGCCTCCTGCGGGGCCTCGCCGCGCCAGCCCCCGCGAGGGATCATAGGCGTAGATCGCGGCGGTCATGAAGACGATTGTACAGCCCGCCACCACCGCCAGCGAAATCCAGTTGATTTGCCCGTAAAATGCAAAGCGGATCAGCTCGACTGCATGGGTGAACGGATTGGCCTCGCAGAGATAATAGAGATAGGGGCTGCCCTCCTGCACCCGCCAGAGCGGGTAGAGCGCGGAGGAGGCGAAGAACATCGGGAAGATCACGAAGTTCATCACGCCGGCGAAGTTCTCGAGCTGCTTGATGCCGGAGGAGATCAGCATGCCGAGCGAGCCGAGCATCAATCCGGAGAGGATCAACGCCGGCAACACGGTCAGATAACCGAGAGGGGGAGGGGTGATGTCCCAGAACCAGGCAATCAAGAGGAACGCATAGACCTGGAGCAGCGACACCGCGGTGCCCGCGAGCAGCTTGCAGAACAGCAGGAAGCCGCGCGGCAGCGGGCTCACCAGCAGCGTGCGCATGTTGCCCATCTCGCGGTCGTAGACCATCGAGAGCGAGGATTGCATGCCGTTGAACAGCTGGATCATCGCCATCAGCCCGGGCGCGATATAGACCTCGTAGAGGATGTAGGTCTCGTAAGGCGGGATGATGGAGATGCCGAGCACCTGGCGGAAGCCGGCGGCGAAGATGAACAGCCAGACCAGCGGCCGCACCAGCGCGGAGACGAAGCGCTCGCGCTGATGCAGGAAGCGCAAGCCCTCGCGCCAGACGATGCCGGTGAGGCAAGTCATATATTCCGAGGCCGTGAAGCCGCGCGGTGCATCGCGCGTGGTGATGCTGCTCATGCGCTGCCTCCCGGCATCGTCTGCGCGCCGGTCAGGCGCATGAAGGCGCTGTTGACGTCCTGCGCGCCGGCCTCCGTAATGACCCGGCTCATCGGCCCCTGCGCCAGCACCTTGCCCTGGTGCAGCACCACAAGGTCGTCTCCCGTCATGATCTCGTCGAACAGATGCGTGGCCCAGAGCACGCCGATGCCTTGCTCGGTGACGAGCTGGCGGACATGGCTGATGATGTCAGCGCGCGCCTTGACGTCGAGGCCGACGGTCGGCTCGTCCAGCAGCAGCAATCGCGGCCGGTGCAGTAGCGCCCGGGCGATCTCCAGCCGCCGCATCTGGCCGCCGGAGAGATCGCGTACCTTGCTGGGGGCGCGATCGGCAAGCCCGATGCGTTCGAGCAGCTCGGCGCTGCGCGCGGCCGCCTCGCGCCGGCTGATGCCGTGCAGCGCGGCGTGATAGAGCAGGTTCTGCGTCAGCGACAGGTCGAGATCGAGCGTGCGCGGCTGGAACACGACCCCGAGCAGGCGCAGCGCCTCACCCGGGCTCTTGCTGACGTCGTGACCGAAGATGGAGACGCGGCCGGTCTGGATGCCGAACAGCCGCGTGATCAGCGAGAACAGCGTGCTCTTGCCGGCGCCGTTGAGGCCGAGCAGCGCGGTGAAGCTCGCAGGCTGCACGTCGAAGGACACGTCCATCAGCGCCCGGCGCGGACCGTAGGCATGGCTGACGCCGTCGATCGACAGCGCCGGCATCGCCGCCGGATCCAGCTTCGGCGCCTCGCGTGGTTCGGCGATGGGAGCAGGGCTGGTCATGGCGCGATCGCGATGCCCCAGGGCAGTTCGCCCACCTGAATGGTCTTGATCACCTTCTGCGCGGCGACGTCGATGACGGAGACGTCGTTCGACACGCCGTTGGTAGTGAGCAGATATTTCTCGTCCGGCGTGAACGCCATGTGCCAGACGCGCTGTCCCACCAGCAGGTATTTCGTCACCTTGCGCGTGGCGACGTCGACCACCGCGACGCGGTTGGCGGGGCCGAGCGCCACGAAGGCGGTCTTGTCGTCCCTGGTCATGCCGATGCCGACCGGCTGGATTGCCTCTTTCCTCAACCCCGGAATCTCGAAACTGACCTTGCCGATCACCTCATGCTTCACCGGGTCGATGATCGAGACAGTGCCGCCGATCTCCGAGGACACCCACACTTCGGACGCGTCGTGCTTGAACTCGGCAAAGCGCGGCCGCGCGTCGACCAGCACGTTGGCGACGATCTGGCGCGACGAAGTGTCGATGAAATGCGCCATGTTGGTCGTTTCGGACGTATTGATCAGAATCTTGCCGTCGGGGCTGATGGTCATGCCTTCGGGCTCCACGCCGACCTGGATGTCGCCGAGGCGGGTGCGCTTCTCCAGGTCGATCACGGTCACCGTGTTGTCGTTCTCGTTGGCGACGTAGAGGACCTTTCCGGCGGCATCCTGGGCGAAGAGCTCGGGGTCGGGGCCGGAGGGCAGGCTGTCCACCACGGCCTGGGTCTTCGCGTCGATCACCTGGATGGTGTCGTCGTCGCCGACCGCGACCATCACGAACTTGCCGTCGCGGGTGAAATCGATGCCGCGCGGGCGCTGGCCGACCTTGATCGTTTTCGTCACCGTCCAGCTGTCGGTGTCGATCACCGACACCGTGTTGCTCTTCTCGTTCGAGACATAGGCGATGAACGCATGCGCGGGCGCGGCCGCGAGCGCCAGTCCGGACAGCAACCCCACACGCCAGATACGCAACATTCGCGTCCTCATTTCAGCTTGCATTTGCTCTCCGGACGATCGTAGCCGAGCGTGTCGAGCTCGGAGACCTGGTGCAGAAACCCCTCCTGCGGCGACACCGACACCACCATGCGGCCGTCCACCAGCAGGATCGGCTGGCGCAATTGCAGGTTCCAGTCGCGCAGGGTCAGTTTCGTGCCCTTGAAGGCGGCGACCGAGAAGTCCGGGCCCTTGATGAAGTCGGTGACTTTCTTGACGTCGCCGGAATTGGTGCGCGAGGTCGCTTCACCGATCATGCGCACCGCCGTCCAGGCCTGCATGTCGAGCGCGGTCATGCGCCGCGAATTGAGCTTGATGAAGCGGTTCTGCATCTGGATCGCGCCCCACTGATCCTGCGATGCGTCCCAGCTGCGCGGCACAAGGCCGGCTGAGCCCGCGACGGGCCGCGGATCCCAGGTGCGGTAGGGCAGATAGGCGCCGAACACTTCGCTCTCGTCGGCCGCGACCAGCACGTCGTAGGCGGGCGCGCCTTGCGTGAACACCGGCATCTGGCGCTGGATCAGCGTCACGCCGCTGTCCGTGCGCCGCGCGCCGCCCTTGTCCTCGAAGCTCTTCTCCTGCACGATCTTGGCGCCGAACCGCGTTGCGGTGCGCCTCAGCGCATCCGCAAACAGCTTGTCCTCGTCGTGCGAGCCGACCACCAGCAGCCAGCGCTTCCACTGCTTCCACACAAGATACTGCCCGAGCGCATCCGCGAGCATCGCGCGCGTCGGCGCGGTATGTATGACGTTGGCGCGGCAATCGGCCTCGCGCAGCCGCTCGTCGATCGCGCCCGCGTTGAACAGCAGCGTGCCGCGGTCGCGCAGGGCGTCCGAGACCTTCAGCAGCGCATCCGCCGGCAGGTCGGCGATGATGAAGCCGTTGCGCGCGGCAAGGTCGGTTGCGGCCTGCACCGCATCCTCGCCCTCCTTGATGCGACGCTCCTCCAGCGTAAAGCGCTGGCCCAGGAACTTTCCGGTGGTGTTGTTGTCCTCGATCGCGAGGCGCGCGCCGGCGACGCCGTCATTGTCCGCGGGCTGTTCGACCAGCGACAGCGTCGATCTGGCGCCGGCGACACCGAGATAGCCGACGCCGATCTGGACAGGCTCCGCCGCGAGCACGCTCGTCGCCGCAAGACTCCAGCCAACCAGGCCGAGCAACCATCGGACCATGCTTCCTCCGTAGGCTCCCCGGCTTGACCGCCGGTGGAGAATTGTTTCTGCTGAAGCATGACCGATTTGTCAGGGCATGCAACCCCGCATTTCGTCCTCACGCGTGCCACGCCGGGAATCACGATCATGCGAGCGCTGATATGTTTCGCAGCTTTGCTGTTGACGGGCTCGGCCGCGCTCGCCGATCTGCCAAAGCTCGCCGTGTTCGATTTCGAGCTGATCGACACCAGCCTGCCCGGCGAGTTCTACGGCTCCAAGCCGGAGGAGGCGCGGCTCGTGCTTATCGGCGAGCAATTGCGCAAGGAGCTGGCTGACTCAGGCCGGTTCCAGCTGCTCGATATCGCGCCGGTCAGGGATGCCGCCCGTCACGCGAACTTGCAGGCCTGCGGCGGCTGCGACCTCACGCTCGCGGGAGAATTGGGCGCGGATCTCGAGATCACCGGCATGGTGCAGAAGGTCTCGAACCTGATCATCAATCTCAACATCTACCTGCGCGACGTCAAGACCGGCGCCATGATCACCGCCGCCAGCGCCGACATGCGCGGCAACACCGATGAATCCTGGACGCGCACGATGAGCTATCTGATCCGCAACCGTCTGCTGGCGCCAAATTATGGGAAGCCGTGAGGTCTTCGCCTCTCCCCGCGTGCGGGGAGAGGCCGGAATTTGCGAGAGCAAATTCCGGGTGAGGGGGACTCTCCGCGAATCCAACTCTTACTTGAATTCGCGGAGACAACCCCTCATCCGGCGCTTCGCGCCACCTTCGCCCACAAGGGGAGAAGGAAGAAAGCCGCGAACGATCCCTACCCCTTCAATCGCTCCGCATGCCAGTGCAGATGATCGCCCATGAAGGTCGAGATGAAATAATAGCTGTGGTCATAACCCGGCTGGCGCCGCAGCGTCAGCGGGATACTGGCCCTGCTGCAGGCGGCCTCCAGCAGTTCGGGACGCAGTTGCTCCTTGAGGAAATTGTCGGCATCGCCGACATCGACCAGGAAGCCGGAATACTTGGCGCCGTCCTCGATCAGCGCCACCGTGTCATGGTTGCGCCAGCTGTCCTTGTTCGGCCCGAGATAGCCGGTCAGCGCCTTGATGCCCCACGGCACCTGCGAGGGCGCCACGATCGGCGCGAAGGCGCTGGCGGCGCGATAGCGGTGCGGATTGCGCAGCGCGACCGTCAGCGCGCCGTGGCCGCCCATCGAATGGCCCATCACCGATTGCCGCTTGGCATCGACCGGGAAATTCTCGGCGACGAGTTTTGGCAATTCGTCGGTGACGTAGCTCCACATACGGTAATTGCGCGCGAACGGCTCCTGCGTCGCATCGACATAGAAGCCGGCGCCCAGGCCAAAATCATAGGCATTGTTGGCATCACCAGGGACGTCGGGCCCGCGCGGTGAGGTGTCGGGCGCGACGAAGATCAGGCCGAGCTCGGCGCAGGCTTTGCGGAATTCGCCCTTTTCGGTGACGTTGGCATGCGTGCAGGTGAGGCCGGAGAGGTACCAGACCACGGGAAGCTTGGCGCCGGCCGCATGCGGGGGCACATAGACCGAGAACACCATGTCGGTTCCGGTCGCCTGGCTGGCATGGCGATAGACGCCCTGCACGCCGCCGTAGGATATGTTGGTCGAGACAGTCTGGATCGTCATGCCGAAATGCTCCGTGGCGTCAAACCACATCAGGATTGCAACGCTTGTGTGACCGAATTCGTGGCGGCGTGTCTCGTCAGGCGACGCCGCTGTCGATCGCCAACCGCACCAGCTCGACCGAAGTCTTCACGCCGAGCTTCTGTCGCATGATCGAGGAGGTGTTGGCGACAGTCTTGTAGGACGATTGCACCAGCCAGGCGATCTCGGACAGGCTCTTTCCGGCGCTGAGCAGCCGCAAAATCTCCATCTCGCGCGCGTTCAGTTTCGACAGCGGGCTTTGCGCCAGCGTGGGCCCCGCAAACGCGATGCTGCGCGCGATGGCGGAGGGCAGATAAGTGCCGCCGCCGCCGACGGCGCGGATCGCCTCGACGAGATCGTCGGGGTCGCCGGTCTTGGAGACGTAGCCCTTGGCGCCGCACTCGATCGCGCGCGCGGCGAACGCCGGATCGTCGTTCATGCTGAACATGATGATGCGGGCCTCGGGCGCGCGCTCCAGGATGCGGCGCGCCAGCTCGAATCCGGAGACGGTCGGCAGGTTGATGTCGATGATGCAGAGGTCGGGGCGCTCGACGATGAAGACTCCTTCGCCGTCCTCGGCGTCGGCCGCCTCCAAAATCTCGATCTCGCCCTCGTCGGCCAGCACGGCGCGGCAGCCGGAGGCGACGATGGGATGATCGTCGACGATCAGAATGCGCATAGGCGTTCCCCGTGACAGCTTCGGCCTGTTTTGCGCCGCATGAGGCCCCGAACGAGACGGACACACGTGTCTCATGTCGGGTCATGCAACCCGGCCGGGATTGCTGTACGCTTTCGATTAGATATCGGGCGCTTCGCCTCTGTCAACGTCATCGGACAGGCGTGGGCCAACCTTCGCGAGGGACTGGCGGCACCAATGTGGCAAAATCTATCCTTGCGCGCGCGTATCAACCTGCTGCTGGCGCTTTTGTTGGCCCTGGGGCTCGCCGTCAATATCGGCCGCCAGGTCACGGAAGCAGGTCCCCGCGTGCAGGCCGAGGACCAGAGCGTGATCCGGCTCGCGCGCGAGTTCATCGAGATGATCGTGGCGGATCTCAACGAGGCGCCCGATCCGGATGCGCGGCTGAACCAGATCGCGCGCGATCTCAGCCGCCTGCGCCATGTCAGCATTGCCCTCAAGGATTCCGGCGGGAACCCGCTGACGCCGCCGCGGCCCGATGCCGATGACGACGCGCGCGGGCCGCCGGCCTGGTTCGTCAGCCTGGTTCACCCGGAGCACACCGCGGTGAGCGTTCCGGTGTCGATCCACGGCAAGCCGGGCTCGCTGGTGATCACCTCGCATCCCAATGACGAGATCGCCGAGGTCTGGGACGCCATCATGACCCAGCTCGAGGTCGGCTCCGTGATCGCGCTCGCGCTGTTCCTGGTGATGATGAATGTGGTCGGCCGCGCGCTCGCTCCGCTCCGGTCACTGGAGCAAATGATGGCCGAACTCGAAGACGGACATTATCTGGCGCGCATCACGCCGGGCGGCGCGCCGGAGCTGGCCGCAATCTGTACCAGGCTCAACCATCTTGCGGCAACGCTCGGCGAGGCGGTCGAGGACAAGCGGCGCCTCGCCGAGCGAGCGGTGTCGCTCCAGGACGTCGAGCGCAAGGAGATCGCGCGCGAACTCCACGACGAATTCGGGCCGTATCTGTTCTCGCTCCGGGCGCACGCCAGTGCGCTGGCGAAGCAGGCGGATGGACGCGTCCCAAATGCGGACGCCGTGCGAAAACATGGCAGCGCCATGCTGGAGCAGATCAACGCGCTGCAGCAATTTACCCGCCGCGTGCTGGAGCGGCTCAGGCCCGTGGGCCTTGCCGAACTCGGTCTTGGGCAGGCGCTGGAATCGCTGTCGCGGTTGTGGCGGGAGTCGCATCCCGACGTCGAGATCGAGACCACGATCTCGCCGGTGCTTGGCGTCACCGGCGAGACGGCCGACCTCACCATCTACCGCATCGTGCAGGAGGCGCTCACCAACGCGTTCCGCCATGCCGGCGCGACCTCGATCAATGTCGTGATCGAACCGGTCGAGCAGCTTGGCCGCGGCTGCGCCCGTGTCCGGGTCAGCGACAATGGCCGCGGCATGGAGCCGGGACAGAAGCTCGGCTTCGGCCTCGTCGGCATGCGCGAGCGCATTCTGGCGCTGGGCGGCACGCTCAACGTCATCTCGGGCGAAGGCGGCCTGACCGTGGAAGCGCTGGTTCCGACCGCGGCGGCCTGATCATGCCCGATGCGATCGGGAGAAATTCCCGATTTGGTCGGGAAAACGGGTGCGGATATCGCCCGACCTTTTGTGGCTGGCGCGTGTGCTGCTGCCGAATACACTCGTCTCAACCAAACGGCGAACATCAAAACAGCCGGTGGTCACGGATGGGAAGGCAGGGGATGGGCAATCGTCTTTGGGTCACGCGTCGCGTGTTCAAGCGTCTTGGGTTCACGCGTCGTTTGTTGATGGCCTCGGTGTCGACGGGTCTGGTGTCGGGGGTGATCATCGCGGGCCCGGTCGGGGCCGCGCAGGACGAGCAGACCAACGTTCAGAACCTGCCCGCAATCGAAGTGGTCGCGCCGCAGCCGGCCCCACGGCGCACGCCGTCGCGGACGGCGGCGCGTTCCGCCAGCTCCGCGAAACCCAACAGCAGGCTCTACGTCTATCCGACCTCGCCGGGGACCGGCCGCGGCTTGGAAGTCGACAAGGTCCCGTCGGCCATCAACGCCGTCGACGCCAACCAGATCAAGCGCACCGGCTCGCTCAACGTCACCGACGCGCTGCGCGACAACATCGCGGGCATCAACATCACCGAAGTCACCGGCAATCCGTTCCAGCCGGATGTCGAATTCCGCGGCTTCGTCGCCTCGCCGGTGACCGGCACGCCGCAAGGCCTTGCGGTGTACCAGAACGGCGTCCGCATCAACGAGGCCTTCTCCGACGCCGTCAATTGGGACCTGATTCCCACCGCCGCGATCCGGTCGGTGACGCTGGTGACCAACAATCCCGCCTTCGGCCTCAATGCGCTCGGCGGCGCCATCAACCTGCAGATGAAGGACGGCTTCACCTATCAGGGCGCCGAGCTCGACGTCATGGGCGGCTCGTTCGGCCGCATGCAGGGCTCGGCGCAATGGGGCAAGCAGGTCGACAAGAACTACGGCGTCTACGCGGCGCTCGAAGGCCTGCATGACAGCGGCTTCCGCAATTTCTCCCAGTCGGACGTGCGGCGTTTCTACGGCGATGTCGGCTACAAGGCAGGTGACAGCGAATTCCACGCCAACATGGGTCTCGCCAAGAACGATTTCGGCGCCAGCGCCACCGTCCCGGCCGAGCTGCTCGACAACTACTGGGGTGCGACCTACACGACACCGCAGACCACGAGCAATCGCGTCGGCTATCTCAACCTGACCGGAAAAGTCGATGCGACGCCGACCTGGACGCTCGAAGGCACCGCCCATGTGCGCAGGTACGAGCAGAAGCTCGTCGACGGCAATCCGACCGACGTGCAGGAGTGCGCCATCGCGGGGCTCTTGTGCTTCGGTGACGATACGACGCCCGCGAACGGCACCAACGGCCTGCAACTCGGCAATCCGTTCGCCACGGGGACCATCCTCGGCGAGATCGATCGCAGCTCGATACGGTCGACCACCTTCGGCGTGTCGGGGCAGGCCGCCAACACCGACCAATTGTTCGGGCACGACAACCGCTTCGTGATGGGCGCAACCTATGACGCCAGCGTCACACGCTACAACGCCACCGCCGAGATCGGGTCGATCGGCGAGAACTACGTCGTCAGCGGCAGCGGCGTCTTCCTGGGCGCCACCGGCTCACCGGATCCTGTTGCCGGTCCCGTCTCGCTGCGGACCGTCAATCAATATAACGGCCTGTACGCGATGGACACGTTCAATGTCACGGATGCCTTCGCCGTCACGGGCGGCGGTCGTTTCAACGTGGCGCGTATTTCGCTGGAGGATCAGCTCGGCACTGCGCTCAACGGCGACCACACCTTCACCCGCTTCAATCCGGTGATCGGCGGCACCTACAAGATCACGCCGGAGCTGACCGCCTATGCCGGCTATTCCGAGGCCAACCGCGTGCCGACGCCGCTCGAGCTCGGCTGCTCCGATCCGGCTCGTCCCTGTCTCATCGCTGCGTTTCTCGTCTCCGCCCCGCCGCTGAAGCAGGTCGTGTCCAAGACCGTCGAGGCGGGCTTTCGCGGCACAAAGGAGCTGAGCATCGGCTCGCTCGGGTGGAAGATCGGCGGCTTCCGCGCCACCAACTACGACGACATTGTCGCCATCCCCGTTCCCGACCGCACCGGCTTTGGCTATTTCTCCAATGTCGGCCGGACCCGGCGGCAGGGGCTCGAGGCGGAGGTCAACATCAAGTCGCCGACGCTGCAATTCCAGGCGAGCTACGCCTTCGTCGACGCGCGCTTCCTCGACGCCTTGACCATCGGCTCGAACAGCCCGTTCGCCGATGGCGACGGCAACATCCAGGTCTCGCCCGGCAACCAGATCCCCGCGATCCCGCGTCACCGGATCAAGCTCGGCATCGACTATGCCGTCACCGATGTCTGGAAGGTCGGCGGCAACGCCCTCTACGTGTCCAGCCAGTACTTCGTCGGCGACGAATCCAACCAGTATGCGAAGCTGCCGGGCTATGCCGTGTTCAATCTGCACACCTCGTATCAGGTGGCGAAGAACGTCCAGCTTTACGGCCGCGTCGACAACGTCTTCGACAAGCGCTACGCGACCTACGGACAGTTCTTCGACCGCGAAGCCTTGCCCAACTTCACCACCGGCGCCGACTTCAACGACCCGCGCTCGCTCAGCCCGGCAAGGCCAAGGGCGTTCTATGCGGGGATGCGGGTGACGTTCTGAACCGGGCGCGGCGAAGCTGACGCATCTTTCGCCGGACCTGTGATGCGGTGTCAGCACCCTTCCGTTCTACCTTAAGCCGATTGACTAAATGTTCATGATTTGTTCTTATGATGCTCGTCCAGCCAGGGAGCCAGACATGGACAACCGCATCAATGAAATCCGTAGAATCATCAGGGCGTTACGTGTCAGCATGCGTGAGGCCGAAGCCATCATGCATGAACAGATCAACCGGGACGAGGACTGCACGTTCGTGGCCCAGGAGGTCATGAAGATGCGCACCGTGATGAGCGGGCTGGTCCAGGAGCGTGCCGCCCTCGGTGATACCGACCCGATTGTCGTCGCCAGCCTGTTCATTCCCTGCCGGCGGCCGACGCCGCCGCGCGTCCATGTCGAGAAGCGCCGTCTCGTGCCGCCGCGAGAGGTGGCACGGGCATGAAGGGAGAGATGCCGACCTACTTCTCCGACATGAAGGAGCCGCCGGAATTTCTGAAGGCTCTTGATCATGCGCGGCGCCTGTCCTGCTACGAGGGCTGGTGCCGGATGCACATCGAGGCCATCCAGGTTGCGATTGATCAATACGCGGAAGCGGCGCTCGGCAATCGCGAGTTCTTCCTCAACAAGCCGCACAGCATCGGCGGGAGTCGCAGGACCGGTGACGTGCCGTGACATCGGAGACCGTGTCGGTGATGATTTGCGAATGTCGGAGGTGGAAGGGAGTCCAGCGCATTGGCAAGAAATCAAAGATTCGGCACATTCTCTCGGCGGCTTGCAACGAACAGGAGAGCGATGGCTGACAGCGGACCAATGATATCCATGTAAAACGGGACGCCGGCGTTTCCCGGTGCGAAATTTCCGGTCATGACCATCTCTCTCATGTGTCCAATTGCATCACCCAACAGGAAGACGGACGCAGCGCAGACCGACGCTGCTTTGAAGCTCAGGTCGCGCCAAAATGCGATGCAGGCCGTAACACCGATGGCGAAGTCGGCCATGCCAACCTCGAATTGGAACGGGCTCACTTGCCAGCCAATGAGTGCGGCAGCCGTTTTGGGAAGGAAGATATGGAAAGCTCCGGCCCAAAGTCCTGTGACGCCAATGGGAAGCAGCAAGATCCATGATAGAAAGCGCTCGACGGCCGGGCCGTCCCTTCGTGTTGCAGCCGCTATCAGAAGCGCGAGCAAGAACAGCACGGCAGGAAGGTTTTGCAACAAGAAGCTGATGGTCGATGCGATCATTGGTTAAGTCCGCGCAGCAACGATTATTGAGGAAAATGTTCAATATGCGTTTCAGCCGTGCGGCCGAAATAAAGTGCACGCCGACCGCTGAATGACACGATGTAACCCGCACATCCGGCAGACATCACTTTTTTGCAGAAACCTTCGTAGGTGTAACCAGGCACAAGCTGCTGCGCCTCCTTAATGGCCGCCTTGACTGCGTCAGCGTCAAAGGCTCCCGCAATGGCGACCGCATGGCGGTGCGTGGTCAGTTCGACGCTGTCACCGTCCGGTCTGTAGTAGATCGCTCTCGAAGTACGATAATCAACTGTGTAGCTCTCGAAGCCGCCTTCGATCAACTCTTCGACGATTTGTGGAAATGTCATCGAGCCGTCCTGCGCGCCGCGCAAACAACGCTCTGCGATCTGTTTTGAACCGTCGTCCATTCTGCTCACCTATTCCACCGGTATTGTCACAATGCCGAGCCTGGCGACCGTGTTTTTGAGAATGCGTTCGAGCGCCCGACGATCATGGTCGGGCATCTGCGCAAAGCACTCGGTTTCGTTCTGATCGGCCAGCGCCGCCAATTGGGGGACCAAGCTCATCCCCGTCTTCGTCAATTTCAATCTGTGAGCCCGGCCGTCATCCGTGTTTGGCGCTTTGACGATGAGACCCTTGCTGATGAGCCGATCTGCGAGTTTGGAAACCGCGCCGCGCGTCAGCGCCATGTGATCAGCCAATTGACTGGGTGGCGTTGGTTCTCGGTCGTAGAGAACGCGCATCACCGCCCACTCGGCGACTGTCACATCTCTTGCTGCCAGTTTCCGGGCGAAGGCATACGACACGTGATTGGAAACCTGGCGCAACCAATAGCCTAAATGCGAAGTGAGTTCGGGAACATCGGGCGGCATCGTCAAATCCAGTTTACTAGGAAACTATATGCATACATTGTTTCCTAGTCAACTAGTTTCCTGGATGTGCAGCGCGGTTGGGCGATGTCGCTTCTTCGCCCGTCGCAAATCCTCACACCCGGAACAACTCCGACTTTCCAAGCCAGATGGTGATGCCTCGTCGTCCTTAACCGATCGGAAACCATCGCAAATGATCCTAAAATTGTAACGAAACTGCTTGGCTGTCTGCGCGTCGGTTCGCCGGAGGGCCCGTCTGATGACAGAGCACCAGTTGAGAGAGCAGGAGTTCCAGATCGCGCGTTATCGGCGTTTGGAGCGGGAGGTCACGGATCCGCTGGCTGTGGGTCTGCTTCACATCATCATCGAAGATCTTGAAGCCGGCTTGCGAAGGGACCAGCCGGATTGGCATGGGCTGTGTGATTAACGCTTTCTTAGCGCCGATCATGCGGATGATCTGCGGGGGAATGCGCAATCCAGGGGGAGACTGCTCCCATGCTGAAGGACGGCACCTACGCGGCGTGGTACAAGACGCCATTCGACCAGGGCACCGGCATCGTTCATCTCGCAGATGGCCAGATCTGGGGCCGCGACAGCCTGATGACGTATCACGGCTCATGCAAGGTCGACGGCGATCGCTTCACCGCGGCGGTGTCGACGAAGCGTCACACCGATGGGCGTGCAACGATCTTCGGCGTCCATGACGAACTCACGCTGGACATCGAGGGGACGTGCGCCGGCAAGATCGCGACGTACACGGCGACAGCAGGACAGGCGCCGGGAATAATCCTCCACGGAACGCTCATTCCGACGGAGCAGCCGTCGCCGGTACCTGAACGAACCGCGCCGGCCCCGGCGTTCAATCCCGACAAGCTTCCAAAGCTGCCGAAGCGCTCGCGCTGATCGCGCGGGCGCCCGGGGGGCAATCCGCCGTGTCGCCTGCATCCAGATGTCGCGCCCGGGGCTGCGCAATTCTGCATCCTCATCCCGCGCCCGCCCGCTTCTCAAACCGCCCGCGACCCGCCATTGTGCCGGCCCAACGAACCTGTTTGGAGCAGTATCAATGTCGGCCAAGGTCTCGCGTCGCCAGCTCGCG
>LNAP01001009.1_pt1 | contig 30671 bp, 30 predicted proteins | sample 602601 | NCBI WGS metagenome assembly LNAP01 (sample SAMN02440304, study PRJNA202911) | soil metagenome | biome: Subtropical and temperate rainforests or woodlands; isolation source: soil samples (1 kg each in a 20% v/v slurry with milli Q water) were... ...
AATCCTTCGTCACAAAGCCCCTCCACCGCTATATAGGGCTCGAAACGACCGATGAATCCCACCCATATGACAACTTTCTTGGAATCGATCGTCTAGTTTTTTCAGCCGTCCCTCAAGCCGTGACTGGCGGCGGCAAGTCCGCTATCCTCGAATCCCGTGTTCGCAAGGTCTTGGCATGCAGTGGCGGACCAGTAATTTGATGATCGGGCTGCTGACCTTGGCGTTCATCGTCGGGTCGTTCGGCGCCCTGCTCGGTTATCAGAAACTCGCCGGCATCAAGCAGCGGACGCCGTTCCGGGTGGTGTTCGAAGGTTCCGCGTCCGGGCTTCGCAAGGGCGGCAGCGTCAACTTCGCCGGCATCCGGGTCGGTGAAGTGGTATCGCTGAAGCTCGACCATCCTCGCCGCGTCGTCGCGCTTGCCATGATCGACAGCAACACGCCGGTTCGGAAAGACACCCAGGTCGGACTGGAGTTTCAGGGCCTCACCGGCATCGCGGCGATATCATTCACCGGCGGCTCGGTCGACGCGCCTCCCGCTCCCCTGGACGAAGACGGCATTCCGGTATTGACCGCCGATCCTGACGGATTGCTGGACGTGCAGGAGAAAATCCGCGTTGCGCTGCGAAACGTCGACAAGGTCATCGCGGACAATCAGGCGGCGGTGAAGGATACGTTGCACAACTTCGAGACCTTTACCGCGTCGCTCGCGAGCAATGGCGAACAGATCACCGGCTTCATCGATAGCGCCGATGCCAGCATCGGCGCGGTGGACGACAGCCTGACCAAAACCCGGAACTTCCTGGGCAGCCTGGGCAGCGACAAATATGGCGGTGAGCTGCTGCCGACCGTGATCTCGCTTCGAGAGCTGATCGAAAGCTTCGACAAGCGCTCCGGCGCGTTGATGGCGGATACCCGCCGCATGCTCGGCGACATCAGCCAGTCGGTCAACAAGGCCAACCAGAAATTTGGCGGACCCGGCCGCCGGCGATAATATGTTGCGCCGGCAACAAGCCCACCAACGGAAACGCCCGACGTGCACGATAAAACCGCAACTATGAAGGCTCCGCCGCCAACCGTGACCCGCGCCGGAAGCGCGGTTCCACGCGCCTTGCGACGCTATCTTTCGCTCGACGATTTCGAAGCGGCCGCAAGGCGCCGGCTGCCGAAGTTTCTTTATGGCTATATTTCCGGCGGCGCCGAGACCGACGCCTCGGTTCGCGACAATCGCCGGGCCTTCGACGAATACGGTTTTGTGCCGCGCGTGCTCAACGACGTCTCGGGCCGCGAGCAGACCACGCAACTGTTCGGCAAGACCTATGCGGCGCCGTTCGGCATTCCGCCGATGGGATCGGCGGCGCTGTGCGCCTATCGCGGCGATATCGTGCTGACGCGCGCCGCAGCGGCGATGAAGGTGCCGATGATTCTCAGCGCGTCATCGCTGATCACGCTGGAGGACGTGCGGCGCGAGAATCCTGATGCCTGGTATCAGGCCTATCTGGCGGGGGAGCCGTCGCGCATCGAGCCCCTGGTCGACCGCGTCGCCGCCGCCGGCTACGACACCTTCGTCGTGACCGCCGACGTGCCGGTGCCGCCCAACCGCGAGAACAATATCCGTAACGGCTTTCAGGTCCCGCTCGCGATCACGCCGAGGATCGCCTGGGACACGCTGACACATCCGGACTGGCTGTTCGCCACCTGGGCACGCACCTTCATGAACTACGGCATGCCGCATTTCGAAAACATGGACGCGATGCGCGGGCCGCCGGTGCTCTCGAAGAACCTGATGCGCAATATCGGCCACCGCGACCAGCTCGCCTGGAAGCATGTCGAACTGATCCGGCGGCGCTGGAAAGGCAAGCTCGTGGTCAAGGGCCTGATCGCGCCGGCCGACGCGCGCATCGCGCGCGAATGCGGCGTCGATGGCGTGATCGTCTCCAATCATGCCGGCCGCCAGCTCGACCATACGGTGTCGGCGCTGCGGACGCTGCCCGAGATCGCCGCCGAGGCGGGCGGCATGACAGTTATGATGGATGGCGGCATCCGGCGCGGCACCGACGTGATCAAGGCCCTGGCGCTCGGCGCCCAGTTCGTCTTTGTCGGCCGGCCGCTGCTTTACGCCGCGGTGGTCGGCGGCGAGCCCGGTGTGCAGCGGGCGCTGACGCTGCTCAAAGACGAGATCGACCGCGACCTGGCGCTACTCGGCATCCGAAGCATCGGCGAGATCACGCCCGATCTGGTGCGGCGATATTGATGGACTTTTGAAGAAGCGCAGACGATCCGGCCGCATAGTTCTGGCCCCCACGTTCTCTCGCAAATAGCAAATGCTGCGCGATGCAACAAAATCGATTTTCGATTGACGATTGTTCCCCTACTTGCCATCCTGCCCCCATGGGAAGCATCGCGGTCAGTTTTAGCGAGGAAGGAATTGCGGGACCGCGGACGCTGACGTCCGCGGTGCTGGAGCGTCTGCGCGCCGACATCCTTTCGACCAAGCTCGTTCCCGGCCAAAAACTCCATATCGCGGGCCTGGCAAAACAGTTTTCGGTGAGCCTCTCATCGGTGCGAGAAGCCTTGTCGCGGCTGGTGGCCGATGGTCTCGTGCAGGCCTCGGACCAGCGGGGTTTCTGGGTCAGCCCGGTTTCGCCAGCCGATCTGGCTGATGTCACCCAGACCCGCATCGACATCGAAGGCCTGGCGCTGCGCCGTTCGATCGAGCTAGGCGATCAGGCCTGGCTGACGTCGGTGGAAACGGCTTTCACCGCCCTCAACGCGGTTCCCTACCGTCATCCGGACCAGCCGGGGAGCCACTATGAAGAGTGGGTCGTACGCCACCGCGTCTTCCATCGCACCCTGGTGAATGCATGCGGTTCGCAATGGCTGCTTGGCTTTCGCGATATGCTGCACGAGCAAAGCGAGCGCTATCGGCGGCTGTCGATCCGTCGTGAAACCGGAAAATTCCGCGACGTCGAGGCCGAACACGCTACGATCGTGCGTGCCGTCCTCAAGCGCGACGCCGATGCCGCCGTTGCAGCACTTTCCGTGCATTTCCAGACCACCATGCATCTGGTCGGGCTCGCAGCTCCTAAAATCTCGGAAATCAGCGACACCGGTTGAACGAACAACACAAAGATTTCTACCCAACTTACAAAAAATACAGAGGGAACGTCAGACATGAAGATCACACGACGCCATATGCTGGCAGCGATGGCTGCCTCGACCGCCCTTGCAATGCCGCAGGTCGCCAGAGCCGCAGAAAAGGTCCGCATCGGCCTGCCGACAAAAACCTACTGGCCGACGACCATCGCCGAAACCGCGGTGCGGCAGAAGCTGTTCGAGAAGGAAGGCATCAGCGCGGAACTCACCATCTATCGCGGCGGAGCCGAAACATTCGAAGCCATGGCGGCCGGCGCTGCCGATGTCATTCTCGATGCCACCTCGCTGTCGGCCGCGGGCCGCAAGAAAGGCGTGATGTCGAAGGTCGTCGCCAACGCCGCGATGGGGAATTTCGGCTGGCAGTTGATGGTGCTCGCGAAATCGCCGCTCGACGTCAAGGACCTCAACGGCAAGAAGGTCGCCATCACCTCCGCCGGCTCCGGCTCGGACTTGCTGGCGCTGTGGACCATTCAGGAAAAGAAGATCAACTTCACCCGCGTGCCGGTCGGCGGCGGCGGCCTGGTGCCCAACCTTCTCGCCGGCAACGTCGATGCCGCCGTGGTGTATTCGCCGCTGAGCTTCCAGATCACCAAGTCCGGCGAGGCGCGGCAGATCCTCGACTACGCCAAGGAAGTGCCGCCAAACATGACGGCCGGATGGATCGCGACCGACAAATACATCAAAGAGAAGCCGGAAATGGTGCAGAAGACGGTGAACGCCCTGTACGGCGCGCTGGCCTTCATGCGCAGCAACAAGGACACCACCGTCAAGCTGATCGCCGATCTCTACGAGATTCCGGCTGAAATCGCCGCTCTGGAATATGAGAATACCATCCTGAAGCTCGAAACCGACGGCAGCATGAGCGCGCCGAACACGGCGCAGCAGCTTCAGCTCGCCCTCGACATGGCCACCCTCGGCGGCATGAAGGATCTGGTTCCGGCGACCGAGATCATCTCGACGCAATTCAAACCGGTTCCGACCAAGCTTTGAGGCTGCCGATGAACGCAAGCACATTCGGAATGAAGGCAGCGCGGGTCGCGATCGTGGTGGCGTTGTTCGCGCTATGGGAAATCCTGTCGCGAACCGGCATCGTCAATCCGCGGCTGCTGCCTTCGGCGTCGGATACGCTCGCGACCCTGGTCGATTTGTTGCAGCGCGCCAGCGTGCGCAACGACCTCGTGGTGACGGCGAGCGAGGTGCTGGCGGCCTTCGTCCTCGCCGTGCCATGCGGCGCCCTGATCGGCTTTGCGATCGCCGAGAACCGTTACTTCGCCGAGGTGGCAAAGCCGCTGCTGTTCTTCGCGTTCAGCATTCCGAAATCGATCTTCCTGCCGATGTTCATCCTGGTATTCGGCGTCGGCTTTCCCAGAAGGTCGGATTCGGGTTCTTCTCGACCATCTTCATCGTCATCATGTCGACGACGACGGCGGTCGAGTCCGTCAAGGTCGAACACCTCACCGTCGCCCGTTCCTATGGCGCGACGACCCTGCAGACGGCGTTCCGCGTCTATCTGCCCAGCATGCTTCCGGTACTGCTGGAGGCGCTGCGGATTTCGATGATCTTCAATCTCACCGGCGTCATCCTCGCGGAAATGTATGCGTCGCGCGACGGCATCGGCCATCAGATCGCCACCTGGGGGGAGAACTTCCAGATGAAGCAGCTTCTCGCCGGCGTGATCATGGTCGCGGTCATCGCCATGACATTCAACGAACTGGTCAGATCGGTAGAAACACGATGCAGCCATTGGCGAACGTAACCCCGCTCAAGCCGGTTCCACGCGCCGGCGCGATACAGGTCAGCAATGTCGGCCAGGTCTTCAAGACCAGTTCGCAGGACGTGGTAGCGCTCGAGGACGTCTCGCTCGAGGTCAAGCCGGGCCGCTTCGTGGTGCTGGTCGGCCCGAGCGGCTGCGGGAAATCCACTTTGCTGATGATGATGGCCGGCCTGCGCCAGCAGACCTCAGGCACCATCCTGATCAACGACGCGCCGATCCCGCAGCCCGACCCGAACCGTGTCGGCGTGGTGTTCCAGGAGGCCAGCCTGTTTCCATGGCTGACGGCCGAGGAGAATGTCGAATTCCCGCTGGCCTTGCGCGGCGTCGCCAAATCCGAGCGGCGCGCCAAGGCAGAGGACGCGCTGAAACTTGTCGGCCTCGAAGGTTTCGGCAAACGGCATCCGCACGAATTGTCTGGCGGCATGAAGCAGCGGGTGTCGATCGCGCGCGGCTTGGTCCAGGATCCGCCGGTGCTGCTGATGGACGAGCCCTTCGCGGCGCTGGACGAGCAGACGCGCATGACCATGGGCGACGAATTGCTGCGGATCTGGGCGGCTACCGGCAAGACGGTGGTGTTCGTCACGCACAGTCTCACTGAGGCCGTCTACCTTGCCGACGAAGTGGTGGTGATGTCGGCGCGGCCGGGCCGCATCGTCGACCGCCTGACCATCTCGCTGCCGCGTCCGCGCACCTACGAGATGCTGAGCGGCGAGACCTTCGGAACGCTGCGCGACCGCATCTGGCGCCATATCCGCAAATCCGCATGAGCCTTTCGATGTCTTCAGCCACCCTGCGCCGCCTGATCGTTATTTCGCTCATCGTGCTGTGGGAAGTGCTGCCACGCGCCGGCATTATTCCCGAACTGTTCCTGCCGTCGCTGTCCTCGACCATTGCCGCCGGCTGGAATGAGGCCGGCGAATACGGCCATGCGCTGGGGGTGACGCTCTACGAGGTCGCGATCTCCATGGTGTTCGCCTGCGGCGGCGGCATCCTGGCGGGCGCCATCGTCGGCAGCCTGCCGCGTCCGCGCATCCTGATCATGCCGATGATCTCAAGCATCTACGCGGTGCCGCTGGTGATCCTCTATCCGGTGTTCACCGTATGGCTCGGCATCGGCTCGGAATCCAAGATTGCGTTCGCGGCCATCTACGGTTTCCTGCCGACGATGCTGTCGGTCGCCGCCGGCATCCAGACCATCGACCCGCAACTGGTGCTGGCCGCGCGCAGCATGGGCGCGACATTGAGCCAGCGGCTGATCCGCGTCATCATTCCGGCGGCCATCCCGACCGTGTTGTCCGGCTTGCGGGTCGGCGGTGCGCTCGTCATCGTCGGCGTGGTCGTGTCCGAAATGCTGATCTCCTCGGCCGGCATCGGCTACCTCATCTCACGCTACCGGACCATCCTCGACAGTCCGCACGTCTTCGCCGGCGTCCTGCTGGTGCTGGCGATGGCGATAGCCTTCAACGCTGCGATCAAATGGATCGAGCGCAAGGCGGCGATCTGGCAGACCGGGACCCAGGCGGGCCAACGCGCGATGGACGAAATCCCCGCTCGCACGATGCAGCCCGCGACGGCCTGATGGAGTATTGTTAGCGTGTTCGACCTGACCTTGTCGTTCGATAACGGCCCCGAGCCGGACGTGACGCCGCATGTGCTGGACAGTCTCCGCAAGCGCGGCATCAAGAGTACGTTCTTCGTCATCGGAGAAAAGCTGGCGCATCCCGATCGCCGCCGCCTGTCGGTGCGGGCCCACGGCGAAGGCCATTGGATCGGCAACCACACCTATACCCATTCGGTGCCGCTCGGCCGGCAGCGCGATCCCGACACGGCCGAGCACGAAATCGCGCGCACGCAGGACCTGATCGGCGATCTCGCGCATCCGCGGCGCTGGTTCCGTCCGTTTGGCGGCGGCGGCAATCTGGACGATCGTCTTCTAAAGCCGTCGGTCGTCGATCATCTCGCCGCCGGCGGCTATAGCTGCGTGCTGTGGAACGCCATTCCGCGCGACTGGGACGATCCCGATGGGTGGATCGAACGTGCGCTTAAGCAATGCCGCGCGCAGGCCTGGAGCCTGATGGTGCTGCACGACCTTCCGACCGGCGCGATGCGCCATCTCGAAACCTTTCTTGACCGTGCCCGGGATGCTGGCGCCCGTTTCCGCCAGGAATTTCCGCCGGATTGCGTGCCGATCCGTGCCGGCAAGATCGAACTTCCCATCGCCCCCTACGTATCCACTATCGAAGAGAATGTCGCACCATGAAGATTGCAAGTTTCAAGACCGGCGCAGTTTCGAGCTATGGCATCGTGACGGACGCAGGCATCATCGATGTCGGACGCCGGCTGAAGAATTTTCCGACGCTGCGCGCGCTGCTGGCGCATGGATCGCTCGATGAATTGCGCAAGCTGAAGAACGAAAAGCCGGATTGCGTCCTATCGGCCGTTGAACTGCTGCCCACCATTCCCGATCCCGACAAGATTTTTTGCATCGGCGTCAATTATGCGACGCATCTGGCCGAGAGCGGTCATCCGACACCGCCGCATCCCATGATCTTCACGCGGTTTGCCAATAGCCAGGTCGGCAGCGGCCAGCCGATGATCCGGCCGCTCGAATCCGAGCGCTTCGATTATGAGGGCGAACTTGCGGTGATCATCGGCAAAGGCGGCCGGCGGATTTCACCCGAAGCGGCGCTGACGCACGTCGCCGGTTATGCCTGCTATAACGACGGCAGCATTCGCGACTGGCAGCGGCACACTTCGCAGTTTGCCCCCGGCAAGAACTTCGTAGCGACCGGCGGCTTCGGGCCGTGGATGGTGACGACGGACGAGATTCCGGATGTCAGCCGGCAAACCATCGCCACGCGCCTGAACGGCGTCGAGGTGCAGGCCGCGCCGATTTCCGATCTGGTGTTCGACGTGCCGGCGCTGATCGCCTATTGTTCGACCTTCACGGAGCTTGCGTCCGGCGATGTGATCGTCACCGGCACCACCGGCGGGGTCGGTGCCTATCGCGTGCCGCCGCTCTGGATGAAAGAGGGCGACGTGGTCGAGGTCGAGATTTCCGGCATCGGAATCCTGCGCAATCCGGTCAAGGACGAAGTCGCCAAAGCGGTCGGTCAGGCAGCCTGACGGCGCCCGCCGCCATAACAAGGAGAGCATCATGAACATGCCGAAGCATCTTTTGCCGACAACCGTGGTCGGAAGTTACCCGCAGCCGGAATGGTTGGTGGATCGCGCCATGCTGTCGAAATCGGTTCCGCGCACCCGGATGCACGAGATGTGGCGGCTGCCCGAAGAGCACCTCGAGGAAGCCCAGGACGACGCCACCATTGTCGCTATCCGCGACATGGAACGCGCCGGCATCGACATCGTGACCGATGGCGAAATCCGCCGGGAAAGCTATTCGAACCGGTTCGCGACCGCACTTGAAGGGATCGATATCGACAAGCCCGCGATGATCGTGTCGCGGTCGGGGCATGAAACGCCGGTGCCCCGCGTCGTCGGAACGGTCCGCCGGACCCAGCCGGTCGAATTGCGGGACATGGAGTTTCTTCGCCGCAATACCGACCATGCGGCAAAGATCACCCTGCCCGGCCCGTTCACCATGAGCCAGCAGGCCAAGAACGAGTTCTACAAGGACGATGAAGAGCTGGCGATGGCATTCGCCGAGGCCGTCAACGCCGAAGCGCTCGACCTGCAAAAGGCCGGCGCCGATGTCATCCAGCTCGACGAGCCCTGGGTGCGCAACAATCCGGAACTGGCGAAGCGCTATGCGGTCAAGGCGATCAACCGCGCGCTGCAGGGCATCACGGTGCCGACCGTGGTGCATGTCTGTTTCGGCTACGCCGCCGTGGTGCCGGGTTCGACCAAGCCTGCCGGCTATTCGTTCCTGGCCGAACTCGCCGACACCAGCGCCCAGCAGATTTCAATCGAGGCCGCGCAGCCGAAGCTGGATCTCGGCGTGCTCAAGGACCTGTCATCGAAGAAGATCATGCTCGGCGTGCTTGACCTCGGCAACCCCGAGATCGAAACCGTCGACGTCGTTGCCGATCGTATCCGGCAGGGCCTGAAATACGTCGCGGCCGACAGGCTCGTTCCGGCGCCCGACTGCGGCATGAAATACATGCCGCGCCGCACCGCCTTCGGCAAACTGAAAGCAATGTGCGACGCCGCAGCGATGGTGCGCAGGGAAATCAGTTAGCGTGTTTTAACTGTAGGGTGGGCAAAGCGCAGCGTGCCCACCAAAACTGTTCGCGACTCGACTAGATGGTGGGCACAGCGCAAGAGCGCCTTTGCCCACCCTACGGCACTACGAGATTCTAGGCCTACCCTATCTTGAACTTGCTGTAGGCCTCGGCCGTGCAGATGATCACGTGCTCCTCGCAGCCGTTGCGGCGATGCGGATCGCATTGCGTTTCGTAATCCGCCGACGTCATCATGTCGAGGAAGGCGGCGACATCGGGATAATGTACCAGCGCCAGGTAATGCCACTGATTGCCGTCGTGCCGGCCGAGCGCGACCGCCTTGGCGTCACCGGTCCACAGCAGCGTTCCGCCGCGCGCCTTGATCATCGGCACGGTGAACGCACTGTAGCGCAAGTAGGCGTCCCAGCCCGAGCCGTCGCCATCGAGTGAGCGCTCGTAGAACCGCATCAGGTTGACCATCACGATCGGCCCGCGGTGCTCCAGTTCCTTGAGGCCCTCGATATTCAACAGGTCCACGCTCATACCGGCTTCCCTTGTTGGTCCAGACGTTTATTGTGGCCGCAACGAATATGTCACAAGCCGGCGTTAACTTGAAATGATGTGCGAGCCGGTCCTCGGCCCGTGCGATGTTCGGGGGACGTGCGATGATAACCGTTCCGGAGCTTGCGGCCGACGCACTCGGCAAATTCCTGGCGAATTACATGCGGCGCCGGTTCGGCTCGTCGCAGGCGCATCTGGTCGAGATGGTGCCCTCGATCGCGCGGATCGCGCTCGAATGCATCGGCAACAGCGATGCGCTCTATCACAATGTCGAGCACACCATGCTGGTGACGCTGGCGGGGCATGACATCCTGCGCGGTCGGGCGCTTCACACCCACATGCCCGCGGAAGACTATGCCCATGTCATCATCGCCTGCCTGACCCACGACATCGGCTACGTCCGCGGCCTGTTCAGGGAAGACGACAAGGACGGCTATCTCGTCGATGCCACCGGCCGCAAGGTCGTGCTGCCGCGCGGATCGTCGGACGCGGCGCTGCTGCCGTATCATGTCGACCGTTCCAAGATGTACGTGATGGAGCGGATCGAAGGCGTTGCGCTGTTGGACAAGCGCCGGATCGCGCGCGCCGTCGAGGGCACGCGGTTCCCCTCGAGCTTCCCGAGCGAGAACGAGGAATGCGACGAGGAGGCGGCGTTGCTAAGGGCTGCCGACCTGATCGGACAGCTCGGCGATCCGCACTACATCCGCAAGGCCAACGCGCTTTATCACGAGTTCGAAGAGGCGGGGCTGAACCGGCAACTCGGTTACAGTTCGCCTGCGGACCTCGTCAATCTCTACCCGCAATTCTACTGGAACAGCGTGGCGCCGCACGTGCAGACGGCAATCCGCTATCTCAACGTCACCTCCAGCGGGCGCCAATGGATCGCCAACCTCTACAGCAACGTGTTCCGCGCCGAACGTGACATCGCGCTGTCAGGGCCGCAGAAATAAGCCCCGTAAAAGGTGTCCTGCGTCCGCTGGGTCGGCGCGTTTCCTACTCTGCTGCCGTTCGCGTGGGCCGCATCTCAAGCGCGACTGCCCGGCGTTGCGCGCCCTGCGGCGCCGTATCGGCTTCCGCTTTGCGTTGCGGTAAGCTAGCTTGCGCGGCAAGAAGCAAATCGAGGGGGACGGAAACAGCATGATCTCGCCATCACTATTGCGCCTGCGCGCAACTGCCATCGTCGGGTTGATATCGGCCACACTGATATCGGCCGCGGTCGCGCAAACGGCCTATCCGAACCGCGGCATCACGCTCGTGCTGCCGTTTGCCGCCGGCAGCGGCACCGACACCACGACGCGGATCATCTCGCAACATCTGGCTGCGGCGCTTGGCGTTGGCATTGTCATCGACAACAAGCCCGGCGCCAACGGCATGCTCGCCGCGAGCTATGTCGCGCGCGCGGCCCCGGACGGCTATACGCTGTTCGTCACCACCAACACCACACATTCGGCCAATCCGTACCTGCTGAAGACCCTGACCTACGACCCGGTCAAGGATTTCACGCCGATCGCGCGGACCGGCGATCTGCCGTTCATGCTGGTGGTGCACCCCGACGTGCCGGCGAAAACGGTTGCCGAGCTTGTCGCCTATGGCAAGGCCAATCCCGGCAAGCTGACCTATGCCAGCGGCAGTTCGTCGGCGATCGTGTCCGGCGCGACGTTTGCGCATAACGCCGGCATCGACATGCTGCATGTGCCGTACAAGAGTTCGCCGCCGGCACTGAACGATGTGATCGGCGGCCGCATCACCATGATGTTCACGGACGTGCTGACCGGCCTGCCGCATGTCAATGGCGGCGCACTGCGGGCGCTGGCCGTTACCACCAAGGAGCGGTCGCCGCTGGTGCCGAACCTGCCATCGATGCAGGAAGCCGGCGTGCCGGATTTCGACATCACCTCCTGGCAGGGTTATTTCGGCCCCGCCAACCTGCCGAAGGAGGTCGTGGTCAAGCTCAACACTGAGCTGCGCAAGATCGTCGAGAATCCCGAGATCAAGGCCAAGCTCGCAACCCTTGGCATGGACGCATTCTCCGGCACGCCGGAAGAACTCGGCACGTTCGTGGGCGATCAGCTGGTGCTGTGGGAAAAGCTGATCAGGAATGCCGGCATCGAGAAGCAGTGAGATGCGACGATTCGCAAGGGTGGGCAAAGGCACTCTTTGCGCCGTGCCCACCAACCTATCTTCGCCGTTGTCTCAAATGGTGAGCGCGCTGCGCTCTGCCTACTCTGCGATTTCCGCACGTTAAGGCCTGGATGCCCGGGACAGGCCCGGGCATGACGGGGTAAACGCTTACGCTGCGCGGATCTTTGCCAGAAACTCATCGACCGCGGTCCGCAGCTTGCCGGACTGGTTGTCGAGCTCACGGGCGTTGGACAGCACTTCGGATGCCGCGGTGCCGGTGGCCGCCGCCGCGGTGGAGACACCGCCGATATGGGCGTTGATCTCGTTCGATCCGGCTGCAACGGACTGGATATTGCGCGCAATCTCGCGGGTGGCGTCGCCCTGCTGGTCGATCGCCGTCGAGATGCTGACGGTGATCTCGCTCATCTGCGCGATGGTTTCGCTGATGCCGCCGATCGAGACCACTGCGTCGCTGGTGGAGGACTGCATCGCGGCAACTTGCGCGGAGATTTCCTCGGTGGCCTTGGCCGTCTGGTTGGCCAGCGCCTTCACCTCGGAGGCGACCACCGCGAAACCTCGGCCGGATTCGCCAGCGCGCGCCGCTTCGATGGTCGCGTTGAGCGCGAGCAGATTGGTTTGCGCCGCGATGCTGTGGATCAGTTTTACGACCTCGCCGATCTTCTCGGCACCGGTGGACAGCGCCTTGACCGTGGCGTTGGTGCGCTCGGCATCTCCCACGGCCTTGCTGGCGATCTCGCTTGAGCGAGACACCTGGCGAGAAATCTCAGCGACCGAGCTTGACAATTCTTCGGCTGCGGCCGCGACCGTTCCGACATTGTTCGAAGCGCTCTGTGAGGCAGAGCCGACCGTTGCCGCCCGCGCACTGGCGTCGCTGGCAGTCGCCGTCATGGATTGAGCGGTGGTCTGCATGCCCGTCGCCGCGGTGGACACCGAACGAACAATGCCGGTGACGCTGCGCTCGAAATCGCTGGCGATGCTCTCCATGGCCGCACGGCGTTCGGCTGCGGCGCGCTCCTGCGTCTCCGCCTCGAGCTTCTCAAGCCCGCGAATGCGTACCGCATTGTCCTTGAAGATCTGAACGGCCGCAGCCATGGCGCCGATTTCGTCGCCGCGCCCGATACCGGGAATCTCCCCTTCCAGCGAGCCGTCGGCCAATGCCCGCATGCGGGCACCAAGTTGACCGAGCGGCCGGCTGATGCTGCGGCCGATCATCCAGGCGATGCTTCCCGCGATCACGCCGATGCCGAGAATGGCCGCCGCAAGCAGCCACACAATCGGCTGCAGCTTGGCATCGAGATCGTCGAGATAGGCCCCGGTCCCGAGATACATGTTGAAGCCGGGGACGGCCGTGGCATAGCCGATCTTGCGGATCGGCTTGTCCGTGCCGGGCTTTATGTATTCATATGTCAGCAGGATTTCGCCCTTGGCCGCCACGCCATCGCGCAACTCGCGCGAGAGCATCCTGCCATTGGTCACCACGTCCATGCGGTTGGTCCCGATCTGCTTCGGATCGGGCGACAGCACCGTGATGCCGTCGAACGTCGTACCGAACAGGTAGCCGGCACCATTGTCGTAGGTCATCGAATTGGCGCGGCGGCCGAATTCGGCGAGCGCGGCTTCCTTGGTAAGTTGCCCGGCATCGACCTGCTTCTGCAGCCCGATCGCCATGTTTTTCGCGGTCTCGACGATGGCCTTGGTCTGTTCGATCCGCGCGTTCAGCATCTCGCGCTGCATCAAATAGCCGGCGAGGGCGCCGGCGATGCAGAGGCCGAAGAGCGTTACACCCACCAAAATGCCGAGTTTGGGCGTAATCGTCAGGTTGGTCAGCTTCACGGCAATATCTCCGGAATTTGTGCGCAAGACGCAATTGGCGGATTCAATCGCCTCACGGTATAGTGATAGCCTTTAGCGCTTTGTTACGAAGCCGATCCGTAGAAGTACCGGACCAAGAAGCCGCGATCGTCTCCAGGCAGCCGGAATTGTGCGAGAAGCTGATCAGGACGCTGAAACGGGAGGCAGCGACGTCGTGTCGCGGCTGCAATCAACACCGAATGTCAAATCGGGAGCAGGAAATGTCGAAATTCAAGGTGGTGACGCCGAAAGGCGCGAGTTTTACCGTCACCGGTGGCGGGTACGGGTTCGAGAAGGAGGCGCTCGATCCGATCGGTGCCGAGATCGTGGAGGCGCCGGCCAACGAAGCCGAATTCATCGCCGCCGCCCGCACCGCAGATGCGATCTACGCCAAGGGCATCCCGATCACCAAGACCATCATCGATGCGCTGGAGAACTGCAAGGTCATTACGCTCGGCAGCGTCGGCGTCGACAGCGTCGACGTCAAGGCAGCCACCGCGCGCGGCATTCCCGTCACCAATATTCCCGACACCTTCATCGAGGAAGTTGCCGACCACGCCATGATGCTGCTGCTGGCAGGCTTTCGCCGGCTGGTCGAGCAAGACAAAATGGTCCGCACGGGCCGCTGGTCGGAGGGCCGCCCGGCCTTGCTCAAGGTGCCGCGGCTGATGGGGCAGACGCTGGGTTTCATCTCGTTCGGGCGGGTGGCGCGCGCGGTCGCCAGGCGCGCCGCGCCGTTCGGGCTGCGGCTGATGGCCTACGATCCGTTCATCCAGGAGACGCTGATTTCCGAACACGGCGTGATCCCGGCGACCCTGTCGGAAGTGCTGTCGCAATCGGATTTCGTCTCGATGCACGCGCCGGCGCGGCCGGAGGTCCATCACATGCTCGGCGAGAAGCATTTCAGGCAGATGAAGCCTGGCGCCATTTTCATCAATACCGGCCGCGGCGCGACGGTGGACGAGGCAGCGCTGATCAAGGCCCTGCAGGAGGGCTGGATCTCGCACGCCGCCCTCGACGTGCTGGAGACCGAGCCGCCGTCGCACAACAACCCGATGCTGGGCATGGAGAATGTCACCCTGACCGCCCATGTCGCCTCGGCCTCGGCACGTTTCGACGAGGCGCGCAAGCGCCGCGTGGGCTACGAATTGTCACTGGTCCTCTCCGGCATGTGGCCGGTAAGCTGCGTCAATCCGTCCGTGCTGCAAAACACCTCGCTTCGGCGCTGGCAACCTGTCAGCATGGATCGCGGTCCGAATAGCTAAACGATTTGCCAAATCACCGGTGGTTCAACGCCGGGATTTAATAAAACAGGGAGAAGACCATGAAGAACGACATTACCCGTCGTGACGCGCTTGCGCTGGGAGTTTCCGCGGCGGCATTGGCCGCAACCGGCGCATCCGCGCAAGCCGCGTCGGCGATCAAGAGCGCCGACGTGCCGAGCCCAAAGCTTGCCATCGAAAAGGGCGCGACCCTGCGCATGCTGCGCCCGGTGCGCTTCGTGCCGGCGGACGAAGAGGTGTTCCGCGCCAATGCAGCGAAATTTACCAAAGAAACCGGCGTCGAGGTCAAGGTCGACTTCGTCGGCTGGGAAGACATCAACCAGCAGACCGCGGTCACCTCCAACTCCGGCGCCGGCCCCGACCTCATCATCGGCTTCAGTGACGCGCCGCATATTTATGTCGACAAGCTGATCGAACTCACCGACGTCGCCGAGTACCTCGGCAAGAAGTATGGCGGCTGGCTCGCGCTTGCGGAACGCTACGGCAAGAAGGCCAAGAGCAATACCTGGATCGGCCTGCCGTTTGGCGCTTCCGGCGGACCACTGGTCTACCGCAAGTCAATGGTCAACGCGGCCGGCTACGACAAGGTGCCGGAAGACCATGCGGGTATCCTCGACCTTTGCCGTAAGCTGCAAAAGGCCGGCAAACCCGCCGGTTTTGCGCTCGGCAATGCCGTCGGCGACGGCAACGGCTTCGCGCAGTGGATTCTGTGGTCACACAATGCCGCGCTGCTGGACGAGGAAGGCAACGTCACCATCAACAGCAAGGAAACCGTGGCCGCGCTCAAATATCTCAAGGAGCTGTACCCGACCTTCATTGCGGGTACGGCTTCCTGGAACGACGTCAGCAACAACCGCGCCTACTCGTCGCAGGAAATCTCGCTGACCGCCAACGGCGTTTCGCTCTATTTCTCGCTGAAGAACGATCCGGCCACTAAGGCAATCGCCGACGACACCGAGCACCAGCTGCTGCCGAAGGGCCTTGCGAAGACGTCGCCGATGGCGGGCCTGACGCTGAATGCCATGGTGTTCAAGCACAGCCCCTACCCCAACGCGGCAAAGGCGTTCCTGCAGTTCATGCTGGAAAAGGACCAGTACGAGCCGTGGCTGAACTCCAACAGCGGCTACTGGTCGCAACCGCTCGCGGCCTATGCCGACGCCGCCGTGTGGTCCGGCGACCCCAAGGTCAAGCTGTTCAAGGACACCATGCGGTCGCAGTATTACGCCGGCTACAAGGGGCCGATCTCGACCGCGACGGGCGCAGTCGCCGCCGATTACGTGCTGGTCCAGATGTGCGCATCGGTCGCCACCGATGCGGCGACGCCGGAAGCCGCTGCGGCCGAAGCGGAACGCCGCGCCAAGCGCTACTTCCGCCGCTCGTAACTTTTGTCGTTCCGGGGCGATACGAAGCATCGAACCCGGAATCTCGAGATTCCGGGTCTGGTGCTAACGCACCATCCCGGAATGACCGTGGGATTCAGACCGGGACAAACATCTGATGTCCGTGACGACATTGCCTTCGCGAACCATGGCAAATCGGCAGCCGGGCTGGCTTGCCCGGCTGTTCGACTACAAGCCCTTCCTGATCGTCGCCTGCCTGGCGCCCGCGATCGGCCTGCTCGCGGTATTTCTCACCTACCCGCTCGGCCTCGGCATCTGGCTCGCCTTTACCGACACCACGATCGGCCGGCGCGGGGTATTCGTCGGATTCGAGAATTTCCAGTACCTGCTCAGCGATCCCTTGTGGTGGGGCGCGGTGTTCTACAGTGTGTTCTACACGGCGATTGCCACCTTCGGGAAATTCGCACTGGGCTTCTGGCTCGCACTGCTGCTGAACAACCATTTTCCGTTCAAGAGCCTGTTGCGCGCGATCGTGCTGCTGCCCTGGATCGTTCCCACCGTTCTCTCGGCGCTGGCATTCTGGTGGATCTACGATCCGCAATTCTCCATCATCTCCTATCTGCTGGTGGATGTGCTGCACGTCCGCACCACCAATATCGACTTTCTCGGAACCCCCTGGCCGGCGCGCTTCTCGCTGATCGCCGCCAACATCTGGCGCGGCATTCCCTTCGTCGCGATCTCGCTGCTGGCGGGGCTGCAGACCATATCGCCGTCGCTCTATGAGGCGGCGATGCTGGATGGGGCCACCGCATGGCAGCGCTTCCGCTACATCACCTTCCCGATGATGATGCCGATCCTGGCGATCGTGATGACGTTCTCGATCATCTTCACCTTCACCGACTTCCAGCTCGTCTACGCCATCACCCGCGGCGGCCCCGTCAATTCGACCCATCTGCTGGCGACGCTGGCGTTCCAGCGCGGCATCGCCGGCGGCGAACTCGGCGAGGGAGCCGCGATCGCGGTCTCGATGATCCCGTTCCTGGTATTCGCCACGCTGTTCAGTTACTTCGGCCTCGCCCGCCGCAAATGGCAGCAAGGAGAGAGCAATGACTGAGACGGTGGCGCAATCCGCAAAGTCGAGCAACGTCGCAAGCTCCACCCCCGACACCATGGAGTGGGATTCCCGCGCGCGGCGAGTGATGATGATCTATCTGCCGCTGTCGTGTTTTGTGCTGATCCTGCTATTCCCGTTCTACTGGATGGCGATCACCTCGTTCAAGCCGAACGCGGAACTGCTCAATTACAAGGAACACAATCCGTTCTGGATCACGTCACCGACGCTCGCCCATATCAAGCACCTGCTGTTCGAAACCGCCTATCCTCGCTGGTTGAAGACCACGATGTTCGTGGCGATCGGCTCGACGTTCCTGTCGCTGTTCGCCAGCACGCTCGCGGCCTACGCGATCGAACGCCTGCGTTTCAGGGGCAGCCCCTATGTGGGTTTGGGAATCTACATGGCGTATCTGGTTCCGCCGTCGATCCTGTTCATTCCGCTGGCGACCGTCGTGGTGCAGTTCGGCCTGTTCGACAGTCCCCTGGCGCTGATCCTGGTGTACCCGACCTTCCTGGTGCCGTTCTGCACCTGGCTGCTGATCGGCTATTTCAAATCGATTCCTTATGAGCTGGAAGAATGCGCGCTGGTCGATGGCGCCACGCGGCTGCAGATCCTCTGGCGGATCACGCTGCCGCTGGCGGTGCCGGGCCTGATCTCGGCCGGCATTTTCAGTTTCACCCTGTCATGGAACGAGTTCATTTACGCGCTGGCGTTCATCCAAAGCAGCGCCAACAAGACGGTTCCCGTGGCGATCCTGACCGAGCTCGTATCCGGCGACGTCTACCAGTGGGGCGCGCTGATGGCGGGCTCCCTGCTCGGCTCGCTGCCGGTGGCGGTCTTCTACTCACTGTTCGTCGATTACTATGTCTCGTCGCTGACCGGCGCCGTGAAGGAGTAAGGCAAATGGCTGCGGCCCGTGCGGCGGCGTAAGGCCGCACGTTCGCCCACAGGCGTCACGGCTGCTTCATAAAGCTGTCAGCGCGCTGTCACCCGCGCTCCGCAGAACACCGCATGGTCACTCAAGCAGGAGACTAAACCATGCGCATGTCATTGCTCGCTTCCGTCGCGTCGCTATTGCTGGCCTCGACCGCCGCCTTTGCGCAGGCCGAAGGTGAATTTCCCGCCACGCTGAAAGGACATGCGGTGCTTCCCGCGCAGTCCTTTATCGATGCGCCGGCGGACGCGCCCGACGATCTCAAGACATCGGGCAAATACACCACCGGCAAACGCGTCGACGCGCTCGGCAGCGTGATGGGAAAATCCTATGAGCGGCCGACCGGCGTGTCGCTGCCGTTCAAGGGCCAGCCGCTGCAGGGGCATTCCGGCATCAAGGTGATGCCCGACGGCTCGTTCTGGGTAATCACCGACAACGGGATGGGCGCACGCGCCAATTCCCCGGATTCGATGCTGTACCTGAACCGGCACAAGATCGACTGGACGACCGGCAAGATCGAGCGCCAGGAAACCATCTTCCTGCACGATCCAGACAAGAAGGTGCCGTTCCGCATCGTGCATGAGGATACCGCCAAGCGCTATCTCACCGGCGCCGATTTCGACACCGAAGGTTTTCAGATCGTCGGCGATACCTTCTGGATCGGCGACGAGTTCGGCCCCTACATCCTGAAGACCGACAGGAACGGCAAGGTGCTCGCGGTGTTCGACACCATGGCCGACGGCAAGCCGGTGCGTTCACCGGACCATTGGGCGGTGCAGTCGCCGGGCGCCCCGGGCGCGACCTATACCAACGTCAATCTTCGCCGCTCCAAGGGCTATGAAGGTTTCGCCTCCTCGAAGGACGGCAAGTTCCTGTACGGCCTGCTCGAAGGTCCATTGTGGGATGCCGAGAAGAAGGATTGGGAAAAGGTCGACGGCAAGGAAGCCTCGCGGATCCTCGAATTCGACGTCGCGGCGGAAAAATTCACCGGGCGCTACTGGCAATATGTGTTCGAGCAGAACGGCAATGCGATCGGCGACTTCAACATGATCGACGGCACCAGCGGCCTGATCATCGAGCGCGACAATGGCGAGGGCACCGCCGACAAGGCCTGCCCGCAAGGCCAGCGTGGCGACAACTGCTTCCCCGACATCGCCAAGTTCAAACGCGTCTACAGGGTCGAACTCACCGACGCCAATGCGGGCAAGCCGGTCCGCAAGATCGGCTATATCGACCTGATGAAGATCAGGGATCCCGACCAGAAGGCGCGCAAGCCGCTCAACGACGGCGTGCTGACGTTCCCGTTCTTCACCATCGAAAACGTCGACCGCGTCGATGAAACCCATATCATCGTCGGCAACGACAATAACCTGCCGTTCTCCTCGAGCCGCGATCCCAACAAGGCCGACGACAACGAATTTGTGCTGCTCGAAGTCGTCGACTTCCTGAAGGCAAAGTAAGGCGGCTGGACGCAAGGCGCCATCATCAATAACTGCAGGAATCCCTCCCCTTTTGGGGGAGGGATTTTTTCATTCTGGGGCTAGCGGCTGGCGACGCCAGCCGGGCCTTGAGGCGCGGCGTTACCCAATCGAGAAACGCGCGCAGCTTGAGCGGCTCCGGCTTGCGCTCGGCATACACGATATGCATCGGCAACGGCTCCAGCTCAAACGCTTCCAGCATGTGGACGAGAGACCCTGCCCGCCTTGCTGCTTCCATCTTGTACGACATCACCCGGGCGATCCCCGCACCTGCGATGGCTGCATCGATGGCGGCTTCCGAATCGCTCACAACCAGCCTCGACCTGATCGGCACGGTGATTTCACGATTGCCCCTCGCGAACTTCCAACTGCGCTGGGCGGCGAATTCATCGATGCTGATGCAGTCATGGTGGCGGAGGTCGTCGGGCGTTCTGGGATGCCCGCGGGCCGCGAGATAGGCGGGACTCGCGCACAGCACGAAGCGGACCGAACCGATGCGGATCGCGATCAGGTTGCTGTCGGGAAGAACGCCGATCCGGATCGAGACATCGATATTCTCCTCGACCGTGTTGACGACCCGGTCGGTCAGCACCAGCCGCAGCGCGATCTCCGGATACGCCTCAAGGAATTCAGCAGCGATCGGCACCAGGTGCATGTGTCCAAGGCCCCACGGCGCCGTCACCGCGAGTTCACCCTTGGGAATTCGGTACTCGCCGGACACGGCGCGCTCGGCCTCGTCGACCTGCTCGATGATGCGCTTGCAGGCCTCGATATAGGATCGCCCCGCATCCGTCAGCGTCATCTGCCGTGACGATCGCTGAAACAGTTGGGCCTTCAGGCGCGTTTCGAGTTCAGCCACCTTGCGGCTGACGGTTGCGACCGGAGTCTTCAGCCTGCGGGACGCCGCCGAAAAACTTCCAGTCTCGGCGACGGCGACGATAACCGACATCGCCTCCAGGCGGTCCATCTGTCCTGACTTTCCAGATTTCAAGAAGTTGCTTTCCAAACATAGGGGCTGCCCGTTTGCGCTGCAATCGATTACGTCGGGAGCCGTCGACGCGAACGCGTTCTTGCGTTCGTTCGAAACTGAAAGACCCGCCCACGAGAGGAGCCGCATATGCACCCCAGCCGAATACAGCAAGGGGAGGGCGATTTGGGTGCGGTAACGGGACACTTACTATCGCGGCGCGGCTTCTGCCTGTGCTGCATTGGTGGCGCGGCGTTCGCCGCGACCGATGGCTGGCTAACGCCGCGCCAAGCCTACGCGGAGGCGCGCGGCCTCGTCAGCCTGATCAAGGACAGCGCTGCGGTATCGCCTATCGTCACGCATAAGCTCCGCAACAACATCAGCGCCCTTGAAGGCTCCGGCGGCAATATCGCCGTGCTCACGGGCCCTGACGGCAAAGTTCTGATCGACGCCGGCATTGGCGTGTCGCGTCCGCAAATCACCAAGGCGCTTGCCGAACTCGGCTCCGATCCCGTCACGCATCTCATCAACACGCACTGGCACTTCGATCATGCCGACGGCAATGAATGGCTGCGTTCGGTCGGCGCCAGGATCATCGCCCACGAGAACACGCGCAAGCATCTCTCCAGCATCCAGCGTGTCGAGGATTGGGACTATAATTTCATCCCCTCGCCCCACGGAGCGATTCCCAGCGAAGTTTTCGCGAAAGAGCACAAGCTAAAGCTCAACGGCGCGTCGATCGACTTGAAGCACTACGGTCCTGCGCATACCGACAGCGACATCTCCGTCACCTTTGCCGAAGCCAACATTGTTCATGTCGCCGACACCTATTGGAACGGCATCTATCCCTTCATCGACTATTCGACCGGCGGCAGCATCGATGGAACGATCGCGGCAACCGAGGCCAATCTCGCGGCGACGGCCAACGACACCATCATCATTCCCGGTCATGGAAAACCCGTCAGCAACAAGGCCGAGCTGAAAGAGTATCGCGACATGCTGGTCGCCGTCAGGGACAACGTTGCGAAACTCAAGAAGCAGGGAAAGTCGCGAGACGAGACTGTCGCCGCCAAGCCGACTGCGGCCTTCGATGCAAAGTGGGGCCAGTTCGTCATCGATCCCGGCTTCTTCACCCGGCTGGTCTACGAGGGCGTTTGATTAATGGTCACCAAGATCATTTCAACATGGAGGTTCGTATGAAAGCCGATCAGGTTACGCAGATACCGCCCGTCTTCGATCGCCGTCTGCTTTTGCTGGGGCTTTCCGGACTGACCGCCGCTGTGGCGTTACCGAAAGGCGCGACAGCCAAGCCCCGGCACGCCGCACAGAGCGCGGCCGCCGTCTATCCCGTCACCTACCACCGGACCAAGACCGTCGATGGGATCAAGATATTCTATCGTGAAGCTGGCCCCAAGGACGGGCCGGTCGTTCTGCTGCTCCACGGCTTCCCGACATCGTCGCACATGTTCCGCAACCTGATCCCGGCGCTTGCGGATCGCTACCATGTGATCGCGCCAGATTATCCCGGTTACGGGCAGAGCGACATGCCCGACCGCGCGAAGTTCGCCTATACGTTCGACCGCTTCGGCCAACTGGTCGACGGCCTCCTCGATCAGCTCGGCGTCACAAACTATGCGATGTACGTGATGGATTACGGCGCTCCCGTAGGCTGGAGACTGGCGCTGAAACATCCGGAACGCATCACCGGCCTGATCGTCCAGAACGGCAACGCCTACAACGAGGGGCTGAAGGAATTCTGGGACCCGATCAAGAAATACTGGGCCGATGGTTCGGATGCCAGCCGCAAAGCGCTGTTGACGCTGGTCACGCCGGAGACCACCAAATTCCAGTACACTGACGGCATGTCCGACGTCAGCCGGATTGCGCCGGACAATTGGGTCCAGGACCAGGCATTGCTCGATCGGCCCGGCAACGCCGATATCCAGATGGACCTGTTCTACGATTACCGGACCAACCTGCCGCTCTATCCCCAGGTGCAGGCCTATTTCCGCAAGCACAAGCCGCCGACGCTGATCGTCTGGGGCAAGAACGACAAGATCTTTCCCGCCGACGGCGCATATCCCTACAAGCGCGACCTTCCTGAGGTCGAGTTCCACCTCATCGACAGTGGCCATTTCGCGCTCGAAGACAGGTTTGACGAAATGGTGCCGCTGATCCGCGACTTTCTCGGGCGCAAGGCTGCGTGATCCATCAGACCGCCGCTCTTTGTGGAGCGGCCAGATCGACGGCAGACGATTAGCCTGCACTCGCGTCATCGAAGCGCCCGTGTTATTCAGTCACGCTCCGGACGGTGACCGCCCAAGAGTTCTGACAGCTCGGTTTTCTTGATCTGGTAGAGTACCGCCGATTCGAGAGGCGCGGAAGAACCGATGGCGAGACGTACCGGCAGTGCCGACCTGCCCCTCCATGGCGGCCGTGTTCCTCCTTGGCTGGCGACGCGCATGTCGTCGCTCGGCGCCATCATTGTCCAGGCCATCGTTCATCACTACGGCCGCGACGAATTCCTTCGCCGGCTCTCGCATCCGTTCTGGTTCCAGTCGTTCGGCGCCGTGATGGGAATGGACTGGCACTCCTCCGGCATCACCACCAGCGTCATCGGCGCACTCAAGCGCGGCCTCGGCCCGCTGCAGAACGAACTCGGCATTCATGTCTGCGGCGGCCGCGGTCAGCATTCCCGAAAGACCCCAGACGAGCTTCGGCTGCTCGGCGATCGCATCGGGTTCGATGGCGCCAAACTGACGCGCGCCAGCCGGCTGGTGGCGAAGGTCGACAGCGCTGCGGTCCAGGATGGCTTTGACCTCTATCTTCACGGCTTCTTCGTTACCGACGACGGCAAATGGACCGTGGTGCAGCAGGGCATGAACGGCGACAAGCGGCAGGCCCGGCGTTACCACTGGCATTCCGAAAATCTTTCAAGCTTCGTCGAGCAACCGCACAGCGCGATCGATGGCCCGGTTCAGGGCGAGATTGTCAATCTCACCGACCGGAGAGCCGAGCGTTCGCGGGCGGCGCAACTTGAATTGCTCAGCGAGATGGGTCCGGATCGCATCGTAGGCGAGTTGGCGGCTTTCGAAGGCAAACCACAGCCGGCGCAAGCGACGCTGCCCCATCTGGTGATGCCGGCGCATCATGATGTCAGGTCGGGCGACGTGTTCATCCGGCGCCTGCATGCCACGCTGGCCGCGGCTGTCGAGCGCGGACCGGTCGATTTCCCGGAATTGCTACTGACGCCCGGTGTCGGCCTCCGCACCGTCCGATCGCTGGCGATGGTCGCGGAAGTCGTGCACGGCGCGCCCTATCGCTTCGGCGATCCCGCGCGCTTCTCGCTGGCGCATGGCGGCAAGGACCGCCATCCCTATCCCGTGCCGATCAAGGTCTATGACGAGACCATTCGCGTGCTGAAATCGGCGGTGCAGAGCGCCAAACTCGGACGCGATGAAGAGATGCAGGCCTTGAAGCGCCTCGACGACCAGGCGCGCCGGCTCGAGCGCTCCGCCAAGGGGCCTTCGCTGCCGGCCTTCATCGCCGGCGAACGCGCGGCCTCGCCGGCCCTGGACGGACGCTCGGTGTTCGGCTGGGAAGCCGATCTGAAGCAGGCTGAAAGCAAGTAAGCGATCGGCCAGTGCGAGGAACTCGCCGCGTGTCTGGTCGTTTCCTCCTCGTGGGCCTTGCGACAGACGGCTGGCAAGGCCGGAAGACACCGAGGGAGTTTCCGATGGATGAGAACCAGTTCGCCAGCCTGCTCGGACATGCCGCGCTGAAGGTGTGGCCGAACCTGCCGCGCGATGCGCAGGAGCAACTGTTCGCAGCCGCGGTCGACGATGGCGTCATCGGCAATAGTCTTGCGGTGTTCCTGCATGACCGCCACCCGCGCACGGCGCATCCACCGAGGCCCACCGCCCTCGCATGATTTCGAGGGATGCCGCCGCCGGACAACGGCAACGGCTTCTCAGGGCTTCCAGACTTCCGGCAGCCGGTCCGCGGTGATCAGTTCGATCTGCTCTTGAAGCCTGGTGCGATACATCGTCATCAGCGCGTCGTGGCCATCATCGGACGAACTGCAAAGGGCATCTTCGACCACGATCAGGCGAAGGCCGCGATTGACGGCATCGAATACCGTCGAGGCAACGCAGACATCCGTCTCCGCGCCGGTGATCACGACGGTTCCTATGTTCCTTTCAGTCAGAAAGGCATCGAGCCTCGACTGAAAGAAGGCCGAATAGGCCGGTTTGTCGATGACGAATGCCGGCGGCACGAAGCGCTGTAGGTCGGGCAGGAGATCGAGCTGGTCCGGAATCAACCGCGCCCGCGTCGCGACTTCCCAGCGTTGATAGTATCTGCGCCAGCGCCCGGGCCGGTCGTCAGGTGTTTGCGGGGTGATGAAGCGCGTGAACACCGTGCGATCGGCGAAACGCGACGTGATGTCAGCGACGACGGGAAGGACGTGCGCCATCCATGGCGTTTCCCAAATCCCGCCGGGGGCAAAAATCCGTTGCATGTCCACACAGAGATGGACGGCGTTATTGACTGGCTCCATGCAGCACGACGTGGCATTCGCATTTGACGCTAACATACCCAATTCGCCGGCGCGCGGCTGGTTCCGCAGCATGGAACGAATGGCCCGAGCCAGGCTTGAAGCGATATCCTTTGGTTGCGTGGTTTGCCTATGGCTCGCGTTCTGATCGGCACATCGGGATGGCATTATGATTCCTGGCGGGGCCCGTTCTATCCGCCCGGCTTTCCGGTCAAACACCAGCTTCAATATTACGCCAGCCAGTTCCTAACCACCGAACTCAACGGCGTCTTCTACCGCACCCCTACCCCCGACGCGGTCAAAAGCTGGCGCGACCAGACCGGCGACGATTTTGTCTTTGCCTGGAAGGCGTCGAAATTCATCACGCATTGGAAGCGTCTCTCGTCCAACTCGGTCAACAGTCTCGAATTGCTCGAACAACGGATATCGCTATTGGGCAACAAAGCGGATCCGATCCTGTTTCAACTGCCACCGAATTTTACGGCCGATGCCGGCCGGTTGAGTTCGTTTTTCAAATTGCTGTCGAACAAACGCCGTTACAGCTTCGAATTCCGGCATCCGAGCTGGTATGCGCCTGATATCCTGAGACTGCTGTCGGAGCAGAACATTTCACTTTGCCTGTCGGACCATCATGATGCGCCCGCGCCCTGGAAGCGCACCGCCGATTTCGTCTATGTGCGGGGCCATGGACCGGGAGGCCGTTACAAAGGCCATTATCGGCCGGACACGCTGAAGGCGTGGGCCGGGCGGATAAGGTCCTGGCGCAAGCAGGGTTGCGACGTATTCGTCTATTTCGACAATGACCAGAAGAGCGCAGCTCCAGCGGACGCGCTGAAGCTGCGACGATTGCTCGGCACGTAGTGACAATGACGCGCGTCAGCCGGCCGGCACCATTACCACGCCCTTGTCCTTGGGCCAGCGCACCCGCCAGGCGAAGCCGATATCCCTGACCTCGCCGGGTTTCGCCTCGAATGCCCATTCCAGCACGCCGCGCTTGTCGCGCAGATTGGTCGTGGTCGGCGGCGTGGTCGATGGCAGCATCTCGACCTGAATGTCTTCGTTCTCACTGACCGGCAATTGATCCTGGATGGCGATCCTGATCGGGAAATCATGGCCGTTGCGCACGCTGGTCTTGAACGAGCGCTCGTCGGTCTTCGACGTCGTCACGATCAGGCCGGCCGACCCCTCATTGCGCTTGACCACCGAGCGTTCGATCTTGACCTTGTCGTCGGCGCCGAAACCGAGCCGAACGGTTTCGTCCTTGCCTGCAGCGGCCATCCTGTCGCGGCCGACGAAGATGCCGTCGCGATAGATCGAGACACGACCCGGCAACAACGGCGCGTCCTCGCTTTGCTTGAAACTTGCTTCGAGGAACGCTGTCGGATCCAGCACAGGCACGGAACGGACGACCAGATCTGGCGCAATGGTTGCGGTCGAGATCCGCAGGCTCTTGGCGCCTTCGCTCGCGCCGACGCTGACGCGCCCGGGAATCCGGAATGTCGCCTGGAAGCCGCCAACTTCGACGGTGGCCTGTTGCTCGTCGGCGCGCTCGCGCTGGTCGAGCGCGTCGGCCGCCTTGGCCAACGGCGCCGGCGATGCCGAACGGAGCGCCGGCCGCGCAAGCTCCGATACGGCGCCGGCAGCCAGTGGGCGCGGCGGTTGCGGATATTGCACAATCAACGAATTCAGCTCAGGCGCGTTACCGCCGCGGGCGATTCGAACGGTCGAAACGCCAAGCGCAACGTTCGACCAGTCCTCTCCTGTCGTCTGGGTGATTTCGGCGCGCCGTACCAGTTCGAGCGCGGGCTTGCGGTCTTTCGTGCCGGTATCGAGCCGGGCGTCATACAGCGGCGTCCAGCGCGCATGGCGTACGGCATAGGTCACCCGCAGAGTCGCCTTGGTCGCGGCGGCGGCTGCAAGATCGATCCGGACCTCGAGCCTGCTCGGCGGCTTGGTCACACGGTCCAACTCGAGCCTCGCGATCTCGCGGTCGATGTCGCGCTGCTTGCGTTCCGCATCGCGGATAGCGGTATCCGCGCCAGCTACTTCCTCCGAGACCGCGGCAAAGGCCGCGCGCCATTCGGCGATCGGACGCGCCTCGCCCTTCTCGCCGATTCCGGCAGGAGAAGCCTCGGCAAACCGCTCGGCGAACTTGCGCCGCGCAGTCGCGGCTTCAATGGCGCCATCGAGATTGGCGCGCTCGTCCCTGAGCGCTTCGATGCGCTTGTCGAGCTCGGACAGGTTGACCGGCGGCGCGGCTCGCGGCGGCCGGGCGTCAATCGCGCCGATGGTGAGCTTTGTACCCGCTTCACCTTCGACCCGCAGCGAGGACGGATCGAGCGAGAGTGGGAAATCCTTTGCCACCAGCGTGTTCTCGCCCGAAGGAAGATCGAGCGTGATGACACGGGTGACACTCGCGCCATCGGGATAGACGGTGACGGCATCAATGGCTGACGTCGTATCCACATCGGCCGCCTGGGCCTGCGTGATGGCGAAGGCCGTAACCAGGACGAGGCTGGTCGTTACAAGACAGTTGGCAATCACTCGCATAACGTTCCCTCCGGCAAAACATGCACGTCGCGCGCGAAACCGGCGGCTGCGCCCGACGCGTGAAAAAGTCACACCACCAGTCGTAGTGAGACGCTGCGAGGAAGGAACCGGTTCGATTCAGGTTTCCGTAAGGCGCTGCGGAGGCAGGGCCGGGGCCGCGCGGCGGCAGGGCGTCGCGTTCTCGCGTCTTGATGAATCCTCCGCCGTCATGCCCCGCTTCAAGCGGGGCATCCAGTACACCGCGGCCTCTCGATCAAGCACTGACGTCTAATACTGGATCGCCCGGTCAAGCCCGGCTGCCCCGTCAATATCCACGGGCTCTTCTAGCTCAGTCCGCGTCCCGGGGCTACACTAAGGGCCACTGCCGCAGGACAGGTGCGGGCCGCGCCGCCCCTGACCAAGCGACCGCCCGCTCTCGGGTTCGCCGGCCCGAGCCCCCGTCGCACGCCCGCCAAGGAATCGGGCGGCGCCGAACGAGATTTCTACATCAGCAGCAGCATCAGATCATCGTCGTCGAGCTGTTCGTCGGTGAGGCCCTCCAGCACGATCTTGCTCTTTACCGCGTCCGTTTCCCGCATCGCGTTCTGAACGATCTCCCGCATCAGTTTGTCGTCCCGGAGTTCTTCGTCGGTGTAGCCCACGAGTTCGATCTCCTGCACGACCTCGCCATTCTCGCGAACGACGATCACGTGCGAGGTGATCGCTAGGCCCGGCACGATCGACACGCCGATCTCGATGAGCGCTCCGCGCGCTCTGCCGCTCCTGCGGCGCGCTCGGGTCGTGACCTCGCCGCCCGCGAAGCGCCCGAGCCTGATCTCGCCCGAGGCAACTCCCGGGAGCAGCAGCGTGTGTATCGTGACGGTGTCGCCACTCGCGTGGCCGTCCGCCGCGGTGTCGCCGGTCGCGTGCCCCTCGTGGAGCTGGACGCCGACGATGAGGTCGACGCCGATCACGGCGGCGTCGCCAGTCGCCGCGCCGCCGTAGAGCAGCCCGAGAACCTCGAGCAAGCGGCCCGAGGCGACCGCGTCGCCTGTCGCCGCACCCGGGATCAGGGACACGCCGCAGGAGAGAACCTGACCCGAGATCGCGGCCCCGCCCGTCGCCGCACCGGCCGCGAGAGACGCCGCGACATGGAGCGTGTCGCCGAGGGCCTCGGCGTCGGCGAACGCCGCTCCGGCGACGACGGAGAGATCGATGACGAGCAGCGCGCCGCTGGCGCTGCCGTCCCCGGACGGCGAATCTTCCCCGCGACCGAGCGCCGCGCGACCGAGTGCGTCACGGCCGAGTATCATGCGTCATCTCCCTTGGTGCTAGAGGGCGCGGGCCGCGCCGGGCAAACAACTTCGACCGCCCGCTCTCGCTGGTGACAGAGCGGCACCGCGCGAGGTCTTGCCCCGGCAGCGCGGGAAGACTGACCGCGCTGCCGGGAATTGCTCACGCCACCGCCGCCATCTTCCGCGCGACCGCCACGCCCAGCACGGCGGCCGGGCTCGCGTTGTCTCGCCGGGGAATGGTGGTGTTGAAGGTCTCCGCCTCGACGACGTAGAACTCCTCCTCGCGCTCCAGCGCCAGAATGCGCTCGTCGAGCTCCGCCAGTCTCGCGACGCGCTCGGCCCTAGGCGCGACGGGCACGCCGCGTCGCAGCTCGTCGGCCCGCATGTCGTCGATCTCCCGACGCAGCCGCGCCTTCATGTCGTCGGGATGCAGCCACGCGAGAAGCACGATGGCCTCGCTGGCGTAGCCCTCGACGCTGTGCCTCACCTGAAGCCTGTCGCGCTCGACGGAGACGCGGGGTCTGCCTCTCGCGGCGAGCGCGTCCACGTGCGCGTCGGCCTCCGCGTGCAGGACCTCGATCGGGAGCACGGTGCGCGCGACGGCGGCCCGAGCGCTCTGCAGCTCGAGTATTCCGGCGCGGCACCGCTCGACCGACGCCTCCAGCGAGCTGCCGTCGGCGTCCTCTCCGACGTAGAACTTCTCCGGCGCGTCCTGCAGCACGACGCCGTGCGGGAGCTGCGCGAGCCACGCGCGAAGGGACGTCAGGCCACGCTCCAGCGAGAGGTATCGGGCGTGCGCGAGGTCGCGGCGGTCGGACTGACGCCTGATCTCGTGCTCGTACTCGAGGACCTTCTCGGCGCTGGTCTCGCGGCTGGCGTTGCGAAGCTGGTTCTCCGTCTCCCTGATCCGGTTCTGGATGGACAGGACGTGGCTCCGGGCCTCCTCGGCGCTGTCGGCCATGTCGGCGAACTTGCGTGCGGACTTGCTGGTCAGTCTGGCAATAGACATTGGAATCTGTTCCTCGGTTCATGATGCGAAGAGGGGACCTCCGGGTCCCCTCGCGATGGTCAGGCGGGCTGCCTCCAGGCGTCCTCCACTCGGCGGTCGTAGCGCTCGTAGGTATCGCCCGCGTCGCCGGCGTCGAACCGCATCGGCTGGTGCGGGCGCGCGGTGTCCGCGAGAGGCGTCGGACTGCGCCACGCGTCGGACAGCCTCGCGTTGAGGCGGTCGATGCGCGCGACCTTCTGCTCGTCGGTGAGAGGCGCGAATGGATCGACGACGGGCACGCCGTCCATCAGCATGGCCTTGGTTCGCATGGAGAAGCCGTCGCGAATGCAGCCGCTCTCGTCGATGGCCTCGTGCTCTGCGACCTGCCTGCCGTCGGCGGTTCGGTGATAGGTGTTCATCGGTTTGGTCCCTAGACGATCGATTCCAAGAAAGTTGTCATATGGGTGGGATTCATCGGTCGTTTCGAGCTCCTATATAGCGGTGGAGGGGCTTTGTGACGAAGGAT
>LNAP01003974.1_pt3 | contig 30662 bp, 29 predicted proteins | sample 602601 | NCBI WGS metagenome assembly LNAP01 (sample SAMN02440304, study PRJNA202911) | soil metagenome | biome: Subtropical and temperate rainforests or woodlands; isolation source: soil samples (1 kg each in a 20% v/v slurry with milli Q water) were... ...
GCCGGTACGCCAGCGGTTTCGTCGGTGATTGGCTTGGGCGCCAGCCTGGCTTACCTGGCTGGTCTGGATAGTGATGCGGTGCTAGCCCACGAAGCCGCCCTGCACCAGCAATTGCTCAGCGGCCTGCACGCTCGCGCGGGTGTGCGAATACTGGGCACGCCGCAAACGGCCTTGGCCAGCTTTGTAGTGGAGGACGTGCACAGCGCTGACCTCGCCCATCTACTGACCGAGCAAGGCATTGCCGTGCGCGCCGGGCATCACTGCGCCATGCCGTTGCTACGCGGCCTGGGCTTGCCGGGCGCCATTCGCGTGTCGCTGGCGTTGTACAACGACAGCAGCGACCTCGAGCGTTTTTTCGCCGCTCTGGATCAAGCGCTGGAGATTCTGCAATGAGCCTGCCAGCCGCCGCCGAAACAGCACTGCACAGCTTTAGTCAGCCAATCAGTTGGGAGCAACGGGCGCGGCTATTGATGGCTTGGGGCGAGCAACTTGAGGCGCTGAGCGCGGAGGAACGCAGCGAGGGCAATCAGGTCAGCGGCTGCGAGAGTCAGGTGTGGTTGGTCGGTGAGCAGCACAACGGCAGATGGCAGTTTCGCGCGGCCAGCGACGCGCGGCTGATTCGCGGGCTGCTGGCGTTGCTGTTGGTGCGCGTGAATGGCCTAGCGCCTGACGCGCTAAAGGCCATCGACTTGGTCGACTGGTTTACCCGGCTCGGGCTGGCCCGCCACCTCTCGCCGTCGCGCAGCAACGGCTTGCAGGCCGTGCTGAGGCGAATGGCCGAGATGGCTAACGCTTAACGCCCCTCGATCGACGCCGCCGGGCCGATGGCCTGAGCGGCATCTTTGCTCAGCCAAGCCTTGGCTTCAGGCGCATGGCGCACGGTGGCATCGAGAAACGCGGTGCTCACCGTTTGCACATTGGCGACCTGACGCGCATCAAACCAATTCAGCTCATCCTGGCCGTGGCCCATGGTGTCCGGGCGCGGCCGGCGTTTCGGCGCTTCGCCACCGTCGGCACCCGGTGGGCCGCCGGGGCCACCGCCATCACGGTCACTGGCCGGACGTTGGCCGCCAGGCTCTTTACGCTCGCCGCTGGGCAGCTCATCCAGCGAGCCGCTGAATAATTGATGCTGAGCGTTCTTGGTAATCAGCTGATAGCTGCCAGCCAGCGGGTTGCCGCGCCACATAGCCAGACGCCGCTCGGGCGACTCCACCCAACTAAACGGGTCTTCATCATGCGGGCTGGTAATGGCTAGAAACGGCACATCCAGACGCGCCACTGGGCTGCCGGGGCCGACGTAGGGGCTGAGCAGAATCACCGCGCTGGGCTGCCAGTCTTTAAGCATGCTGTCGCCGGCCAAGGCGGCGGCGGTTTGCGCGCCGAGGTCATAGCCGGCAATGACCACCGCGTTCCAGTTCACGCCGGCCAACTGTGGATCACTGGCCTGACCGCGTACGCGCAGTTGGTTGAGCACTTGCTGGACTACGGCGATACGGCTTTTCAGTGCGCTATCAGAATAGGCACGCTGAGCCATGCCGCGGAACGTGCCGGCCTGCGCCTCGCTGCTGGAATAAATAGCTCGCCCATATTGCTGCGGCTGAATCGACACCACCGCATAGCCGGCCTCGGCCCAGGTACGCCGCCACTGCAAACCGGCACCGGCGCCCTCGCCCAAGCCAGGTAAAAACACCACCAAGGGTGCGGCCGTTGGCGTAGGCGTTGGCGTTGGCGCTAACCAGCTGACGTCGACGGGCTGCTCGTTCACCGTAAACTCGGCATTCCAGCCTTGGCTCTGACCGTGTTGCGGCGACTGATAGGACTTCTCGGCAAACGCCGCAATCGCCTCGTGCGGGTTACGCAGATCATTGGGTTTACTGGCGCAGCCGCCGAGCAAGGTGCTGGCCAAGAGCAGCGCAACCGGCAGGCGGCAAAGCTGAAAAGAGAGTTTGGACATGCAAAGTATCCACAGAAAAATCCGGCGCACCGGCAACCCGTGCAGTGTGCCGCAAGTGCCGGCAAAAGCGCGTAATGACTCGGTAATCGCTAAGTAAATAAACCGATACAAAGGCCCATAAAAAACGCGGCCGGGGCCGCGTGTTGTCAGCGACTAGCGCGGCGCTCCCGGTCAGGGGGCCAGGCTTACGGCGCTGAACTGCATAGTCGGTTCAACGTTGGTGAAGTTGGCGATATCGGCAACGATCTCGGCAGCATGCGGGGCGAAGGCGGCTTGAAAGGCTTCAATGCTGTCGAAAAAAATATGGCCAATGGCGATATACGGGGCCGGGGCGCCGGGCTGGCCGCCGACAAGGCCACTGTCGGCCGCAGTGGCTTTGCACACATCGCCGACCAGGCGTTGTACCAGAGGCATATGGGTGGCGACGTAGTAGTCCATATCGAATGTGGCAGTGGCGGTGTTGGGGTAGAAGACGCTGAGTTTAAACATGTGCGCAGGTCCTTTTTCTGTGGGGGGAGCGGCTTACGTTGTACGTGCTCGGTGCTGGCTTTGCCAACACTCAGCTAGCGCAACATTCAGGCAATGTTCACCCAATCGAGCGCCCCTAGCGGCCGATTGGCTGCCAGCGGGAGTTGGGGCTGGGGGCGTTGGCCAGGGCGTAGCAGCCGCCGGCAGCGCTAAGCAATTGCTGATGGGCGTGGTGCAGATGCGCCGGTTGCAGCTGGCTAAGTTGGGTCTGCAGTTGGCCGCTCCAATCGTCGCCCAACCCACGTTGCTGCGCCAACCAGACCTGATCCGCCAGGCCTGCCACACTTAGGCTTTGCGCCTGCAGCTGGTGTAGCAGGTTGTCGCACAACAGCTGCAGTTGCCCAGGCTCGATCAGCGCCAGGCGCTCTGTCTGTGCCTGAAGAAAGCCTTCGATATGCTCAGCAATTTCCCCGACGTGGGCGCGTGGTGATTGCACGGCAAACAGCAGGCCGGGTAACTCGGCGATCTGGTGAAACCCACAGCACAGCGCGTTGCCCAACTGCAGTTCGTTGCGCAGGCGTTGAACGAATGGGCTCTCCAACCATTGCGCCAGCAGCCGCCAGGCCACTTCAGTCAGCGGTTCGCGGTTGGGCAGTGGGTAAAACAGCACCAACGCCGCGTCGTTACTGGCGCTTGCGGCGTCGCGCCAGTACCAGCCCGGCGGCGGTTGCTGGGGCGCTAGCGGCAATGCCCGGCACTGGCCAGGTAGCGCGACCACTTGCTGTTGCAGTGCCGCCCGCAGTGGTGCCGAAACGCCGACCGCCAGCCCCTGATAACTCGCCGTAGCCCAGCACTGCGCCAGGGCATTGGGGGTCGGCAGCAATTTATAGCCGTCGCGCTGCGGCGCCGCGAACAGTTCCGGCAAGCGTTGCCACAACTGGCGCACCAACGGCTCGCTACTAACGTATGCGGCCTGCTCGCGGTGGCGGCGCATACCTTGCCCCCAGGCCAGATTGGGCGGATAGACAAGCACCTTGGCGATGTCGGCGAGCAAGGCGGGGAATACCTCGGGGCGGCCGTTGAGGAGCACCTGCCAGCCACTGTCCTGCTGGGCAAAACGCACCTGCACCCCGGCTTGCTTGGCCAATTGCACACTGGCACGCAACGCGACGTGCAGCACGTCAAAGAGCCCCTCAGGCGCTGCCTCGACAAACCGCCATTGCAGGTAAAACGCGGCGTCAGTGCCCTCCTCCACGGCCGCTGGACCTGGCAGAAAATTCAGGCCTGCGGCGTCCATCGCCAGGTAAACCGCTGGCGCCGGTGGCTGCGGTTGCAGCAAGGGGTTAGCGCCCGGCAGGTGCCAACTCCAATACTCAACAGCGGCCGGCAGCGGCGTTTGTTGACACAGCTTGAGGGTAAAACCCACCTGCCGCTGTGCATCGACAAGCTCACAGCTACTGGTGAGCTCGACCAGATTGTCCGGCTGCAATTGGTCGAGTACGTTGCGCAACGCCCACAGCTGTTCGCTGCCCAGTTGCCCATCAGCGACCTGATGTTCACTCCAATAACGCGCTAGCTGTAGCGGCGAGGCACAGCGCAGACGCACGTCAGCCATGCGGGCGTAGTCCTCGCGCCAGGGTTGCCAGTCGTCCTGAGCGTTGAAGAAACTCAGCCAATCAAACAACGCTGCCCGAATAGAGGCACGGTGGTGCGCATTACTACTTTCACTCAGTTGAAAGTCGAAGCACAGCAGCGCTTGGTCGCCATGTTGGTAAACCCGGCGCACCTGCATGGCGTCGCACCAGCCGCGCGAACGCAGGGTGTCCAGCAGGCCGTCTTCAACTTCATGGCACAGCCAGGTTTCGAGAAAGTCCACGGCCTGCGCGTAGCCGCTGGGCACTCCTTGCAGGGCGAAGCACAAGCTAAGTTGCGCCGGCCCCGCCGGGATCTGTAGCTGCAACGCCGTGCAACGCAGCGGCAGTAGCGCCGGCGCCACGCTTTGCACCAACATCGGCGCCGTGCGTATAAGCGCGCCATGCAGCTGCGCCAGTTGCCGCAGTTCAGTCAGCGACTGCGGACCGGCCAGCAGCAACTGCATCTGCCCGGCCTGGTAAAAACGCTGATGGAAATCCTCAAGAGCCACCTGAAACGCCGCGTGCTCGACCTTAAGACTGTCGCGGTTGCCGGCATGAAAGGCAGAGCACGGATGCCCATAGGCCAGGGCCTGACCAAGCGCCGCATCGCAAAGGGTCTGGCGGTCCTGGCCACGGGCAACAAACTCAGCCTGCAATACCTCGCGCTCGCGCAGTTGCGCGGTTACCGCCAGCAAGGGGCTGGCGAGCATGTCGCACAAACGCGCCAAGCCATCGCCCAGTTTGTTGGCCGGTACGTCGAAGAAGTACTCGCTATGGCGCTCGCGGGTACTGGCATTGGCCTCGCCGGCACAACCGCGCACATAGGCCAACAGACCATCCTGAGCGCTGAAACCGCTGCTGCCGAGAAACAGCACGTGTTCAAGAAAATGCGCTAAGCCTGGGTATTGCAGCGGCGCGTCATGACTGCCTGCCGCCACTCGGATAAACGCCGATGCGCGTTGAGCGGCGGGTAGATGGACCAGGCGAACCGCTAAACCGTTGTCCAAATGCAGCAGCACCGGCTCGCCCAAACGGGGCTCCAGCGATGGTTCAAGCAGGCCACGGTCGGGAATCAACATACTGAAAAAACCTGCGGCAGCGGGCGGTCGAGTCCTGGCTTGCCTATACAAAGCAACGCCTCTTTGCCAATAAGGCGGCGACACATTCACGCCAGACCTTTTCGTATAAAAGCAGAAAGTACGCCGCATGCAGCGCGCTTGCAGAGTAGTTGCTCGATAGCGCACAGGTTTATAGCGGCTTTTAGCGGGCCGCAAGACCAAGTTCGACGGCTCGAGTGAAGAAACAATTTGAAGCAACCAGCCGCCCAGCGTTTATTTCTCTTCTACGCTTCAGGAACATTTCGCCGTGCCGACGTATCAAGCAAATGGAATGCACTCCTCTAAAGGCGGGTAACAGAGCATGTTCGACAAACAGTTGAAACAAAGACTGGCGTTGTTAGAGGAAGAAGGCGCGCGCACCCGCCAGGTTAAAGAATCTTTGTATGAAGAGATGATGGTGCTGGAGATCGACATTAATGGTCGCATCACCTTCGCCAACGAAAACTTCCTGCGCGAAATGCTTTATCGCCCAGAACAACTCGTTGGGCATGCGCTTGATGAATTCTTTCCCGCCAGCTTTCGCCTGGAAGACAACTACCGCAGCCTCAAGGCCTCGCTACAAAACGGCGATCACTTGCGCGGTGCTTTCCGCCTGTTGCGCGGCAATGGCCAGGAAGCCTGGCTAAGGTTGATCTGGCAGCCGATGCGCAACAGCAAATCGCAGCTGACCAGCTTTTCCGCGTTCGCCGTCGACCTGACCCGCACCATCGAGACCTCCAAGGAGCACGAGGGCATCATCAATGCCCTGCTGCGCTCCACCGCCGTGATTGAGTTCAACCTCAAAGGCGAAGTGCTTAACGCCAACGACCGCTTCCTCGGCGCCATGGGCTACAAACTCGAGCAGATCAAAGGCAAACACCACTCACTGTTTTGTGAGCCGCAGGAAGTGAACAGCACTGGCTATAAAGATTTTTGGGCCAAACTCAACCGCGGCGAGTTCGTCGCCGGACGCTTCAAACGCGTGGACGCTTTTGGCCGGCTGGTATGGCTGGAGGCCTCCTATAACCCGGTGCACGACGCGCACGACGAGCTCTATAAGGTGGTCAAGTTCGCCACGGTTATTTCCGATCAGGTTAACCAGGAAATCGCCGTCGCCGATGCCGCCAACATTGCTTACAGCACCTCGCAGCAAACCGACCTCAGCGCGCAAAAAGGCGCAGCGGTGGTTCAGCAAACAGTCGACGTGATGCGCCAGATCACCTCCCAAGTACAAGAGGCGGCCGACGGCATTGAGGCGCTGGACAAGCAATCGCAGCTGATCAGCTCAATCATCAAAACCATTAGCGGCATTGCGGCACAAACCAACTTGCTGGCCCTTAACGCGGCCATTGAAGCCGCCCGCGCCGGCGAACAAGGCCGTGGCTTTGCCGTGGTCGCTGATGAGGTACGCCTGCTGGCCGGGCGGACCAGCCAGGCGGCCGAGGAAATTGTTGACGTGGTCCAGAAAAACCAACAACTGGCGCAGACCGCGGTGGACAGTATGGCCAGCAGCCGCCGCCAAGCTGAACAAGGGCTGGGCTTGGCCAACGAAGCGGGCGCGGTAATTGTCGAGATTCAGGACGGCGCGCAGAAAGTGGTGGATGCCATCGGCCAGTTCGCCAGTCAATTAAAGACCTAGTTTGTAAGCCATACCTGGCGATAGGCGCGCGCGTTTATGGCGGCTAAGTAACGTTGTTATCGGTAGTTAATACAGTCGAGTTCTGAATTTCGAATACGTATTTACCGTCAGTTATCGCCCTTGCAAGTTTTACCTAGAGGCTTAACCGAGGGCATAAACCAGCGCATATAGATTTTTCATTTCGCTTGGTTATAATCCACCCACGACGTAAAAACGTCGGCCAGCCAATTAATTCAGCCTTCAAACATAAGCCACTGAATTAATTGCATTTTTTATTCAACCAAACGCTAAAAACCCAATTGAACGGAGCAATGGCTGCGTTCTTCCGGCTGCTCACACAGCGATGCAAGCACGCATGCTGGACAGCCGACTCACCACGAGCAGAGAAAAGTACGTGACCAAAGACGAACTGCGCGCAGAACTTGAGCGCCAGGCGCAGCGTTACAAGGAAGTTTACGGCGGGGAAGTTGTTACCTACGCCGCCCAACCGGACCCGGAACGCAAGCCGTGGCGTAAACGCTCCAATTTCCTCGATCAACAATTCGAGCGAGAGTTGGAAAAGATCGAAAAAGAGCAGCAGAGCCGAATCGACTCTGCCAAAGATACCGATCTCTAACGCCCAAGCCTGGCATTGGTGCTAACTATTAGCGCCGTTTTTTGCCGAGTAACGACCCGAGCAGGCCCCGCACCAGTTCGCGACCAATCTGATTGGCCGCTTGCCGCGCTGCGCTTTTCAGGGCTTGCCCGGCGGCACCAGCCAGTAACGCACCCGCCATATCGGCAAAACCACCGCCAGCTTTATCGGCGGCTACCGGCGGCGCGTCTTGCGCTTCGCTGCTGGCGGCAGCACGGGTGGTGAGGCGTTCGTAGGCGGACTCTCGGTCCACGGCTTTGTCATAGCGCCCAACCTGCGGCGATTGGCGAATCAACGCTGCGCGTTCGCTTTCATTCAATGGCCCGATCCGCGATTGCGGCGGCGCAATCGCCACGCGCTGCACCATGGCCGGCGTGCCCTTCTCTTCCAGGGTGCTGACCAGCGCTTCACCAATGCCCAACTCCGTCAGTACGCCCAGCGTGTCGAAGGCCGGGTTACTACGAAAACCGTCAGCCACTGCGCGCAAGGACTTCTGCTCTTTGGCAGTAAACGCGCGCAAGCCGTGTTGAATACGCAAGCCCAATTGCGCCAGCACATCATCGGGCAGATCGCTGGGCGACTGGGTGACGAAGTAGACGCCAACGCCCTTGGAGCGAATCAGTCGCACCACTTGTTCCAGGCGTTCCTGCAATGCCTTGGGGGTATCGGCAAAGAGCAGATGCGCCTCATCAAAGAACAGTGCCAGCAATGGTTTATCGGCATCGCCGCGTTCTGGCAGTTGTTCGAACAACTCGGCGAGCAGCCATAGCAGAAAGGTGGCGTAGACCTTGGGCGCTTCGTGCACCAAGCGACTGGCGTCAAGCAAATGAATGCGCCCACGGCCATCGGCGTCGGGGTGAAGAATATCTTCCAGTTGCAGGGCCGGCTCGCCAAATAGGGCATCGGCGCCCTGCTGTTCCAGAACGGCCAAGCGCCGCAGCAAGGCCTGGCTGGAGCCGCTGGTGAACAGCGCGCTGTCGGCGCCGAGCAGCTGCGGATTTTCCTTGAGGTGGTTGAGCATGGCCTTAAGGTCTTTTAAATCCAGCAGCAACAAACCCTCGCGGTCGGCCACTTGAAAGGTGGCGTAAAGGGCGGCTTGCTGGCTGTCGCTCAGCTCGAGCAAATTACTCAGCAGCAGCGGCCCCATCTCGCTGAGCGTGGTACGCAGTGGGTGGCCGCTAACGCCTTGCACATCCCACAGGGTCACCGGGTAAGCCTGCGGCCTATGGTTAAGCCAGGGCATACTGGCGATGCGCTCGGCCACTTTGCCTTGCGGCGCGCCGGCGGCGCCGATACCGCACAGGTCGCCCTTGATATCGGCAGCGAATACGGCGACGCCGGCATCGCTAAAGGCTTCCATCAAGTGCTGCAAGGTCACGGTTTTACCGGTGCCAGTGGCGCCAGCGATAAGGCCGTGACGGTTAGCCAAGCGCAGCGACTGTGCCACTGGTTGCCCGGCGGGATCGGCACCGAGAAAAAATTCGTTTACCCCTGGCATTTCACTCTCCCGTTTTAAAGCTTTAATGCAGTGTGGCCGACACAACGAAAGACACGGAGCTGAGTCGATCGACAACGCCTGCTAGCCAGCCAAGACTGGCGCCAGTGCCCACCGGACGCAAGAAGCCATGACCAATAACCTGAAATTCAGCCACAAGATTCTGCTTGCGGCTTCCTCGGTGGTGATCGCCGCATTCGCAGCGTTCACCCTGTACAACGACTACTTGCAACGCAACGCCATACGCGACGATTTGCATAGCTACCTGCAGGAGATGGGTGAGGTCACTGCAAGCAATATTCAGAACTGGCTATCGGGGCGCATTGTGCTGGTGGAAAGCACGGCGCAATCGATTGCCGGCAACAATCAGGCCGATGCCGTAGTCAAACTGCTGGAGCAGAAGGCGCAAACCTCCACCTTTGATTTCACCTACCTGGGTAGCGCCGACGGCAGCTTTACCATGCGCCCCAGCAGCGAGATGCCCGCCGGTTATGACCCGCGCACCCGCCCTTGGTACAAGGACGCCATGGCCGCCGGCACCACCACGCTGACTGAACCCTATGTGGACGCGGCTACCGGCGCGCTGATCATCACCATCGCCACGCCAGCGCAAAATGCCGGGGTGGTGGGCGGCGACCTGAGCCTCAATGCCTTGGTAAAAATCATCAATTCCCTGGACTTTGGCGGCATGGGTTACGCCTTTCTGGTCAGCGCCGATGGCAAGATTCTGGTGCACCCGAACAAAGACCTGGTGATGAAAAACCTCAAAGACCTGTACCCCAACAACACACCGAGCATCAGCAGCGCCATCAGCGAAGCCGAGCTCAATGGCGAGGACCGCATCCTCACCTTCGCGCCAATCAATGGGTTGCCGTCGGTGAAATGGTACCTGGGCTTGTCGGTGGACAAGGACAAAGCCTTTGCCATGCTGACCAAATTCCGCACCTCGGCCATCGTCATGACGGTGATTGCGGTAGTCGGCATTCTCTTTTTGCTCGGTATGCTGATTCGCGTGCTGATGCAGCCGCTGCTGGTGATGGCGCTGGCCATGCGCGATATCGCACAAGGTGAAGGCGATTTAACCAAACGCTTGAAGGTGCAATCGAACGATGAGTTTGGCGACCTGGCGTCCTCGTTTAACCAGTTTGTTGAACGTATCCACAGCTCGATTCGCGAGGTTTCCTCGGCCACCACGCAGGTCAATGAAGTGGCCAAGCTGGTGGTCAATGCCTCCAACTCGTCGATGGTTAACTCCGATGAGCAGGCCAACCGCACCAATAGCGTAGCGGCGGCGATTAATGAGCTGGGCGCGGCAGCGCAGGAAATTGCCCGTAACGCCGCCGACGCTTCAACTCAAGCCTCGGATGCCAAAGTACTGGCCGAAGACGGTCGTCAGGTGGTGGAAAAAACCATCGTTGCCATGAACGAGCTCTCCGACAAAATCCGCATCTCGTGCGGCAATATCGAAACCCTCAATGGCAAGACCGTGGACATTGGCCAAATCCTCGAAGTGATCAAAAGCATTTCCCAACAAACCAACCTGCTTGCGCTTAACGCCGCCATTGAAGCCGCGCGGGCGGGCGAAGCCGGTCGTGGCTTTGCCGTGGTTGCAGATGAGGTGCGCAACCTTGCCCATCGCACCCAGGAGTCGGCGCAGGAAATCCAGAAAATGATCGAAGAGCTACAAGTGGGCTCGCGCGAGTCGGTCACCACCATGACCGAGAGCCAACGCTACAGCGAAGAAAGCGTGGAAATCGCCAACCGCGCCGGCGAGCGCCTGGGCAGCGTGACCATGCGCATCGGCGAAATCGACGGCATGAACCAGTCGGTTGCCACCGCCACCGAGGAACAAACCTCGGTGGTCGAATCGCTGAATATGGATATCAACGAAATCAACATGCTCAACCAGGAAGGCGTGGAAAACCTGCAGGCGACCCTACGCGCCTGTGGTGACTTGGAAACCCAGGCGACCCGCTTGAAACAACTGGTGGACAGCTTCCGTATTTAACGCGATGTAGGTTGGGTAGGTCCGCGCTCGGTGAGCGCAGCGAAGTCCAACGATGCGCTGCATGGCGCCCCACCACCGCATCCAGACAGGACGACTGGCACATACAGAAGTCGCCCTGTTTGATCGCAGTGTTGATGCTGATCTTTGCGTATCGTTGGGCTTCGCCTTGGGCTCAACCCAACCTACGCTGCCTGTGTATTCCGGTCAGGACCCACACCCATGAATCGCAATGAGCTGCGCAAGGCCGACATCAACCTGATGGTGGTGTTTGAGACCTTGATGCAAGAGCGCAATGTCACCCGCGCAGCGGAAAAACTGTTTCTTGGCCAGCCCACCATCAGCGCGGCGCTCAACCGCTTGAGGGCGATGTTCAATGACCCGTTGTTTATTCGTGTGGGCCGGCGTATGGAGCCTACCGCGCGCGCCGAAGAGATTATCCAGCACCTATCGCCGGCCCTCGACGCCATGTCCGTGGCCCTCAGCCTCACCCATAACTTCGACCCGGCCACCAGCACCATGACCTTTCGCATCGGCTTGTCCGATGACGTTGAGTTTGGCTTGTTGCCGCCGCTGCTGCGCACTCTGCGCCAGGAAGCGCCAAAGGTGGTGTTTGTGGTGCAGCATGTCGATTACTGGCGCATTCCCGATCTGCTCGCCAGCGGCGAAATCACCGTGGGTATCAGCCAGACCCGTGGTTTACCGGCCAATGCCAAACGCAAATTGCTGCGGCATATCTACCCGCGCGTGCTGCGCGCCGATGCCTCAGCGACGCCGCTTACCCTGGACGAATACTGCGCGCGCCCGCATGTGCTGGTCTCGCACACCGCGAACGTCAGCGGCCTGGCAGATGAGTGGCTGCACGACATCGGCCGCACGCGTCAAGTGGTGTTGTCGGTGCCGCAATACAGCGCCTTGCCGGCTCTGCTGGCGGGAACCGACCTGCTGGCCAGCTTGCCGGACTACGCGGCAAATGCGATGGCGGCGTCAGGGCAGTTGTTTGTTGAACCCTTCCCCTTCCCCACACCAACCCTGGACTTGGCCATGGTCTGGCTAAGCGTCATGGACACCGACCCGGCCGAACGCTGGCTGCGCTCGCGGTTGGAGGCGTGTATGGGCGATCGGGGCGGGTTGGAGCGTTAGCAGGAGATGTCGGGCTTCGTTGCGCTCACCGAACGCGGACCGACCCAATCTACGGTTCGTAATGCGTAGGTTGGGTTGCGCAAAGCGAAGCCCAACAACAGGCGCTACCCATCACGAACGTGGCTTTTCGTCCTCAGGATGCAGTTCGTCCCACAGCTTGGCAGCGTCCTCAAACTCGGTGCCGGTGTCCTCGTCCATCGCCTCGGGGTCGTAGCGGCTCAAGCAGCCTTCGCCCAAGGTCGGTGGTGGAGTTGATGTAGCGCGGTCCAACGGATCACTCATCAGGACTACCTCGTAGGGGGTGCTGCGCGCACCAGCGATGCATGGGTGAACGCCGTGGTGCGCACAACACATCCTACGGCCGGATCAATCAAACACCACGGTCTTGTTGTTGTGCACCAATACGCGGTCTTCCAAGTGATAGCGCAAGCCACGCGCCAGCACCATTTTTTCCACGTCTTTGCCCAGGCGCACCAACTCTTCGATGCTGTCGCGGTGGCTGATGCGCACCACGTCCTGCTCAATAATTGGCCCTGCATCCAACTCTTCGGTCACGTAGTGCGACGTAGCGCCGATCAGTTTCACCCCACGTAGCGACGCTTGGTGATACGGCTTGGCGCCAATAAAGGACGGCAGAAAGCTGTGGTGGATATTAATCACGCGCTGGGCAAATTCCTGGCACAGCTCGGGCGGCAGAATTTGCATATAGCGCGCCAGCACCACGACGTCGGCACCGACTTCACGAACCAGGCGGGTTACCTCAGCAAACGCGGGCTCTTTATCCTGCGGATTAACCGGTACATGGTGGAACGGAATGCCATGCCACTCGACCATGCTGCGCAGGTCGTTGTGGTTGGAGATCACGCACGGAATTTCGCAGTCGAGCTCGTCGCTATGCCAGCGGTGCAGCAGGTCGGCTAGGCAATGGGATTCGCGGCTGGCCATCAGCACCACGCGCTTTTTCTTTTCCGAATCGGTAATGCGCCATTCCATGGAAAATTGCTTGGCAATGGGCTCGAAGGCTTGGCGAAAGCCATCAATATCAAACGGCAGCGAGTCGGCGCGAATTTCATGGCGCATAAAGAACCAGCCGTTCTGGTTATCCGAATGGTGGCTCGCTTCAGTGATCCAACCGTTATAGGTCGCCAGAAAGTTACTGACCTTGGCAACGATACCGACACCGTCGGGGCAGGCAATTACCAAGCGAAAAGTGCGCATGCGAAGACTCCAGAAACTCACAAAGGCCGCCATTCTAGCCACTGCGCCGGAAAAGTTCAGCAGTCTCGCTTAGCTTGCATACCGTGCGGCGACGGTAATTCCTTGCTTGTTGCAGGGTTTAGTTGCGGCGATAAACGCCGTCGCGACACATACTTTTAATTAATTTTTGTCTGCACAGCGGTCTTACGCCGTCACCTCGCAATAGTGTTGAAACTAATTCGGGTAAAACTATTCAAACATGTTTACTTGCATAAAGTGCCTGACTATTATTACCGACACTCACCCCCGACCACCGATTTAAGGTATCGCCCATGTCCCTGATCAATGAATACCGCGCTACAGAAGAAGCCATCAAAGAATTGCAAGAGCGCCTGAAAAACCTCTCGCAAGATGACAAGCTGAAAAAAGAACTGGAATTCGAAGGCAAACTGCGCACGCTGATGGGCGAATACCAGAAATCGCTGCGTGACATCATTGCCATGCTCGACCCGGATGCCAAATCCAGCAAAGCCCCTCGCGCCACTAAAGCGACTGGCAGCAAGCGCGCTCGCAAAGTTAAGCAATACAAAAACCCGAACACTGGCGAAGTCATCGAAACCAAAGGTGGCAACCACAAAACTCTGAAAGAGTGGAAAGCGACGTTGAAGGCTGGGCCACTCTGCTCGACTAATTCGAGCGAGTACTGTCGCACGCTGGCTAAAACCAGATTCGCGATAACTAAAAAACGCCGGTAATGCCGGCGTTTTTTATTGCCCGATTTTTATCCGGCGCTATTTATGTCAGCGCATAGCGCTGGCGTAGCCCATCGGCATAGTCTCGCCATTGTTGCAGCAACGCTTGTTGCGCCTGGCTGGCACCATCCCACGCCTGCTGGAGGGCGCTGTCGAAGTCGGCCAGCGTATTAGGCGCCCCCCACTGCCGCTCACTTAATCGCTGTTGGCAGAAGCTGCGCCATTGTTGTTGCTCGGCGACCGAGAGGGTGTCTGGGAAGTTTCGTGCACGGTAGCGAAATAACAGTTCTGGTAAACGCCCATCGTCAAATGGCCATTGTTCCGTGGCTAATCGTTGCGGATCGGCGCCGCGCACTTGCTCACACAAACGCCGATCCCGGTCACCTATAAAACCGTCATATAACTGCTGCTCGGGATCTTCGCTGGGGGTAAATTCTTCAGCCGCATAAAGCGTTTGCAGTTTTTCCTGCCAAGTTGCCTGGCTGTCGCGTAGCAAGGTCGCGCGGGTTTCAATCTCGCTCATATCCAGTTGCAACCGCTGTTTATCTTCCTCGCGCAGTACGCCCATAGGCGCCACAACCGGGCAACGGTTGATGTGCAAAAGTTTTAATGGCACCGGTAACTGCCCTTCGGCCAATTGTTCGCGGCGGGTGTAAAGCAGGCGCCGCAAGTTTTCAGCATCAAGCTGCAACAGCGGCGCCGGATCATTCTGCAGGTCGCAAACAATCAAGGCATTGCGATTACGCGGGTGCCAAGCCAAGGGCAACACCACCGCCAGGTAATTGCGCGCGGCAGAGAAACGCCCGGATATATGTACCAACGGTTGCAACAGACGAACTTGGTCGAGCACCTTCTGTTTAGTGCGCAATTGGTAGAGGTAGTCATACAGCTTGGGTTGTTTATCGCGTACTAACTTGGCCAGACCGATGGTGGCGCGAACATCGGACAACGCGTCATGCGCCTGACCATGGTCGATACCATTGGCGGCCGTCAGCCGTTCCAGCTTGAGGCTAACCCTGCCCTCTTCACTCGGCCACTCAATGCCTTCGGGGCGCAGCGCATAGGCCGTGCGCACCACATCAATTAAATCCCAACGGCTATTACCGCCCTGCCATTCACGGGCATAGGGGTCGAAGAAGTTGCGGTACAGGCTGTAGCGGGTCACTTCATCGTCAAAGCGCAGGCTGTTGTAGCCGGCGCTACAGGTGCTGGGCACAGCCATTTCAGCGTGCACGCGGGTCATAAAGTCGGCTTCATCGAGGCCTTCACGCGCCAACCGATCCGGCGTGATGCCGGTAATCATGCAGGCCATCGGGTGCGGCAAGATATCGTCGCTGGGGCGGCAGTAGATATTCAGCGGTTCACCGATTTCGTTCAGCGCTTCGTCGGTGCGAATGCCGGCCACTTGCAGCGGCCGGTCACTGCGCGGGTCGATGCCGGTGGTTTCGAAGTCGTACCAGAAGATGCTTGCGCTCACGGCGGTTCCTTTTTTGTTGCCAGCGTCAGTAAACAATCGCGCGGCAGTCTAGCACTGGAAAAAAACGCGCCCGCACGGCCAGCGCCAGCAAAAACCCCAGCACACAACCTTGATGCGCCGCACAGCCCGCAAAATCCGGGCTTGTCGCCGCAATGGCCGACGGCTAGCATGCGGCCATTCGGAGAACCCACCCACAAGGATGTAAGCATGACCGACACCATCGCCCCCAATCCGTTTGCCGCCCCCGCCAGCAACCTGCAGGCCATCCCCGACGCCGTTGGCGTACCAACTATTGATGAAGCCTTGAGCCGTGGTTACGACTTCGGTATCAACGAGCTGCTGGGCGAATCCTGGCGCCGTACCAAGGGCACCAAAGGCATCATTATTGGTGGCTTCGTGGTGTTCTACGCGGCACTGTTCGCGGTCACCAATATCCTCACGCTGGTGCTGACCCTCTTTGGGGTGGCAGGTGTTGCCGGTCTGGGTCTGCTCGGCGGCGACGGCGGCATGGCCATGGGCGCGATCGTGGTGTTTTTCATCGGCTCGATGCTGATGATGTTCCTCGCCACCGCCCTGGTTTATCCGTTCCTGGCCGGCATCAATATGATCGGTATCCGCGCCGCCGCGGGCCAGCCGGTTAGCTTTGGCGAAATGTTCAGCCACTTCGGCCGTTTCGTCCCCATCGTCATCACCACCCTGCTGATGAGCGTGCTGATCACCATTGGTTACTTCCTGTTTGTAATCCCGGGCATCTACCTGAGCGTGGCCTACGTGCTGGCAATCCCGCTGGTGGTTGAGCGTGGCCTGTCGCCTTGGCAAGCCCTGGAAACCTCGCGCAAAGCCATTAGCCAACACTGGTTCAAGGTGCTGGGCCTGTTGCTGATTCTTGGCGTGCTGATGTCGCTCAGCGTGTTCACCCTGTTTATTGGCCTGCTGTGGCTGATCCCGCTGATGGTGCTCACCCTTGGCGTGCTGTACCGCACCATTTTTGGCGTGCTGCCTGTTGCCAGCAAGTAAGCAGCGACCGTTTAAGTCGAGCTGCGCACCGGACCTTTTACAGGGTCCGGTTGCTCTCCCGCCTGCCGCTCGCTAGCATCGGGCTTTCATCGACACAGTGCCCTGATGCCTCACTCCCCTTCCCCTGCTATTCAGACTGCGCCCGCGCCTGGCTCCTTGCTGGATACCCGCTTTCATGTGGAAACCCCGGAAGGCATCGATCTGGTGATGCGCCCTGCCGGCTTGTTGGTGCGCGCCTTGGCGTTTGCCATCGACCTGGCCATTCGCGGCCTGATCTTGGGCGCCGCCATTTTTCTGCTCGGTTTGCTCGGCCAGCTCGGTATGGGCCTGGGGGCGATTCTGTTTTTCCTGGTGAACTGGTGGTACATGGTGCTCTTCGAGGTGCTTAACCAAGGCCGCTCGCCGGGCAAGCAGTACATGGGCCTGCGTGTGGTGCACGATGACGGCACGCCTGTCGGCTGGGCCGCCTCACTGACCCGTAACCTTCTGCGCTTTGTTGATGTACTGCCCTTCGCCTACGCCTTCGGCATTCTCAGTTGCCTATACAGCGGCACCTTCAAACGCTTGGGCGACCTCGCCGCCGGCACCTTGGTGGTATACCGCGATATGCCCCTACAACGCCCGCCACTCGTCAGCGCCGAGCCACTGCGTGCGCCCTTTCCCCTGACCCTGAATGAGCAACGTGCGGTGATGGGTTTTAGCGAACGCCAGGGCGAACTGTCGGCGGCGCGCCGTGAGGAATTGGCGGCCATTCTTGCTGAGCCATTGCAGGTACCGGCCGACCAGGCCGAGCAACAGCTCAACCGCATCGCCAGCGGTTTGCTGGGGCCGACATGAAAACGCCGAGATGAAACAGACCCTATTCGAAACCCGCCACCAAGCCGAATGGCAACGCTTTACCACGTTGCTCGAGGCCCTCGAGCGCGGCAAAGCCAGCATTGAAGCCAGTCAGGCCTTTGCCGCGGACTACCGCCGCCTGTGCCATCAACTGGCGCTGGCGCAGGAACGCGGTTACAGCAGTCACTTGATCGACCAATTGCAGCTGTTGGCTATGCGCGGTCATCAGCAGTTTTACCGCCACCGCAGCCATCTCGGCGCACAGATTATTCAATTCGTGCTCGGCGGCTTTGCCCGTCTGGTGCGCGAAGAATGGCGCAGCGTATTGATTGCCACCCTGGTGTTTTTCGGCAGCCTGATACTGATGGGCACGTTGGTGTACTTCTTCCCCGACCTGATTTACAGCCTGATGGCCCCCGACCAAGTGGCCGACATGGAGCATATGTACGACCCCGATGCCCGGCGGATCGGCCGCAACGAACGGGATGCCGGCGATGACTGGATGATGTTCGGTTACTACATCATGAACAACATCGGCATCTCCTTTCAGACCTTTGCCAGCGGCTTGCTGTTTGGTCTGGGCAGCCTGTTTTTCCTGCTCTTCAACGGCCTGACCATTGGCGCCGTCGCCGGCCACCTGACCCAAGTTGGCTACACCGAAACCTTCTGGTCTTTTGTCATCGGCCATGGCGCTTTTGAGCTGACCGGCATCGTCTTCTCCGGTGCTGCCGGCCTGAAGATGGGCTGGGCGCTGCTGGCGCCGGGGCGCTATACCCGCCTTGAAGCCCTGCGCCTGGCCAGCGGCCGCGCGGTGCAATTGGTTGCCGGGGTGATTCTGTTTTTACTGATCGCCGCGTTTGTCGAGGCCTACTGGTCGTCGATGACCTACACCACGGCGCTGGTGAAATACATCGTCGGTGCCGGCTTGTGGGCACTGGTACTGAGCTACTTTATTTTTGCCGGGCGGACTCACCATGCGCCTGACTGATGCCAGCGTTGCCATCCGCCCGCGCAGCAATTGGGAAGCCATTGACCTGGGTGTGCTGCTGGCGCGTCAGCACCTGCGCGTGCTGTTTTGCAGTTGGCTGCTGATCAGCGTGCCGGTGTTTGTGCTGATTACCGCCGCGCTGTGGAATTACCCCAGCGTGGCCATGTGCGTGCTGTGGTTGCTCAAGCCGGCGTTTGACCGCTTGCCGCTGCATATTCTTTCCCAAGCCTTGTTTGGCAATACGCCAACGGTGAAACAGGCCGTCAAAGCCTGGCCGCGCCTACTGAAACCGCAGTTACTCAAAAGCCTGACCTGGCGGCGCCTGAGCCTGACCCGCAGCTTTGACCTGCCAGTGGTGCAACTCGAAGGTCTGGCCGGTGATGCGCGCAGTAAACGTTTGGTGGTGCTCGGCCAAAAAAGCACCGGCGCGGCCACCTGGCTGACGGTGCTTGGCGTGCATGTCGAAAGCGCCTTGCTGATCGGCATGAGCGCGCTGTTTTACCTGCTGCTGCCGCAACAGATGAAAACCGACTGGGACTGGCAAAACCTGATCAACCCCGCCGCCGGCGAATGGCTATGGCTCGAACACCTATACAACTCCATGTACCTGCTGGTGTTGGCCGTGTGGGAGCCGGTGTACGTGGCCTGCGGTTTCACCCTCTACCTGAACCGGCGCACCACCCTCGAAGGCTGGGATATTGAACTGACCTTCCGCCGCCTGCGCCAGCGCCTGACCGGTATTGCTTATGTGCTGATGCTCGGCTTTGCCGTCCTGCTGCTGCACACACCAACCAGCGCCTGGGCCGCTGATGAGCCGGCAGTGGTTGGCAGTTGCCCGATCCCCGTCGATGACCCCACCGGCCCGGACAAAGACCGTCTGCAAAACCAACTGCTGACTAGTAAAGCGGCGCAGAGCTCGATTGAAAAAATCCTCGACGAGCCACCCTTTCAAAACCGCGAAACCGTGACTCGCTTTCGCTTCGGCGATGACAAAAACGCTGAAGAGAAAAAGGCAGAGAAAAAGGACAGCGGCAAATCGTCGATCGTCAAAGCCTTGGAAGAACTGTTCAACGCCTGGCATGCCACCAAGATCCTGGCCAGCCTGGTGGAGGTGCTGCTCTGGGGCGCGCTGATCATTCTGGTGGTGCTGTTGGTCTGGCGTTACCGCGAATGGCTGCGCATTTTCAGCGTGCGCTTGTCGTTGCCAAAACGGCAGAAGCGCGAGGTGCCGAGCATGCTCTTCGGCCTCGACGTGGCGCCGGAAAGCCTGCCCGAAGACGTGGCCAGCGCCGTCGAACGGCTGTGGAGCGAACAACCGCGCGAAGCCCTCGGCCTGCTCTACCGCGCCCTGCTCAGCCGCCTGTTACACGACTTCCATCTGCCGCTAAAAGGCTCGCACACCGAAGGTGAAGTTCAGCAGTTGGTCAATAACCTCCAACACAACGACCTCAGCCGCTTTACCCAGGTGCTGACGCGACACTGGCAAAACCTTGCCTATGGTCATCAAACTCCACCGGACAACCTTAAACGCGGCCTCTGTGAAGGCTGGCGGCGGCTGTTCCAGACGGGAGCGCAGGCATGACCCGGCGCGGCACATTCGCCCTGGGGGCGGTGATCGTCTTGTTACTGGGCCTGGCGGCTATCTATGTAATGAGCCAGCTCACGCCCTATGAGGAAGAAGTCAAACACGGCGCATCGCCGGAGGTTGACGCCAATCCGTACATGGCCGCCGAAAGCTTCCTTAAAGCGCGGCAAATCAGCGTGCAGCGCACCGATACGTGGGACACGCTGAGCGCCCTGCCGAACCAGGGCAACACGCTGTTGTTACTAGGCAGCCGGGAAAAAATGACCCCACGCCAAACCGAACGCTTGTTGGCCTGGACGGCCAAAGGCGGTCACTTGCTGGTGGTGGCCGAATCGTTGTGGGACGAGGAAAAAGGCAAAAGCGACGATCTGTTGCTCGACCGCCTGGACATCCATCAGTTGCTCACCGAAGACCTCGATCAAGACACCGAGGCAGAAACCGAAGACGAGAGCGAAACCGAAGGCGCTGAGCAGAGCGACGAACAGACCGACGAGAACGCCCAAGCGCCAGCACCCGACGAACGCGACGAAGCGCCGGAGACTGAAGAGCAAGACGGCGTAGAAGAAGCCGACCGGTATCCAAGCCTGACCAAGTTGTACCTGGAAAACGAAGAAGCGCCGGCCTACGTCAACTTCGATACCGACTACCACCTGTTCGATGCAAAAAATCAGGCCAATAGCGCCGACGCCACCCATATGCTGCAGCTCAACTATGGCGATGGCCTGGTCACCGTGGTCACCGACAGCTGGATTTGGCAGAACGAAGGTATCGCCAGTTACGACAACGCCTGGCTGCTCTGGTACCTGACCCAAGACAGCAAGGTCACCCTGGTTTACCGCGCCGACAACGACGATTTACTCAGCCTGCTGCTGCGCAACTTCCCCGAAGCCCTGGCGGCCTTGGCGGTGCTGATTGCCTTGGTGCTGTGGGCCAATGGCCGCCGCCAAGGGCCGCTACTAGCGCCGGCCAGCCTGGCGCGCCGGCAGTTGCAGGAACACTTGCGCGGCAGTGCCGACTTCCTGCGCCGCACCAGTGGCGAGCACAGTTTGCTGCAAGGCCTGCAACGGGATATCAGACGCCAGGCCCGCCGTCGTCACCCTGGTTTTGAAACCCTGGACGTTGCCGCGCAATGGCAAATCCTCGGCCGCCTCAGCCGCTTACCCAGCAGTGCCATTAGCCAAGCCATGCGGCCGTTGCCCAAGCAACGGCTTTCCGCCTCCGAATTCACCCGCCAGGTCGCCCACCTGCAAACCCTCAGGAATGCCCTATGAGCGAACAGACGCCCGATCAGCCCGGCACCCAGCCGGATACCCAAGCCACCGAACTGGAGCTGGACCCGCAAGCACTGCAGCCGACTCCCGCGCCGGTGCCCACTCCAGCTCCAGCTGTCGCGCCGGTCAACACCCAGCGCCAACGCGCCAGCCAACTGGCCCAGGCCCTGCGCCAGGAACTGCAAAAAGCCCTGATTGGCCAGACTGCGGTGATCGACGACGTGCTGACCGCTTTATTAGCGGGCGGCCATGTGCTGCTTGAAGGCGTACCCGGCCTGGGCAAAACCTTGCTGGTGCGCGCCCTGGCCCGCTGCTTTGGCGGCGAGTTTGCGCGCATTCAGTTCACCCCGGATTTGATGCCAAGCGACGTCACCGGCCACGCCGTCTACGACCTGCAATCGGAGCAGTTCAAGCTGCGCAAGGGGCCGGTATTTACCAACCTGTTGCTAGCGGATGAAATCAACCGCGCCCCGGCGAAAACCCAGGCAGCGCTGCTGGAAGTAATGCAGGAGCGTCAGGTCACCCTGGAAGGTCGCGCCCTGCCGGTGGCCCAGCCATTTATGGTACTGGCCACGCAAAACCCGATTGAGCAGGAAGGCACCTACCCGTTGCCGGAAGCCGAGCTTGATCGCTTTATGTTGAAGCTGCGCATGGACTATCCGCAGCTCGATGAAGAGCTGAGCATGGTGCGCCAGGTCAGTCGTTCGTCGCGTGCCGACATGCTGGACGTGGTGCCGCTGCGCCCGTTGCTGCAAGCCAAGGACGTACTGGCCCTGCAGAAAATCGCCAGCGAACTGGCCCTGGATGAGCAAGTGCTCGACTACGCCGTACGCCTGGCGCAGTTGGCCAGGTCTGGCAATTGGTGCCGGGCCGCGCGCCTCCATCGCCCTGGTACGTGGCGGTCGTGCGCGCGCCCTGCTGCGCGGCGGCGACTTCGTCACCCCGGATGATGTTAAGAGCTGCGCCTTGGCCGTGCTGCGCCACCGCGTGCGCTTGTCGCCGGAGTTGGATATCGAAGGCTTGTCGGTCGACCAGGTGCTGCAACAGCTACTTGATCAGGTGGCAGCGCCGCGTCTATGAAGGCTGCCCTATGAAGCCATCGCGCCTGCTCTTGCTGCTAAGCGGCGTGCTGCTGAGCCTGGCCATTGTGCTAGGCACGTTGCAGGCCCTGGACGTACGCGTGCCCGAAACGCTGCATACCTTGTGGTGGGCAGCGTTGGTTGCCTTGGCGGTGGTCAGCGGTTTGGACGTGCTATGGCTGCGGCAATTGCCATCGCCGCAGCTGACTCGCAGCCTGCAGGGCAACTTATCCTTGGGTCGTTGGGGCGAGGTGCAGTTGGTGGCGCAGCATGGTTTCAAACATCGCCAGCAGTTGCAGGTGTTCGACCATGTGCCGGCGGGTATGGACGTCGACTTTCTGCCCCAGCGCATCGAACTGCGCCCGGGCGAGCAAACGCAGTTCAGCTATCGGGTTCGCCCGCTAGTACGTGGCCACTTCAGCTTTGCCCGCTGCGAGTTGGGCATCCCCAGCCCGCTGCGTTTGTGGCAAGGGCGGCGCTACCTCGAACTGCCTGGCGCTACCCGCGTTTATCCAGATTTTGCCCGCCTGTATGACGCCAGCCTAAAAGGCGTCGACGACTGGCTGGGTCAGCTTGGCGTGCGCCAGCAACAACGCCGCGGCCTGGGCCAGGAATTCCAGCAACTGCGTGAATTCCGCGACGGCGACACCCTGCGCCAGATCGACTGGAAAGCCACCGCACGCAAACGCACACCGATTGCCCGCGAATACCAGGACGAACGCGACCAGCAAATTATCTTTCTGCTCGACTGCGGCCGGCGCATGCGCAGCCAGGACGGCGACCTGTCGCACTTCGACCATGCCCTTAACGCCTGCCTGCTGCTTAGCTATGTGGCGCTGCGCCAAGGCGATGCGGTTGGCCTGGCGACCTTTGCCGGCGACCAACCGCGCTTTCTCGCCCCGGTTAAAGGCCAGGCGCATTTGAATGTGTTGCTCAATGCCGTCTACGACCTGAAAAGCAGCCAGCGCCCCGCCGACTATGCGGCCGCTATCGACAGCCTGATGGCGCGCCAGCGTCGCCGCGCCTTGGTGGTGATCGTTAGCAACCTGCGTGACGAAGACGATGAAGAACTGCTGACAGCGGTGAAACGCTTGGGGCGTCAGCATCGCGTATTGCTCACCAGCCTGCGCGAAGAAGTGCTCGACAGCCTGCGCCAAACGCCCGTGCAGAATTACGAAGAGGCCTTGGCCTACTGCGGCACGGTTGACTACCTCAATGCCCGCAACAGTCTGCACGAACGCTTAAGCGCCCATGGCGTGCCGGTGTTGGATGCAAGGCCAAGTCAGTTGGGGCCGGAGTTGGTGGAGCGGTATTTGGCGTGGAAGAAAGCGGGGGTTTTCTGAGGCTCGCCCCGCTCACATCCTCGTCCCCGCGCCGGCGGGGCCCCCGAGCACAGAAGCCATCCACAGATTTTTAGGTCGCGCACGACCTTGAGGCTCGGGGTTTCGAATTGTCGGACCGCCGCGTTCGCGGGAAAAACGGAAGGGGGTTAAACCGGTGTAGCAACGGTCTGGAAGGTGAAGTACTGACGCAACGCGTCGACCATTTCAACGTACTCAGCGGGCGGTGCCACCAGCGAGAAACCGGAGTCCCAGCCCCCTGGAGTGACATCTTCACGGCACCATTGGCAGGTGGCGGAGAAGTTAATGATGCGTTGGCCACCGGGCCCTGGAATTTTCAGGCACATTTCAAAACGCGCGCCCACCAGCATCGGCAATTCGCTAATCAGCATCATGCCGTCGAGCGACACGTTGCCAATATGGCCCATGGGCTTGTCGGTGATGCGGTTAAAGACATTCAGGTAAGACGGCAGCTGATGTCGGTCGATCCGGCGTTCGCTTCGCATGATGGCACATAGCTACGGTGGGCATGTGAGTATGGCCTCTAGATCGCCTATGAGCCAGCTTCACTCACACTCGCGCGCAATTTGCAGGCTGAGTTGGCGACGAGCGGTGTCCAATTCCTGATCGCTGTAGTACTTGCGCTCCCCCTTATCGTCGACCGAGTAATAGGGCATACCTGGCTCAATCTCCCCAAGGGTTTTACGCAGCTTGCCGCAGCGTTCGGTTACTTCGGCGTGCTCTTTACTCTCACGTTGCTCGGCTTGGTGCTGTTCATCGCGACGAGCTTTGTAGAAGTTTTCGATGCGCTGTTGGCGCTGCCGGGTGCCCTCGTCGGTCTCGATTACTTGTGGGTTGACCTGCACCTGCGTCGAGCCCGCTACAGCGCGCTGATCGAAGTGCACTTTGCCTTGAGCATCCACCCATTTATAAATCTCTGCTGAGGCCAAGCTAGGCACCAACAGTTGCGGCAGCAACAGCGCAAACGCCAACACCTTTCGCATGACCTTCCTCCCTGAATAAACGACGGCGCCCGGCGGTTGGCCGGGCGCCCTTATAGTCGCTAAATGCTCAAGGCTTGCCAATAACACAATGCCACTACCGATCGAATTACAGCGGTGCAGCCGACACCTTGGCCGGCGGATTTTGTTTGTGGCCCAGCTGCTCCAAGGTGTCCAAGCGGGCGCGAGCGCGGTAGGCGTATTCGCTCATCGGGTAACGGGAAATGATGAATTGATAGGTTTGCGCGGCATCAACGTAAAGATTTTCGCGTTCCAGGCATTGGCCGCGCAGCAGCGAGATTTCCGGCTGCACATAACTGCGTGAGCGGCTTTTGCGCTCGGCCTGGGACAGCTCCAGTATCGCCGTGTCGCAATCGCCGGCGTTGTACCGCTCGTAGGCTTTGTCCAAGTGGTAATCCATCGACGCACTGCTGCAGCCCACAGCACTGAGCGCCCCCACCAAAATCAGCAAAATTCGCATAGGCATATCCTCCGATGTGGAGTGTATCGACAGGCGCTGAAAAAACTGCAGATGCAATCTGAGCATATCCTCCGATTGGAACTGCGCCAGCCCCCTTGGTCCCGCGCCAAGCCCTGGCTAGACTCAGCAGGCACGCTCGCAGCACCCCGGCAAAAAACTATAAGAAGAAGGAATGCCCATGCCCACCCGCTTACTGCTGCCTTTGTTCACCTGCGTTTTTCTCGCCGCTTGCGCACCCACCACGCCGCTGTTTATCGCTCAGGTCACCACCCAAGGGGTGGCCGAATCCAAGGAAACTAAAAACAACCGCATGCTCGCTGCCATCGAGGACGAAGGCGACCTGCTGACCTACAGCGCCATGGCCATTCGTGACGGCACCAGCGCCACGGCGGAGAACACCTATCTGCAGGGTTACCAAGATCACACGCTCAGCGATGAGGTCCGGGCGATTTCCCTGTACCAGATCGGCCTTATTTATATGAGCCGCTTTAATGACCAACGTGACGACACCAAAGCCCTCAACACCTTTTATAAAGTGCGCAACGAATTCGCCCAGACCCGCGCCGCCGCCCGCAGTGAGCAGCGCATTGAACTGATTAACACGCGCGCCAACGAGCCCTTGCACCAAACCGCGCGTGAGTTGTTGGCCAACTGGAAACCCAGCCAAAGCCTCGATATCAACAGGACCAGCCTCGACCCGGACATGACCCTGCTGTCGCGGCGCGCGGTATTAAAGGACCGCGTTGCCGAGGCCGAAGAGCTCTATCGCGTGGCCCTGAAAGACCCAGGCGTAGAAGCCTCGATCAAGCAAGAGGCCCTCTACCAAGTAGCGCTTATGTACTTGGCGCCAGATAACCCGCACCCCAGCCGCGACAAAGCCATCGAGTACCTGCGCCAACTGCTCGCGCAATACCCCAACAGCGAGCTGCGCGAGAAAGCCGCGCGCCACCTGGATACCGCGCTGAACATCACCACCCCTTGAGCACAGCGCCATAAACCGCAAGCGAAGGTAGTGCAGCGGAACAATGACTACAGCGGCGCAGCATAGTAGCCTCGGCTTCTGCTCGCCCTATGGAGTCTTTTCGCATGACCTTTCGCCGCACAAAAATCGTCGCAACCCTCGGTCCAGCCAGCAATTCTCCGGAAGTACTGGAACAACTGATTCTCGCCGGCGTTGATGTATGCCGCCTGAACTTCTCCCACGGCACCCCCGACGAACACAAGGCGCGCGCCATTCTGGTCCGCGAAATCGCTGCCAAGCACGGTCGCTTTGTGGCCCTGCTGGGCGACCTGCAAGGCCCGAAAATTCGTATCGCCAAGTTCGCTGACAAGCGCATCGAACTGAAAGAAGGCGACAGCTTCCGCTTCTCCGTTACCCATCCGCGCGATGCCGGTACCCAGGAAGTGGTCGGTATCGACTACCCAGATCTGATCAAAGACTGCAAAACCGGCGACGAGCTACTGCTCGACGACGGTCGTGTGGTGATGCTGGTGGAATCCACCACCGCTGACGAACTGCACTGCCGCGTTCTGGTCGGTGGCCCGCTGTCGGACCACAAAGGCATCAACCGTCGTGGCGGTGGCCTGACGGCTCCGGCACTGACTGCCAAAGACAAAGCCGACATCAAACTGGCTGCCGAGATGGAGCTGGACTACCTGGCCGTTTCCTTCCCGCGCGATGCCGCCGACATGGAACTGGCCCGCCGCTTACGTGACGAGTCTGGCGGCACCGCCTGGCTGGTGGCCAAGATCGAACGCGCCGAAGCGGTGGCTGACGACGAAACCCTCGACGGTCTGATCCGCGCCAGTGACGCCGTGATGGTTGCCCGTGGTGACCTGGGTGTGGAAATCGGCGACGCCGAGTTGGTCGGCATCCAGAAGAAAATCATCCTGCACGCACGCCGCCTGAACAAAGCGGTGATCACTGCCACGCAGATGATGGAGTCGATGATCAGCAGCCCGATGCCGACCCGTGCCGAAGTATCCGATGTGGCCAACGCCGCGTTGGACTTCACCGATGCGGTAATGCTCTCGGCCGAAAGCGCCGCTGGCCTGTACCCGGTCGAAGCCGTCAAGGCCATGGCCCGCGTTTGCGTTGGTGCGGAAAAACACCCAACCAACAAACGCTCTAGCCATCGTCTGGGCCACACCTTTGAACGGTGCGATGAAAGCGTGGCCCTGGCGGCCATGTACACCGCCAACCACTTCCCCGGTGTGAAAGCGATCATCGCCCTGACTGAAAGCGGCTACAGCCCGCTGATCATGTCGCGCATTCGTTCGCAGATCCCGATCTTCGCCTTCTCCCCACACCGTGAAACTCAGGCCCGCGTGGCGCTGTTCCGTGGCGTGTACACCGTACCGTTCGACCCGGCGGCGTTGCCGGCGAACAAGGTGAGTGAAGCGGCGATTGAAGAACTGGTGAAACGCGGCGTGGTACAGGCGGGCGATTGGGTGATTTTGACCAAGGGCGATAGCTACCACACGACCGGCGGGACCAACTCGATGAAGATCCTGCACGTGGGTGAGCCACAGGTATAACGCGCTTAGTAGGTTGGGTTGAGCCAAAGGCGAAGCCCAACAAAGAGCCCAACGGGCTCTGCGTGTAGATTTCCCGGGGGGCCGCTAACTGCCCCCGTGACCGATACGAGCCGTCCCGAGGACGGCCTGTTGGGCTTCGCTGCGCTCAACGAACGCGGACCGAGCCACCTACGCGAATTTGGAAAAATCCGGCTTACGCCGCTGCATAAAGGCTGACAAGGCTTCAATCGCTTCTGGCGAGCGAAGCCGTTGGTTGAACAACGCGCCCTCCTCTGCAATCACTTTCCTCAACTGTTCGCGCCCCGGCCCACGCATTAATTCTTTGCTATCGGCTATCGCCTTGGGCGGTAGGTGCAGGAAGCGTTTGGCCATTTCTTTGGCTTTGGCCAAGGTAGCGGCACCATCTTCCAACGCCTGATTGGCAATGCCCCAAGCAGCGGCCTGCTCGCCACTAAACGTCTCACCCAGCAGCAACAGCTCTGCGGCTTTCGCATGGCCCACCATCTGCGGCAGGATTTGGCTGGAGCCGTATTCCGGGCATAGCCCCAGCGCCACAAATGGCATCTTCAATTTGGCATCGCGAGCGACGTAAACCAGGTCGCAATGCAGCAACAAGGTGGTGCCAATACCCACTGCAGCGCCTGCAACCGCAGCCACCACCGGCTTTTTCATTTCGAACAGGGCGCGCATAAAGAAGAACACCGGGCTGTCCATGCCGGTGGGCGGCTCTTGCAGGAAGTCGGCGATATCGTTGCCGCTGGTGAAGCATTGGTCGCCGCCAGTGATCAGCACCACGCGCACGCTGGGGTCGCTATCGGCCTGTTCCAGTACCTCGGCCATGCGGCTGTACATGGCGCGGGTGAGCGCGTTTTTTTTATCCAGACGGTGCAAGCGCAGGGTTAGCACACCCTCTTCGCGCTCGACCAATACGTGTTCGCTCATAACCATCCTCGGGGCACAAAAACGCTCGCTCAGCGGGTGAGTCAGGCGTGCGGCAAAAACAGGTCGGCGAACATTTGATTGCGCGGCAGACCTGCCAGGTAGAGCCGGCGCGAGAAGGTTTCGATACTCGCCGGCCCGCCGCAGAGTAAGGCGATGGTTTGCCGTGAAACAAGGCGTAGTTCGGCCAAAGCGGCAGGCAACTCGGCCGCTTCCACCAACTGCACTTGCAACTGCGGATGGCTGACTTCCAGGGCCTGGAGTTCGGCCGCCAGATAGTGTTCGCTGCTGTGGGCGGCGACATGCAGCAGACGGATATTGCCGCGGTGATCCTGGCGTAACGCTTCGCGCAACAGGCCATACAGCGGCGCCAGCCCGGTGCCTGCGGCCAGCAACATTAACGGCCGTTGCTGCCAGTCAGGGTCGTAGTGCAAGGCGCCACCGCGCAGCTCGCCCAGGCGCAAGGTGTCAGCGCTTTTAAACTGGCGCGCGGCATCACTGAAGGCGCCGCTGTGGCGACAGTCGATATGAAACTCCAGCCACGGCTCGTCGCCGGCCAGGCTGGCTAACGAATAGGGCCGGGCTATGCCCTGCTCCGTCCATAACAACAGATGTTGCCCGGCGCGATAACGCAGCGCTCGCTCCGGCGTTAAGCGCAGACGCAAAACATGCGGGCTGGGCCAGTCGACGCTAAAAATCGTCGCCGCCAGGCCGTCACGAACCGGGTCGAACACCTCCACGTCGAGGTCATCGACCACCCGGCATTGGCAGGCCAGACGCCAGCCCTGCTCACGCTGTTTGTCTGCCAGCGCTTCGGGTTTACCGTCCAGCGGCTCCCCCCTCACACAGCGAACCATGCACGCATGGCAGCTACCGGCACGGCAGCTATAGGGCACGGCAATACCGGCGTTAAGCAGCGCATCGAGCAGGTTGGTTCCAGGATTGACGGCAAACGCCTGAGCGGCCACACGCAGCTCAGGCACCGTTGCTCTCCCACGCGGCGTGGCAGCAATTGCGCCCGCTGCGTTTGGCCCGGTACAGCGCCTGGTCGGCACGGTGCAACGCTTCGTCAAGGTCATCGCCGGTAACCAACAAGGTCATGCCGGCAGAAAGGCTGATGCTGTCGACTTTCAAGCCCACCGGCTCGGCATGGGAAAACGCCTCGCGCAGCCGCTCGCAGCAGGCAGTGAGTTGGTCGGCATCGGTATTGGGCAAGAGCACCACGAATTCCTCACCGCCGTAACGGGCCAGTACATCACCATCGCGCAAGCACGCCTGGGCGACGGTAGCGAAAGTTTGCAGCACGCGGTCGCCGCTGGCGTGACCGTGTTGGTCGTTGATGCGTTTGAAATGGTCGAGGTCAATCAACGCCAGGCCGTGTTGCATATCCGGGCGCAGGCTGGCCAGCTCACGGGCGGCCAAGCGCAGGAAATGGCGACGGTTAAACAGGCCGGTAAGCTCGTCAGTGGCCACCAGGTCTTCGAGCTGACGCATCATGCCGCGCAGGGTGTCTTGGTGCGCCTGCAAGGCGAAGCGGCGTTGGCGCATCCGTTGGCGCAGCGCCTGCACATAACCGGCGAACAGGCTGAGCCATACCAGCATCACCAGCAATACACCCACCTGCAATGCCGCAAGCCCAGGATCGGCCAAGCGCATCTGGTAGCCGTCCCACAGGGTAACGCTGGCAAAGCCGAGAAAGGCCACGGCGGCACAACGGGCAAACACCCGCGGCGCCAGTTGGAATACGCCGAACAGCAGAATCAACAAATACAGCACCAGCATTGTGCCGCGCGCACTGTCGAGGTGATAAAGCAGATAGGTGTGCATGCCCAGGCCGACCAGCACCTGCGCCTCGGTAAGGCTGGGGTCGTCGAAACGGAGGTTGCTACCACTGATAAAAATGACCAAGAAAATCAGCTGGCTGATAACAATGAGGCCGGCAGTAAGGAGGGCGGTGGACAGATCGGCGTCGTATTGGCCACTAACCACCAACAGCACAAAGAGCAGCAACGCCAGGCCATAGGTGCCCGCAGCCATGCCGAAACGCTTCAGCAGCAGGCTCTGTAGGGCTTTCTGTGTACCCTTTGGTTT
>LNAP01003750.1_pt1 | contig 30630 bp, 17 predicted proteins | sample 602601 | NCBI WGS metagenome assembly LNAP01 (sample SAMN02440304, study PRJNA202911) | soil metagenome | biome: Subtropical and temperate rainforests or woodlands; isolation source: soil samples (1 kg each in a 20% v/v slurry with milli Q water) were... ...
GCAAAAGAGACGTTGCCACCGGCAGGAATGTCGACGCTCGGCACCTGCTGCATTTTCATCAGGTCGTTTTGCATGACGTGCTCGTGCAACTGGGCTTCGCCTGCAATGGGCGAGTCGACGCTGAGCAGTCGGTCGGCGGTTTTACCGCTGTTGTGAATCACGAAATACGCCGCCACCGTTGGCGCGTTGGGCGGCAACTCCTGCGACCACGGATGGGCGATCTCAAGCTCGCCAGCCTTGTATTCGTGAGCATTGGCAAAACAGGCAGGCAGCAGCAATACAGCCAGGACGATGAGTTTGTTCAACATGGCAGTTCTCCAGAACGATTCGAAACGCAGGTCAATTGCGAGAAGGAATCACACCAGAGGGGACGCGCGGGGGTTGAGGCTCGGCCATTGCTGGCGCGGTGTCGGTGTATCGAGAGAGGTATCAGGCAGGCTGCGATTGGCCTCGAAATGTGCGAAGTACAGTTGCGGTACATGCCCCGGCAGCGCCACCAGTGGCGCGGAACCTGAACAGCACCAGCAATGTTGCATGGTGGAGTGGTCGTCACTCTGAGGAGCTTTCTGTTCGATATCGCCCAGGGAAATCGCCACCATCTTCGTGCCGCTGGACGAGCAGAAACTGCCCCACAACAATTGCTCGGCAGGCGATTTCGCCGTCTGCGCCATCGCTCCCGTCATCGGCATGGCGAGCATGTTGAACAGCACTGCGAAGCAGGCGATCCAGGCAAATGCGAGCCGTTGTCGGGACATGGGGCAAATCCGGTTGGGTGGGGGATCAAGCGCGGCTATTTAGCCTGATCAGGGCCGATAAGTAAAAAAGCGGCGTGCGGTGTGGTGTCGCAGTGCAATCAGAGAGCGCTGGCATGCAGGCGCAGGCCTAATGCTTTCATCACTTTCATGATAGTCGCGAATTCCGGGTTGCCAGTGCTGCCCAATGCTTTGTACAGACTTTCACGACCCAGCCCCGCGTCACGGGCAATCTGTGTCATGCCCTTTGCTCGGGCTATGTCGTTAAGGGCTGCACGTATGAGCACTCCGTCGCCAGCATCTTCTTCAAAACAGGCGTCCAGGTAAGCCGCCATTTCTTCTGGTGTTTTTAGAAATTCGGCGGCATCGAAACGGGTGAATTGTTCGGCCATGATTTACTCCTCATTACCGATGTTTTGCGCCATTTGAATGGCGCGTTTGATGTCTCGTTTTTGAGTCGACTTGTCACCGCCCACCAACAGCAGATAAACCACTTCACCTCGGCGGGTGAAATACATCCTGTAGCCAGGACCGTAATGCACACGCATTTCATAAACAGCTCCACCCACCGGTTCGCAATCACCAAAATTTCCATGCTCGGCAGCTCGGAGCCTGGCAATGATGCGAGCTTTGCCAATGATGTCTTTCAGTGAGTCGAGCCAGTCAGCAAATGCTCGGGATCGTTCGAAGTCGATCATGTTTGATCGTATTCCTTGGGATACAGGTTGGCAAGCCGCACTTTCCTCGGGACGAATTTAGTCGTCCCTCAGGATGTAAGGTCGGTGTGCTTGTTCGGATCAGGGGGCTCGGACTATAGGATCGAAGCCATAGAGTGGATAGCCGGCTCCGTCCGAGAGTGTTGCCGGCAAAGTCGCAAGGTTATGGGGGTCTCAGGAATCGTCTTACACCGATAGGGCTTTCAGTACTTCACTCACCGACCCAAACTCCCGATCAACCCCCGGCAACTCTGGCCGCTGCAAAACAATCACCGGCACCCCACGCTCCCGTGCCACTTCAAGCTTCGGCTCGGTCGCGGTGCTGCCGCTGTTCTTGCTGATCAGTACATCAATCTGCCGACGTTCAAACAGTTCACGTTCATCCTCGATCAGAAACGGTCCACGCGCGCCGATCACTTCGCAGCGTCCGTTGCCGGGGTAAACGTCCAGTGCGCGCAAGGTCCAGAATTGTTCTGGCGGGATTTCATGCAGGTGCTGCAAGGGTTCGCGGCCGAGGGTGAACAACGGTCGCCGGAACGGTTTCAGTGCTTCGATCAACCCGGCCCAGTCGCTGACATCCCGCCAGTCATCGCCGGCCTGTGGTTTCCAGGCCGGGCGCCGCAGGGCCCAGCAGGCAATACCGCTCAACCGCGCAGCGGTGGCGGCGTTCTGGCTGATTTGTGCGGCGTAGGGATGGGTTGCGTCCAGCAGCAGCTCGATCCCTTCATCCTGAATGAACTGCGCCAGCCCTTCGGCACCGCCATAACCGCCAACGCGAACCTGGCAGGTCAGATCTGTCGGCACTCGCCCCACGCCGGCCAGGCTATAGATGTGTTCCGGTCCGAGGGTCCGGGCGATGGCCAAGGCTTCCGTCACGCCACCGAGCAACAACACGCGCTTCATTGAAAAGCTCCCGCATGGCCAACAATCCCGCCCTGGCGATCAATGGCGAACACTTCGACCTGAACCTGCGCCGGCACCACGCTGCGGGCAAAGTCCAGCGCGTGCTGACACACCGCATCACCCAGCGCGATACCCGCAGCACTGGCCATCGCCAAGGCTTGCTGGCTGGTGTTGGCTTCGCGAATCCCTTGCTGCAACGCCTCATCGGCGCCAATCGCCGCCGCCCACTCGGTCAGTTGCGGCAGGTCGATGCTCGAATGTCGACTGTGCAAATCCATGTGCCCGGCCGCCAGTTTGCTGATCTTGCCGAAGCCGCCACAGAGGCTGAGTTTATCCACAGGCACTTTGCGCAGGTGTTTGAGCACCGCACCGACGAAGTCGCCCATTTCGATCAGGGCGATTTCCGGTAAGTCATAGACCCGGCGCATGGTGTCTTCGCTGGCATTGCCAGTGCACGCGGCGATGTGCAGGTAACCGTTGGTTTTGGCGACGTCGATGCCTTGGTGGATCGAGGCGATGTAGGCCGCGCAGGAGAAGGGCCGGACGATGCCGCTGGTGCCGAGGATCGACAAACCGCCGAGAATCCCCAGGCGCGGGTTCATGGTTTTCAAGGCCAGCGCTTCACCGCCTTCGACATTCACCGTGACGTCGAAACCACCCATGTAATCAAGCTCCTCGGCCAACAGCGTCAGGTGCTCGCTGATCATCTTGCGCGGCACCGGGTTGATCGCCGGTTCGCCGACGTTCAGCACCAGACCGGGCCGGGTGACGGTGCCCACGCCACGGCCGGCACTGAAGCGGATGCCCGGCTCGCTGTGCAGGCGCACCTGGGAAAAGAGCAGGGCGCCGTGAGTCACGTCGGGGTCGTCGCCGGCGTCCTTGATCGTGCCGGCTTCGGCGCCGTCGTCCGTCAGCCGACAGAATTCCAGGCGCATCTGCACCCGCTTGCCTTTGGGCAGAATGATCTCGACGGCGTCTGCTTCTACGCCACTGAGCAGCAAGCGCGCCGCCGCAAGGCTGGTGGCGGTGGCGCAGCTGCCAGTGGTCAGGCCGCTGCGCAGCGGTGCGGGTTGTTCGGCGGTTTCGTCACGCATCGAGGGGTTTCGTCACGTCCAGCAAGGTAATCGGCAGCGCCTGACGCCAGGTGTCGAAATCGCCCAGCGGTTGCGCCTGAGCGATATGGACTCGTGTCAGCTCACCGCCGTGCTGCTCGCGCCAGGCCATCAATGTCATTTCACTTTGTAGCGTGACGGCGTTGGCGATCAGTCGACCGCCGGGTTTGAGTTGTGCCCAGCAAGTATCGAGTACGCCCTCGCGGGTGACGCCGCCGCCGATGAAAATTGCGTCCGGGCGTTCGAGTCCGTCCAGGGCTTGCGGTGCACTGCCGCGAATCAGTTGCAGGCCGGGCACGCCGAGCGCATCGCGGTTCTGTTCGATTAACAACTGCCGACTTTCATCGGCTTCGATGGCCAGCGTTCGGCAACTCGGATGGGCACGCATCCACTCGATGCCAATCGAACCGCTGCCGGCACCGACGTCCCACATCAACTCACCAGGCACCGGAGCCAGGCGTGCGAGCGTGATCGCGCGGACATCGCGCTTGGTCAGTTGACCGTCGTGCTTGAAAGCTGAGTCCGGCAGACCGGCCAATCGGGAGAGGCGCGGCGTGTTGGGTTCGGCAATGCACTCGATGGCGACCAGGTTCAGATCGGCGATCACAGGATCGTTCCAGTCATTGGCGACACCCTCGATGCGGCGTTCGGCGGCACCGCCCAGATGTTCCAGCACGGTGAGGCGACTCGCACCGAAACCGCGCTCACGCAATAACGTCGCGATCGCGGCCGGGCTCTTGCTGTCGTTGCTCAACACCAGCAAGCGAACACCGCTGAACAACTGCGCATTGAGTGCGGCGATGGGACGAGCAACCACCGAAAGCGTGACCACATCCTGCAATGGCCAGCCCATTCGCGCCGCCGCCAGCGAGCAGGAGGAAGGCGCCGGCAGAATCAGCATTTCATCGTTGGGCAGTTTCCGGGCAAGGCTTGCGCCCACGCCAAAGAACATCGGATCGCCGCTGGCCAGCACGCAGACCGGCTCGCCGCGTAGCGCCAAAACCGGCTCAAGGCAGAAAGGGCTGGGCCACAACTGCCGCTCACCACGGATGCACACCGGCAGCAAATCCAGTTGCCGCTGACCGCCAATGATCCGCGAAGCGCGCAGCAGAGCGTGCCGGGCGTTTTTGCCCAGGCCCTTGAAGCCGTCTTCGCCGATTCCCACTACTGTCAGCCACGGTGACATCTATAGCCCTCAAATATAGTCCTCAAACGGACTGTTCCGACGGGCAGGCTTTTCATGCCGTCGAACAAAGCAGGCATAATACCGCGCCTTCGCCCGCGAAGCGCCTTTCCCACACAGCCGGTCGCCCCCTTGAACGAACGCCCGATGTCCACCGCTTTGCGCCCCTCGGCTTGCCCGGGGTTGCTGCGTATCGTCCCGGCGCTGGATGGCGGCATCTGTCGGATCAAATTGAACGGCGGCTCGATCAGCGCTGCCCAGGCTGAAGCGGTGGCCAGCGCGGCTGAACGGTTTGCCGGGGGCGTGATCGAGGCGACCAATCGGGCCAACCTGCAGATTCGCGGGATCGGTAGCGAACAGACAGCACTGATCGACAGCCTGCTCGCCGCTGGATTGGGTCCGCGTACCGCGGCGGGCGACGATGTACGCAATCTGATGCTCAGCCCGAGCGCCGGGATTGATCGGCGCATGCTCTTTGATACGCGTCCGCTGGCGGAACAGATCCTTGTCACCCTGCAAAGCCACGAACGTTTCCACGAGCTCAGCGCCAAGTTTGCGGTGCAACTCGATGGCGGCGAGGCGTTGGCGATGCTCGAACACCCGCATGATCTGTGGTTGTCTGCGGTTGAGCGAGAGGGTGAGTGGTTGCTGGTGTTCGGTTTCGCGGGTTGCCCCACGGACAAACCCGCAGGCTCGGTGCCACTTGAGCAGGGGCATGCGCTGGTCGTTGCGGTGCTGGAGTTGTTTCTTGAACTGGCGCGTCCTGATCAAACGCGGATGCGTCATTTGCTGGCCGACTACCCGTTAGCAGAGTTCCTTGCTCACTTGGCCGAACGAGTGCCCTTGAAGTCGATCACCGATTGGCGGCGTTCGTTGAGCCCGGATGCTCTGCACATTGGCACTCATCTGCAACGTGAAGCGGAGCATGTCTACATCGGTGCCGTACCGCCTTTGGGGCGGCTCGATCCCGTCATGCTCAGGGGCGCGGCGCAATTGGCGCACGAGTTCGGCGACGCGAGCCTGCGTTTGACCCCATGGCAAAGCCTGTTGCTGCCCAATGTTCGAAAAGAACACGCGCCCGAAGTCATTCGGCGTCTGGAACAACTGGGCCTGCTGTGTGATGCCGATCAGCCGTTGTCACGGTTGATTGCCTGCACGGGTTCCGCTGGCTGCGGCAAAGGCCTGGCCGACACCAAGGGCGATGCCCGACAACTGGCGGCGCTGCTGCAACGTCACGGCCAAACACTGAACGTGCACCTGTCCGGTTGCCAGCGTTCCTGCGCGGCCGCACACATCGCGCCGGTCACATTGCTGGCCGTTTCTCCCGGTCACTACGACCTCTATTTCCGCGATGCAGCGCTGCCGGGTTTCGGCGCGCTGCACGCACGCAACCTTACTATTGAAGCGGTCGCAGCCTTGCTCGACGACCGCTCACGGAGCCCCCTTGATGCTTGATTACATCCGCGACGGTCAGGAGATCTATCGCAACTCCTTCGCGATCATTCGTGCCGAGGCCAACCTTGCGCGTATTCCCGCCGATCTGGAAAAACTCGCGGTCCGTGTGATCCACGCCTGCGGCATGGTCGACGCTATCGATGGCCTGCAATTTTCCAAAGGCGCGGGCAAGGCCGGGCGTGATGCGCTGACCGCCGGTGCGCCGATCCTGTGCGATGCGCGGATGGTCAGCGAAGGCGTGACCCGCACGCGTTTGCCTGCGAACAACCAAGTCATCTGCACCCTGCGTGATGAAAGCGTGCCAGAGCTGGCCCGTGAGTTGGGTAACACCCGCTCCGCCGCCGCGCTGGAGCTATGGCGCCCGCACCTGGAAGGCAGTGTGGTGGTAATCGGCAACGCGCCGACCGCGCTGTTTTATCTGTTGGAAATGCTCGACGCCGGCGCACCGAAACCGGCGCTGATCCTCGGCTTCCCGGTGGGCTTTGTCGGCGCAGCTGAATCCAAGGCAGCACTCGCGGCAGACAGCCGTGGCGTGCCTTTCGTCATCATGCAAGGCCGGCTGGGCGGTAGCGCCATGGCCGCCGCCGCCGTCAATGCCCTCGCCACGGAGATCGAATGATGCAGCAACCTGGACGTTTGATCGGCCTGGGCGTCGGCCCCGGTGATCCGGAGCTGATTACCGTTAAAGCCCTGCGCCTGCTGCGTGAGTCGCCGGTGGTGGCGTACTTCGTCGCCAAGGGCAAGAAGGGCAACGCGTTCGGCATCATCGAGGCGCATTTGCAGGACGCGCAAACGCTGCTGCCGCTGGTGTATCCGGTGACCACCGAGGCGCTTCCGGCACCGCTGTCGTATGAACAAGTGATCAGCGATTTCTACGATGCGGCCGGCGAAGAACTGGCCGCGCACCTGGACGCTGGCCGTGACGTGGCGGTGATCTGCGAAGGCGATCCGTTCTTCTACGGCTCCTACATGTACCTGCACGATCGACTGGCCGAGCGTTATGAAGCGGAAGTCGTGCCGGGCGTTTGCTCGATGCTCGGCGGTGCCTCGGTACTGGGTGCGCCGCTGGTGTATCGCAATCAGAGTTTGTCGGTGCTGTCGGGTGTGTTGCCTGCCGAAGATCTCAAGCGTCGTCTGGCCGATGCCGATGCCGCGGTGATCATGAAGCTGGGGCGCAACTTTCCCAAGGTCCGTCAGGTGCTCGAAGAACTCGGGCTGGCGGAGCGTGCGCTGTACGTCGAACGCGCGACCATGGCCAACCAGAAAATCGTCCCGCTGGATCAGGTCGAGCCGATGTCCTCGCCGTACTTCTCGCTGATCATTGTGCCCGGCGAACGGTGGCAAGGCTGATGGCCCGTCCAGTTCCGGCGATTGTCATTCTGGGCAATGGCAGCCTCGCGACTGCGCGCAAGATTGCGCAGCTTTACCCTGGCGCATTGATCCATGGTCTGGCCGAACGGGTGGAAGGCGCGGACCGCGTCTATCACGAGTTCGGCGCCACTTTGCATGAGCTCTATCAGCAAGACACGCCGATTATCGCCTTGTGTGCGGCCGGCATTGTGATCCGCACCCTGGCGCCGTTACTGCTGGAAAAGGGCGCCGAGCCGCCAGTGCTGGCCGTGGCCGAAGACGGCAGCGCCGTGGTGCCGCTGCTCGGCGGTCTTGGTGGCGTGAACGTCATGGCGCGCGAGATTGCTGCCGGACTCGAGGTCGCTGCGGCGATCACCACCAGCGGTGAATTGCGCTTCGGCACCTGCCTGCTCAATCCTCCCAGCGGTTACGCCCTCGGCGATCTGGAACTGGGCAAGCGCTTCGTCTCGGATTTGCTCGCTGGCCAAAGCGTACGCGTCGAAGGGGCTGCGCCGTGGCTGGTGCAGGCGCAGCTGCCGCAAGATCCTCATGCGCAGTTGTCGATCCATGTCGGCCATGCCGAACGGGCACCGGCAGCCAATGAGTTGATGATTTATCCGCGCAATGTGTTGGTGGCAGTGAGCGACGAGGTCGCGGATCTGTCAGGCGCGATTCGCTCAGCCTTGCATCAAGCGAAAATCGCCGTGCAATCGGTGGCGTGCCTGTTGGCCAGCGATCTGCACATGGCCAATCCGACGCTGCGCGAAGCGGCACTGGAACTGGGTGTGCCGCTGCGGTTTGCGTCGGTCAGCGGTGGCGTTAGCGAGTTGTCCCGTCAAACCGTGCCGAACGCGACCATCGTGTCCGCGGATACCGGCATTGCCATCGCGGTGGCCACTGAGCCGCTGGACGCTACGCAGATCGGCCGGGCACGCGGTCGTTTGGCAGTCATCGGTCTGGGCCCTGGCGCCGCCGAACTGATGGTGCCAGCGGTCAAGGCTGAACTGGCCAGGGCCACCGACGTCCTCGGCTACGAAACCTACGTGCGCATGGCCGGGCCGTTCCGCGAAGACCAGGTGCTGCATTGCACTGACAACCGCGAAGAGATGCAGCGTGCCCGCCACGCCTTCGAGCTGGCGGCGCAAGGCCGTTCGGTGATTGTGGTTTCGTCCGGTGACCCCGGCGTGTTCGCCATGGCGGCGGCGGTGCTTGAAGCGTTGCATGAGTCGAGCGAGCCGAGCTGGCACAGCGTCGACCTGGAAATCCTGCCGGGTGTCTCCGCTTCGCTGGCGACCGCTGCGCAGGCCGGTGCGCCACTTCTGCGTGATGTCGCTGTCGGACAACCTCAAGCCTTGGGCGATCATCGAGAAGCGCCTGGACCTGGCCGCCGAAGCCGATCTGGCGCTGGCGTTCTACAACCCGATCTCCCGTGCCCGGCCGTGGCAACTGGGCCAGGCGCTGGAAATCGTCGGCCGGCATCGCACACCGGAAACGGTGGTGGTGCTGGGCCGCGACATTGGCCGTCCTGGCCAGACGTTGCGGGTTACCACGCTTGGCGAACTGACCCCCGACCAGGTCGATATGCGCACCATGGTGCTGATCGGTTCGTCTACCACTTGCGTGTTCCCTCGTGCCGAGGGTGGCGAGTGGGTGTATACGCCGCGTTGGTACGGCATCAAGCCTGCCTCCTGAGCAAAGCGGCCCCGCGTGGGCCGCTTCTCACTTCATACATTTCCGTCTGTTCGGCACTTTCCCTTTGGCGTTGATGCGTCGTTTATTTCACCTGTCGTTGTGGGATTTATGACTCTCGCCGCGAAGAATTAATACTGTTTTCTGTCGCTGTATTCTTTCGTTATCCAATGCTTTCTTTGCAGTCGAACACTTCGGCGTTGCGCATGAGTCACAATGCCGGCTGTTTGCTGATGGTCCGCGCGATGTTGTTTGTCTAAGTGCGCTTATTTATGTCTGCAATATAAGGTTTTATTTTTTTCAAATTTGATTGTATTGAAATTAATTGAATTTCTTCGGGTTTGAAGTGCCTGTTTTTACGATTTAGTTTTGTCTCATGTGAAGCAATTGCTTCGCGTATTGATCTGGTCTCGTTCAAAAATACAAAAGAGCTGACATTGTCGTCGAGCGGTATTTGCGCGGCTGGCTTTCGGAACTTAATTGCATGTATTGAAGCTGGAGAGTGTCTTGTCTAATAATTATTTGGATGTTTCATATGTCGGAGAGTATGTAAAATTTGCCAAGCTTTTCAATCTTGAAGATCTTCAACAGGCGTTGATTTCGCACAAAGGTACTGACGAGTATGACGCCATCTTCAGGTATTACTCTGGCTGCATCGATTTGCTCGATTCGCCCAGGATGCTGGAGCCGCTGGGCCTGTTGAAACAGGCTTTGGCATCTTTGGTCGGGCCTGAGGGTCGACAGCGACGAACGACTGAGTCGCTTCCTCCCCAGAGCCCTGCCCCCGATATGGTAGACATCTACGAACGGCTCGAAGGTTTCGAGGCTCGTTTGTCGAACGGTGCGCAGCAGTTGCAAACGCCCAAAACCAACGTTCCTGACAATCTGCACTTTGTCTGGCTCGGCGGCGGTTTGGGCGATATCCAGCGCGACTACATCAATATCTGGAAACAGACCCTGGCTGGGCAGGGTTACACCCTCAAGCTCTGGTACGACAGCGATGCATTGCTGGCTCACGAAACCAATCGGATTATTGTCGAGGCCGCCAAGGCTGACGCCATGCTTAATGGCGGGCAGACCACTAGTGACGCTTTTGAACTGGCCGACAAGTATGAAGAGCGGGCCATCGCTCTCAAGCAGCAAATGTTTGCGCACATTAATAAAGCGGTAGAGAGCGGTGAGAGCGCCGACAACGCCAGGATCGATCTGTTGGTGAGAGCCTATAGCCAAGATGAAGCACGGTTGAAGGTTCTAAGGGAAAAGAACCGTCAGAGTCTGTTGTCGTTGGGCGAGGGCGGTATTGTCCTTCGCGATCTCGCCACCGAGGCGACACCGTTGTACTTGCAGGACATCTACGCGCGAGAAATCAGCTTGCGTGGCAACTTTGCTGCCGCCTCCGATATTGTCCGCGTCGAGGCGTTGTTCGCCGACGGTGGCAGTTATGCCGATGTCGACAACCTGCCTCCACTGTTGGAAACGTTGGGCGGGGTGGACATCAGTCGGTTTGAGCTGGATGCACTGCAGTTGATACTTGACCACAGTCCTGAGTGGATGCCGGGGCGGCAGGTTATACGTAGCAAGTACAAAAACTATTTCGAGCGAATTCCCCTGGAGCACCGTGAGGCGCTGGAGCGTTTTGCCAAGAGCAAGCCCGATCTCGCCAGTGTTTTCCGGCGCCCGGTTGAACGTCAGGTACGACCGGATGGACTGCGTGCCGTCGCCGAGCGAAGTTCGTTTAGTAACGCGTTCCTGATGGCTCATCCCGGGTCAGCAATGCTCAAGGCCGTTCTTGACCGCTTCAGGTTGAACTATGAGGTGGTTGATGCCACCGCCCGGTTAGCTGTCGAAAGAAAGATCGCGCTTATCGATGTCCGGGCAGTCGCTGACGTTGCCAACGAAGTGGCCGAGAAAAGGTTCGGGCCCTTGCATGAACTGCCGAACATTGAACACATGACGGTCAGTTTTTTGGTTGACGCTGTCGCTGGTTACTACAGTGACGGAATCCGTCCACAGATCGAAATGACCATTTATCTGACCGGCCCGGCTGCGGTGCGCGATGGGCTGGCGGATTACGAGAAGATGCATTTCACCCCACGGGGCGCTGAAGCTTCGAGAGCTGAAGTCCTCATCCCCGCCATCGCCACCGTCAACCGGGCGACCGAGGAAGAGCAGGATCACTCCTGGAAGGAGAACGAGAGCGACACGGCTCAATGGCTGAATAGAGAAAAGCTGCATTGGGAGGCCGGAAAGTTCAAAACCCGCTATGCCGGCGATGTCGCACAACTGCTCAAGTACCAGAGCATTAGTTTCGATCAAGGCTGGCCGGTGATCGAAGGTCGTCATGTGTTGATCACTGATCTGTTGCAGCAACTGGCCGATGATCTCGGTGAGCCATTTCGCAAGGCAATGAGTGCGCGTGACGTTCGAAAAGCCGTTGTCCCTGAGTTTCGATGACCGGCAAGCAATCATTGCTCAGGCTGGCAAAATCATCCCCACGGCTCCCATCCCGGACGCGGCGACACAAAACCTGTCGGTGGATGAATTGTTGAGCCAGATTCCCAAAGACCGGGTTCTCCTCACGAAACTAACTCCCCTGCAACGTCTGTTGCTCGGTGGGTTACTGGGAGTCGATGCTCTGAATAACGAGCATTTTGCTGCCGGCAGTGCAACGCTTGAAAACCTTGCCAACTCGATGTCGGACATGGGGGTCATCCACCGTTACGGAGCCATCGAACGGGAGCTGTTCAAGCAAAGTCATCCGGCTTTCCTTGCCGGATTGAAGGGGGCTTCCAATCCGTCCGTGGCCCTGTCGGAAACCAGTGTCGATCTCAAGAAGCAGGCGCTCGCACGCCCACTGACCCTGCTGGAGTGGGGACGCTCGGTCGCCAGAATTCAGCATGTGGCGAAACTCGAGTACCGCGACCGGGTCATCGAACGAACCGGTGAAGTGCTGGGGAGCTTCAAGGACAACACCTTCAAAATTGCGCCACAGGATTTGTTGCTCAAAGGTGCAGGCGACCGGGTTGCCGGGCGCTGTTACCCACTGGCGCTGGCTATGGCGGCGGCGCTCCACAAAAGCAACACGGCGGCAAATACCTTGAGGGCGCGCTTTTTTCTGACCGTCATCAATTCTGAGGACGCGGATTCAAAGGCATTTGTGAGCATGATCGAGGAGTTGCGTGACGCGCCTGTCAATGACATAGGCAATCCACTGATGCGCTCAGATCTCGCTCAGGTCGTGGCGATACTGGAAGAAAAAACAGCCAGCACAACCCTGATGCTCAATTCGGACAACCACTCGATGCTAGTGGCGAAAATCTTTGAAGGCGAACGCAGCAATTACCTGTTCTACGACCCGAATTTAGGGACCTACGAGATTGGTACTTCGTTGGCGTTCAGGGACGCATTGACGGACTTTTTCCTGCGCAAGGAAATGGCCATGCATTACGCAGCCTTTGGCGATGCGCAACGGCCGACCTTTGATCTGATCGAGCTCGATGGTGAAAAACTGAACAGTAGGGTACTTGCCTCCGGTATTGAGGTTTCAAGCCTGTCGGAGTCAGGCGCGCTGCCTGAGCAAACGGTGCCACGTGTAAGACAACGGCTGGCCAGTGCCCGGGGACGGTCGCTGGTCAACAATGCGGCGCTGGGCAGTTCATTGCTGGAACTGGACGCGCACTGGTGGGGTGGGCAGATCGCGCAGGCGACACGTCAATTGCAGGAGCAACACGGGCTGGCGTCGGATTCTGTTGCGCTGTTCGAGACGCTGGAGATAACCCCGACAGGGGGATTCGAAATCAGTGTGCTTAACCCCGTTTCCGAGAAGACCGTGCGTGTCACCACCAGCGATCACCGGTTCCTGAGAATTAAAGAATTCCTCTCCGACACCTTCCATTCATTGGCCGCACGCCCGCGTGCATCGGTCAGTCCGCTTGATCCGACTGAGGCTGGCAGCGTTCATACGCTCAATGCCGGGTTCACCGTACAAGCCCTGATGAATGCGCTGCGACATCACGAGGGCGCGGCCAGCGGTAGTGACAAGGCCCTGACCACCGCCATTCGCCTGCATGCCTACGTGAACTATGCCCAACTGGCCCACGGCAACATCGTGGATGTGCTCGGCGTAGTGAACCTGGTGCGTCAGGCCCTGAACGATGAAAAGCTGATCGCCCGTACCAGCGCACCGTTGGTGCAAAAGGCCTTGGGGCATATCGCCAATGAAGGCGTCGGGACTGTGCTGGGGCTGGTGAATGTCGGGTTTGATATTTATCAGTTAAGCCACGCCACCAATGACATTGAGAGGGCGCAGTTCGGCACGCAGTTGGCCTTTGATTCCGTGAGTGCGGTGGTCGGCGTAGCCGGTCTGGGTGCGGCACTGGCTGGCGCGGGTACGGTGGCTGCGGTGCTGGGAGGGGGCGGGGTGATTCTTGGCGGGCTGGCGGTAGGCATTACGGCGCTGGCCGAAGGTTTTGCCACCATTGCCGAGGAAGCCAAGGAGGTCGCGCTGTTTTTTGATGGGCTGGAAAAGGCGTACTTGCAAGGCGGCTATCACCTGGACAAGGCGTCGAATGCCTGGATAGCGCATCCCTTGCTGGTGTTTGCCGATCTTGATTTGCGCGCATCCATTGTCCATTTCGACAGTCCAAAACTGTTCCCGCTTCGGGACCATTTCGGAGTTCCGGATTTCGATGTGGATTACGACCGCGCCACCGATATTCGCCAGGGGCTTGGGTTGCCGGACTCGGCGCGTTTCTCTCCGCAGGCAGGACAGACAATCGTTCTGCCCTGCACCCCCAAGACCTGGTACGCCTACGAATACAAATTGCTGCCTTTTGTCACGTTTCGTCATGCCGACGGTTACGACACGGCACGTCGACTGGAAAAAAAGAACGAACAGGGGCAATGGCAGTTTCTGTTTTCGTTCTATTCCTTTCCCGGTGAATACGTGGTCAACCGGTTGAATCCGGTCTACAAGCCAACGGTATTCAATGTTCGTCTCGATAATGTCGAGCGTTCACTGGCAGTACCTGCGCTGCCGAAAATGTGGCACGGGCTGGTGTCCTACCGGGTAGAAGGCGCAGGGGCTCAATGTTCCGTGCTGCTTAATCCCGGGGTTCGCCTTGAACTCGCCGCACCCGGTCAGATTGCGATGCAATGGGTGCTGCTGACGCCATGGCTGGTGGAGGCAGATATCCGGATAGAGGCCGGGGGCCGCCTTGTCTCGGGGACATTGGATGTGACCTTCAGTGGCAGTGGCGTTCACCATGTATTGCTCAAGCTTGCGGATAACAAAATCCTGCGCGTGGATCTTGCCGCCCTGCGGCTGGAGGTGGTCGAAGAAGTGGCCGATCCGGCGCTTGGTGAGCAAGCGTTGCTGGATCACTTCAAGTCATTGGCCAGTGAACATCGCCTGGCCATGCCTTATACCCCGGTTCACAACTTTGTGGTGCCCTATGAAAAGCCGGACGAACCCAGGGCAGTAGTCGCGTATTACGACTCGGCTCAGGATCGTTTTCTGTACATCCGCGATCCGCAGGTGCTGTTGTCCGACGAGGTGGTATTGGGCGCAGTGTTGGAGGGTTCGGCTTACTTCTATCATCCCGATGATTTCTATGTCTGGCAGGTCAATGCGATCACCGGGACGCTGGTTCAGCGCTATCGATTGCTTTACAGAACTGGCGTGGCAATTGTCCGCTTTGAGGCCGTGGCCAATGGCGGCATTCAGATCGTGCAGCGGCTCGCTGGAAAGGACGACCGGCAAGATGAACTGACCTATGTGATCCATGACCGGAGCGTGTTGCTCAGTTCGATCACCCGCGGTCAGGATCCTGCACTTCAGTCGCTTTTAGAGGCCGACACGCTGACGGACTGGAAGCACGTACTGGGCGACTATCACTTGCCGCTGGAGTCCACCAATACGGTGAACTGGCGTCCCGCTGCACTGGTTTCGATTTGTTGGCAGATCGATGCCGAGTTGCGGGATCTGGTCTGGGTGCGCAGCGGTGATGGGTTGATTATTCGTGCACCTGCCAGGCGTCACCGTGCGCGAGGATGGGCAGACTCGATCAAGGCCTTGAGTGATCTTGTGCTCATTGCTCCTGCTGGTGCCGAGGGCGAAGTGTTTGTTACCTACGACAAACTTCACCAAGGCCTCATGTGCCAGCAAAGGTTGATGGTGGATGGTCGTGCACAATGGTCGTCCAGCAACATCTCCCCCCCTGGACTGAAAAACGTTGTCGCCGTTGAGCGGGACTATCTCGTCCTGACCGACGCGGGTCTGTTCTTTGACATTGCGCCGCACGGGAACCTGAGATTTGGCGGGCTGACCGAGCATTGGCTGAAGGACAAAAGCCAATGGTGGTTGGCGCTGGCAACGGTTGCGTTGCACCACCCGGTGCCGAGTTTTGCCATTCTGGGTTTGACCGGTTTCAAGGGCGATGCCTTGTGCGCCTGGTACCTGGATGGTCGGCTGCTGCTCGCTGAAATGGGGCACGGCAAAGAAGTTCGGTTGCTGAGTATTACTCCAGACAATCAGGCCACCTGGCTGTTTGATCTATCAACCGGGAAGATTGTCCGTCAGGGTTTTATCGATCCAGAGCACTTGAGCACAGCATTTGCCCAGGGAACGAAACTGTTAACGCCTGCGGCATTGCCAGCCGCGACGCAGGAATGGGCGAGCTGGACATTTAGCGATGTAACAGTAGAAGGCGCTGGTCTGAGGGCCACGACGCTTGAAGGTGTGGAGGTGGATTTACAGTACAACGCACCGGCACGGATTACGGGCGTTGACAGCCATTGGGTCGCGGTACTGGAAGGTGAGTTGAGCGAGGGGTTGGCGGCGCTGGCGAATGAACATCGATGCGCCGATTTTCTGTCCGTCGATGATCCTGACTACCAACAATGGTACGTGGTCCGGACCGGGCGGTTGATCCGCATTCCGAAGACCGCTGTCACTGCGCAATTCACACTCGTCGGCACCCAGCATCAAACCAACGTGATGCTGCATGACTCCAGGGATGGTTTTTTGCACACCTATCCGCAAAACAGCAGGGTCGGGCCGCTCGACTATGTCCAGCGCAACGCCGAAGTACTGGTGGTCGAAGGGCCAAAGACAGGCAGCGACCTGCTGCCGCTGATTGCCGATGATGTCAGCATTCTGGTGCTCAAAATGGGTCTAGGTTCAACGACCTGTCGGCTTACCAGAGCCGTGTGGTTGAAACTTCAATCAGTCATTGTCGATTGCCGCCCTTCGCTCGACCACTCGCCCTCGGTTCCGGGAAATCTGATCTGGGATATCGTGGTTGTGGATCAGTTGTGGGCGAGCCGGGTCGATGAGCACTTGGTGATTGTGGATGCCGACAGCGGACACAGTTTGATCTTTCGCGACGTGTTCTCGACGGATGTCGTTTTGCAACGGAACGTATTTCTGACGATGAGCGGCTATCAGTCCTTCGCGGTGTCAACACTGGTGAGTGCCCTGGTCAGGAATGGCAGCATGAGCAGTGTGTTACTCAAAGACATTTTGCCCACCGCAATAATTGAAACGATAGAAGGTTGAGTTCTGACAGCCACTGACACATTGAGCCTGTTCGATGGGGGAGTGGCTGTCAGCTTTTTACATATGGATATGAAAATGAAAAGTACAACTGGCGAAACGCTAAATCAGACTGACACTTTCCCCACGCCGTTTGATCGCAGCGAACTGGAGTTCGCGTTGAGCGGTTTCAAAGATATGCCGGCGCATGCAGCGGCCTTGCGTTACTTCGACGGTGCTACCGAAGCGTCGACTCTTGACGCTCAACTGACGGCGATAAGTCTATTGAAGGAAACGCTCGAATCAACAAGCCCGAAAGGTTCGGCGGCCACACTGCCAAAAGTCCGGGATAAATTGACGGACTATTTCTTGCGTTTGAGTACAACGGTCGAACTACTGAATACCGGCAAACCCGTCCCTAAAAAGTTGCACTTTGTCTGGGTGGGCGGAGGCATTGGTGCTATTCAGGGAGACTACATCAATGTCTGGAGGCAAATGCTTGCCCCACAGGGTTACAGCCTCAACCTGTGGTATGACAGCGATGCTTTGCTGGCCCATGAGACCAATCGCATTATCGTCGAGTCAGCCAAAGCGCTGGGGGCGATATCTGCGCCACAAGGCGCCGTCGATACGTCTGCTGCGCTGGCTCGCCGTTACATCGAGCGAACTCGAGTGTTGCGACAGCAGATGTTCGAGCATATCCAGACGGTCACACGGGCGGGCGGTAGCGCCGATCAGGCGCGAATTGATCTTTTGGTCAGTGCCTATGGCCAGGATGAAGGTGCGCTCAAGGCGCTCAAAGCCCGCAACCTTCAATCTCTGCAACGCCTGGAAATGACTCATCGAGACATACACGTAGAGCTTATCGATCAACCGTTGTTCGATATTTATGAGCGCGAAATCTCGTTTCGCACCAACTTGGCGGCTGCATCCGATATCACACGTTTACAAGTTCTGAATAGCGAGAGTGGAACCTATCTTGATGCTGATTTGCTGCCGTCTCTGCATAAAGTGCTCGGTGGAGTGGACCTCGCCGCCTTCAGTGCCGAAGAACGTATAGGTGTGATGCAGGTATTGTTCGATTACAACCCGACACTACTTCCGAATCGGGGACAGGCCTATGCAGATTTTCGCCCCAAGGTGCCCGAACAACACCGAGAGGCGATAACTGCATTTGCCAAAAGCGCGCCGTCCCTCAGCGATATTTTTGCCCCGTTCAATGACGTCATGGTTGCGTCGAACGGCCTGCGTGTCGGTAATAAAAACGCGCCTGATTCGATGGCGAATCAAATCAAGACGCCGTTCAACGGATTATCCAATGCCCTGTTGAGTGGTCATGCAGGTTCTGCACAACTCGCCGCCGTTATGGAAAAAATTCGCAGCAACTATCAATTCCTGGATCGGGTAGTTGCGCAGGCCTTGAGCAGCAATGTATCGCTTCAGGATCGCCAGGCATTTCCCGATCTGATTATCCGGGAGATGGAGAAACAACACGGTCCGATTTCAAGCTGGAACTCGAATCTGCAAAGCCTCAACAGTTTTTTGCAGGCGATCAATGACTATGATGCCGACGGGATCAGATTCGGTGCCCAGTCGGCCATTGCAATGAGCGGGCCGACGGCGGTGTCCAGCGGGTTGAGTGACTTTGTCGACGACCATGCGGTGCTTGAAAGCCGCCAACAGATCAGTGACAAGGTTGACCTGTTCGACGGCTTTAACCTCGCCACCGAAGAAGAAACCCATCACAGCTGGAAAGACAATGCCAAAACTGAGGCGGCCTGGTTCGAGCTTGAGACAACAAAAGCGAGCCAGGGCGGCTATAAGGCCCATTTCAAAGGCAACATCACGGAGCTGCTGAAAGGTCAGCTCATGACGTTTGAAAAGGGTTGGCCTGTGATTGAGGGCCGCCCGGTTTTACAGACCGACATCCTGCAGCAATTGATGGATGACCTGGGAACCCCCTTTATCCGGGCCATGAACGAAAAACTTAGCGGCGACCTGAGCTTCGATAAGCCTTGGTCCCTGAGCTTCGATGAGCGTCAGCGGATCCTGGCGCAAGTCCCTGTCGAACTTCCGGTCTCGCACGGTTTTGAGCCGATCGGCAATCTGAATGAAATGATCGTTCGCATTGGCCACGACTCTCTGCCGCTTGATCAGTTGAGCCCGGTGCATCGGGTGTTACTCGGCGGGCTGTTCGGTGCGCAGACGCTGGATAATGCCGGATTCGACGATGCCTGGCAGCACACCCGAGCCCTTGCGCAGAGCACCACCGATCTGGGTTTCGCCCAGCGTTATCTGGCCATCGAGCAGGCTTTGCTCACACGCAGGCATCCCGCATTCGAAGCCGGTTTTGCAGCTGCCCAAGCAATGGGTGAGCCATCGAAGAACAGCGCTCAAGTGCTCAAGGCCCTCGCGTTCGAGAAACCGCTGACCTTGCGCCAATGGGGCGAGCACACGGCCCGTATCAGGTTTCAGGCCCAACATGAGCTGCGTCAACACATCTTCCAGCGCAGCGCCACGGTGCTGGAAACCTTCATCGAGCAAGGTGCTTCGACGGGGAGGTTGATGCCTCAGGGTTTACTGGTCAGGGGTGAAGGCGATCCTGGAAGGCGTTGTTATCCGCTGGTATTGGCCATGGCGGCGGCCATCGAAAAAGGCCCCTCGGCTGTGGACGCTTTGAGCGGCAGGTTGGCCAATGCCAACCTTGCGCCCGACGCCAATGAAACCCATGCTTTTCTGCGAACTCTCGATGAGCTGCGAACTGTGCCAATGGCGCGGTTGGGCGTTTTATCAGGAGAGTCCGGGTTGGATCAGGTCATGCGGACCCTGCAAGCCAGTGCTTCCACCCGCACCTTGATGCTTAACACCGAAAGCCATTCCCTGTTGGTGGCAAAAGTCGTCACTGGCGAGTCGAGTGCCTACCACTTCTACGATCCGAATTTCGGTGTCTTCGGATTCGAACAGGCGCAGGACCTGCACCGTGGTCTTGAGCGGTTCCTGAGCAGCCCTGAGCTGGCCAAACTCTATGAGATCAATCACGTGATGGAGGCGACGTTCAACGTCGTCGACCTCAATGGTCCACGTGTCGCCGATCTGGAGCTTGCGTCGCAGATCAAGGTGTCAGGTTTGCTGAGTCATGATCCGATCAGCATCGGGATAACGGTGGCGCCATGGGAACACCATGCTGAGTTACGGGCCCGTTCATTGGTGGAAAATGCCCGGCTGGGGCGAGGGCTGAGTGAGCTGGACGCCCGCCACTGGGCGCAGCAGATTCAGCACAGCGCTGATCGCCTCCACGCGGAAAGTAGCCTTGGGCGAGACTTTGTTCCGGTGTTCGACAGTGTGCGAGAGGTGTCAGGTGGACACTATGAAATCAGCCTGGTCAATCTCAAGGATCCAACGCGCACCGTCAGGGTGCCAAGCACTGACGGGGTTCTTCCGCGGATCCGCTCCTACCTGACGGAGACTTTCCAGACACTGTCGGTCAAGCCGTCAGTGCCGGGCAGGGTTGACCCGAGCGATGTCAGCGCCGTGCATACCTTGAATGCGGCGTTTACGGTTCAGGCGCTGTTGGTAGCGCTCCAGTCTCATGAGCAAATCAGCGCCATCAATGAAGACCGCAGCCTGACGACAGCAGTGCGAATGCACGGTTACCTCAGTTACGCGCAACTGGCCCATGGCAATCTGCTCGACATCGTGGAACTGGTCAAACTGGTCAGGGTGGCGTTAAACGACGCACCGCTGGTGGCCCGAACCACCTCCTCGGTAGTGGTCAATGCGCTGGGACATATTGCCAGGGATGGTTTGGCCACGGTGATGCAACTGGCTACTCTGGGTTTCGATATCTATCTGCTGGCCAATGCCAAGGACGATCTGCAACAGGCGCAATACGGTACGCAGTTGGCGTTCGATTCCGCGGGGTTGGCACTGACCGCGGCCGGCATAGGCGCCGGCCTGGCAGGTGCCAGTACGGTCGCTGCGTTTCTTGGCGGAGCCGGTGTGATCCTGGGTGGGTTCGCCATTGGCGTCAGTGCGCTGGTTGAAGGGTTCAATGGCACGTTGGAACGAGGGCGGCGGATCGGTCAGTACCTGAACCGCGTCGATAAGGCGTATCGCTCGGGCGGTCACTCGATCAGGGAGGGTGTGTTTTATCCGAATCCTTACGCGGCCATCCGCGAGATTGATTTGCGCAACCAGCGGCTGACGTTTGACAGCCAGGAAATTTTGTCGGCCAACACCTATACGCTGAACCCGCCAGATCAGAATCCTGATCGTTCGAAAGCCATCAACATTCGTCAACACCTCGGGTTGCCGGAGCATGCGGCTATTGGCGATTTGACGACCTTTCAGGCCATTGTCCTGCCGTGCGTGGCCAAGACCTGGTTCGGTTTCGATTACTCGGCCCTGCCGTTTTCGACCACGCGTTCCGAGCATTTTGAAACCGCGCTGAAGCTGGAGTACGACACAGCAGGCAATCGCCAGTTCTGGTTTACCTTTTACAAGTTCCCCTCCGAGTACATCCTGCACAACTTGTATCCGATAGAGGTCGAGACGACGATCAGGGTCTTGCTGGATGAGGAACCGCGGTTGTTGCTGGTGCCCGAGCTGCCCAAGATGTTGCACGGCAAGCTGACCTACAGTGTTGAAGGGGTGGGTGGTCATTGCACGCTGACACTCGCCCCGGGCGTGCGCTCGATCAATCTGTCACAGGCAAAGGCGCGCCCCATGGCCTGGACGCTGCGTGCGCTCTGGTTGAGTGAAGCGGACATCGTTGTCAGCGACGGCTTTTTGAAGGTGGGGGCTATCGACGTTCATGTCATGGGTACACCCGAATTGGTTATCCAGACTTCGCATAACTCGTTTCGAGTTGACTGGGCGAAACGGCAACTGCTGCTCGAAGAGCTGGAGAACGATCCGACTGCCGACACCGCGATGATCCAGGCCCGAGTCAGGAACCTGGCCCGCGCCAATCGTTTAGCCAGCCCATTCACCGCGGTACAGAATTTCCCGGTTCCGTTCGCAGACCCACAAGAACCACAACTCACTACGGCTTTTTATGAGCAGGCCCGTGATCGTTTCATCTACGCTCGCGACCTCCCACCAGCCTTGGCGAACCAAGCCAGGCTGGGCGCGGTTATTGGTGGGCAGGCGTATTTCTATTGCTCCCGGGAAGCACTCATCTGGCGCACTGACGTGGTCACCGGGCAAGTCAATCGATTCTATAGGCTGATGGACCCGGTGCCCGGTTCGAGCATCTCGGTGTTCCAGGTCCTGGGGCAGGGGGTCATTCGGATTGTCCAGCAAGTGACCCAGCGCACCGGGCGTGAAGCCGAGGTGGTCTACCTGTTGGGTGAGGACGAAGTCTTGCTGCTGGCGATTGCAGGTCATTTGACCGAGCGTCAGCAAGACCTGCTGCTCAAGGGCGTGATGCGGGGGTGGTCGAACTTCCTGTGGGATTACGAATTGTTGGTCAAGGACTCCAAGCTTTGGCCTTTGACCCAAGTGAAAGTCGTGGATTATCAGCCAGCGGCGTTTGTCTCGATAACCCCTTTGACACAGGGCAAAAAGGAGTCGCTCAGCACGTGGGTCCGTGCTGCCGATGGCCTGTTGATTCGTCCCGATGTGCCGCAGATTGAGGGGCCGCGCGGCCCGGTCAGCCCGATGTTGCTGACTCCCGCGACCAGGAAGGGTGATACCGTCCTGTTCTTTGACAAGCTCAATCGGACCCTCTATCGCCAGAAGATCGGGATGACCGTCACCGGTGTGGATGCCCAGGCTGAGCGTATCGGGCCCTGGAATGTGATTGAGGTCATCGCTAATGAAAAACGCTACGTTGCGTTGACCAGGGAAGGGCTGTATTTCGATATCAACGAGCAAGGGCAGTCGCAGCTGGCCGGAGTCTCCGAAGACTGGCTAGAGGATGCCAGAGGGCCGTTGGGCATAGGCTTTGAGTTCTGGACCGACGTTAAGGCGCTTGCCACGGCGCATCAAGCGTCGAGCTTTTCGATTCTTGGTCTGGGGAGCGGCGTACGGGATGAAAAGCTGTGTGCCTGGTACGTCGACCATCGATGGCTGATGGCGGATATGGGCCCCGGCAAGGTAATGCAGTTGGTGGCAACGACGCCAGATGAGGAGACGGGCTGGCTGCTGGATGTTTCCGTTGGGCAACTTTACCGCCAAGCGTTCCTTGAGCCTGAAAAACTACCGACACTCTTTGACAATGGTCTGCAGCTTCTGCGGCAGGACCTGTTGCCTGTGCCACAAAAGGTTTGGCCCGAATGGTCTTTTGCACAGGTATGGACACATGGCTCCGGTCTGCGAGGGCGGACGCTTGAAGGGGTTGAACTCGAGATGATGTTCGGTGAACCGGCACGTATCGTCGGCGTCACGGGAGGCTGGGTGCTGGCGCAACAGGGGACGAAAGACCCATACGATGCAAGGGTGAGGCGAGCGTTGAGGGCGCTGGTGAGCAAGTATCCCCACGAAGCATTTGTATCGGTTGGCGGTTACTCGGGCTACCAATGGTATGTCGAGGGTATCGATCGTGTGGTGGGTGAGGTCGATACGAGACTGGAAACCCGACTGCTGGGTGTTCGAAACAAAACTATTGCCTTGTTACATGAAACGCCCACCCAACTGACATACAGCGCTTCGAAGGATGTGTGGCTGGAGAACAGCGTTGCTCGTCGTGAAGACGAGGTACTGATGCTGGAGTTTCAGGGCGAGCTCAATGACGTTATGCCGTTGATACCTGACGACATTACCCAGTTGATCTTGAGTTATGGGCCGAAAGCGATCAGCTGCAGCCTATCGAGCACTGCCTGGCAGCGGCTTGAATGCATTATGGTTGATTGTCGTCGTTCGTTGAGCGCTGAGTCACAGATGCCAGGCACGTTGATTCTGGATACCGGGGCGCAGGATGCGTGGCGGGTCAGTCTGGTTGAAAATAAGTTGCTGTTTACCGACCCGAATACCGGACACAGCCTGATCCTGCTCAACCATTCCGACAGTTTGACTGAGCGCCGTGCGATGAGCCTGAGTCTTCAGGTTCATGGCACCACAATGACCGTAACCCTTGATGAGTTCGTGCAGGCACTGGCCAGCGATGGCAAGGACAGGCAGCTTGCCGCGCTAATGACGAAGGAGGGCATGACGTTGTTGATGACCCGGCAGAGTGAAGCAATCGTACAAGTCTGATCCCCGCGTTCGGCGTCGCCCCTTCACATGTTCAAACGTGTGAAGGGTTTTTTTATGTGTGCGAGGCGGTTTATGGATTTACCTTCCTCAAGGTAAATCGCTTCATGACTTGTTCACGGAGCTTGGTCTCCATAAGCGGTCTTTTTGTGTCGAGTATGGCTCTGTTCAATTTGAGAAAGGCACTCTGTTGAACGAGATTCGCCGATTGCTTTTCCCAGGACCAAAACAAGAAGCCGTTCTTTGTTTCATTGGCAACCAACTCGAGGTTGAAAACGGCTATATGGAGATTTCTACTTGAGTCATAACGCGCAGGAAGCACTTGGAATCGACGCCCTTTAAGGCTCTCGTCGTCCAATGAGCGCACGGCGCCAGTGTCTGGTCGCAAGGCGTCGAGGGTGTCAATCATGGCATTTGCTTGCTGGGAGTCGTTCAGGGCTTGAGCTTTGCGCACCAGAAAATCGGCAACGCTGCCAGAAACATCAAAACGTATTCGTGTCGTAATGGCATCTTCATGGAGCGACCAGCCGAGAAACATAAGAGTGCGAACATATTCATCCAGCCAGTATTGTGAGTTGGCAAAGCGATTATGGACGAGGTCGGCAGACCGTGTGGCAATGTGCGTACAATCGGTTAAATCGTCAAAGTCTTGCAGAGTAAGTTCGCCGATGCATGAAATAAGATTGGGGCCTGTCACCATGCCGGATGGTAGTGTGTTGTTCATAAGTAATGCCTGTTAAAAGAAATAATAGTTCCTGGTGAGGATATTGCACGGCTGTGCAATGTTCGCAGCTTACAATGACGAGTGTTAGTGCTGGCTTTATATGTGTGTGAAGTTTTCTCTCGGTCGTGGCGTCGTGCTTGTACATATATGGAAATTGATTGTGGTTTGTTTGTCTGCATAGCGTGCGTTAGATTCGTTTTGCCCTATTCGGGGTGCTTATTAACTTATTGAATGGAATGTTTGATATGGATGTTATTGAAAGTGCTGTTAATGTTGAAAAATGTACTGCTTTAGTTAAAGCGCGTATTAGTCGGCGGCTGTCTGAGCAACCTGTAATTCGTATGCGGTCTTTTGTGGCAGCAGACGCTTCGAGCCCGACCAAAGAGCTGGATGCGGTCGTGCTGGCCAATACGCTGGTGGGGTATGGCGAAAATATTACGCTGGAAAATATGGCGATCATTGAGAACCTGATCAAGTTTTCGAAGCTGGAAGCAAGTTACGAAGTTCCAGGCGACGACCCTGAAGCGTGGTATCTCGCTTTCCTGAGATGCATGGATGAAGCAGGGTGCTTCGTGGCGGATTCCGGCTACACCGTTTATCAGAAGAGTTCCCATCAATTGACCATGGATAACATCGTTACCGACATCGTCAAGGCCGGTATGGATGCAGCGAAAGCCGCGATTCCGGGGGCTGCCGTACTCAACGCAGTTGCCAATTCGACATTGAATGCCGTGAAGGAGGAACCGGAAGCGATCACTTTGTTCAATCGCGAAGTTACAGGCAGTAAAGGTGTCAGGCTGGCGGTGATGCCATGTGATCAATTGACCAATGGCATTATCGTAACTTCGTTGGCATCAATCGACAGCGTGGGCGGTAGTAACGAAACCACCCCCCTCTTTTTTAATTGGAGAACTTCGCATCTCGATATCTTTCGCGGAAGTTCTTTTATTACCTTTAACCCAATTCGTTATGCTGGACTGAAGAATGAGCTGGAAGCGTACTTGGGTCAGTATTACAAGCCGCTGCTGCAGAAACGCTTCAATCGCCGCAGAAATGCTCCGGAGTAAGTAATCAACACCAGACAACAACGTAATCTATCGAGTCGCCCGTGCGGACCCGTATGCCGGCTGGTGTGGCAGGGGAACGGCCTGGAAGGCCGCCCCTAAGCCGATTCAGGGAACCAGATAGCCCTTCACCCCGGTAAAGATGATCTGCGCCGCCAATGCGCAGACGAACAACCCCATCAACCGGCTGACGATCTGCAAAGAATCCGCTCGATGCGGTTGGACAGGTAAAGCACCACGCCGACGGTAAAACTGGCCAGGGCAATGCTCAGAATGGCCGTGAGTTTGTCGTCCCAATGAGGCTGACTCACGCCCATCACCAGCAAGGCGCCGATGGTGCCGGGGCCGACTGTCAGGGGAATCGTCAGCGGGACGATGGTCACGTCCTGCTGCACGTTGTCGGTCTGCACTGCCGACTTGCCCTGCGCCATACCCAACGCCGAGATGAACAACACACTGCCGGCGCCGATGCGGAACGCGTCCACGGTGATGCCGAAGACACTGAAAATCACTCGTCCGAACAGGTACAGCAAGACGCTGGAGACCAGTGTGGCAGTCGCCACTTTCCAGGCCAGACGGCGTTGTTCCTTGCGCGAATATCCGCGGGTCAGACTGATGAAACAGGACAACACGAAGAACGGGCTGTAGAGCACCAGCATCTTCAGGTAAACGCTGAACAACACGTGGAGCATGGTGCAAGCTCACTGGCGAGGGAAGTCGAGGAGGAGTCTATCAGGCGCTGCGGGGTCTGTCGGCTCAGGACGTTTGAGTCGCTGCCCGGATTTGCTGATCACGCTGGGCAACCCAATGCTCGATCAATTCACGCAACTGCGACAACTCCACCGGTTTGGCCATGTGCCCGTCCATGCCGGCCTGGCGCGCGCGCTCTTTGTGTTCGGCAAGAATGTGCGCAGTCAAAGCCACCACCGGCGTGCGAATCCGCTGATTGCCGACTTCCCAGGCACGCAGTTGCTGGGTGGCGGAGAAGCCGTCGAGGATCGGCATTTCACAGTCCATCAGCACCAGGTCATAGCGCTGGGCCTTCATCGCCATCAGCGCTTCCTCACCATTGCTGGCGGTGTCCGGTTGCAGGTTGAGCTTGCCCAGCATGCCGCGAATCACTTTGGTCGAGATGCTGTTGTCTTCGGCCACCAGGATGCGGAAATCGCTTGGCACCTTGACCGGCAAGGTCGGGCCGGTGGGCAGGTGGTGCGAGATGGAGAGGCCCTTGTTTCGCTGGTTCAGCTCGTCGGCCAATGTCGTCTTGAGGGTGTAACCGGCCACCGGTTTGGCGAGGATGCGTTTGATCCCCGAGTTGCGCGCGATGATCTTGCTCGGCGCATTGCTGATGCCGGTGAGCATGATCAGCAGGATGTCGTGGTTCAGGCTCGGATCTTCCTTGATCTTGGCCGCCAGTTGCATGCCGGTCATGCCGGGCATGTTCTGGTCCAGCAGGACCACGTCGAAGTAATCACGCAAGTGAGCCTTGGTGCGCAGCAGCGCCAGCGCTTCCTTGCCGGACGCTACGGAGCTGACATTAAGGCCCCAGGCGGTGCACTGTTGCATCAGCACTTTGCGACACGTGTCGTTATCGTCTACCACCAATACCCGTGCACCCTGCAACGGGCCATCAAGGTCGGACGTCGGGTGTTCGAGGCGGTCGGGGTCCAGCGGCAGGGTCAGCCACAAGGTGCTGCCCTGATTGGCGCCGCTCTTGATCCCGAACTCACCGTGCATCAAGCGAATCAGCTGACGGGCGATCACCAGCCCCAGGTTGCCTCCCAAGCGGTTGGCCGAGAGGAAGTGCTTGCTGTGCAGTTCGGCGTGCATCAATGCATCGCGCTCTTCGGCGTCCATCGGCTCACCGCTGTCCTGCACGGCAATGCGCAAGCGCGGTTTGGCGCTGCGCTCATCGAGCGCGACAACGATCAGGATTTCGCCTTCGTCGGTTTTCTTCAGGGCGTTTTCCAGCAGGCTCAGCAGGGTCTGGCGCAGGCGCGTCGGATCACCGCTGATGACGCGTGGCACTTGCGGCTGGATAAAACTGATCAGCTCGACGTTCTGCTGTTCGGCCTTGGCGCGAAAGATGCTCAGGCAATCTTCGATCAGCGCGTTGAGGTCGAATTGCACATCGTCCAGTTCGATCTGCCCGGATTCGAGCTTGGAGATGTCGAGAATTTCGTTGATCAGTGTCAGCAGTTCGTTGCCGGCACTGTGGATGGTCTGTACATAGTCGCGCTGCTTGACCGAGAGTGGCGTGCCCAACAGCAGCTCGGTCATGCCCAGCACGCCATTCATCGGGGTGCGGATTTCGTGGCTGATTTTTGCCAGGAATTCGGCCTTGGCGTTGATCTCGGCGTTGCTGGCGGCCAGGTCGCGGCTGATGCTGAAACGGGCTTCGGTGATGCTGCGCTGACGTTCGCTCAAGGCAATGCTCATCAATATGCCGCTGATGCAGATCAACCCCAGCAGCGTCATGATCAAGCCCTGCGGTGCGACCAGGGTCAATCCCAGCAGTGCCGGCAACATGATCAGAGTGCCAATGTTGAACACCACCATTGCCGCGACGAACAGGCGCGCCGGGCGATAGCCTTTTTGCCAGTGATAGGCGCTGACGAACAACATGCTCAGGCCTGCCAGGGCGACCAGGGCGTAGGTCATGATGTTCAGCGGCAGCGTGTTGACGAACAGCAGAAGCAAGCCGCAGACCACGATAAACAGAATGTCCCCCAGCAGCAGCTTGTTCAGCGGGTGCGGGCCGAGTGGGGTGAAGAAGCAATAGGCGAACATCAGGCCGCACGGCGCCGTCAGCAGCAGGGCGAGGTAGGCGCCGGGGGTCTGTACCGCGTGCCAGTTTGGCAGCCAGGGTCCTGCCAGGTTCAGCAACAGCAACAGGCTGAGCATCAACAAGGCTTCGCACCCGGCCAGCCAGAGACTGCTGCGTGAGCGGGTATAGGCATAGCGGACGAGGCTGTGCAGGATCAGCATCGCGATACAACCGAACAACATTCCGAAGATCAGCGTCTGATTCTGGTTGGCCGCGGTCATGACCGCCGACTGCAGGGTGATGTGAGGCCTCAACTGATGGTCGGAGACCAGTCGCAGGTAAACATCGAGAGGTTTTTCGTTTTGTGGCAGCGGCAACATGAAGTCGCTGCTGGGCAGTGGCCGTTCAGCCTGGGGCTGGCGGGTGCCGGTGTTCTGTTGCTCAATCAGCGTGTCGCCGTCCAGCACATACAGATTGAGGTGCGACAGGTCGGGCGCGAATACCCGCAGCAATTGCTCATGCTTGCCGGGAGCGAGCCTGAAGCGCAGCCATAACGCACCATCAGGCTCGGCGGCGGTGAGGCGGTCGAGTTCAATGGGGCTGAATTGATTGGTGTAGCGAGCGGAACGGATGTCGCTGAGCTGCAGGTCACCCTGTTCGTCGAGCAATACCGCCCAGCCACTGCCTTGCGCGGCCTGGGCCGGGAGCATGCAGAGCAAGGTCAACAGAGTGACGGTGAATCCTATGGCGATCCTGAGCCAGCGCACGGCGAAATCCCTTCGTAGGTTAATGCCAAAGTATAACTATGCGCGGCGCCGGAATAGTCAGGCAAGGGCAGCAAGCCCTCGCCTGGCCGGATGGATGGCTTATTCCTGACTCTCGCCACGCTCGCGGGCAATGGCGCGATAGCCAATGTCCTTACGGTAGAAGCAGCCTTCCCAGTCGATTTTAGCCGCCAGTTTGTAAGCCTGCTGCTGGGCTGCATCGACGCTGGTGCCCATGGCGGTTGCGCACAGCACCCGACCACCGGCGGTCACTACTTGACCGTCCTTGAGCGCAGTACCGGCATGGAAGACTTTGCCTTCCAGTGTCGCGGCTGCGTCCAGGCCGTTGATGGCAACACCTTTGGCGTAGTCACCCGGGTAACCGCCAGCGGCCAATACAATACCAACGCTCGGACGTGGATCCCATTGTGCTTCGACCTTGTCCAGGGCTTGTGCCAGCGCCGCTTCGACCAGCAACACCAGGCTCGACTGCAAACGCAGCATCACCGGTTGGGTCTCAGGGTCGCCGAAACGGCAGTTGAATTCGATGACTTTTGGGTTACCAGCCTTGTCGATCATCAGGCCGGCGTAGAGGAAGCCCGTGTAAACATTGCCTTCCTCGGCCATGCCGCGCACGGTCGGCCAGATCACCAGGTCCATGACGCGCTGATGCACGTCAGCGGTCACGACCGGGGCAGGGGAGTAGGCACCCATGCCGCCAGTGTTCGGACCTGTGTCACCGTCGCCGACGCGTTTGTGGTCCTGGCTGGTGGCCATCGGCAATACGTTCTTGCCGTCGACCATGACAATGAAGCTGGCTTCTTCGCCGTCCAGGAACTCTTCGATCACCACGCGCGAACCGGCATCGCCGAATGCGTTGCCCGCGAGCATGTCGCGTACGGCGTCTTCGGCTTCGGTCAGCGTCATGGCAACGATCACGCCTTTACCGGCGGCCAGGCCGTCGGCCTTGATCACGATCGGTGCGCCTTTTTCACGCAGATAAGCCAGGGCAGGCTCGATCTCGGTGAAGTTCTGGTAGTCGGCGGTCGGAATCTTGTGGCGCGCCAGGAAATCCTTGGTGAAGGCTTTCGAACCTTCCAGCTGGGCAGCGCCAGCGGTTGGACCGAAGCAATCCAGGCCGCGGGCGCGGAACAGATCGACGACACCAGCGACCAGCGGCACTTCCGGACCGACGATGGTCAGGGAAACGTTTTTCTCGGCGAAGTCTGCAAGCTGCTCAAGGGCCAGCACGTCGATCGCGACGTTCTCGCACTTGGCTTCAATGGCGGTGCCGGCGTTGCCCGGGGCCACAAAAACCTTCTGTACGCGCGGATCCTGAGCCACTTTCCAGGCCAGGGCGTGTTCACGGCCACCGCTGCCAATGATCAAAACATTCATTTCAAAAACCTCGGATGACGCTAAT
>LNAP01001011.1_pt1 | contig 30579 bp, 23 predicted proteins | sample 602601 | NCBI WGS metagenome assembly LNAP01 (sample SAMN02440304, study PRJNA202911) | soil metagenome | biome: Subtropical and temperate rainforests or woodlands; isolation source: soil samples (1 kg each in a 20% v/v slurry with milli Q water) were... ...
CGATCTTGTCCAGGTGATGCAGCAGGCGCATTTCCTGGCCCGAGGGCAACGTGAAGGCGATCGCCCCGCCGGCGCCCAGCACCACGGCCGGGCCGGCCTGAGGCTGCCAGTCTCTGGCACTGTCGCGCAGATGTTCGAGGAAGCCGAATCCATCGGTGTTGTCGCCATGCAGCTGACCGTCTTCCTCGACCACCACCGTATTGACGGCACCGATCCGCTGCGCCCGCGGCGTTACGTGATCGACGAATTGCAGGGCCTTTTCCTTATGCGGCAAGGTGACATTGGCGCCGCGAAAGCCCAGCGCCGGCAAAGCGTGCAAGGCGGTTTCGAATTGCGCCGGCGGCGTGGCGAGGGGCACATAGGCGCCGTCGATGCCGTATTGCCGCAGCCAGTAGCCGTGCAAGCGCGGTGAACGCGAGTGGCTGACGGGCCAGCCGAACACGCCGGCGATCAGCGATTTGCCTGTAAGCGTCTGCAGGGATGCGGTCATGAGAAATCCGGTTCCTTAGCTGGCGATGACGCGATGTTGCCGCAGGATGGCAAGCAGCGGCAACAAGGGCAGGCCGAGGATGGTGAAAAAGTTGCCGTCGATCCGCTCGAACAGCTGCGCGCCCAGGCCTTCGAGCTGATAGGCACCGACCGTGCCAAGCAGCTGCGGCCCCGCAGCGGCAAGATACTGCGCCAGGAAATCATCCGAAAACGCTCGCATGGTGAGAGCGGCCTGTGCCGTGTGATGCCACAGGCGCGTGCCGTCCTTGACCAAGACGGCGCTGCAGATCAGGCGGTGCCGCCGGCCGCGCAACAGGCGCAGATGCCGTTCCGCTTCGGCAAGATCGCGCGGCTTGTCGAGCCACTCGCCGTCGATATCGAGCATCTGGTCGGCACCGATGACGAAGCTGCCGGAAAAGCGTGTGGCAACACGCTGCGCCTTGGCTTCGGCCAAGGCTTCCGCGACGCGCTCGACGGAAAACCCCTCGCCGCGCAGCGACGCCTTGATTTCGGCCTCGTCGACAGCGGCGACACTGATCTCCACCGGGATGCCGGCCTGTCGCAGCACGCTGGCCCGGGAGGCACTGCCCGAGGCCAGGACGAGCGAGGTTGCCGGATGTATCAGGGAGGATGTCATCGCTGCCGTCATCTCATCATTGCGGCATCATTGTGCCTGGAATTTGGTTGTCGCACCCGGCACCAGATGCAGTTTGTCGCGGTGTTCCTGCAGCATCTGCATGACGGTGGCGGCGGTCTCCTCGATCGACCGCCGAGTGACGTCGATCACCGGCCAGCCATGATCGCTGCAGAGCCGGCGCGCCATCGCGACTTCATCGCGCACCGTGGCGATGTCGACATAATCGGTATCGTCGTCCTGGGAAATCATTTGCAGACGGTTGCGCCGGATCTGGACCAGCTGGGTCGCATCCTTGGTCAGGCCGACGATCAGCGGCGCCTTGACCGAGAACAGTTCGGGCGGCATCGGACAGCCGGGCACGATCGGCACATTGGCGGCCTTGATGCCGCGATTGGCCAGATAGATCGCGGTCGGCGTTTTCGACGACCGGGAAACCCCGACCAGGATGACATCCGCCTTGTCATAGGACCGGCTGGCCTGCCCGTCATCATGGGAGAGGGCAAAATCCATGGCTTCGATCCGGGCGAAATAGCCGGCATCCAGTTCATGCTGCCGGCCCGACTGGCCACGGGCCTGCTGGCCGAAATGCACCGCCAAAGCAGCGATCACCGGATCGAGGATCGGCACATAGGGGACGTTGAATTGCCGGCAGCCCTCGGTCAGCAGGATGCGCAGCCGCTCATTGACCACGGTATAGAGGACCAAACCGGGATTTTGCGCGATACCGGCGACGACTTTTTCCATCTGGCCGGGGGTGCGGATCAGGGTCCAGCTGTGTTCGATCGGCTGAATGCCCTCGAACTGGACCAGGCAGGCCCGTGTCACGCTGTTGATGGTCTCACCGGTGGCGTCGGACACCAGATGCAGATGGAAAGCTGTCTGTCCAGGCGCGCCGGGTTGGGTCATCTGGTTACCTCATAAGCGAGTTTCGTCCTACAGTAGCCGCCGATCCGGCACCAGGGGACCCTCCTGGTAAACCACCCCGGAAGCCGTCCCGGCAAGCTACTGGGAGCCGGCTCGTGAACCGGCATCCGATTGCTATCCACAGATATACTGTGGAAAAGCAAAGAAGTTCATGGGGGAAATTTGGGGAAAACTATCGAGTTTCCTGCCACAGGCCCTTTCATCCCCACTGCCAGGTGAATCCGGATGGCAGTTATGCGGTGGAACCCATGCCGCCGCCAATCGACTGAATCACGTGGATAAACAGGATGCCTGGATCATCCACCTGATTCCGGTTATTCGGCAGCTTGGCAATCCGGGCTTATACAGAGGTTATCCCGAAAGGATTGTGGATAAATCAGCACCGGAAAGGGTGGAGTTATCCACCGCCTGACGGGGTCAACAAAAGGGAAGTGGGGATCCACAGGATTCACCGCACTACAAAAACCACTATTAAGAATCAGATTCTTATATAGAGGAGGTGGCAGGCTGTGACTCTCCGCAGCATGGTTCGGAAGAGCCGCTTCCTTTAAGTAAGAACGACTTCCTTTTAAAAACGACGGGGACATGACACAGACCGGAAAATTGATCCTGCGCAGCCTTAACGGCGAAGTCCTGCCCCGCCCGCCCTTCTGGCTGATGCGGCAGGCCGGACGCTATCTGCCGGAATACCGGGCTTTGCGCGCCAAGGCAGGTTCCTTTCTCGACCTTTGCTACAACCCCGACTTTGCCGTCGAGGTCACGTTGCAGCCGATCCGGCGTTTCGGCATGGATGCCGCCATCCTGTTTTCCGACATCCTGGTCATCCCGCATGCTCTGGGGCAGCCGCTGACCTTCGAGGAAGGCCGTGGGCCGATCCTTGAGGCCTTGGACCCGGATGACGACCTGCGCAGCCTGAGACTGGAAAATCTGCACCGGCATCTGGCGCCGGTCTATCGGACGGTTAGCGATCTCAGCGCCAAATTGCCGGCCGAGACGGCGTTAATCGGCTTTGCCGGGGCGCCCTGGACGGTCGCCAGCTATATGATCGAAGGCGGCAGCAGCCGGGACTATGCCAAGGCCAAGAACTGGATGTATCGGCGGCCTGATCTCTTCAAGCGGCTGATCGATCTGCTGATCGAAGCGACCTCGCAATATCTCTCGGCACAAATCGAAGCCGGGGCGGAGATCGTTCAGCTCTTCGATTCCTGGGCCGGGGCCCTGGACCATGCGGCGATGCTCGATTGGTCGCTGCAGCCTTGCCGGGCCATCGCAGCCCAGGTGAAGGCAAAGCATCCGCAAGTACCGGTCATCGTTTTTCCCCGTGGCGTCGGCGCCGGTTACCTGGATTTCGCCCAGGCCGGCTTCATGCAGGGACTTGGCCTCGATACCGGTGTGCCGCCGGATTGGGCACGAGGTGCCCTGCCGGGATCCTTCGCCTTGCAAGGCAATCTCGATCCGCAAATCCTGGTGGCTGGCGGGATGGCAATGCGGCGCAGCGTGCAAAGCCTTCTGACCGGCTTGAACACCGGCCCCTATATCTTCAATCTCGGTCACGGCATCGTTCCTGAAACACCGGTGGAACATGTGGCCGAACTGGCCGAACTGATCCGTGGCTGGCAGGCGCCTGCCTGACCGGCGCTAGATGATTACGGTCGCCTGTGGATGGCGACTGAAAGAAGGAAAGAGCGGATGGCTGATCGCCGCATCGCCGTGGTGTTGTTCAATCTGGGCGGGCCGGACAGTCTGGCCGCGGTGCGGCCCTTCCTGTTCAATCTGTTTTTCGATCGCAACATCATCGATCTCCCGGGGCCGCTACGCTGGCTGGTGGCACAGATGATCTCACGCCGCCGCGCGCCTATTGCCCAGGAAATTTATCTGCAGATGGGGGGTAAATCGCCGATCCTGGAGAATACCCAGGAACAGGCGGCCGCGCTGAACCGGGCACTCAACGATCTTGGCGAGGTGAAGACCTTCATCTGCATGCGCTATTGGCGGCCGACGACCGATGAGGTGGTGCGCGCCGTCAAAGCCTATGCACCGGACGAGGTTATTCTGCTGCCGCTCTATCCGCAATTTTCGACCACCACGACGGCATCATCCCATCGGGTCTGGCAGGAGGCATCGAGGCGGCTGGGCTTGACCGTGAAGCAAAAGCTGATCTGCTGTTATCCGACCGAACCCGGCTTCATTACCGCTTTGGCGCGCGCGACCCAGGCCGGATTGGAAGAGGCTGCACGCGTTGCACCGCAAGCCGATCCGCTGGTGATTTTTTCTGCTCATGGGTTGCCGAAAAAAATCGTCGATGCTGGCGATCCCTACGTCTCGCAGGTTGCCGCCAGCGTGCGCGCGGTGGCGGCCTGGCTCGATCTCAAGGCGAGCGATTGGAAAATGGCGTTTCAAAGCCGCGTCGGTCCGCTGGAATGGGTGGGTCCCTCAACCGAGGATGCGATTACGGAAGCGGCGGAAGACGACCGTGCCATCGTCGTCGTGCCGGTCGCCTTCGTCTCGGAACATTCCGAAACGCTGGTCGAACTCGATATCGAATACCGGCATGTCGCGGAGGTGCGTCAGGTGCCGGCTTATATCCGCGTGCCGACAGTCTCGGCCCAGCCGGATTTCATCGTCGGCCTGTCGCGTCTGGTGCGTCAGGCGCTCAATCGGACGGATCTCGTGCAGGACGGCATGGGTCAGCATTTCTGCGCTGACTGGTCGCGTTGCGCCTGCAAGCATGCCGGTTAAAGTCTGCCGCAACCTGTCACACCCTGTCGATCGGGGCCGATTCTTCTCATAGGAAAACGCGATGGCTTATTACGACTGGATCAAGGCGGCGCATATCATCGCCGTTATCTCCTGGATGGCAGGCATGCTCTATCTGCCGCGGCTCTATGTCTATCATGCCGGTGCCGCGACAGGATCCGAGCTTTCAGAAACCTTCAAGATCATGGAGCGCCGGTTGCTGCGGGGCATCATCAATCCGGCGATGATCGCCACCTGGATCTTCGGCCTGTGGCTGGTCTATCTCGGCGATCATTGGCGCGAAGGCTGGCTGCACGGCAAGCTGACCCTGGTCATCATCATGCAGATCGTCCATGCCGCTTATGCCCGCTGGCGCAAGGCCTTCGCCAATGACGCCAATACCTACAGCGCCAAGTTCTACCGGGTGATGAACGAAGTGCCGACGGTGCTGATGATCGGCATCGTTATCCTGGCGATCGTCAAGCCGTTCTAGCGCCAAGTTTCCCGGGCAGCGGTTTCCTCAGGCAGCGGTGGCGTTGTTAGCATCCAGGCCACGGGTCTGCAGCAGCAGATTGAGGAAAGCGTGGGCGGCGGGCGATTTCGTTCGGACGGTGGCCGCATGCGTCGTCGCATTGCTGTCGGCAAAGGCGACCGCCAGTTCCCAGCAGATTTCCGGCTCGGCCAAGGTGGCGATGGCGATCGTGCCTGCCGGTATCGCACCGGCTTGCATGGTACTGGCCTGCACCGCGCCAGCCAGGGGCGATTGGCGGCTGCGGGCCACGGTCTCTGGCACCAGAGCGACGCCGAGGTCATGGGCGGCCAGATTGAGCATGGTCGCGAGGTCGCTGACCTCGAAGGCGATATGGCGGCTGCAGCCGGCTTGTGCAAAGGCATGATCGATCAGGCGCCTTGTCCCCTGATCGGGTTGGAAATCGACAAAGGGCAGATGCTGCAACCTGTCCAGCGTGAGATTCTTGGCGCCGGCCAGCGGATGTGCCGGGGCGCAGGCAAGGACCAGTTCCTCGCAGGCGATCATCCGCGCCGAAACACCTTCCGGCAGGGAATCGGTCAGCGGCACGAAAGCAAGATCCACCCGGCCATCTGCAACCTTCTCGATCAAGGTTTTGGCGCCTGACTGACAGAGGCGGATATCGATGCCGGGATGGGCACCATGGAAACGCCCGAGAAGATCGGTGAGATCGATGAAGGCTTCCAGGCTTTGGACCGTCCCGATTGCCAGGGTACCCCGATCAAGTGTCCGGACGGCGGTAACGGCGTCCCGGGCATCGCGAACGGCCAGCAGGATCTGTTGCGCTTTGACATAGAAGGCCTGGCCGGCAGCGGTGAGTTCGACACGGCGGGTGGAGCGCAGGAAGAGATCGGCACCGAGTTCGATTTCCAGGGCACGGATCGATGCGGAGAGACCCGATTGGACGATATTCACGCGTTTGGCGGCCCGGGTGAAATGCTGTTCCTCGGCCACGGCCAGAAAATGCTCGATCTGCCGAAACTCCATCGCGCTCTCCACCATTGAGCAGGCTTGCAGAATAATCCTGCGGACTTGTTTTATAAAGCAGATGAATGACGGCGGTGATGGTTAATCGGAAGTCAATATTGGCCGGTGTGACACAGGCATGCTCTGTCGGAATGACAAGTTGAGTTGACGGCGGCCCCGGCTGTTCCTATTTCTTACTCAAGAGTTTCATTTTTATTCGTTTAACCTGCGTGTCTGCGATGCGTGGGAAGAGTTTTTATTTCTCCATTTGACAGAGCAGGGCGTTTCGCGGTACACGCGTCTGAAGGCCCAGGGGATGGGGTCACCTGCCTTTCATTGCCTCCTGCTCATAACACCAAAGTCGTGGAAGCGACAGTCGGGGCGTCGGTTTGGCGCCTAGGCGGGCAACGAAAAGCTGGAAAAAACAATGATCGGCTGAATGCAACCAGAGCCGGCAACGCCATCCCAATCTTTCAGTCACGCCCAGCCTGACTCAACCCTCCAGAAAAAACATATGAATCTTCAAGATCTAAAGCGTAAGACACCAGCCGAGCTTCTGGAATTTGCCGAGAGCCTGCAGGTCGAGAATGCCAGCAATCTGCGACGTCAGGACATGATGTTCGCAATCCTGAAGCAACTGGCGGAGAATGATACCGCTATCTTCGGCGACGGTGTTCTGGAGATCCTGCAAGACGGCTTCGGCTTTCTACGCAGCCCCGAAGCGAACTATCTGCCCGGTCCCGACGACATTTATGTCAGCCCAAGCCAGGTGCGCCGCTTTGGCCTGCGTACCGGCGATACGGTTGAAGGGCAGATCCGCGCGCCGAAAGATGGCGAACGCTATTTCGCGCTGCTGAAAGTCAACAAGATCAATTTCGACGAGCCCGACAAGCTTCGTCATCGGATCAACTTCGACAATTTAACACCGCTCTATCCCGATGAGCGGTTGAAGATGGAGAATGAAGATCCGACCCGCAAAGACATCACCAGCCGGGTCATCGATCTCATCTCGCCGATCGGCAAGGGGCAGCGCGCGCTGATTGTTGCACCGCCGCGAACCGGCAAGACGGTGATGCTGCAGAACATCGCCCATTCGATTTCGGCCAATCATCCGGAATGCTATCTGATCGTGCTGCTGATCGACGAGCGGCCGGAAGAAGTCACCGATATGGCGCGCTCGGTCAAAGGCGAAGTGGTCAGCTCCACCTTCGACGAACCGGCCTCGCGCCACGTGCAGGTCGCGGAAATGGTGATCGAAAAGGCCAAGCGCCTGGTCGAGCACAAACGCGATGTCGTCATCCTGCTGGATTCGATCACGCGTCTTGCCCGTGCCTACAACACCGTCGTGCCATCATCCGGCAAGGTGTTGACCGGCGGTGTCGATGCCAATGCCTTGCAGCGGCCGAAGCGTTTCTTCGGTGCCGCACGTAATATCGAAGAGGGCGGCTCGCTCACCATCATCGCCACCGCGCTGATCGATACCGGCAGCCGCATGGACGAAGTGATCTTCGAAGAATTCAAGGGCACCGGTAACTCGGAAATCATTCTCGATCGCAAGCTCAGCGACAAGCGCACCTTCCCGGCCATCGACATCACCAAGTCGGGCACCCGCAAGGAAGAACTGCTGGTCGACAAGGGCACGCTCAGCAAGATGTGGGTGTTGCGCCGTATCCTGATGCCGATGGGCGTCACCGATGCGATGGAGTTCCTGCTCGACAAGCTGAAGCATTCCAAGACCAATAACGACTTCTTCCAGTCGATGAACCAGTAACGTCCTCGGCCGAGTTGCCGGGTTTGCGGCTTGCCGTGGTCAGTTGAATAAGAAGGAACCGCGATATCTCGGATATCGCGGTTCTTTTCGTTTACCCCCAGCATCTAGCCCGCGCATCTACGCCACGCATCTATCCCCGGGCATCTCCCTGCTACTTGAAAGCGATGTTCGCCATCACCTGTCGCGTGACCGATTGCCAGGTACCGGCCAGCGCGCAAGCAACGGAGGACGTGGACGGATTTTCGCGCGGTCGCGCAGAGGAACAACATCCCTTGGTCAGGCGGGAATTCCCGTCCCACTCATCTGCTGGCCGATCGGTGTGCCCGCTCTCCCGATCTGCCTCGACGGCCGCGGCCGCATGGTGATCGCCGCCTTAGGTATCGCGTTCTAAGAATGAGGTGAATTGATGGCCGCATTGCCATGCGATCGCCGATCAGTTTCGAGCGGCCGGTAGCATCGCAATGTGTGCTTTCCTTTAATTGCGGATATTGCAGCGACCCTCACCCATTTGGGTGATGCCTGATGAGAAGATAGTGGGCAAACTAGCCCTCAACCATAAAGGCAAATGGGAAGTGTGCTGGGAACGCGCCCCGTAGGTCTGAGTCATCAGCTATTAAAATAGCCAGGTCGTAGTCACGAGCTGACGACATAGACGTATCGGCGAACCGCATTACTTCTGCGCGCTGCGGAGTATGTTATGTCGATAACACAGGGCGTTTCGCCCCATCGCCATCGGCCGGATATCTATTTCTTCTTGCGCGACATTCCGTCTCCAGGACCCACCGACATACCGATACCGGTAGCGCCGGGCCCTACATTTTCGAGTGCGCTGAACAGGCCTGTTGCAGCGGTTTCCGAGCCATCGCCGGGTCGACCGCTTCATCAATGCTCCTTGGATCAGCTATTCGACAAGATTTTTGAAGCGGCAAGTTGGGGGGAATTTCAATCATGAAAGTCGTGCTCTTTTGCGGTGGTCGGGGGACCAGGATACGCGAGTATTCCGAAACCATTCCCAAGCCCATGATACCGATCGGCAATCAACCGATCCTCTGGCATGTCATGCAATACTATCGTGAGCACGGCCATTCGGATTTCATTCTCTGTCTGGGCCATAAGGCAAATGTCATCAAAGACTTCTTCCTCAACTATAAGGTTCAGAACTTCGCTGATTGCGTGGTGTCGAATTTCGGGGTCAATGTCGAATTGCTGAGCGAGCCGGATGCGGATTGGCGCGTCTCGCTCATCGACACGGGCATCCATCGCAGCATCGGCGAGAGGCTTTGGGCGGTGCGCGATCATGTGCGCGACGAGGACATCTTTCTGGCCAATTACAGCGACGGGCTGACGGATGTCGATCTCGACGACATGATCACGCGCTTCAAGAGAAGCGGCAAAGCGGCCTGCTTCCTGGCCGTCCGGCCACCGCTGACCTATCACCTGGCCGATATCGGCAGTGATGGCGGCGTTCGCGACTTTCGGACGTCCGACACGTCGGATATCTGGATCAATGGCGGCTATTTCCTGTTCCGCCCGCGGGTCTTCGATTTCATGAGCGAAGGCGAGGATCTTGTCGGGGAACCGTTCCGCCGGCTCATCGAGGCGAACCAGCTCATGGCCTATAAATACGAAGGGTTCTGGCGGTCGATGGATACGCTGAAGGATCGGCAGACGCTGGAAGACCTGGTCGAACAGGGCAAGATGCCGTGGCGCGTGCAGAGACGCGTGATTCACGAGCCGCCGCTTCTGGTGGTTGCCAGATGAAGGGTTTGGATCTCGCCCGGCCGGGCGAGAGGCTTTCCGTTCTTTGTCTGGGTGCGCATGCGGATGATATCGAGATTGGGGCCGGCGGCGCGATTCTGGGTTGGATCGCGTCCGGGGTCCGGCTCGACATCCATTGGTGCATTCTGAGCGCCGTCGGTCCGAGAGCGGAAGAAGCCGAGGCTTCCGCAGCGGCGTTTGTGGCCGGCGCCGCCAGTAAGCAAATCAGCTGCGCACAGTTCAAGGACAGCTTCTTTCCGTCACAAAGCGACGACATCAAACATTGGCTGAACGATTTGCGGGCCGAGGTCCAGCCGGATCTCATCCTGACCCATCGGCGGGATGATGCACATCAGGATCACCGCGAAATTTCCCGGCTTACCTGGACGGTGTTCCGGGATCATCTCGTGCTCGAATACGAGATCCCGAAATGGGACGGCGATTTGGGTCAGCCGAACATCTATATGCCGCTTAAATCCGACATTCTCGACCGCAAGATCGAGCTGCTTCTTCAGCATTTCGGGAGCCAACGCTCGAAGGACTGGTTCGATGCGGAGACGTTTCGCGGCCTGGCGCGTCTGCGCGGCATGGAGTGCCGTGCGCCCGAGCGTTATGCTGAGGCCTTCGTCCTGCGCAAGGGCCTGTTAGGCTGAGATTTCGGGGCGCCACAATGGGCGCGCCGATGGAATTGCAACGGTTTTTTTACCCAAGATTAACATCCGGAATGCGACTATCCCGCGGTGCAGTATCGCGTGGGGCAATATCACGTGGGGCGGGGGAGGCGCTGCGAGATAATTTCCGGAGGAGATAATGGGACTGAATTTGACTGTGCGGCGGCTGAGCCTGACGCTCGCACTTCTGCAAGGCCTTGCCTGCGTGATCAGCCTGGGTTTGTTTCTGCAATATCAAGATGCAGCCCAGGATGTGCGCAAGACACATGCCGCCAGATATGATTCCTATCTTCTCGCCGATGAATTACGCCAGAGTTCCGACGATCTGACGCGGCTTGCCCGCACCTATGTCGTCACCGGCGACGCGAAATACGAACAGCAATATTGGGATGTGCTGGCGATCCGCAACGGCGAAAAGCCGCAGCCGCAGGATTACAACCGGATCTATTGGGATTTCATGGCGGTCGACGGCGTGAAGCCGCGCCCAGACGGTACTGCGGTGCCGCTGCAAAAGCTGATGGAACAGGCCGGCTTCACGTCCGACGAATTCGCCAAGCTGAAACAGGCGCAGGCCAATTCTGACGGCCTGGTGAAACTGGAAACCATTGCGATGAATGCGGTCAAAGGCCGCTTCGATGACGGCAAGGGAAACTTCACCGTCCAGAAGGACCCGGATTTCGAGCTGGCGCGCAAGCTCATGCATTCGCCGGAATATCACAAATACAAAGCCGATATCATGCGGCCGATCGACGAATTCTTCGTGCTGCTGGACCGGCGCACGCAAGGTGCGGTCGATTTGGCGCAGGGCGCCGAGGAGCGCGACCGCCTGCTGCTGCTGGTGTCGCTGGGCGCCTTGCTGCTGCTCGCCGTGATCAGCGGCTGGTGCTTCATCGCCCGCATCGTCGTGCCGCTGGGCGGGTTGCGGACGGCGATGGCCGAGCTGGCGGCGAATGCGCAAGGGACCGTCGATATCCCCTATCAGGGCCGCGGCGATGAGATCGGCGAAATGGCGCGGGCCACCGACCGGTTCCAGCACGGCATCAGGGAAGCCGAGACCTTGCGCCGGGCGCAGGACGAGAAGGACAGGGAAGTCGCCGAACAACGCCGCCGCGACATGCTGGCTTTGGCCGATTCCTTCGAACAGGGCGTCGGCGGCATCGTCAGAACGGTGGCCGACGGCGCCGAGAAGATGCATGAGGGCGCCCGCAACGTGCAATCGGTCGCCAATGACACGGCCAGCGAAGTGCAGCTGGTCGGCGCGAGATCGCGCGAGACCAGCGCCCATGTATCCTCGGTCGCCACCGGCGCGGACGAACTGGCGGCGACCATCGCCGAGGTCAACCGGCAGGTCGAGCAGGCAACCGATATTGCCGGCAGCGCCGTCGCCCAGGCCGGCGAGACCGATGCGGCGGTCAACAGCCTCAGCGTCTCGGCCCAGCGTATCGGCGAAATTGTCGGCCTGATCAACGATATCGCGGCGCAGACCAATCTCCTGGCGCTCAACGCGACCATCGAAGCGGCGCGCGCGGGCGAAGCCGGCAAAGGTTTTGCCGTGGTCGCCTCGGAGGTGAAGAACCTGGCCAATCAGACGGCCCGCGCCACGGATGAGATCCGCCAGCAGATCGAGACCATGCAGACCACGACGGCCGAGGCGGTGCAGGCGATCCGCACCATCGCGGCGACGGTGGGCCGGATCAACGACATCACCGGCTCGATCGCGGCGGCGGTGCAGCAGCAGGGGGCGGCGACGGCGGAGATCGCGCAGAATGTGCGCGACGCCGCAGACGGCACCACGGCCCTGTCGAAGAGCCTCGATTCCGTCGGTGGCGCGGCGGCATCGACCGATCAGGCGGCGGAACTGATGCTGCGGACCGCCACCGATCTGTCGCAATCGGCCGATGGCCTGACCGATGCGGTCAACAATTTCCTCAGCCGCGTCCGGGCGGGTGAAGCCGCTGCCTGAGAATTGGCCCAGGCGGCTCCGCCGTTACGGCAGCAGGATCACGGAGCCGGTGGTCTTGCGGGCTTCGAGATCGCGATGGGCCTGGGCCGCATCCTTCAGCGGATAGGTGTGGCTGACATTGATGTTGACGATGCCGCGGCTGATCACGTCGATGACGGCGCGGGCCGACAATTCGAGATCCTCGCGGCTGCCGGTATAGGCCATCAGCGTCGGACGGGTGAGGAAGAGCGAGCCCTTCTGCGACAGCAGCAGCGGCTCGATCGGCGCCACCGGCCCTGAGGCATTGCCATAGGTCACCATATAGCCGCGCGGCCGCAGGCAATCGAGCGACGGCAGGAAGGTATCCTTGCCGACGCCGTCATAGACCACATGCACGCCCTGGCCGCCGCTGGCCGCCTTGACCTGCGCCACCCAGTCGGGATCACGGTAGTTGATGACGTGATGGCAGCCGAGATTCTGCGCGATCCGCAGCTTCTCCGGCGAGCCCGCCGTACCGATGATGGTGGCGCCGAGATGGCGCAGCCATTGCGTGGCGATCTGGCCGACACCGCCCGCCGCGGCATGCAGCAGCACGATGTCGCCGGGCTTCACCGGATAGGTCCGGCGCAACAGATATTCGGCGGTCATGCCCTGCAGCATCATCGCCGCTGCGGTCCGATCGTCGATGGAATCGGGCACCTTGATGAGCCGGGAGGCGGGATAGTTGCGTATTTCCGCATAGGCGCCGATCGGCGCCGAACAATGCGCCACCCGGTCGCCGACGGCGATATCGGTGACGCCGGGGCCGACGGCTTCCACCACGGCGCAGGCTTCCAGGCCGAGGCCGCTTGGCAGCGACATCGGATAAAGGCCGGTGCGATGATAGGTGTCGATGAAATTGACGCCGCAGGCCTTGTTACGGAGCGTCACTTCGCCCTCACCGGGTGCGCCGACCTCCACTTCCTCCCAACGCATTTGTTCGGGGCCGCCGGTCTGATGAATGCGGATGGCATGGCTTCGCATGTGATGGTTCCTTCTTCGATCCGTTCGGGGGGATCAAAGCAAGTCGGGATGATCCTGTCCAGATCGGCGCGCCGATCGATGCGTACCGTGCCGGAGAGGATCACCTGACGGCGACAACCACCTGACGAGGCGGCCGCCTGAAGATATGACCACCTGAAATATGACGGGCCGATATCAGGCGGCGCGGCGGTCGGCGGCCTTATCGTCGAGGCCGCGACCTTCGAGCTTGCGGCGATAGTCGATCAGTTCGGCGATGGTGAGGCAGGGAAAGCCGTTGCGCCTTCCGTAATCGCGCGCTGCCTTGCCACGCATCATGCTCCCGTCGCGGCGCATCAGCTCGCAGAGCACGCCGGCCGGTTTCAACCCGGCGAGGCGGGCGAGGTCGACCGTGCCCTCGGTATGGCCCGCCCGGGTCAGCACGCCGCCCGGTACCGCGCGCAACGGGAAGATATGGCCGGGCCGCGCGAGATCGCCCGGCGTCGCCTGGTCGGCGATGGCGGCGCGCACCGTAGTCAGCCGGTCGGCGGCGGAGACACCGGTGGTGACGCCGTGCACCGCTTCGATCGAGACGGTGAAGGCAGTGCCGTAGCGGCTGCTGTTGCGCTCGACCATGGGCGGCAGGGCCAGGCGCTGGACCAGGGCATCGTCGAGGCAGAGGCAGACGATGCCGCTGCAGTCGCGGATCAGCCGCGCCATGAGGTTGAGATCAAGGGTCTCGGCGGCGGCGACCAGGTCGGCCTCGTTCTCGCGGTCATGGTCGTCGAACAGAATGACCGGCAGGCCGCTGCGCATCGCCTCGAGACAGGCCTCGACGCGGCCGGCAAGACGACTGACGGTGGGACGGGTGGGGGCAGGAAGGGTGGTGGTATCGAACATCGAAACGCTCCTCGCAGACTGGTTGCGACAAACGTTTCAGGGCAACTGCCAAAAATGCACCGACCGCCCTTGCGGGGTTTCCGCCTGGCACGGAGACGGAACTTGTCTGCGCGCATGGCGGGGCCGGGTAATCCTGGCCAGCGTCTTCTTCCATCCGGACTGTAACCGTCGGCCCAGGCATTGAGGCTTGGCCTCGCACCTGATCTGCTGACCCGGCAATCTTGCAACTGCCGGCGCTCGCGGGCTCGACATTGGGAACCGGTCCAACGACCGGTCTCCGCTGCCTTACCGCCGGTAGGGATTTTCACCCTGCCCTGAAGACGTATGACAAACCGAGCTTAAGAGATCGGACCCGGTTTCGTCAACAGCGCTCGACTTTCCACAAAACACACACATTAATGTGATTGTGGTGACCGGTTGTCCTCCTCTTGCACTTTTTTTACCTTTGCGGCCTAGGCTGGTGGCCCGGACGAAAAGAAGTGCTTAGCCGGCAGGGAAGCAATATCGGGCGGGCACGGGAAGATCACGGCCTTGATCGCTGATTCCACGGAAGTTCCCTTGAACGAGGCGGAACGGCAGCTGCGGCTGCAGGCGCAGCTCTTGGCGGCCATTGCCGAGGTGCAGGAGAATTTCATCGCCGGCGGCGATCTCGCCGGCGTTTTCGATATCCTGCTGAAAGCCCTGCTCCGGGCCACCGGCAGCGCTTTCGGGATGATCGCGGAAGTCGCACCCGGCCCGGCTGACGCGGCCTTGCGCGCGCGCTTGATCGCCACGGCCGATAGCACCGGTGCAGGCGATAGCGCCGGTGCGGGCGCCGTCCCCGCCCCCCTTCTGACCGAGTTCGACGCCTTGGCTGATCGCGTGATGAGCGGCCGGGCGCCGCTGATCGAGAACGGTCCGGCTCCCGATCCGCAAGATGTGGGGTTGTCAGCCGGCGGACGACCGGTCGATGCGTTCATGGGTCTGCCCTTCTTCGGCGGTACCGACATGATCGGGCTGATCGGCCTGGCCCATCGGCCCGGCGGCTATGACTGGCGGCTTGCCGAATTGTTGACGCCGCTCCTGGTGACCGCGGCCAACCTGCTGGTGGCCTGGCGCGAAAGGCAGCGCCTGGCCGCTGCTGAAGCGGCGGCGCAGGCCGAGCGCGAGCGGTTGAGCGATATCCTCACCAATATGGGCGACGTGGTCTGGTCGGCGACCTTGCCGGATTTCGTGATGACCTATGTCTCGCCCTCGATCGAGACCGTGATCGGCTATCCGGCGGAACGCCTGATGCGCGAGCCTGGCCTGATCGACGAACTGACGCCGCCGGATGATCTCGCCTTGCGCAATGCGACGCTGGAACAGGGGATGCGCAGCGGCCGCTTCGATTTCACCCATCGCCTGCGCTGCGCCGATGGCAGCCTGCGCTGGGTCCGCTGCAAGGCGGCGGTGCTCTATGATGCCAACAGGCGGCCCTGCCGGCTCGACGGCATCTTGAGCGACATCACGGTGGAACGCGAGGCGCTGGAACGGGCGCGCAAGAGCGATGCGCTTTATCGCGCCGTGGTGGATGACCAGCAGGAGGCGATCATCCGCTTCCGCCCGGATTTCACGATCACCTTCGCCAATCGGCAATATGCCGCCTTCTATAATCTGGCGCCCGAAGATCTGCTGGGCGTCCACATGGGCGATCTGCTGGCGCCGGCGGAATGGATGTGGGTCGAGCGGGAAATCGCCACCCTGTCGCCGGTCCAGCCGACCTGCATCCATGAATATGAAAAGCCGCTGCCGGGTGGCGTTACGCGCTGGATCCGCTGGATCAACCGGGCGCTGTTCGACGGCGCCGGGGCGGTGACGGAAATCCAATGCGTCGGCCATGACGTCACGGATCTGAAACGCCTGGAGCGCGAACTGGAGAGCGGCCGGGAGCTCTTCGCTTTGGCCGTGGCGAGCAGCGGCGACGGCATCTTCGACTGGAACATCAGCAGCAACGAGGTCTGGTATTCGCCGCGCTGGAAGGAAATGTTCGGCTATGGCGACGACGAATTGCCGAACACCTATGAGACCTGGGAAAAGCTCATCCATCCCGACGACAAGCAACGGGTCCTGGACCGCGTCGATGCCTATTCCCGCAACCCGGTCGGCGTCTTGCGGAGCCAGGCCCGCTATCGCCATCGCAATGGCAGCATCGTCCATATCGAAAGCCGCATGATCCAGCGGCAATCCGACGATGACAGCCAATTGCGCGTGGTCGGCGCCTATACCGATGTGACGGCGAAGGTGGTGGCGGAGCGGCGCATGCGCGATGCGATCGAAAGCCTTAGCGACGGCTTCGCCTGGTTCGATGCGGATGATCGGCTGATCATGCATAACGAGCGCTATCTGGAATTTTTCCCGTTCCTGCGCGGCATGGGCGATCTGACCGGCCTGCCTTTCATCGACATGGTGTGCCATCCGGATGGCGAGGTGGTCCGCATGGCCGATCCGGAAACTTATGTCGCGGCACGGATGAAACGTCATCGCGAGGGCGGCAGTTTCGAATTGCCGCTGGATGGCGGCGGCTGGGTGCGGGTCAGTGAAAGGCAGACGGCGGATCGCGGCATCGTCAGCATCTGGTCGGATATCACCGAGCTGAAGCAGGCGCAGCAACGCCTGCTGGATGCGGTGGCGGCGATGCAGGAGGGCTTCCTGCTGATCGGTCCGGATTTCAAGATCATCCTCAGCAACCAGCGCTGTCGCGAGATGTATCCGGTGGCCGGCCATCTGCTCATGCCGGGCGTCGCTTACGAAGATTTTCTGCGCTACGCCATCGCCCATGGCGAATTTCCCGAGGCATCCGGGCGGCCGGACGACTTCCTCGCGGAGATGATGGATATCCTGCGCAGCCGCAGCGATATGCGGATCGAGCGGGAATTGGCCGGCGGCCGCTGGGTGCTGCTCAGCCAGCGCGGCATGAGCGACGGCAGCGTTGTTGGCATCCGCACGGATCTGACGGCGCAGAAGTTGCGCGAGACCGAGCTTGAAGCGGCCCATAACCAGCTCGAGAAACAGGCATCGACCCTGGTCGATCTCGCCGAGAAACTGGAACAGGCACGCCAGTCGGCGGTGGAAGCGAGCAAGGCGAAGACCCGCTTCCTGGCGCATATGAGTCATGAATTGCGCACGCCGCTGAATGCCATTCTCGGCTTTGCCAAATTGATCGAAGACGAATTGTTCGGGCCGATCGGCGTGCCGAAATACCACGAATATGTCGGCCTTATTCATGAGAGCGGGACGCATCTTCTCTCCTTGATCAACGACGTTCTCGATCTCTCCAAGATCGAGGCGGGACGCATGGAACTGGATCGCCGCGGCGTCTCGGTCGAAGAACTGGCGGCCGCGTCGACGCGGCTGATGGAAGGGCTGGCAAAGGATCGCGGCGTCAAATTGCTGGTCGAGGTACTGCCCGGTTGCCGACAGGTCTTCGGCGACGAGCGCGCGATCAAGCAGATGATCATCAATCTGTTGTCGAACGCGCTGAAATTCACGCCGCCCGGCGGGCGCGTGACCCTGAGCTTCGCCGCCTGGAATGATGCGGCGGGGGATGACGCGGCGACGGGTAACGCAGCGATGGGTAACACGGCGACGCGTAACGCAGGGGAGCGCCATGCATCCACGGCGTCGGGCGATGGCCCGTATGGCGGCGCGGCGATCACCGTCGTCGATACCGGCATCGGCATGTCGCGGGACGATATCGTCAAGGCGCTGGACCCGTTCGGCCAGGTGGATGGCGAAATTGCCCGTCAGCATCACGGGACCGGACTTGGCCTGCCGCTGGTCAAGGCGATGGCGGAGGCGCATGGCGGCTGGTTGAAGATCGAGAGTTCGCCGGGCGAAGGAACCACCATGACGATCTTCCTGCCGGGCGAGCAGGCCATCGGGACGCAGGGCGATGACGATGGCGCCAGCGGTGATAGGGGCAACGGTGATAAGGGTAGCGGTGCCGGCACTGGCAGCGGGGGGACTGGTCCCGCGCCGATCGCGACACTGGATTTGCCGGTCTCGGACCTGCTGGAAGCGACTGTTGCCCTGCCCATTGCGCTGCCGCGTGTTCTGCTGGCGGAAGACAATCCGATGAATCAGAGGTTGCTGCTCGATGTGCTCGGCAACCTGCCGGTGCGCGTGGATTGTGTCGGCGATGGCGAGGCGGCGGTCGATCATGCGCGGCGCCGCGATTACGATCTGATCCTGATGGATATCCAGATGCCGAAAATGGGCGGTGTCGCCGCGGCACAGCGCATCCGTGCCGGCAGCAATACCGGGGCACGAGTACCGATTATCGCCTTGACAGCCCATGCGATGGAGGGCGATCGCGAACGTTATCTGGCCGCCGGCATGACCGACTATCTCACCAAGCCTGTTGACCTGCTGGCCTTGATCGAATTGGTGACGCGCTATCTCGGCCTGGATTTCAGTTTGACACCGGCCCTGCCCGGTTGAGCCTATCCTGGATTCGATGCATTGCTGTGCAGTTTAGCAGTATCACCGATGTTCGGCGGTTCATCAGTTGCGCTGGACCCCCGGATCAAGTCCGGGGGTGACGAGTCTTTTGTTGTTGGCGCACGGCGCCAAATGCTCCGCTCGTTCGTCATCCTCGTGCTTGACACGAGGATCCAGGGTTGCAGCGCTGGGTGAGCAAAGCAGCGATATGCACGCTGTGTCAGGAGCGCGACAATGTGCGATGCCTGATTGGCATTCGCGTTGCGGTTGGCGAAAGCGGTCACGCGAGATTTTGGCGATAGCCCAGATTTCCATGTTTCCTAAAACAACCGCCCCTGGCCGCGCTCCAGATCGAGCAGGAAGGTCTTGGCCTTCAGGCCGAGTTCGCTGGTATAGCCGCCCAGTGAGGCGGCGCCGACGATGCGGTGGCAGGGGATGATGACGGCGATGGGATTCTGCCCGCAGGCCTGGCCGACCAATTGCGCCGGGGCGTTCAAGGTGGCGGCGACATCGCCATAGGTGCGGGTGCGGCCATAGGGGATCGCCAGCATCTGTTGCCACACCGCTTTGGCGAAATCGCCGCCGGCGGCCTCCAGCGGTAGATCGAATTGCGTAAGCTCGCCGCTGACATAGGCCTTCACCTGCCGGGCCGCTTCGGTCAGCAGCGGATTGGTCTCGCCGCTTTTCGGCCGGGTATTGTGCCAATGCAGCCGGGTGACGGCGGTATCGGTCCCGCCGATATCGATCCAGCCGATCTTGGTTTCGATCACCGCATGTGCGGCTGCGCGCTCGGTCATGTCCGGTTGGCCTTCATGTCAGATCGCCCGTTCGCTCAGGGCCCGGGTCAAGGCATCGGGTTCCGTGATCGGCAGGCCGCAGGTCTGGCCGCGGCAGAGATAGACCGTCGGCTTGCCCTCCACCATCTCTTTGCCGGCAGCCGGATGATGTGGCGGCAAAGCGGTACCGGCCGGCAGGACCTGCACCAGCTTGTTGGGCAGGGGCTGGGCGCGGATGATGCCGAGCAAGCGATCCGTGGCCTCGTCATCGCCGCCGCCGATGACGACGATCTGCAGGCAGTTGAGGTGATAATCGACGGCATTGAACAAGGTGGCGAGCGGGAAGAAATTGCGGTTGACCTCGCCGCCGAATGCCGTGATCAGCTGCATACACCGCCGGGCATAGTCAGGCTTGCCGGTCAGGTGATAGAGGCGGCTGAGGACCTCGACCATGGTGCCGTTGCCGCTGGGCGTCGCATTATCGGCAGCACTCTTCTGCCGGATGATGACATCGGCGACATCATCGGCCGTGGTGAAATAGCCGCCATTTTCCGCGTCCCAGAAATGGGCTTCGAGCAGCGCCACGAGCTTCTCGGCCTGTGCGAGATAGGACCTGTCGCCGCTCGCTTCCAGCAGCAGCAGCGCAGCGCGGGCGAGATGCGCGTGATCGTCGAGCATGGCGACGGAACCGAGCTTGTTCTTGCGCCAGGCATGGTACAGCCGCTCGCTGCCTGCTACATCAGCCCGCATCATCTGGCGCGTGATGAAGCGGAAGGCGCTGCGGGCAAGTTCCAGCCATTGCGGCTTGTCGAAAGCCGTGGCGGCCCGGGCCAGCGCGGAAATCATCTGGCCGTTCCAATCGGCCAGCACCTTGTCGTCCCAGCCGGGCCGGACACGGCCGCTGCGAACCGCCAGCAATTTGCCGCGCAGCAAGGTCAGCAGCTGTTCATCTTCGGGAGATGTCTCGATACGGGCCGCGCGGCGATTGAGGATGTTGCTCTCCTCCCAATTGCCATGCGCGCTGACATCGTAATGCCGCTTGAAGAAATCGGCATCGGCGCCCAGCACGGTGTCGATCTCGCTTTCGCTCCAGACATAGAATTTGCCTTCGACGCCTTCGCTATCGGCATCGAGCGAGGCGGCAAAGGCACGGTCGCCGCTGGGATCGGCCTCGGCCAGCATTTCGCGCTCCAGCCAGCCGATCGTCTCGGCCACGCGCGCGGCGTAAAGCGGGTCATGGGTTTCCAGCCAGACCTCGGTCAGGATCTCGATGAAGGCCGCATTGTCGTAGAGCATCTTCTCGAAATGCGGCACCAGCCATTTGCTGTCGGTGGAATAACGCGAGAGGCCGCCGCCGAGATGATCGTAGATGCCGCCCTGGCACATGGCGTTCAACGAGACCAGCACGGCATCTTTCTGCCCCGGATCGGCGCGGCGCTGCCAGGCCCGCCAGAAGGACAGGAAAATCGGGATCTGCGGAAATTTCGGCGCGCCGTTGATGCCGCCATCGATCATGTCGATTTCCTGCACCAGGCGGTCGGCGATGCGGTCGATCAGATCGGACGTGATGGCGTCGCCGGCTTGCGGCTGCGCCAGCTTGCGCATGGCGGTCTCCAGCCCCGCGACATTCTTGACGACCGAGTCAGGCTCTTTCTCGTAAGTGTCGGCGATGAACCGCAGCACCTCGGGGAAGCCCGGCCGGCCCCAGCGGCTGGCGGGTGGAAAATAGGTGCCGCCCCAGAACGGCTTGCCCTCCGGGGTGAGGAACATGGTGAGGGGCCAGCCGCCTTGCTGGCCGAGCAGGGCCAAAGCCTGCTGATAGATCGCATCGAGATCGGGGCGTTCTTCCCGGTCGACCTTGATGTTGACGAAAAGCTCGTTCATCAGCGCGGCGATCGCCGGATCCTCGAAACTTTCATGGGCCATCACATGGCACCAATGGCAGGCGGCATAGCCGACCGAGAGGAGGATCGGTTTGTTGCGCTGTTTCGCTTCGGCCAAAGCGGCATCGCCCCAGGCCTGCCAATCCACCGGATTGTGCTGATGCTGCAGCAGATAGGGGCTGACCTCCTGTGCCAATCGATTGGTGGTGAGCGGGCGATGGGCGGCGGGAGGTGTGGTCGGATGATCCGTCATCAATCGGGCCTATGTATTTCCGGTGCAGTCCTGGAAGCATTGAAGCCCGTTCCGGGCGGTAAGCTCAATGTTATAGCGCGGCGTTCACGTGTCGGTGATGTAAGTTCGCTGGTGCCGCGAGCGGGATATCGTGGCCTGGTCGTTGGCGCATCCGTTGGTCGACCGTAGCCCGGTGGCAGGGCATCAGCCATCCGATCCTTGCCGCCGCAGGAACAGCGCCTGTAAGGTGGAGATAGGGTCAGGAGATGCGCCATGAAAGTGAAAATCGACATTGATTGTTCGCCGGAAGAGGCCCGGGCCTTTTTCGGCCTGCCGGATGTGGCGCCGATGCAGCGCGCGGTGATGCAGGAAATGCAGGACCGCATGATGTCGGCGATGCGCGGCACCGATGCGGAGACGCTGCTGAAGACCTGGATGCCGGCCGGCGTGGCCGGGCTGGAACAGATGCAAAAGATGTTCTGGCAGCAATTCGCCGGCGGCAAGCCCGGCGAGAAAAAGTGACAGGTCGGAAGAAGCGACCGATCAGGCGATGAAGGATGAGTGACCGAAGATGAGCGAACACGGCCGCAACCTGCCGGCGGATCCGGCACCCTATTACGAGGCGCATGTCTTTTGCTGCGTCAATGAAAGGCCGGCTGGCCATCCGCGCGGCTGCTGCAAGACCAAGGGCGCCGAAAAGCTGCGGAACTACATGAAGGCGCGCGCCAAGGAACTGGGATTGGCGGATGTGCGCATCAACCAGTCCGGCTGCCTGGATCGCTGCGAACTAGGGCCGACCATGGTGATCTATCCTGAGGGTATCTGGTACAGCGTCGCCACGATCGAGGATGTGGAAGAGGTTCTGCAGCGCCATCTGATCGCCGGCGGCCGCGCCGAGCGGTTGATGCTGCAGCCCGGCGACAAGCTGCCGGCGGACCGGGCGGTGCCTGGTCGCCGTGCCGCCGCCAATGCGGACTGAACAGCGTAACCCGAACATGACGCAGGACGGCCCGAAAACGATCTTTGCGCCATCGACGGCGCCGGGCAAAGCAGGTATCGCCGTATTTCGCCTGTCCGGGCCGCAATCTGCGCGTGTATTGCGCGATTTGACGCGGGCTGATTTGCCGGCTGCCCGGCGCGCCGTGCGGCGGACGCTGTGGAGCGCCAATGGCGGCATCGCGGAACCGATCGATCAGGCCCTTGTCCTCTGGTTTCCGGCGCCCTCCAGCTTCACCGGCGAGGATGTCGTGGAGCTGCATATTCATGGCGGTTCGGCCATCGCCGCAGCACTCGCGCATGAGTTGATAAACATCCATGATCTTCGTCTGGCCGAGCCCGGTGAGTTCACCCGCCGCGCCTTCGACCACGGCAAGCTCGACCTGACCGAGGTCGAAGGGCTGGCGGATCTGATCGCGGCGGAGACCGAGGCACAGCGGCGCCAGGCAATACGCCAGGCCGATGGTGCGCTCTCACGGCTCTATGATGCCTGGCGCGATCGGCTGGTCGGTGCCCTGGCCCGGCTGGAAGCCGCGATCGATTTCCCCGATGAGGACCTGCCGCCCGATCTGGTGCCGGCGGTGGATCAGGTCATGCGCGAGACGGAAACGGCGATCGACCTGCATCTCGATGACGGTCATCGCGGCGAGCGGCTGCGCGACGGCTTGTCGATCGCGATCCTGGGGGCACCCAATGCCGGCAAGTCCAGCTTGCTCAACCGGCTGGCGCGGCGCGAGGCGGCCATCGTTTCGGCCCAGGCCGGCACCACCCGGGACGTGATCGACCTGCATCTCGATCTCGGCGGCTATCCGGTGACCCTGGCGGATACGGCCGGCTTGCGGGCGACGGCGGATGATATCGAGGCGGAAGGGGTGAGGCGGGCGCTTGACCGGGCGGCGGCGGCCGATCTCAAGCTGCTGGTCCTGGATGCTTCCGCCCTGGGCACAACGCGGCCGCTGGTCGATGCCGAAACCGCGAAGCTGATTGACGATGAGGCGCTGCTGGTGTTGAACAAGGCCGATCTGGCGCAGCGCGATCTGCCGGTCGAAATCGCCGGCCGACAGATTCTCGCCGTCTCGGCTTTGACCGGGGTTGGGATCGACGGGCTGGTCGAGGCACTGGGCACGACGGCCGCCGCACGGCTGGCGCTGGGCACCTCGCCGGCTTTGACCCGGGAGCGTCACCGCGCGGCACTGGAGCGTTGCCAGGCAGCTCTATTGCGCGGGGTCGATGCCGAATTGCCGGAATTGAAAGGCGAGGATTTACGCCTGGCAGTGCAGGCTTTGGGTGAGATTACCGGCCGGGTGGATGTGGAGGAGATCCTGGATCGCATCTTCCGGGAATTCTGTATAGGGAAATAATTCCTAGTTGTTGTCGGGCGCCAGCCGGACCGATGTTTCACGTGAAACAATGATGATGACCGCAGTGAATGATATGAACATGCAGGTGGATGTGGTGGTGGTCGGCGGTGGCCATGCCGGGGCGGAAGCCGCGGCAGCGGCGGCGCGTCTCGGCGCCAGCACGCTGCTCATCACCCATGACCCCGCCAAGATCGGCGAGATGTCCTGCAACCCTGCGATCGGCGGGTTGGCCAAGGGCCATCTGGTGCGTGAGATCGATGCGCTGGATGGCATCATGGCGCAAGCGATCGATCGCGGCGGCATCCAATTCCGCATGCTCAATCAATCCAAAGGTCCCGCGGTGCGCGGCCCCCGCGCCCAGGCCGACCGCAAGCTCTATCGCCAGGCGATCCAGGCTTTGCTGGCGGCGCAACCCAATCTCACCATCAAGGGCGCCGCCGTCGATGATCTTCTGCTCGATAGCGGGAACCGGATCATCGGCGTGGTGACCGATCAGGGCGAGCGCATCGGCTGCGCGGCGGTGGTGTTGACCACCGGCACCTTTCTGCGTGGCCTCATCCATTGCGGGGAAGTGAAAACGCCGGCCGGCCGGGTCGGCGAGGCGCCGTCGCTGCATCTTTCGGAAACCCTGGCGCGGCTGGGCTTTCCGCTGGGGCGATTGAAGACCGGCACGCCGCCGCGTCTCGATGGCCGCACCATCGACTGGGCGGGGCTGGAAATGCAGCCGGGCGATAACCCGCCTTTGCCGATGTCCTATCTGACCCGCGAAATCACGACGCCGCAGATCGGCTGCGGCATCACCTATACCAGCCTTGCGGCGCATGAGCTGATCCGGGCCAATCTGCACCGGGCGCCGATGTATTCCGGCCAGATCGAGAGCACCGGTCCGCGTTATTGCCCCTCGATCGAGGACAAGGTGGTGCGCTTTGCCGAGAAGGACCGGCATCAGATTTTCCTGGAGCCGGAAGGGCTGGACGATCACACGGTCTATCCCAACGGCATCTCGACTTCGCTGCCGGCGGAGGTGCAGGCCGAGATGCTGAAGAGCATTCCGGGGCTGGAAGGCGCCGTGATGCTGCGGCCGGGCTATGCCATCGAATACGATTTCGTCGATCCGCGCGAATTGACGCCGGCACTGGAAACGCGCCGCGTACCGGGGCTTTTCTTCGCCGGGCAGATCAACGGCACGACCGGATATGAAGAAGCCGCGGCCCAGGGGCTGATGGCCGGCATCAATGCGGCGAAGCGGGCAGGCGGGGCAGGGTTGAATGCCGCCGGCCTTGTGGATGCGCCGTTTATTCTGGACCGCGCCGATGCTTATATCGGCGTGATGATCGATGATCTTGTTTCACGTGGAACATCGGAACCCTATCGCATGTTCACCAGCCGCGCCGAATACCGGCTGCGGCTGCGCCAGGACAATGCCGACCAGCGCTTGACCGAGAAGGGCATTGCCCTGGGCTGCGTCGGATCGGAACGGATGGCGATGTTCCAGACGAAAATGGCGGAAATCGAAGCGGCGCGGACTTTGATGCAGGGTCTGACGGCGACGCCGACCGAGTTGCAGCGCCGGGGCTTCAATATCAATCAGGACGGCGTTCGCCGGTCGGCGCTGGATCTGCTGGCCTATGCCGAGATCGATCTGCCGCGTCTGACGGGGCTGTGGCCGCAATTGGCGGGGCTCAGCCCGGCCGTTGCCGAGCAGATGGAAATCGACGGACGCTATGCCGGTTATCTGAAGCGGCAGGATGCCGATATCCATGCATTCCGCCGGGATGAGGCTTTGCTGCTGCCTCCGGATCTCGATTACGGCGCCGTGCCGTCATTATCGGCAGAAGTGCGGGAGAAACTCGATAAAGCGCGCCCGGCAACCCTGGGGGCGGCGGGACGCATTTCCGGCGTGACACCGGCAGCTCTGACGATTTTGCTGCGCCATGTCCGTCGGCGCGATGACGGTACCAAGCTCAGCGCATGATGATTCGAGTCCTACGGAAAGCTCCCTCGCCCCGCTTGCGGGGTGAGGGTCGGGGTGAGGGGTCTTTCAATTGACCACTCTGACGCCGATCGGCTTTCTGTCGCAAATCCAATCCCTCCTGCCGGCTGTTTCACGTGAAACATTGGCGGCCGGCCTGTCCCGGTTGGAGATCTATGCCGCCCTTCTGGTGAAATGGCAGAAGGCGATCAATCTGGTCGGTCCGGCAACGCTGCCGGATCTCTGGCGCCGTCATATGCTGGATTCCGCGCAGCTTCTGCCTTTGCTGCCGCCGGCGGAGATCGGTGGGGGCGCCATCACCGATTTCGGCAGTGGCGCCGGCTTCCCCGGCCTGGTCCTGGCGGCCCTGACCGAGCGTCAGGTGCAGCTGATCGATTCCGACAACCGCAAATGCGCCTTCCTGCGCGAGGCCGCCCAGGCGATGGGGATCGGCGCTCGAGTCGCCGTCCATGCCAAAAGGTTCGATGCCTTGCGGCCCTGGCCGGCACCGGTCATCACCGCCCGCGCCTGCGCCGGTTTGGGTGATTTGCTAGGATTTACAGCCCCTTTTGCCACCGAGGAGACGGTTTTTCTGCTGCTCAAGGGCGCCAAGGTCGATGAGGAATTGACCGCCGCCGCCAAGCACTGGACAATGACCGTCGAACGGTATCCGAGCCTCGCCCAGCCCGAATCCCAATCGCAAATCGGCGGGGATGCGGCGCCGGCCGGGACCATCCTGAAACTTACCCATCTCAGTAAACGGATTGCATCGTGACCGAGCCCGCCCGCGAAACCTCGACGCCTCGGCAACCGCGAATCATGGCGGTGGCCAATCAGAAAGGCGGGGTCGGCAAGACCACCACCGCCGTCAATCTGGCGACGGCTTTGGCCGCTTGCGGCAAGCAGGTCCTGATCATCGACATGGATCCCCAGGGCAATGCTTCGACCGGCTTGGGGATCGACAGGCGTGACCGCAATAGCGGTTCCTATGAAGTATTGATCGACGGCGTCAGTATCGAGGCCGCGACCAAGCCGACCCTGGTGCCGAATATGTCGATCGTGCCGACCTCGCCCGATCTCGCCGGGGCGGAAATCGAATTGATCGACCTCGACCGGCGCGAATTCCGCCTCCGCGATGCCTTGGCCAAGGTGCCACTGCAATATGATTTTATTCTTATCGACTGCCCACCTTCGCTGACCCTGCTGACGCTCAATGCCATGGTGGCGGCCGATTGCGTGCTGGTGCCGCTGCAATGCGAGTTCTATGCGCTGGAAGGATTGAGCCAGCTGATCAAGACGGTGGAACGGGTCAAGAAGGCTTTTAACCCCGTCCTGGAAATCCAGGGCGTCGTCCTCACCATGTATGACCGCCGCTCCAGCCTGAACGAACAGGTGGCCGCCGATGTCCGCGCTTTTTTCGGCGTCAAGGTCTATGAGACCGCGATCCCGCGCAATATCCGCATCGCGGAGGCGCCGAGCCATGGCAAGCCGGCCTTGCTCTACGACATACGCTGCGCCGGCAGCCAGGCCTATATCCATCTCGCCAGCGAGGTGCTGAAACGCGAGCAGGGCCTGGTCGGCCGCTCGCTGGCCGCCGCAGGATAAAGACCCGCCGGCTACCAGTCATCTAAGCGTACTGGGCCGGCACCGATAATCATCCGATTTGAAGAAGAGGGCGCTGACGATGTCCGCGAAAAAGCATCAGGGTTTGGGCCGCGGCCTGTCGGCTTTGCTGGGCGGTGACGAGGTGCCCGTGGCGCCGGCTGTACCGGCGGCGCCCGCACCCGTCGCGGCGGCGGCACAGCGCCATGCGCCGATCGAGTTCCTGCATCCCGGCAAGTTCCAGCCGCGCCATGTCTTCGATCCCGAGATGCTGGAAAGCCTCGCCCAGTCGATCCGCGAGAACGGTGTGCTGCAACCGATCCTGGTGCGCCAGCATCCGCGCCGCAGCGATGAGTTCGAGATCGTCGCCGGCGAGCGCCGCTGGCGGGCGGCACAGCTTGCCCAATTGCATCAGGTGCCGATCGTGCTGCGCGGTCTCAGCGACCGCGAAGTCCTGGAAATCGCCATCATCGAAAACGTCCAGCGCCAGGATCTCTCGCCGCTGGAAGAAGCGGCCGGCTATGACCGCCTGCTGATGGAATTCAAATATACCCAGGAACAGCTGGCCGAGCGTATCGGCAAGAGCCGGCCGCATATCGCCAATATGCTGCGCCTGCTGGATCTGCCCGAGCGGGTCCGCGTGCTGCTGGAGCAGGGCGAATTGACGCCGGGCCATGCCCGCGCCCTGATCGGCGCCGACGATCCCGTGGCGCTGGCCGAGCAGGTGGTGGCCGAGGGCCTCAATGTGCGGCAGACCGAAAAGCTCGCCCAGAGTCACAAGCCGGCGCCGAAATCGCCCGCCCGCGGCAAGAACGGTGCGGCGGCTTCGCCCGCCAAACCGACGGTGGAAAAGGATGCCGATACCAAGGCGCTGGAACGCGATCTCGCGCAGCGCCTCGGCCTCAAGGTGGAGATCGACTTCGACGGCAGCGGCGGCCAGGTGGTGGTGCATTACCGCAGCCTGGAGCAGCTGGACGATATCATCGCCAAGTTGAACACTTAAAGATTTAAGCAAATTTTCCTGTAAGACCAATGATTTGAAACCGAATCTGTGGATAACATCCTAAGATCATCAAAAACACCGCGCAAAATCTGCCTTAAGCAGACTTTAAACTTTTATTACTAAGCTATGTCGACCGCATATCTGGATATGTTCGAGGTCGAACATGCATTGGCTTACCAACCTCAAGATCGGCAGCAAGATCCTGCTGGTCACCTGCACCCTGATCGCCACCTCCGCCCTGATCGGCCTGGTCTCGCTGGAAACCTTGTTCCGGTCCGAGGACCTGGTCAACGAAATGGCGGCGACCGCCAACCGCTCGATCTATGGCGAGCGGGTGAACGGCCTCATCTATGCCGTGGTGATGGAGTCACGCGGCATCTACATGGCGAAGGATACCGAGGCGGCGAAGAAATTCGCGCCCGGCCTGCTGCAGAGCTTGAAGGCCTTGCAGGACGCCATGGCTGCCTGGCGCGAACTGGTGCCGCCCTCCAGTGTCGACGTCTTTGCCAAGACACAGGGCGATGCCGAGCAATTCGTGAAGTTCCGCACCGAGCTGGCACGCCTCGGCGTCGAAGACTCGCCGCAATCGGCGCGCGATTACGGCGATAACGATGCCAATCGCGCCAACCGCAAGGCCTTCGGCAGCGAGATCGAACAGCTCGCCAAGATCAACCAGGCTGCCATCAGCAATATCCGCGCAGATCTGCAGGCCTTCTACAAATGGCGCATCATCCTGATGATGACGGTGATTGCCGCCGGCATGCTGATCGGCCTGATCATGGCCCTGACGGTCTCCAGCCGCTTCATCGCCGGCCCGATCCGCGTTCTGACCAGGACCATGACCAAGCTCGCCAATGGCGATTTCAGCCAGCTCATCCAGGGCGACAAGCGCCGTGACGAGATCGGCGAAATGGCGCGGGCCGTCGTCATCTTCAAGGAGAACGGCCTCGCCAACGAACGCCTGCAGGCCGAGCGCGCCCAGGCCCAGGCCGATCGCGAACGCCGGCAGCAGCATGTCGAAGAGCTGATCCGCGCCTTCGACAGCCAGATCACCGATGTGCTCGACCAGCTGGCGGGTGCGGCGACCGAAATGCAAGCGACGGCGCAGTCGATGTCGGCCATCGCCGAGAAGACGGCGCGCCAGGCCAATGCGGTTTCCGCCGCCACCGAGGAGGCCTCGGCCAATGTGCAGACCGTGGCCTCGGCCGGCGAGGAGCTCTCCTCATCGATCCATGAGATCAGCCGCCAGGTGGCGCAATCCAGCCAGATCACCGGCGAGGCGGTTTCCACCGCCGGCCAGACCGACACCCAGGTCCAGGGCCTGGTGCAGGCAGTGGAGCGGATTGGCGATGTCGTGCGGCTGATCAACGACATTGCCGGCCAGACCAATCTGCTGGCCCTCAACGCCACCATCGAGGCGGCCCGCGCCGGCGAGGCCGGCAAGGGCTTTGCGGTGGTGGCGTCAGAGGTCAAGAACCTCGCCACCCAGACCGCCAAGGCGACCGAGGAAATCACCGGCCAGATCCAGGCGATCCAGACCGCGACCCGGGATTCCGTGTCGTCGATCAAGCAGATCACCACCATCATCCATCAGATCAGCGAGATCGCCGCCACCATCGCGGCGGCGGTGGAAGAGCAGGGGGCGGCGACGCAGGAGATCGCCCGCAACGTGCAGCAGGCGGCCGATGGCACCCAGGAAGTCGCCAACAATGTCGGCGGCGTCACCGAGGCGGCTGGCGAAACCGGATCCGCCGCAACGCAGGTGCTGAGCGCTGCCGGCGCCCTGTCGCGCCAGGCCAATGCGCTGCGCCATAACGTGACCGATTTCCTGCAGCAGATCCGCGCCGCCTGACCGATGTTTCCGCGGTCCTGCTGACGGCCGGCACGACAGTGGCCGGTGTCGACAGTAGGCGGGCGTTGACAGGGAGTGGTGGCCGGCGTTGAAGGGGGATCAGCGTCGGCCGCCGGCCC
>LNAP01007270.1_pt1 | contig 30573 bp, 39 predicted proteins | sample 602601 | NCBI WGS metagenome assembly LNAP01 (sample SAMN02440304, study PRJNA202911) | soil metagenome | biome: Subtropical and temperate rainforests or woodlands; isolation source: soil samples (1 kg each in a 20% v/v slurry with milli Q water) were... ...
GCGTAATTGCTTTATCGAGGCAGATGCCTGGGAAGAGGGCTCTGAGCGGAGGTGGTAGGGCTTATGTTGGTTTTTGGTTCCATTGCTCCCCAAACCCCTTTTTCCAGAGTGTTTACTCGTGTGAATGGCCGTGATCAGCGCTCTCGGAGGTATCGCCTTTCTCACCACCACCGCATGCCGTCATCAGGCCGAGGAAGCAGATCAGGAGCATCGAGCGAAGCAGAGTCGTTGGGGCTTTCATGGAATGGCTCTTCAAAATGGATGAAATAAAGGGGGCAGGGTCAGGCTGAACCCTGTGTCTTCGGCAGGAGTACAGCCATCGTGATTTCGGACTACTGTTTGACGCTCAAATAATCGCCGGTCGTTTTCAGTGCGATGGTCACGTCGTTATTACTGCGATTGCGCCAAAACCAGCCGTGGGTGCCGTCAAAAATAGCGGTGAATTCACCTTTATCACTTTTGACCTGCTTGCCCTTGTTGTAGCTGTGGAAGTAACCCTTTTCACCGTTGTACGGCTCGCCATGCGTGTCGTAGTTCACAGGCCCACCCGCCGCTGTCCATTCATAGCTGACGGTCTTGTTCTTCAGCACTTCCAGTTTGATCTCTGTCCCTTCACCTGGCTTGAGCGTGACGGTCATTTGGTTTGTCTTCAAAGCAGGGGCAGGTGTTGCCACTGGTTGAGCAACAGGTTTCGCAATAGGTTGGACTTGTGCAACCTGCGGCGGAGCTGGAGCTGGAGCTGGAGCTGGAGTTGGAGCTGCTGGTTGAGGTGGCGCAGTATCTGCCAAAGCTTCCTGGGCGAGGATGATCTTCAGTTCGCCCATTTGGGTCAGGCCTAATGCGCGGCCCACACCCGTAGGATCAACGGCGTATTCCGAAGGCATAACCACAGTCACCAGCAAGCCGACCGCAGTCAGCAGGGCAATGACAGTCGAACGCACCAGTTTGCGAGTGCTAGGCAATTCATTAACAGTTGGAAGCGGAGTATTGAACATGGTCAGAATTCCTTACGCAGAGATAAACAGGCCGGTGATCTGGTAACCCATCAACAGGAAACCGGCACTCATCATGGCGACATTGGCGGTATAGGCGTGGCGCCAGAAACTGCCGGTGCGCCGCCAGTACCCCATCAGAATGAGAATCGCGCTGAGGGCCAGCAATTGGCCGATCTCGACGCCGACGTTGAAGGCGATCAGGTTGGGAATCAGACCATCAGATGAGATCTCGTATTCCTGGATCTTGGTGGCCAGACCGAATCCATGAAGCAGGCCAAAGATCAGCGTGGCCACCTTGGTATTGGGTTGAAAACCAAACCAGCGCTGGAACGCGCCCAAGTTGTCGAGCGCCTTGTACACCACCGAAAAACCAATGATGGCATCGATAATGTAGGAGCTGATGCTGACTTCCGTGAGAACGCCGAGTAGCAGCGTGACCGAATGCCCCACAGCGAACAACGTGACGTAGAGTCCTACATCCTTCAGACGGTAGAGGAAGAAGATCACTCCGAAGAGGAACAGCAGGTGGTCGTAGCCCGTCATCATGTGCTTGGCGCCCATGTAGATGAAGGGCAGCAACATGACGCCAGAGCTTTCCTGGATGAAGCCTTTATCACCTTCCGCCACGGCGTGAGCCAGCGCCTCGGGCATGCCGAGAAAGAGTGAGGCGATAAGTATAAACAGCAGCAGTAGCGGGCGATGCGAGGGCGCAGTGAATACGCCAACGCCGCTCAGAGAGTGCGAATGCATAGATCAAATCCTACGTTGCAGGGATCAAAGGCCGCAGCGCGGCCATGGTCAGGAGGTGAACGAAGGACGGGGTGGACGCTTGATCAAGAATATCGGAGGACGAGGAACCGCATGTTGCGGGGCATCAACCCGGATTGAAAGTTTGGGTTGTGCGGCCAAACTCAACAGGGTGGTGAGTTGCGGCGTTTCGTGCTGATGGTCAGGAGTCAGCGGCGAATGATAGTGATCTGAACAGCTTGCGCAGGAACGTGACGCCTCTTCCTCGCCGTGGGAGTGATCGGCGGCTTGCGTACCCTCCCACGCGGGCTGTTTGGTGACCACTGACAACGTATAGGTATGCCCGGCCCAGGCCGTCAAAAAGGCGAGAGCAAGCGCGAATACCACCGTCGTTGTCAGGGATCTGCTGAACATCGTGACCGTCTTTTGGCTCTTTTTTTGCCAAAACTATGCGTTTGACCTAACCCCCCTAGGGGGATACGATGCCCAGCTTAATTCATTGAGACCTGAGGCTCAAGTCATGAATGGGCACAAACACGAACACAACCACCCGCATACTCATGAAAGTCACGAGGCGATCATCAAGCGTCTCAAGCGTGCGGACGGCCATTTACGCGGCATCATCACCATGATCGAAGAGGGTCGGCAGTGCGTGGACATCGCCCAACAGCTGCATGCGGTCGAAAAAGCCGTGTGCCAAGCCAAGCGCACGCTCATTCAGGATCACATCGATCACTGCCTGGAGGACACCGTCTCGGCCTTGAACAATGGCGAGCGCGCACCTCTGGAAGCGTTTAAACAAATCACCAAGTACCTCTAGGTCTGACATGCCCAATTTTGCTGAACTCTTGCAACAGGGTGGGTCTCAAGCCTGGTTGTACTTTCCAAGCGCCATTTTGCTCGGTGCGTTGCATGGGCTGGAACCTGGCCATTCAAAAACCATGATGGCAGCCTTCATCGTGGCGATTCGTGGCTCGGTGAAACAGGCTGTTCTGTTGGGCTTGGCAGCAACAATTTCTCACACCTTGGTGGTGTGGTTGGTCGCTATCGGCGGCATGTACCTGGGTCAAGGTCTGGACGCGCAAACCACTGAGCCGTACTTCCAGCTCGTATCCTCCGCCCTGATCATCGTGATTGCGCTGTGGATGTTGTGGCGTACCTGGCGCGGTGAGCAGATGTTCAAGTTCGAGCAAGGTGATGATCACCATCATGGCGAACATGACCATGGTCATCATGATGAAACCCACCGAATCGATACCGGCCATGGGCGTGTCGAACTGTCGATCTTTGAAGACGGTATGCCACCGCATTGGCGGCTGAAGACATTGACCGGTCACGCCTGGACTGCTTCAGATGTTCGTCTGGCGACTACTCGTCCAGACGGCAGCACTCAATCGTTCTCTTTCGTCGAACGCGAAGGCTTCCTGGAGTCGGCAGTCGATATCCCGGAGCCGCATGAGTTCAGTGCTCGCTTGAGTCTTGGGCATGCGGGCCACTCTCATGATTACGATCTGGATTACCAGGAGCATGATCACGGGCACGCGCATTCCGAGCTGGAAGGCCTGGAGTTGTCGATTGATGGCTATCAGGATGCGCATGAACGTGCGCATGCCAACGATATCCGTAAGCGCTTCACCAACCGAGAGGTCACCACGGGCCAAATCGTCATGTTTGGTTTGACGGGCGGTTTGATTCCTTGCCCTGCCGCCATTACCGTTCTGCTGCTCTGCCTTCAGGTTAAAGAGGTCGCTCTGGGAGGTATGCTCGTCCTGTGCTTCAGTATTGGCCTGGCGCTCACGCTGGTCACTGTCGGTGCTGCGGCAGCTATTGGCGCTAAACAGGCTTCCAACCGCTGGCCTTGGCTGGGCACCGTGGCTCGTCGTGCACCGTACCTGTCCAGCGTGCTGATCATCGCTGTTGGTGTCTACGTGGGCATCCATGGTTGGATCGGCTTGAACGCATAAGGCGATGCTTGAGTGTTTGAACTTTCCAGCTACTTTGGCCTGTTCCTGGCGGCATTCGGTGCCGCCACGCTGTCTGAAGCGGTGTTGGTCGGGATGCTGCTCTCCGATCAGTACATCGTTTCAACGCTACTGGCGGTCGCCACCCTCGGCAACGTTCTCGGCTCTGCACTGAACTGGGTGCTGGGTCGCTCCATCGAAAAGCTTCGCCATAAGCGGTGGTTCCCGGTGAGCGAGAGCAAGCTCGAAAAAGCCCAGCAGTCCTATCTACGCTACGGGCGCTGGTCATTGCTGCTGAGTTGGGCGCCCATCATCGGTGATCCATTGACCGTCGTCGCCGGTGTCATGCGCGAGCCACTCTGGAGTTTTCTGCTGATCGTTACGCTGGCCAAGGGGGCTCGTTATCTCGTGCTGACCGTAATCACACTGGGGTGGACATGACGACTACTTATAGCCAGCAATCCCCGCTCAAGAGCCGAAGCAGCAGCCTGGATCTGATCAAATGGCTGGCGATGCTGACCATGGTCATCGATCACTTGCGGTTGGTGTGGCCGGAAATGAGCAACTTGTTCGTTCCGGGGCGGCTTTCATTTCCACTTTTTTGTGTCGCCATTGCGGCCAACGTGGCGCGCTCGAAACCGGGCGAGTGGCTGACGGCCGCCAACGGTCGCTACCTCGCTTTGACGCTGTTGTTCGCCGCCATTTCAGAAGTGCCTTATCGCTACATCAGCACCTCGGGATCATTCAATGTGCTGGTTACCCTGGCGTTGGGGCTGGTGATTGCTTGGGGGTGGCAGCATCGCACCCTGCTGAGCGGGTCTATGGCGTTGATTACCGCAGCACTTGCCTATGTGCTGGACGATCCATTGATGTATGGCTTTTACGGCGCACTCGTCCCAGCGGCCGTGTTATTAGCGATCAAGAGGCCCGGTATTTTTTGGTTGCTGCCAGCAGTTCTATGCCTGTTGAGCAACACTCGCAGCAGCATAGTGACTAGGGCAATGGACTTGGAAATCTATTCATTGCTGGCCTTGAGCACTGCTTTTGCCGCTCCGCTGATCGGACTCTGGCTTTTGCGCCAGACTTTTACCCTCAAGGTCTGGCCGGTGCGGCAATGGGGCTACTGGTTCTATCCGGGCCACCTTGCCGCTCTGCAAGGTCTACGGCTCTTGGTCTGAATGGCAGAGAAAGGACTCTCCTCAAAACGGAAAACGAGATGCACAGACGTTCATTACTCAATCTATTTCTGGCCGGCTTGGCCTTTGCCTTACCTTTGGACTTACGAGCCGCACAAGTCCGAAATGCTCGGCTGTGGAACACAGACGACAAGCTGCGGCTGGTGCTAGACCTAAGTGGTGACCTTCTCCCTGACGGCACCGGATCGGTTGATTCTCGATCTGTTGGGAACCGGCTTGGCCTTTGATTTGAGCAAACTGCAACTGGGTAACACGCCAATCCGCGCTATACGTTCTGGTCCTCAAGGCACAGGTACGCGAATTGTCTTGGACCTGGCTGGCCCCGTGCAATTGAATACCTTCATGCTGGCACCCGAACAGGCGCAGGGGCATCGCTTAGTACTGGATATTTCCAGCGCGGCATCTCCCCCAATTCAGCTCGCGGTGCCCGCTGTTCGGCAGGCTGAACTTAGTGATTCAGCTCATCCAAAACGCGACATCATCGTTGTTGTAGACCCAGGGCATGGCGGTAAAGACCCTGGAGCAGTCGGGGCCAAGGGCGAGCGGGAAAAAGATGTGGTGCTGTCAATTGCTCGGCAGTTGGCCAAACGGATCGAGCGGGAAAAGGGGTTTACCGTGCGACTCGTGCGCAACAGCGATGTTTACGTACCGTTACGCAAGCGGGTGGAGATTGCCCGCCAACACAATGCCGACATATTCATTTCTATCCATGCGGACGCCGCGCCTCGACGTACCGCATCCGGTGCGTCGATCTATGCGCTATCGGAAGGTGGAGCCACCTCTACTACTGCGCGCTGGCTCGCGCAGAAGGAGAACGGCGCCGAGTTACTCGGTACGACCAAAAGCCTTGCGCTCAAAGATAAGGACCCCATGCTAGCAGGAGTGATTCTCGACATGTCGATGAGCGCTACAGTCGCAACGAGTCTGGAACTGGGCCACTCCGTACTGAGAAGTTTGGCGAGCATCACCACTCTGCACCAGAAGCGTGTGGAGCAGGCGGGCTTTGCCGTTCTTAAGTCGCCAGACGTGCCGTCAATCCTGGTTGAAACTGGATTCATCTCTAACACACAGGACTGCCAGCGGTTAGTCAGCGCACGCCATCAGCAAGCGTTGGCCAACTCTTTGTTTGATGGGCTGCGGCAGCACTTCCACCGACGTCCGCCAGTGAACACTTATCTAGCTTGGCAGAAGGACCAGGAAAGATCCTAGTCTTATGTGGGCACTAGGGTTTTCATCATTCATGCTGAGTTGGTCGGTGGATTTCATCGGGGCTGACGAGTAACTTTTCAGCGACCTAGCTACTAGCCGCAGCATCCAAACAGTGTCGTAAGCATCGGGCAAATCCCATCAAAGCCATAGATGCGTATCTACACTGAACAGGCACTGACCTATGACCCGAAATATTGTGCCGATCGTCATCCGGCCCGGCTCAATCGTATGCACAACTCCATATCAAAGTTGATCAAGACACCCTGCCAGGCCGTCGCTGAGATTCGTCAGCAGTTGCTCGTAGCTGTTGGAGGCGGGTTTGAGACCAAAGCCCAGCGCATCCAGTTCGGCAAAATGCACTGGCAGGCCCTCACTCAAGGTTTGCGCCAGACGTGGACGCATGGGGGGTTCGCTAAATACACAGGTAGGTCCAGCAGCCTTGAGGCGTTCTCGCATCTCTGCGACGTGGCGTGCACCAGGCGGGACCTCGGCGCTGATTGCGAAAACTCCAGTATGCTGCAATCCGTAGGCCTCCTCAAAGTAGTCGAAAGCCTGGTGGAAGACGAAGAACGGTTTGCTTGCCAGCGGCTTGAGGCGCGCTTTTAGTTTGATATCGAGGGTTTTTAAGCGTTGCTCGAAGGCATCCAGATTTGCTTGGTAGCGAGCGGCATTGCCTGGATCGAAGCCATGCGTTCGGCGATCAACCGTGCATTCTCAGGTCTCAGCCAGAGGTGGGCATCAAGTGCACCGGGGCGATGAAGTTGGTCATGATTATCGACCTGCAATTCCGTTGCATGCTCTTTTTCATCATGCCCCTCAGATTGCTCCTCAAGAGGCTCGTCGTCATGTCGATGCTCCTCGCCAAAATGTCTTAGGTGCAGACCTTGCATATCTTGCACAGCTACGCTTTTGCCCTTTCGGCCATCAAGCACGGTAGGCAAGAAGCTCTCCAAGTCTGGCCCGATCCAGTAAACCAGGTCTGCTTCTTTTACCCGACGTAAGTCCGAAGGGCGTAACGAGTAATGGTGAGGCGAAGCACCTGATGCTAGTAACACATCAGGCGTCCCGACACCGTCCTGCACGGCCGCTGCAATAAGTTGCAGGGGTTTGATACTGGTTAGAACACGGGTTTCGGCCAAGGCTGGCGCGGCTACCAACCAAGTCAAGACCACGGTGGGCAAAAGGTAAGAAAGGCGGGGCAAGACGGCATCACTCACTGACTTTGATGGTTATATGATAACATCCTGTTAGACCTGTATGTTGACGTCGATCCGTGAATTCTGGATTGAGCGATGGAGTGCATGTCCGCCGTTGCTTTGCAGCGCGCAGTACCCCCACGGCAGTGCTTCGAGGAGCCGGCCTGCTCCAGGCTGACCTTCAGGACGAGCTGGCCTCTTCAGATTTTGGCGGCCAGTAATGCAATTTGCCTGGAGCAGTCTTCAAGCAGGTGCTGACGCGTTTACCTACGCGGCCAGCGACGATGTTGATCATCAATGACATACGGATGTTCGTGATCAGTGCCACTGTGTCCCTCCATGTGAGTGTGGTCATCCGGAAGGTTCTCATGGCTGTGCTTAATCGACTCTTGGTCATGAGCCGGACGCCAGATCACAATACTGACCACCAGTGCGCCACCTGCCACGACGACGAGCCCAACAAACGACGCCGTTAGGCCGATGTTGGCACCCAACCATCCCGCCAGTGGGTATGTAATCAACCAGCAGGCATGGGATAGCGCAAATTGGGCGGCAAACAACGCCGGGCGATCTTCGGCATGTGCCGAGCGACGCAGCAGTCGACCACTCGGGGTCTGCGCCAAGGAATAGCCCACGCCGAGCAGCATCCACAGAGGCAGCAGGAAGTTGTAGGTCGTCAGGTTGATGCCAATGGCTAGGCCGGCGACCAGTATTCCCCCGCCGAATAGCATCGCCGTTCGGTCTTTGATGTCTTTCAACACGCGAGGCAAGACCAAGGCGGCGATCATGGAGCCACCGCCAAAGGCGGCCAGCGCCAATGCGGTAGAACTCTGAGGCAGAGCGAAGCGCGATTGCACCAACACCACTGTGTTGACGATGACCATTGCACTGGCAGCCGCTACCGTCAGATTGAGAGCCAGCAGCCCCCGCAGGCGGGGCGTGGCGAGGAATATGCGCATGCCTCGGGTGGTTCGCTCGTAAATGCTACGTCGTGGCGTCGGCTTCGCCTTAGGCAGCAGCACCGTAGAGACCAGAGCTGCCGAAGCAATGCCGGCGAACAGGTTATGGAAGCTGATCACGGTCAGCAACGCAGCGGCGAGCATCGGGCTGGCGACACTTTCAAGATCGTAGGCCAGACGTGATAACGACAAGGCGCGAGTGTAATCGTCCTCATCCGGCAGTATGTCTGGGATCGTGGCCTGGAAGGTCGGGGTGAACGCAGCTGAGGCCGATTGCAGGACGAAAATCAGCACGTAGATTTGCCAGACTTCCGTCACGAATGGCAGGGCAAGCGCGACCAAGGCCCGTACCAAATCCAACGAGACCAACATCACCCGTCGAGGCAGGCGCTCTGCAAAAGCCGCTGCAATCGGCGCAACGCCGATGTAGGCCGTCATTTTGATCGCCAATGCTGTACCAAGGACGGCGCCCGCCTGGGCACCTGCGAGATCGAACGCCAGTAGACCTAGCGCGACAGTGGCGAGCCCTGTTCCTACGAGAGCAATCACCTGGGCCAGAAAGAGGTGGCGGTAGGTTCGGTTGGCTAGGATTGTCAGCATGATAGATCTCAAATGGCGAAGCGCGTGGCCAGTTGGTTGCCGAGCTTTTCTTGAAATAAAGAGAGCGATGGGCTTCGTCGTTATGGATGAACAGCCATCCCCCCTAGGGGGATATGGCTCAATCCTAAACCATAGGCACTGGCAGCTCAAGGAATAGGTGCTGAGCCTTTTATCGAATGCCTGAAGGAGAGTGAGTAAGTCGCTTGCCCAGCAAAGGCAATTGGCCATGCCAGGCTGTGTGTGAGAGATCTCACTCTGAATAACAATATGAGCATGGAGTTAGCCTGATGAAACTATTTGCCCTTCTGATCATCGCTGTTCTTTCGATGACGTCCGTGGCTGCTTTCGCCCACAGCGGTGGTACTGATTCAAAGGGTTGCCATCGTAACCACAAAACGAACGACTACCACTGCCACTAAAAAGCAAAAGCCCAGCGCTAGGCTGGGCTTCAGTGCGAGCGGGCCTCTTCACATCTGCGGAGGCCAGTTATGCGATTCGCCTTGGCATTCCTTGCACCAGGCGTAGAGCGCGTCATACATGATCAGGCCGTGCGCTAGCATCTCATGGTCGTCTGCAAAGCGCTGCGATAGCCCCAGCGAGATTGCGTACAGCCCAGCTGATTGCGGCGTCAGATCCAAGCGGGAGGTATCTGCTCCGCGCACGATCTTGGCCAGGTACTGCAAGGCAGGCTCACTGAGCCGATACTTTTTCAGAAATGCGTCGAAGCTGCACAACTCTCCCTCATGGGTAAGCTCAACGCCGGGAATGTCGTAGGGCGCTGCGTCTTTCTCCGCTGCTATCCGCAGCACATCACCGCTGGGCACGTATAAAAAATCGGCCTGTGGATCGATAAAGCGGGTGATCAGCCAAGGACAGGCAATCCGGTCGATCTTGGGCCGTTCACGGGTAATCCACCTCATGGAACACCTCCTGCCTAACTCAGTAGGCTGGGTGATCTGGCGAGCCCAGTGCCCGCCAAAAATTGTTAATCAACTCGTGCTCTCTAGCGCAGCAGATGCACTCCCAAGCCAACGAGCGCGCAGGCCATCAGCACCTGAATCACGCCGCGCTTGAAGCGGAATAAAGCAACTGCCGCAGCAATCGCGATCAGTGCGGAGGGCCAGTCCAGGTTGCCGCTGAACCCCTTGGGCCAAAGCACGTGGTAGCCGAAGAAACACGCCAGATTGAGAATCACCCCAACCACGGCGGCAGTAATCCCGGTGAGCGGCGCGGTGAACTTGAGTTCGTTGTGGGTCGACTCCACCAGCGGGCCACCGGCGAGGATGAACAGGAACGAAGGCAGGAAGGTGAACCAGGTCACCAGGCTAGCGGCGACGGCGCCGGCCAGAAACACCTGATCGGCCCCGAACACTTGCGAGACATAGGCCCCGACAAAACCGACGAAAGCCACCACCATGATCAGCGGCCCTGGTGTGGTTTCCCCCAGAGCCAGCCCGTCGATCATCTGGGTTGGAGTCAGCCAGCCATAGTGACCGACCGCGCCCTGGTAGACATATGGGAGCACGGCGTAGGCTCCGCCAAAGGTCAGCAATGCTGCCTTGGTAAAGAACCAGCCCATCTGGGTCAAGGTGCCTTCCCAGCCAAAGAGTGCGGTCAGAATTCCCATCGGTAACGCCCACAGCACGGCGCCGACGAGTGCCAGCAGCGCCAGTTTCAACCAGCTGAACCGGGCATGCTCGGGGGACGGGGTGTCGTCATCGATCAAGGCCGAGCCGAAGGTTTTTTTGGCGGCGCTATGGCCCCCGGTCCTGAACTTCTCTGGAGCCAGGCGACCTCCGACATAGCCGATCAACGCGGCGCCCAGCACGATCAGCGGGAACGGCACATTGAACGCGAAGATTGCGGTGAACGACGCTGCCGCAATGGCCCACAGCCAATTATTCTTCAATGCCCGTGAGCCGATCCGATGAGCTGCCTGTACCACAATGGCCGTCACGGCGGGCTTGATGCCATAGAAAAGCCCCGCCACCACAGGGACTTCGCCAAAGGCGATATACAGCCAGGAAAGAGCGATCAGGATGAATAACGAGGGCAGCACAAACAGCACCCCGGCGATCACTCCACCCCAGGTTCGATGCATCAGCCAACCGATATAGGTCGCCAGCTGCTGAGCCTCTGGCCCAGGCAGCAACATGCAGTAGTTGAGGGCGTGCAGAAAGCGTCGTTCGGAGATCCAGCGCCGCCGCTCTACCAGCTCCTGGTGCAGGATCGAGATCTGTCCTGCAGGCCCGCCGAAACTGATGAAGCCGAGCTTCAACCAGAACCAGAACGCCTCACGCAAACTGATCGCCTCAGGTCTGGGCAGATCCTGTTCAACGGCTGATGGCGAAACCTTACTCATTGGGTTGTTCCTCTTTTACAAACTCTGCTAGCAGGCCATCGAAGATGGCGCTTGCAGCAGCCAGCAGGTGGTCATCATGGGTAATGGTTTCGCGCAGTCCTGCCAGCACCCGCTCGATGCCGGCAGCCTCCACCGGCTGAATGCCGCCGATATCGAGGTAATGCACCAAGGCAGCAATACGGCCCAGACCCGCTTCTTGAAGCTCAAAACTGGCTTGTAGAGTCTCAAAGGTCACGCGGTTGCCGACATGACTGAAAGTTGCGTCATCGAAGTCGAAACCTAATGCATCGGCGGGACAGTCCTGTGGGCTATTCAGCCAGAGGATTCGAGACTGTGGATCAATGAAGCGCCGAATCAGCCAGGCACTAGCCAATCGGTCGACCCAGGGACGTTTGCGGGTTGCCCAAGCACGACCTTGATAATTGTCACGGTCGAGTATCGTTATAGCCTGGTCACAGCTATGGGGCTCATCCGTAGACAACGCCCTGCTGATAGCCGTCTCAAGCTCCTGCAAAAAGGAGTCAATCTGCTGCTTCGGCTTACCTGGGAAGTAGTCGATACCGCTGAGCTGTTCGTAGCTTTTACGCAGCTTGCGAACTTGTTTGGTGGTGGCCAATGCGTTTTCAGAACTGAGCTGCCCACGGCATTCTTCGATCTCTGCGCGTAGTTTGGTGTAGTCATCACTACGGTCGAATAGCTCGACAAAGCGCTCACCGTTGGGATCGACGACGGGCAGGATGTAAGCGGTACCGTTGATGGCCAAGATGTCCCGCTCGACAGCCCCCAGAGTTGAACGGCAGGCATCGCTATCCGGCAACAGATAGGCACCATCGCGCAAGACCGCCGCACCTGATGCTTTCAGAGCACGCCAGGCTCGCATGCGTTCAGTGGCATTGGCGGTGGGTAAGCCAAGAATTAGAGTCAGCCAATTTTTCATGTAGAGTAAGTAATTTATTATGTAGTAACAATTACATTACTATTTGTCTGGGCGTTTGGAAAGCTGCCGTTCATAACCTTTGGCGAAACCACAGGAATTGAGGGATCGCGCAAGCAGGGTCAATGGGCGCTATGCGATGTGGAGAGCGTCAGATAGGCATCTCTCATGCTCTAGACGTTCGCGATGAACGTCCGGTTTTGGCCGATTCTGTTGAAAAAGTCGGCTTCGGTTTCCACGGCAGAAAAGTACGCGTCTGAGATTGAAATCCGTGTTTTGCGCAGAAGGTTCAGTTCAGGGCTCAGATTTGACGTAGCAACGTGCAAAAAAGGCGTTTTCACCGATCAATGCATGGGTAGTCTGGCCGGGTCGACTTTTTCAACACAATCGGCCGATTGCTGCCTGTCGTCACCATCGGCATCGGCATCGGCATCGGCATCGTGCAGTTCGCAGGCACGCGGCAGGCCTACGTTGGTTTTGGGTCCCATTGCTTCAAAACCACGAATAGGGAGCACCGGAACAGGGAACGCGCTTAAGCCCAGTGGTTTAGCGTACGATTTTTTACGAATTCTGCGGCCTCCCCAAGAAGGAGAATATGTATTTCTTCGGGATGAAAGCGCACATTGCGCGTCGATACCGAGTCCGGTTTAATGCATAGCCGACGAGGTCTGTTGAGAAATAGCGATCCTGAAAGAGTTCAACGGCGGCTTCCTGAGGAGCTCACCACCAATTATTTTTGACCGTCAAAAAATAATAAATTCATAAAGAACAGCAGGTTACTGACGAATCGAATGAATCCCCCCTTATCTAGGCATATGTCTCACTTGGCCTTTGACTCCGAAAGTTGACTGGAGAGCACTGCGTTATCTTGCAGGAGGAGCTGCTTGTCTGTGGTCAACTCGGTCAGTTGGGTTTCAGCTCGGGTTAAATGTTCCGCCAGCAGGGCACGCTCCCGTTCGCTTACGGCCAGGTTCGTCTGCGTCTCAGCCAAAGACTGCGCGCCATGCCCATGGCGCTGTTCCAGAGCAAGATGGATCTGTTTCAGCTCGGTGAGTTGATACACCACTTGCTCATGCGCGCTTTGCCTATGCGTGAGTGCCTCTTGGGTCGTCAGCAGTGTGCTCTGTAGGTGATTGTTCTCTTGCAACAAGTGGTGTGCCCGGGCCTGCAGTTCGCCCAGACGGGTTTGCTGAATGCCCAGGCGTTGCCGGAGTTCAGTCAGTTCGTGTTCCAGGCGATGCTGGCGCTGCTCAGCGCTTAGGCGCTCATCCGAGCGTTGTTGAGCGACCGAGACCTGGTAATGCTCGAACTGAACCTGCGCTTGCTGCAGCTGTTGGGTCAGTGAGGCCACCTCGCAGACGCGGTCAGCCAATCGCTGTTCGAGGCCGAGCTTTTCACTGCCGAGGCCGGCCAAGACAATCTCCTGACGCTGTACGGTTTCAGTCAGCCCTTGGCAGTGCGTAGTGGCGGCGGCCAGAGCCTGAGCCTGCTGCTCCTGAATGTTGAGTAGCGCGTCTTGCTCGACGAAAGCTTGCTGCAACTGCTCCTGTAGCGCAGCGGTTTCTGCCTGATGCGCCTGCGCGGCTTGCTGGCATTGTAGGGTCGCCTCTGCCAGTACCTTTTCGTAGACACCTTTCATCGCCAGGACGAGCTCCGCCGGCAATCCCAGTTCGGCCTGCGCCACCGTGCCGGGGTGCGCGCTTTTCCAGCGCTTTAACAACGGGGCAATTGTGCTTTTGCTGCCGGTTCCGCCCAAAGCGGCACGGATACTGTCGATCGTGGCATTTTTGCCCTCGGCCACCAGCCGAGCCGCCGCATGGGCGACATGTACATAGAGGACTCCTGGACGGGCCATGAACACCTCGGATTTTTTCGTACCGTAATATGTGAAACGTAATATCTCTTGTTAAGTACAGAATAGTTCGTCCATGTGAAACCTCCAGCTCAGCCACGATAAGATAGATTATCGTGAGCCAGGCGTTCACGATCGGTATTTGCTTCTATACTTTGCAGTACACACGGCCTCAACAGGCGTTTCGTGATGACGGCCAGTAATATCGACGAAAGTGTCCCTCCAGTTCCACTCGACGAGCCGATTGCGCTGGTGCGTACCGCCGGTACGCTCGAGCAATTCACCCAGCAACACCAACGCTTTCTCGCGGCGGCAACCTCTGACAACACCCGGCGCACCTACCGCTCGGCCATCCGCCACTTTCTGGCCTGGGGCGGCGTACTGCCGTGCGATGAAGTTGCGGTGATTCGCTACCTGCTGTCCTTTGCGGAAGTACTGAACCCGCGCACCCTGGCCCTGCGCCTCACGGCGTTGGCGCAATGGCACCGCTATCAGGGGTTCCCTGACCCAACCGCTAGCGCCACCGTGCGCAAGACCTTGCGCGGGATTGAGCGAGTGAACGGGCGGCCACGGCAGAAGGCCAAGGCCTTACTGCTGGAGGATCTCGAACGCATCGTGACGTGCCTGGACGCACTCGAAGGGCTCGCCGCGCTGCGTGACAGCGCATTGCTACAGGTGGGCTACTTCGGCGCGTTCCGACGCAACGAACTGGTCATGTTGGAAGTGCAATATTTGCAGTGGGAGCGGGAAGGACTGCGGATCACACTGCCTCGTTCCAAGACTGATCAGGAGGGCGAGGGACTGGACAAAGCGATCCCGTTCGGCGACAGCATTTGCTGCCCAGCGACGGCACTACGCTGCTGGTTGGACGCCGCTCAGATTGAGCAGGGGCCACTGTTCCGGCGCATCAGTCGCTGGGGAGTACTCGGCGAGGTGGCACTGCACGAGGGTAGCGTGAACGCCATCCTGGCGGCACGTGCCGAAGCAGCAGGACTGTCGTATGTGCCCGAGATGAGCAGCCACAGTCTGCGTCGTGGACTGGCCACCAGCGCCCATCGGGCTGGGGCCGACTTTCTGGAGATCAAGCGTCAGGGTGGCTGGCGGCACGACGGCACCGTATACGGCTATATCGAAGAGGCTAAAGCCTTCGAGGAGAACGCGGCGGGCTTGTTACTGCGGCGCAAGCCATAGCTAGGTACGGGATGACAGCCCTTTGGGCATTGGTTTAAGCCGCAAATAGAATCAGTAAAAAGCACTGTAATTACAGTCATTTACAGAACAAATGTCCTAAATTTCCTTTATCTCGACACAACCCCGTGTTCACATCCCGCTTGGGGCGTGGCATCGCTCTAATCTGGAGCAAGAACCATGAATTACATGCAATTTCCGAACGGCAAAATTTGGCCTGTCCATCTTGATCGCTTGACTGCTTTCGTTGAGGTAGACCTGGATGCCCTGCATGATTTTGACGTCGACGGTCTGGTCAATATTCTTCATGAACTGGCCATTGGAGCGCCGGCGCTGCGCAACATCGAGCACACCGCCAGACATGCCAAAGGCAGTGCTGTTGTGTTCCAAGTTGAGGCGCATGTTGAGTGGTCAGCTTTTGCGGGAGCATCCATACCAAAGGAGGTGGCAGTTCATGAAGTCGTGCAGCAGTATGCCGCTGAACTTGGTTGGGGAAGGGCTGAAGCCACGCATGCGCTGGAGTCCTTCGGAACTGCATATGGCGAGGAGCGGTTAGTTTCGGTGGCCAATGGTCGAGAGCTAAGAATGCCGGCTCGTGGCCCATGCTCGTACGTGCGAATCGTTCAGGTGGGGTTCGAGCTCATGTATTGGGACTCGGCTGAATGGGCATCGGCGCCGGAGGAAGTCATGGGAGCAATTCTGGGACTTGCTGGTCAGTCGGTAGTTTGTCGGCTCTAGCCCCGGACATCACATAAAAAAACAAACCCCCGGTCGCGTCAGTGGCCGGGGGGTTTTCTTTTTCAGGTCGTGGGCCGGTGTTTAGAAAGCGCGAACAGGCCCTGCGCGATTCGCCATACGGACCAAAAAAACCAGGTCGTGAGGACGATGTAACCAACGCCTACCTTAACCGTAAGGCCACCCAACACAACCCAGAGCAGGCTCCAACAGCAAAGTCGGACTTGGGCGCGAAAATGTGTAGCGACAACTTCATCAGGACATTTTCTGTAGATGATGGCGATGACTGCCCCCACTAAAGCTGTGATCCCGAAGAAATAACCGGAGATGTAGAGCAGGTAGATCAGCAAGGCAACGCGCTGAGCAGGCAAGGCACGGGCTATGTGTTTCGCGACCGACATTAGTACTCGTCCATTTTTTCAAAGCAGATCTGCAGGGCGATAGTGAGGTCCCCACATGGATGCTCACCATAGTCACATTTCTCCTATAGACCTTTTGGTGGAGTTGGCCCCGTCCTAGGGAGCAAACCCAAGCTCGCTCCTTTGTTGCACCTGAGACCATAAGCGTCAACTTTGAGTTTTGGACACCATGATGCTGAACGATCAAACAGGTGTAGAGGGCGAATCATCCGACGCCGATCACTCGCAGGAATGGGATGGTTTCAAGTGGGCCTTCTGGTTCGACTCTGATGAGAAGGGTTTGGCCCGAGGGGTCCCGGAAGGCGAGCTCAATGAGTTTTATATCCGCTTTGGCGGGTCCTGGGTCATCACGCACCGGTATTACAGACGACCTGGTTACGTTGCCTCAGTGATTGTCGAGTTGGTTGGAGGCGCGGAGGCCGCGTGCCGAGACAATTTCATTGGCGAGGCCCTTCGGGAATTTATCCCCCAGAACTTTGGGCTCGACTGTATCTACCGGCAATACGAAGGCCACGACATAAGTGAAAGGGATGGCCGCTGGTACAGCGACATTCACGACCCCAAGTTCCCAGATGTCCCTTCAGAGATAGGAGCCGATTGGCGACTTGATCCACGTAGGCAATCGGCGTCAGAGCAGGCGCAGCGCCTGCATGAGGGGAGGTGCCCGATACATGGGATCAAAATGAGCTTTTCTGGCATCAGCATGTGTGACGACCACCCCCTAGTTGTGAAATGCACCCGGCAAGGTTGCACGGTCATTGGGCACCGGGGCCGCGGTGACGTAACAGTACTCGCTAAAAAAATCGCCGGTACCTGTTCACTGTGGTGCGGGTAACACGTAGCCGGCGAGACTCATTCAAGGCGACAACCTTCAGATCTGGCCTGCCATTCCTGAGCATTTACATCAACCACAAATATTATCTGGATGCGCTATGACGAACGTAAACGCTGACGGTGAAACATTGGTGAACGAGCCTGGATCTACCAGGGGAAAATTTCTCGTGGTCTGCAAATGGATTGGTGGGCTAGCGCTTGTCTGTCTAATCGGCTATCCAGCGGTCAAGGCACTATACGAGCCGTGGCAACCGGCGTCCGTCGATGAAATTCGAACTGTGATCGCCGAGTCGGCCTGTGCGAAAAAATTGCTCGCCGATGCGAACAGTAGCGCTCAAGCAATCACAAGTTACGGAGCTCTGTCTGCCGATAGATCAACAGAGCAAAGCGTTCCAATAAATCCAATTTGCACTTTGACGGCCTTGTGGTCTCATTTAGAAAAACCAAAATGAGGTCTAAGGATGAAGTCCATCGGTTACACACTGATCGCTGCAGCTATCGCTTCCCTGGGTGGATGCGCCGCGTACGACGGAGCCAAAAAGGCTCAGGTTGACGGAGTGGGAACGGCACAATCTGCGTCAGTGCAATACGAGTTTCGCGCGGCTGATGAGATGACCATCAAGCACGCAAACAGCGAACCTCAGAAGTTTGCCAGCACTGCGACGGCAACCGACAAGGTCTTTGCAGTAATGGGAATGCCGTCCTTGAAGGCCGCCCCAGCTGGCTCGTTCACTGGCACCCAATTGCGGCAGTCGACCAAAGAGGAAACGATCCGATATATGTCGACCGACTCTTCTCGACCAAGCTCAACAGGAAAGGACCTTGAAGCGATTGGCTTAAACGCAATCGGTGGAGACGTGGGTGGCGCCGGCATGGTGCTGAGCCTGGTGGCAGGCTCACCAAAATTCGACCCACGCGTCACGCAAGGCTATGTTGTCTGCTTTATGCCTAAGGTCGATGGGCAGGACATGGCTGCAGCCGTGGCGGGGTGCGGGGCGAAGTTTGCCAAGACAGTGGTCGACGTTACCAAATCGTATGATCTGCCAAACGGACAATTCCGGTTGGGCAAAATTGAGACCACGTCTGGCTTAAAGGCCGCCAAAGTCTTCATGGGTCACCGAGGTATCCTCGCTGCAGACGGTTACGCTCCTGTAGATCGTGGTGGTTACCCAGCTCGAATCGTGGCTATCCCGGTTGGGCACGAAACCACGAATGGCTCGGCATCGGGATCGCTCTTCGATTCGATGGTGCTTAAGACCCGTGGTGAAGTGACGTCCGAGCAGCTGGCAGCCGCCCTGTCCAAGAACCTGCCGAAGGACACTGCTTTTTACTTGCCTGACAGTGAGCGTGGACCCTCTGCGTTTTATTGAGACTGGGGCGGCCTAGCATCAGGGCCCCCATTCCAATCTTGCACAATAAAATCGCCCTCCATGTGAGGGCGTTTTTACGCTACCTCTACAGCCACAGCCCGGTTAGGACGATGCTGCCTGATGTGGAGATGCAGCAGTAGAGAGGGGGGCACGCATACAGATATTAAGTGGACTGAATAGCGACAAGCTGTCGCTTCATAGTCGCGATGAGCAACTGAAGTTCGTCCAGTCCATCAAGGTACTGAGTCATTCCATGGACAATTTCTTGGTTGATGCTCCGATTGTTGACGCGACCTTTTTCCCTTATTCGCTCGAGGAGAGTACTCGGTAGGCGCGCAGGGTATTTGGCCTCAGGGTGAGTTGAGTTTTTCGTCATGCGTGCTCCTGTTTTAAAACGACTTTGGCGCCATGGTCGTATCGAAATGAAGGTCGAACTGAAAGAGTCTTTTTGCACACCAAGATGGGGTAGTCGACCTCGTTCAATATCGCCGGCAATGTTTGACGATATGCGTGATTCAGGGGTTCGAATCCGACCCTGGATACGGCCTCCATTGGGCCCATTTAGCAGGTTGCATATTTCAAACTATCGGCATGATTCAGGTGATGAAAAACAACCTGGAGGTTGATGTGACGAAAAGTGAAATTTTGCTCATGAGTGCCGATGACTACATGTCCAACGCGCAGCTTGAATTCTTCCGCGATCTGATCAATACCCACATCAGTGAACTCAGGGTGCGTATCGGCAATTGGCGGAAGGAACTTGAGCGATTGGAGAACGTGCCTGATCCTGGGGACGCCGCGACTATCGAAGAACAGCGTCAAAAGTTAACCAGCTCGATCCGACGTGACTCATCGGCTCTGGACGAGCTCGTGGAGGCTCTCAGCCGGATTGAAGACGGCACTTACGGTTACTGTGAAACCGGCCCGCAAATCGGACTGCGCCGGTTGTTGGTACTGCCCTCCGCCAAACTGTGCGTGGAAGAGCAGGAGCGCCGTGAGGCCAAAGACCGCCATCGCGCAAGATTTGCCGCCTGAAATGTGTGGGGTTGGCTCTACTGCTCAGTGGTGAGTTCAACCCCTTCTTCATAGGGTGAAGAATCGAGCTAAACGCAACTACCAGTCCAATCAATGGGGCAAAACGCTACAAGCGTAGTTTGCCCGGAGGTAAAAATGGACATTCAACACTTAGGCAACGGGACCATTAACTTGAAATACCAGGCCGCCCACAGGGCAGAGCTGTTGTTGATGCGCAAGGAAGCCCGCTGCGTTCTTCAACTTTTCGTCCAGGAGCGGCAGAAGTTGCGATCGGCCGAGCGCGCGCTGGGAATCCTTGATGCGAAAGGTAAAGGGCAGGGGCTTCCAAGGGATGACATCTTTGTATATCAAAGCTATTTGGCTCAAAGCCGTTTTTTTGCCACTCGAATGAGCAACCTGGCTGTCACTCTTGCCGCATATGGCCAAAGGTTAATTGTGCTAATGGACGCACTCACACCGATCTTGACGCTGAACGAGCGCCTGGATCTCGTTGGCGCTCAAGCGAAAAGCCTTCCTGGTGCTGGATGGGCGACGGCTTCACTTGTTCAATTGGTTACCCGGTACAAGGCAGAAGATTCTTCTTCCTGTAGCCGCGGTGAAATGGGGCCGCTATTAGCCTGTTTGTTGGCGAGTCGTGGCGAGTTGATCGTGGTTCAGAAATCGGTGCGACAAGCCACGCAGATCCATTCCCCGATACTGCCATCAGTTGCTTCTCTCATGCTCGTGGCCGCACGGTAACCGAGCCAGTTTGAGGGGCTGATTAGCCCCTTTCGGTTTCCGCGGCTGAGTATCGTCTCCTGCACTAGATACCACTGCAGGAACAGCCATGCTCAACCTCAAACCGCCATCTCAGTCGTCCTCTCCCAAGTTGCAACCTTTGGCGGGCTTGCGGCATTCAACGCCTTGCAGGGCGGTCGATATCTCGATGACAAAGTAGCCGCTGCTGTCGACGATCTCATTGTCCAGCGCGAGCTTAAGGAAATTGAAGCCTACGCCAGTGCCCAGTATGCCCGGTACCCCAATGCAGTCGACACGGTGCCAAATGACGCGCGCGTATACGGTGACCTGAAAGCGCGTTTTACCCTGGCCGAATTCTCCGATATGGAGTGTCCGTACTGTAAGCGTCTGCACCCAACAATGAAGGAAATTGTTGATCGCTCTAACGGTGCCGTTAACTGGCAATGGCGACATCTGCCTCTGCAGTTCCATAACCCGGCGGCCCACGATGAGGCAAAGGCCTCCGAGTGCTTCGCAGAGCAAAAAGGCAACAAGGGCTTTTGGGTCTTTCTCGACCAGGTGTTCGAGCTTTCTGCTGGCAATGGTGGCGGGGTAAAGGACTTGCCGGCGCTGGCCAAACGACTCGGTGGCGACAAGGCGAAGTTTAACGAGTGCATGGCCAGTGAACGTCACAAGGACCGGATCAACGAGCACATGTTGATGGGCGAGAAGATTGGCGCCACCGGAACGCCTGCGACGATGGTCATCGACAATCTCACCGGTGAAAAGGAGTTTGTTAAAGGCGCCCAGCCGGCCAGCGCTTTCATTACCGTCATGAAAAAAATGATGGTCAGCGAACGAGCGGACGCTCAGGCCGATGAGCAAAAGCAGAAGGGTGAACAGGTTGATGGTGGGGCTGTTGTAAGCGAGCAAATACTGGGCTATGGCGCTCGCGGCGGTGCAGCGCCGGTGGCAGAGAAAACTGCCCCGGTGGCGACGGCTGATGAAGAACATGACGCCGGCACAGATGAGCAGTAGAACAACATTCTGAGCAGATCTCTCAGGAGCAGGGCTTGCATATTGGCTCTCTCGGTTGATTCTGAGAGAGCCATTTTGTTTGGAGAAAACCATGTCACACCAATGCGTCATAGCCATTCTGGGGAACTTGCCGGTCCGCGCTTTGCCCTCAAGAACCGTTGACCTCTACGCGCGGGCATTTTCCGAGTTTCAGCTGCAGACTGGGCGACGTCCCTACCGGATGCCTGGCTTGGCAATTGGAATGAGTCACTGCAGCGAATGCGGGGCGCGAGTCGAGCCAGACCTGGTGATTGACGAGATCCTGCTGCAGATGAAGGCTTTAGAGTCTGATCAGGAGTATCCGAAAATTGTTGAGGGGGCGATCGACGAGTGGGCTCAGCACGCCCGGGATTCACTGGTCGCGGCGGATAATGCCGACCCTGCTCATCGGGTGGAAGCTGAGGGTCGGGCCAACCACAGCGATATCCAGGGTGCAGCCGGAGCCACTGCCTAATGAACAAGCTCAACTCCCATCGGCGCCGGCCGGGATTTGGTGCGGCGATCATCAGACCCCTTGCCTACGCCTGCTTCTTCTATTTTGGTGTGGGTGATCTCTTTCCCACCCTAATGCGTCGCCTGGGCATGCTTGAGGCTTCTTCGATCCTATCGGGTGCTGGTGTAGCCTTTGCAGTGTTCTGCGCTGTGTGGGCGCTTCTTGGAGGGCTCCGCTGGGTTCGGACAGGACGTAGTTGGCAGATTAAGGCCCTTTTCTCAGGCTTTCGTGTGGACCCTCGGGAAGACCTTAGAAAAATTCCTGCGCTGAAGGGCGAGTTAAGTGAATCGAAAAAGGTTGAACTCCTGGCGCTCACCAAGATTTCAAGTGGGTGGGGGGAGCTTGAGCACGAATTGAAGGTCCGCGGATTTCGTATGGTTCCCCATAGCCGCGACCTTTGTCTTGCGACGCTGGACTCGAACATTGAGGTGCTATGCACAATGTCGAGTTTGGGATTCGGCTCTAGCTACGAGTCCCTCTGCAAGCGATTTGGGGCATCACCGGATCATCTAGTGCCGCTCCGCCGGGCGATATGACACGGCGGTTTTTCAAACCCCTTGCGCTTGTTTAGCGGCCATTTTTACCTTGTAGGCGTGTTCGCGCATGAGGCCAATCACGACTTGATTGACCGCCAATTGGTACTTCGCACGGGTGGCCGCGACGTACAGCAAATTGAGCTCATCCTCACGCGACCCATGGTCCATCTGAGGGTCCAGTGGGTCCGGGAAATCATCCATCAGTGCGACATTGTCAAACTCAAGCCCTTTCGATCGGTGGGCTGTGGCCAGGATAATGTCGGCTTTGTCCTCCTCGTTTACCGTCATCGCGCGCATCTGACGTAGGCGTGCTTCAAGGTCATCGTAGGCGTTGATGATCTTGATGGCTCGGACCATTTCGCGATCTTTCGTTTCCTCTGCGATGGTCAGGTATTGGTGCCAGTCGCTGAACTCCTTCAACAGCCGTTTGTTTTTGACCTTATCAGTGCGGCCTTCGCTGAACCAATACAGGTCCTCGATGCTCGAGATCTGATACGAATCAATTTTGCCGATCCAAAACACTTTTTTGCCGGCGGCGGTGTAGTCCAGCGCTGAAAGGATGACCCCCATGACCGTGCGGTGGAGCAACGCGGGACGTTTGGCATCGCTGTCTAAGGTGGATCGAATTTTAGTTCGAGCGCCGGCACCTATTACCGGTACCGTCTCGCCTTTGAAACTTAGAATGATGTTGGCAAGGGCGGCTGTTGCTGGCCCAAATCGAAACGACCTGGTCAGGCGAAGGTCAACCGCATCGTCGAGGTCTGGATCATCCAACGCATTGTCAGAACCTCTGAAGCGATAGAGTTCCTGGTGCCGATCGCCAACGAAAATCTTCCTGCAAGATTGTTTCTTGATGAGGGCCAGTGTCAGGCCGTTCAGGTCTTGGCTCTCATCGGCCAGGATGACATCGTAGGTTCTACTGAGGTCCGGATTGCTGAGCAAATACATTTTCAAGTAGCCATCGTGCAACAAGGGTACCGACGTGTCTTCAGGGTCGATCATCCGTTCCCAAAGATACTCTGCAGACTTGAAAACATTCTCGATGAAGCTCGGTGGCATTTGCGAGCCCGGCATCCTTTTGACCATTGGGAGATGGCTTTCATGAAAGGTCTCGAGGGGGCTGCACAAAAAGTTGTTCGAGGTATCGACCACGGCCCTTACCACGGTCCAATCATTCGTATTCAGTACCTTGGCCATGTCCCCAAGGCGCAAACCACCCTCGAGCTTATGCTCGTATTTTGCCCTGTAACCTTTGTAGGCCCGCGCAGACGACGTTTTTCGGGAAGCGTTTTTTGGCCTCATCCCTGATGGCTTTGTTGTAAGCCAGGTACAGGTACTTGAGGCGGTTATGTTTGCGCGAATAGCCTTCGAGGGAGGTCGTTTTGGACGCACCAGCAAACGCTCGGAGCCTAATGAGCGGTGCCGTGCAATTGAGAAATTCCAGCTGCTCCGATGTCCAGTTAATGTCCACGGCCGTTCCCCTAGATTCGATCAGGCCAATCTAGCAAGGGGAGAGGAGCGCAGGTGTTGAGACTGAGCCTGTAGACGGGTTCGATCTATGACAGATGTTGGTGCCCCAGGCCGGGCATCAATGTCGCTCCGCGGCGAGCTTGAGGAGGGTGAGAATGAGCGGCCCCCCCCCACTTTCCGTGAGCCTTCAATGTTTAATGATTCTAACTGGCAACTGATCGTACAGTACCTGGCCTACATCTTCCTGATGCCGCCCTTGGTCATTCTGGTTATGGACAGGCTGGTTCAGTCGCTTGTCCGGAGCGTTTTCCCGTTCTACGCGGTCACAGGTGTTCTTGGTACGCCCATACATGAGTTGGGGCACGTTTTGGCGTGCTGGATGTTCGGTTTGAAAATAACTCAAATCCGGCTCTACTCACCCGACGCGGCCACCGGGCGTCTTGGCTATGTCGCCTTCACCTATCGTCCGTCCTCAACAGTTCACGCTGTTGGGCTGGTGGTGCAAGGTGTTGCCCCAATCTTTATGGCATTCCTATTGTTTGAGTTCCTCTTTCCATTAAACCCTGCTGTGGCTCCTTGGGGAGATAGTGGATTTGATGGATCTGTCTTCCTGGAGGGCGTGGTCGGCGCTTGGACGCTGGTCTACGGGAATCTTTGCGCAGGCGGGATGGGCGCCGTGTGGAGTATGTCCGCGCTGATCATAGCGATGCACTGCATACCTTCGTGGGCTGATATCCGCCTGGCCTTAAGGGGAGGTGTCGTGCTGCTGGTTATCGCGCTTGCTGCGTCATTCCTGTTCAAGGTCGATTTTGCGAGTCAGCTCCCCACAGTGTTGCGTAATGGCCTGGCTCACGCCCAGGGAATGGCGGATGCGATGAGCATGCGGGCGCTTGAGTGGGTTATCTACGCGGTGACCATGGTCACGACATTGGCTGTTGCCGGGGTGTTTGTCATGTTGGTGCTGCCTTCTCTCGTCGTGATCGTACTAAGACGATTGCGATACGGCGGTGCGGTACCGTCTCATCCAGTCGCTGAGCTGGATCGCGCCGGCGGCAGCGACCCGGTCGCTGGGTTTGGTGTTCTTGTCAGTCCGGATGACGGCGTTGAAGGCAAAAATAGGACGATGAATTCTGGTGCCACAAAAAATGGTAAACGCATGGGTGGTCCGCCAGCAGACCAAAATGGAATTGGAGAGGCTTCAGAGTCGTAGGGTTTGCCCCGGCCGTAGGGCCTATCTGGAGAGATCGCACAGGCACGGGGCGAATATAGTCGTCTCACGTTATTAGCGAGTGCCATTTATGCGAATTGTCGTTCTGCTAATCCTGCTTCTGGCGTTACCCGCATCGGCAAGTGACCCGGTATCACTCGAGGCGAATATTGCTGATGCCATCTCTCGCGACGACCTGGACGCCGCTGGTGTGGCATTGATCGAGTTGAAGGAAATGGCCTGTAGCGGCAATCCTGAGGCCGCTGCCAAGATCGGCCGACTCTATCTCTTCGGCAACGGGCTCCTTGGGAGGGATCTTGAAAAGGCGAAGTCATTTTTACGGTTCGGCGCCGAGAGTGGAACCTCTCACTCGGCTGCAGATCTGGCGATCGCGATTGCGACAAACGCTGCTGGAGCTGAGGAGCTACAGGAGGCGGCGAAGTGGGCAAAAGTTGCACGATACATCGACGGCGAGGGTAGTTCAGATGTCGTTGTTCAACTGGTCAACTTGGCCGCAGCTGGCACCGATCTAACCGTAGGGGTTCAGCGAGGTGCTCGCTGGATTCAACTTTACCGAACTCGAGGTGTAACCGTTGAAGGATCTCCTTGTCAGCCTGGCTAGGTTTGTGAAACCGGGGTTGAGCATCATCGCTGCAGCACTGGTTGTTAACATTCTGTTCCAGATCCTGTTGCCGACATTCAAACCATTACTCCTAGTCTATGGGTTAGCCCTGCTCTTTGGCTTTCTCATGATTGTCCAGGGTGTGGGTCAATGGGCAATTACCTGGTTCGATAGTGGCACCAAGCGAGCCGGCTTCAAGGCCAGGTGCAATCACTTGTGGTCCATGGCGCCGCAGGTGCATGACCATACGCATGACGGGGTAATGCAGGACCTGATGATCCAACCGCTACCAGACGATTTCAGTGGTCAGTGCTGGGCATTTGGGATCGATACCTCAGGTTATCCCGGGTATGAGGCGGTAGGTTACTTGCTTGTCGATGGCTCAATGCTGCACCTCGCTGTTGTCATGGCACATCGATTCATACTGCAGAGCAGCATGCACCGTTGAAGGTTCGGTCTTCACCATCCAATCAATTTGTGGTCCGTTGACCGGCTGGATCGGTGTCGGTTCGATGTTGGGCGTTAGTCTGGGTCAAACAGGGGATGAGGGGTTGCGCGGAGGACCTTTCGGATACGTTCGAATTTACAAGTGCGGTGTGCCACAAGTGCTTTACCGGTTCTGCAATTAGGTAAGTCGCTCTAGGTGATCATGGCGCACACCACCTAAATGAAATAGAACAGACCTTGGCAGCAACTGGTGCTACTGCCAAGGCAACTCTCAAAGTGCCCTGCCTCCGTGAGGCAAGGCGATTTTGGATAGACGCATTGCCAAGGTATGAACCAGGCCATGCCTACCACTCCTTCGATTACTTGATCACCCTGCATTCGACGTGAATGGGTTCACTCAGTGGTTCCCAATCGGAGTCTTGAATTGTGGTGGCCAAAGTAGCGGCCTGGGTCATTGCAGCAAGCAAATTTGAGTCTTGAACGTTCACTGCGATGGTGCGTTTCAAGGTTTGCGTCACGAGAACCTCATAGGTCCGCGTGGCTTCATGGTCTGTTGGAATAGTGATCGTGTAGTTCACCAACAGCTTCTCTGCGATCCGCGCGGCCAGCAGGCCGATCGACAAGGAGAGTTTTGATAGCGGGGCTTGATTTGACATGGCGTTCTCCGAAAGTGTGGAGGCCATGTCCCCCAATACTAGGTTGGAAATTGGTGCTGATGATTGCTATCAGCTGGACTTCACGCCAGGACATCCTGGACGCGAAAGAATCTTTTTGAGGATATCACATGCCGACAGACATGGAGCCAGCCCGGTTGGCCTGAGAGCGATTAAGCCAGTAGGGAATCCTGACAAAAAAGCCGGCTAAACGCCGGCGACTTTCCACCAATGGTTGTCAGGCGCTTTGTCTTTGTTGCGTGGAGCCGGATTGCTGGATCAGGTTGTAAATCTCTTCGCGGTGAACCGGTGTCGCCCTGTCGGCTTCGACTCCGATACGAACCTGGTTGCCCGAGACGTTGAGAACCGTCACGCGAATGTCATCGCCGATGACAATAGTTTCTCCGACCTTCCGTGTGAGAATAAGCAGTCTTGATTCCTTCTTAGACGCTAGGGAGTCACCCGCGTTATAGGTTTTTTAGTTGACTGATTCTTTGAGCGATTTACCAGCCCGGAAGGTGGGCGCACGTCGGGCCCGTAGCGTCATCGGCTTCCCTGATTGGGGATTTCGACCAATACGTTCGGGGCGGTCCACAACGTTGAAAGTACCAAAGCCGACCAATGTAACGGAGCCACCGCCTTCCAGAGTGGTGGTGATTGCATCGATTAGTGCATCAACAGCTTTTCCAGCAGCGACTTTCGTAACGTCCGCACTAGCTGAAACTTTTTCCACGAGCTGATTTTTATTCACTTAGGCGCTCCTTTTGGTTGGCCTGTACTGTCAGGGCGAAACTAGAAATATCCCATTACATCAAGGTGTAGCTATGAGAGTGAATTGCCCGGCGGGCGCAGGCCAAAGAGTGCGATCAGATCCCCAAATTCCCGTCGACCTTCCCCCAGCAGCTGGAAATCTTCAGTAGTCGGTTGTTGGCCGTGCATCACCTTGGAGTTGACCCTTTCAAGCGACGCAGTTAGATCCAGGAGACGTTGAAGTTTTTCCTTCGTCTCATGTGGTATTACGTCAGTGTCGAACATGTGAAGCGCCTCTGCTCTTACTTTGCCTGGCGAGGAACACAAGCCTACGAGCTTCCATTTCTGCGCATGTACCCTGGTCAAAAGTCGGAGGAGAAATGTCGAGGTCGCCAAGCTCCTCCAATAGGAACTCCATCTCATAACCGGCTATTTTGTACAGTTGCTGCAATGCAATTTTGACTCGCTCTTCCCTGCAGCCAACAACACCCCCGACCAGGAAATCATTGATCAGTTCGCATGCCCTGGTAGGTTGAAGGCCAATGGCTTCCATTTCGAGGGCGCCGAGACCAGCCTCAGCCTCATCACCCGAATGAATCTCGATAACGCCCGGCACGACACCGATCACGACATTCAGGGTGTTGGTGCCAGTGGCAATCCCGATCTCAACAGGAAGCTTAGCGTTTGCTGATGAGTAACTGGTTACTGCAATTGCGCCGTCGATACACATAATGGTCCAAGAGCCTCCGTCTAATCGGCGCATTATCCCGATGCCATAACGGTACAAACGTCCGATCAGTCCCAGTCACAGGGGCGAATTCAGATTGCCGGTGACGCTGCAATTAATGGCCTGCCACCATCGTCGGGCGCCGTGCCCTTGCAAGAAGGGTAGCCAAGGCATCCCCAGAACGGCCCCTTTGGACCTGGTCGCAGCGACATTTTCTTCTTCTTGCACTTTGGGCAATTCTCCTCAGAAATGATTCGCTCCGGTTTAGGTGCGCCGTTCTCAGCAGAGGTTTCTTTGGTGCGGATGGTTGAGAGATCAGGTTCAGGAGGCTTGCCCCGTGCCTTGATGTCATTGCAGGACGCTGTGCAGGACGGGTATTTGGTGCATCCCCAGAATGCCCCCGAACTGGTGGCTCGCCGGCGAAGAACACCGGATTTGCAGATCGGGCAACTGACCTGGTCGCCGAACATCTCTGACTTTTGTTCAGCCACGGTTGCTGAGATGCCCGGGTCTGCTTTGATCTTGTCCACTTCACCCGTGAGCACCTGGTGTTGGTAACCAACGACGGCCAAGTACGATGCTTTGCCGGTGGCAATTTGATCCAAGGCTTCCTCAATCATCTTTGTAAAATCGTAGCTAACGAAGCTGAACCGGCCCTTCAAGATGGAGATCACGCCTATGCCCAGTGGTGTCGCGTAAAGCTTCCGTCCTTCCTTTCGAATGTACTCACGCTTGTAAAGCGTGGCCACAATAGACGCGAAAGTAGAGGGCCTACCAATACCCATGGACTCAAGCAATTTTGTGAGCGAGGCATCCGTGAGCCGCGGCGGAGGCTTTGTTGCGGTTGTGACGGCTTGTACTTCACTGCATTGGAGTCGGGCTTGTTCCTGCAGGTCAGGGAGGGATTTGTCTGCGTCGTCCTCATTGCCCTCGTCTTTGTCCTCCACTGCGTCGTCCGGGGTCAGTGCCATCCATCCCGGGCTCAATAGGACTCGGCCTTTTGCCAGAAACTGCAGGTTGTGATCTTTCACTTTGACGGCCGAGAGGAGCAGCGCCTTAGTCGCATAAAATTTGGCGGGCACCATCTGACTTGCCACAGCGCGGAGCCAGATCAGCTTGTAGAGCTTCATCTCATCGCTGTCGGGCGCAAAATCGGACGGTGTAATGTCGATTGCTGTCGGTCGTATGGCCTCGTGAGCTTCCTGAGCGTCAGCTTTGGACGCCCAAGTGTTGCGTGCTGCAGGGACCGCATGTCCCTTCCCAGTGAGCCATGCACGAATTTCCTGGGCAGACTCTTCGGAAAGGTTAGGACTGTCGGTGCGGTGATAGGTGATCATGCCTGCTTCAAAGAGCGCCTGGGCCTTCTTCATGGTCTGATCCACGTCCATACCCAGCTTCACACTTGCGGCTTGCTGCAGAGTCGATGTAGTGAAGGGCGCCGGCGCCTTTCTGTCCTCCTCTCGACTCTCAAGCTTGTAAACCATGAAGGCAGGCTGACCCTTAATGGCGTCGGCGAGACTTTGTAAATAAGCGGCATGCGTAAAAAGGTCGGTTTGCTCAACACCCATGGCTGCTTGTAGCGCCTTGTGTTGCCATTCAGCAGTCCAAACTGCGTGTTTCCCTGGCCAGGGAAAGCTCACTTTCAGCTTGTAATGGTCGACGGAGACGAAACTGGTGATCGCCTGTTCTCGTTCGACCAGAAGCAAAAGGGCTGCCGACTGGACGCGTCCGGCGGATAGGTTGACACCGGCCCCGGATAGCTCGGTCAGTAGCGGTGAGACAGTGTACCCAACTATGCGATCCAGAACTCTGCGTGCCTCTTGGGCCGCCACCAACATCATGTCGATGTCGCCGGCCTTGGAGATAGCTTCAGTAAGGGCCTTCTTGGTGATTTCGTTAAACTTAATTCTTCGGTATTTTTTGGGCTTGAGGACCTCCCTCAAGTGCCAGGCAATGGCTTCACCCTCGCGATCGAGGTCGGTGGCCAGGTACACCATATTTGCCTGTTGAATTAACTTCTTCAGGTTGGATACGACCTTCTTTTTGTCTTCACTTACCTCATAGTCAGGTACGAAGTTTGGGGCTTCTACTCCCATCCTCCTGAGTGGAAGGTCTCGGAAGTGCCCGACGCTAGCGGAAACCTTGAAGGAGTCCCCTAGAAATTTCTGGATTTTCTTAATTTTATTCGGCGATTCAACTATGACGAGATCAAACACAATGTTTAGCCCTGGGGAAACTTAGAGCAACATTGCTTCAACATCGGGTCGCTGGGGGGGCAATCT
>LNAP01003407.1_pt1 | contig 30548 bp, 27 predicted proteins | sample 602601 | NCBI WGS metagenome assembly LNAP01 (sample SAMN02440304, study PRJNA202911) | soil metagenome | biome: Subtropical and temperate rainforests or woodlands; isolation source: soil samples (1 kg each in a 20% v/v slurry with milli Q water) were... ...
GAAGCCCACTCCCAGGGTGCCGCCGAGGAGCACCTCGCTGACGCGCTTGAGCATCGCGGCGTCGCGGGCGAACCAGCCGACGGTGTCGAAGCGCGGGGCAAAGCGGGAGACGCCGTCGAGCGGGATGCGGCCATGGGTCGGGCGCAGGCCGAACAGTCCGCAATAGCTCGCCGGCACGCGTACCGAGCCGCCGCAATCGGTGCCGAGTGCAAAGTCCACCAACTCAGCCGCTACCGCGGCCGCCGAACCGCTCGACGAGCCGCCGGGCAGGCGGTCCGGCGCCCGGGGATTGGTCGGCGTGCCGTAATGGGAGTTTTCGCCGGCGATGGAGTAGCAAAGTTCGTCGCTTATGGTGCGGCCGGTGAGCGACGCGCCGGCCTCCAGCAGCGTTGAGATCACTGTCGCGGTCTCGGTCGCCGCAGGGTGGGTTGCCAGCCAGGTCGGGTGGCCGAAGCCGGTGCGCGTGCCTTCCACATCGAACACGTCCTTCGCCGCGAAGGTGAGGCCGTGCAGCGGTCCCTGCGCGGCACCAGGACGGGTGACGTTGTTGTCGCGGCAGAACGCATTGAGCGTGTCGTCAGGCATATCAGGCACTCAGTGCGGGCGATGAAGGGTGGCGGCGGGCCGGCTCACGGTACGGCGGCCGCGCTTATAGGCGAACAGCACCGGGGCGAGTTCCGCCACGGCTTCCTCGGTCTTCTCGCAATCCAGCACGACGAAGTCCGCCGACTTGCCGACTTTAACCCCGTAGTCGTCGGCATTGATCAGCTTGGCCGAGCGCTCAGTGATCATGTTGAAGCACTCGCGAATGTCGGCGGTGGCGCCGATATGGCAGATATTGGCGTTGAGGTTTGCCATGCGGATCAGCGAGCAATCGCCGAACGGCGTGAACGGGTTCAGCACATTGTTGGTGGAGAGCGAGCAGTTCACGCCGTGGTGCAAGAGCTTGTGGGTGTGGGTCACGCCGCGCGGCTGGTTGCAGTCGCAGTCGCGGCCCATCAGGAACAGGTCGGTCGAGGGCAGCACGGTGAGCGCGACACCGGCATCGCTCAGGCGGCAGGCGGCGGCCTCGAACCGCTCCGGGCTGGCGCCGGCCAGCTTGGTGACATGGCCGATCGCGGTGCGCCCGCCCCAGCGATAACGGTCGGCGAGTTCGCAGACATAATCGAGATCCAACGTCTCGGCGGTCGGACCGAAATCGAGATGCATGTCGATGTCGGCGTCGAACTCGCGCGCGATAGTGAACACCCGGTCGATCTGGCCGTGCGGGTCGCTGTCGGTATAGGGCGCGGCGCCGACGACGCGCGCGCCGCGCCGCAACGCCTCGACCATCAGTTCGTCGGTGCCGGGATTGTTGAGCAGGCCCTCCTGCGGGAACACGCAGATCTCGATATCGACCGCCCAGCGGTAATCCTCGATCAGCGGCAGCACGCCCTCCAGCCCGCGCAGGCCGATGCCGGGGTCGACCTCCAGCTGGGTGCGAATGCGCGTGGTGCCGTTGGCGATGCATTTTTCCAGCGTGCGCCGGCCGCGCTCATAGACGTCCTCTGATGTGAAACCCTTCTTGGCCTTGGCGACCTCGGCGATGGCTTCGGGCAGGTCGCCGCGCTGGGCATGGCAGCGGTCGAGAATGCAGGATTTGTCGAGGTGAAGATGGGTCTCGACGAAGCCCGGCGACACCAGCCGCCCGCCGACATCGAGTTCCTCGCCCTCCGCCGCCAGTGAGACTTCGATGGCAACGAAGCGCCCGCCCTCGATGCCGAGATCGACGGTGCGCTCCGGCGCATTGGGAAGCCGCGCATTCCTGACAATCAGATCCATTGTTCGCTCCTGTTGCGGGCCGACCCTTCAGGCGGCCGCGCGCCGCCATAGGCTTTCCGAGGCGATCTGCGCCTCGTTGATGATCGCTGCCTCATCGACGCCGACGGCAAAACCGTCGCGCACGCGCAGCATGCCGTCGACGATGACGTGACGGACATTGCTGCCTTGTCCGCAATGGACGAGGTTGCCGAGCGGATCGATGAGCGGGATGAAGCTCGGCCGGTCGATGTGCATCAGCGTGATATCGGCCTTCTTGCCGGGAACCAGCGAACCGAGTTCAGCGTCGAGCCCAAGCGCACGCGCACCGTTGAGGGTCGCCATGGCGAACACGTCCTCCGGCTGCCAGTCCGGCGCGACCGCTCCGCTCTGAAGGCGCCCGATGCACAGCGCCCAGCGCATCGCCTCCACCATGTCACCCAGCAGATTGTCGGTGGCGAGCGCCAGATTGGCGCCGGCATCGCGCAGCCGACGCGTCGGCGCCATCATGCCGCCGCCGGCATTGCCCTTGGGGACGTGGGCGACATTGATGCCCGCCGCCCCGGCGCGGGCGATGTCGCTGTCGTTCATGACGATGCAATGCGCGGCGATGAGGCGGTAATCGAGCAGGCCGACATCGTCGAGCAGCTCGGTCGGCGTCATGCCATCGCGCTCACGGATGACATCGACCTCGACCCGGCTCTGGGCCAGATGCATCGAGACCTGAAGCCCATGGCTCTGGCTCGCCGCCTTGATCTCCTTGAGGAAGTCGCGTGAGCAGGTGTCCGGCGCATGGGCGCCGATAACGACCTTCACCCGGCCATTGAGCGCGCCGTCATAGCGCTCGGCAAGGGCCAGACAGGCATCCAGCGAGCGGCGGCCGATGCCGGGATCGTAGGTCCAGTTGCCCTGAGATACGGTGGTGAAATCGACATCGTGGATACGGTCGCTGGCGACGACGCGCAGGCCGAGTTCCGCCATCACCGGCAGCGTATGCTCGACATGGACATACATGTCGTTGATCAGGGTGGAGCCGAACTTCAGCGATTCCAGCGCGCCGAGCCGGGCAAGCGCGACGGCCTCCTCGGGCGTGATCATGTGGCCCTGCGGGACGCCTGACGTATACGCTGGCGCGAAGCCCATATCCTCCGCCGTGCCGCGCATCAGCGACAGCACCGAATGGGTGTGGACATTGAGCAGGCCCGGCAGGGCGAGCAGCCCGCGCCCGTCCATCGTCAGCGCGGCTGCTGGCGGCGGACCGTCCTCCATCGGCTCCACCCGAGCGAGACGGTTGCCGGAAGTACCGATCCGCCCGCGCGCGATCATGGGCCGGGTGGGATCGCCGGTCAGGATCAGGACATCCTCGATGAGGATGTCGAGCGCGGGTGCTGTCGGAGCGTCGGACATTCAGATGCCCACCGGCATGCCGGCCACCGCCAGCGTCGCCTGCCGTGCCGCGTCCATCGCGGTGATATCGGCCGGGGTGAAAGCGCGCGGGCCGCGGACACCCAACCGAACATGTAGTCGTCGACGCCGATCAGCGGCGCCACCATCTGAGAGCGGGTGCCGAACTCGCGCACCAAAGCGGGCGGCGGCGCCATGTCCGGGTCCGCGAGGACGTCTTCCTGCAACAGGGGCCGGCGGCTCCTTTCGATCCAGCGCACGCTGCGCGCCCGGCGGTGGTCGATCGAGGCATTGTGCAGCATCGAGGCCGCGCCGGGCGCGAGCACCTCGGCGCAGGGCGTGTTGACGCTGAGACCCAATGCCGGGTGATCGATACGCACGGTGCAGCGCATCGCTCCCGTCTCGGTCATCAGCCTGTCGAGAATGGCACTGAGCGCGGCGGCCATGGCGGGAGGAGTTTCATTCATGGGTGGACTCCTTCGGCCAGTTCGATGTGGCCCTGCGCGAGGCCGACGCAATAATGCTTCACGAAGGGTTCGAGCGCCGCGAGCGCCGCCTTGCGCGGGGCGTTCGCCGCGAAGATTTCCGCCGCGCGGTCGTTCAGCTTTCGGCGCAATTCCGGATAGTCGATGGTGGTCAGCCGGCCATTCTCGACCACGGTTCGCCCTCCGACCATCACCCGGTCGATGCTGCGGCCCTCTTCCGCGAAAACGAGCTGATAAAGCGGGTCGTTTAGCGGGGTGAAATTGACCGAGGTGAGGTCGAGGAACACCAGATCGGCCGCCAGCCCCGGCGCGATGTCGCCGATCGAATCCTGCATGCCGAGCGCGCGGGCGCTGCCGCGCGTCGCCATCTCGAAGGCATCGCGCGGCGTCAGCCAGTCGTCGGGATCAAACGAGGCCGTGCGGGAGAGATAGCAGGCCAGCCGCATGGTCTCGAACAGGTTCTGGTGGTCCGAGCAGCTGCACGCGTCGCTGCCGATGCCGACGCAGATGCCGGCCGCGCGCATGGCAGGTACGTTGGCGATGCCGCTGCCGAGCCGGAAATTGCTCGACGGATTATGCGCCACGCTGGCGCCGCGCCGGCTGAGGATTTCAAGGTCGCGCTCATCCAGCCAGATGCCGTGCGCCGCGGTGAAATTCGGGCCCAGAATGCCGAGCGCGTCGAGATGGGCGGTCAGGCTCTTGCCATAGCGCGCCGTGCCGGCAATGGCCTGAATCTTCGATTCCGCCAGATGCGCGTGGATGCCGGCGCCGTGCTTCTCCGCGAGGTCGCGGCAGCCGCTCCAGAAGCCGTCGGAACAGTGCAGCGGGATGGTCGGCGCCAAAGCGGGGCGGACGAGGGAGCGGTCGAACGGCCATTCCGCCAGCATGGTGTCGCAGGCGCTGAGCGAGGCGTCGCGTGGCGACATTACGATGGCGTCGACCGTCGCCCGCAGTTCCGCCGGCAGCGCGTCGCGAAGTCCCGGTATGGCCTGCCAGAAGGTGCGGTCCGCCATCATCGGGGCCACCACGGCCCGCATGCCGGCATCGGCGAAACCGGCAGCGGTCGCGTACATACCCTCCGGCGTCGGGGCCGGCAGTTCCAGCACCAGATCGTAGCAGGCGGTGCAGCCCTTCAGCAGCATCTCGGCGGCGGAAGCCTGCGCCAACAGATAGCGGTCCTCGAAGCGCTGCCCGCCGCCGGTCCAGGGGCCGTTGTGCAGATGAAGCTCCAGAGTCCAGGAGCGCGAGACGCCCTTGGCGATGGCGAGGTGACTATGGGTATGGGCGTTGACCAGACCGGGAATGATGAGCCGGTCGGTGGCATCCAGAAGCTCGGCGCCGTCCGGCACCGGCGCACCGGAGGCCGCGATCTCGGCAATCCGGCCGTCCATGACCAGAATGTCGGCGGGACCGATCGTTCCGTCCGAGGCCCGCGCCACCAGGCCGCCTTTGATTGCCAGCGGGCGTTGACGGCTCATCGGACGTCTCCCGCCGGCAGCACGATGCAGTCGTCGGGCGTGAAGCCAAGCACGATATCGCTGCCCGGCACCGGCATCAGGCGGCCGACATTCTTTTCCAGCGACTGCACCAGCGTTCCGTCGCCCAGCCGCGCCCAGATGCGCAAATCGGCGCCAACCGCGTCGATGCTCTCGACATTGGCCGCCAGCCGGGTGGCACCCTCACCGGGCGCCTCATTGGCGACCACCAGCCGTTCCGGGCGGATGCAGAGCGTGACCGGCCCTTCCGTCGTCCCCTTGCCGGGCCGAACCGCGATGTCGCCCACCGGCGTCGCCACCTTGGCAGCGTCAGCGGAGATGCGGGACAGCGTGCCGCCGATCCAGTTGGCGTGGCCGATGAAGTCGGCGGCGAACAGGGTGGTGGGATTCTGGTAGAGCCGCAGCGGCGTGTCGATCTGCTCGATGCGGCCCTTGTTCATCAGCACGATGCGGTCGGCGAGACCCATGGCCTCTTCCTGATCGTGCGTCACGATGATGGAGGTGCACTCGAACGACGACAGGATGCCGCGTATCTCGCGCCGCAGCTGGAGCCGCAGCTTGGCGTCGAGATTGGAGAGCGGCTCGTCGAGCAGCATGATGTCCGGCCGCGTCACCAGCGCGCGCGCCAGCGCGACACGCTGCTGCTGCCCGCCGCTCAGCGCGCTCGGCCGGCGCGCCTCCAGGCCGGCAAGCTGGACCTGCTCGAGTATGGTCTTGATGCGCGGCTTGATCTCGGCGCGCGGCGTTCCCCGGTTCTTCATGCCGAAGGCGATGTTCTCCGCCACGCTCATATGGGGGAACAGCGCGTAGTCCTGGAAGACGAGGCCGACATTCCTCTCATAGGGCGGGCGATGCTCCATGTCGGCGCCGCCGATGAAGATGCGCCCCTCGTCCGGCCGCTCGAAGCCAGCGATCATCCGGAGTGTCGTGGTCTTGCCGCAGCCGCTGGGGCCGAGCAGCGCGACGATCTCGCCCTTGTTCACCTCGAACGTCACGTCGCTCACCACGGGGGTGGCGCCGAAGCTCTTGGTGATGTGCTGAAGTTCCAGAACGGCCATGCTTAGCGCCCGTAAACGCCGCGTCCGACGGCGGCATCGAGGCCGGCCAGCCGATCAAGCAGCACGATGATGAGGACGGTCGCCACGATGAAGATGACCGACAGCGCGGCGATGGTGAGATCGAGATTGGCCCGCATCTGCGCGAGGATGGCGACCGGCAGGGTGAAGGTGAAAGCATCCGACAGGAAAAGACTGATGCCGACATCGTCGAACGAGGTGACGAAGCCGAAGATCGCCCCTGCCACGATGCCGGTACGTGCCAGCGGCAGCGTAATTTGTAAGAGCGCCCGCCAGGGCCGCGCGCCAAGGCTGAGCGCAGCCTCGTAATAGCTGGCGCGGATGCCCACGAGCGAGGCCGCGGTGGTGCGCATCACATAGGGGAACGTGATGAGCACATGGCCCATGATGAGTCGAGGCAGACCGTCAATGATGCCCATCCGGCTGGCGAACATCAGCATGCCGAACCCCAGAACCACGTTCGGGACCACGAGCGGCGAGAGCAGCATGGCCTGCAGCGCGGCCCGGCCGCGAAAACGTGCCCGATCGAGCCCCACGGCCGCCAGCGTGCCGAGAACGGTCGAGACGAACGTGGCAGTCGCGGCGACGATCAGGCTGGTGACCAGTCCCTGGTGATAATAGTCCTCGGCGATGAACTTCTCGTACCAGCGCAGCGAGAAGCCGGTCGGCGGGAACGGCCCGACGAAGCTGCGCGCGTCGAACGACAGCACCACCGAGACCAGCACCGGGATCGCAGAGAACCCGATGAAGATGGTCAGCAGCGCGAGATAGACGGTCTGGAAGACGGCGTCACTGATCCGTTTGTTCATTTGCCGGCGTCCTGCCATTGCGTGCGGACAAGATGCAGCAGCCCGTAGAAGATGCCGAGCGCGATCACCATCATCACGATGGACAGCGCCGCGCCGCTGGGGAAATTGGCAATCTCGGAAAACCGGAAATAGATCAGGTTCGAGACGAACAGGATGAAGCCGCGCCCGACCAGCATCGGCACCACGAGATTGCTGATGCAGAAGGCGTAGCCGATGATGCCGGCCGACAGGATGCCGGGCAGGCTCATCGCCAGCGTGATCTGGAAGAAGGTCTTCCATTGCGGTGCGCCAAGCGACAGGGCGGCGTCCTCCAGCCTCGGATTGATGTTCTGGATGGTGCCGATCAGGGTCAGCGCGACCAGCGGCATGGTGGTGTTGAGCAGGCCGAGCACGACCATCATCTCGGCGCCGTCCGGGCTTGAGGCCGGCGTGCCGAGCAGGCGGCCGAACCCGGCGAGCGGACCGAGCGGGCCGAAGGTCATCGCAATCGCGTAGATGCGCACGATGAGGCTGAGGAACAGCGTGCCGATCAGCGAGGCGATCAGCACGCGGCGCAGAACCGAGCCAGCCCGGCGGACGATGAAGTGCGCCATCGGGAAGCCGAGAATGAGCGACAGCAACGTGCTGATCAGCCCGATCTTGAAGGTGTCGAAGAAGTAGCGGGCATATTCCGGCCCCGCCAGGTCGGCATAGTTCGCCAGCGTCAGCGCGGCAGTGTCGTCGCCGCCGAGGCGGCCGGCGACGTGCGGCTTGAGGCTCTCCAGCACCAGCACGACGAGCGGGCCCAGAATGAGCGGCACTATGACGATCAGCGCCGGCCACAGCAGAGATGCCGTAAGGCTGGGTCTCTTCATGCCGCCACTCGCCCCTGCGTGGCTCATCCGCGCCGAACCAGCGGCACGATTTCCTTCTCCCAGCGCGAATTCCACTCGTTCATGACTTTGCCGAGATAGGCGAAGTCAGCGAAATACGCGTATTTGGCGAGTTCGTCGGGGGCGTAGTACCAGCCGTCCAGCATCGGGTTGGTCTTGGCGCTCGGCTGCGTCGGGCCGGAGCCGAGGTTCATGTTGTAGAGCTCGTTGATCTTCGGCTCGGCGAAGAAATTGGCGAATTCGAACGCCGCCTTCTCCGGCGATCCCTTCAGCACGCAGAAGCCTTCATTGTAGAGAAAGCCCTTATTGTCCGGCATGCGGTTCTTCAGCTTGACCGGGAAATTCTTGGCGGTGGCGAACCAGCCGCCATTGTTCCAGAAGCCGACCGAGTACTGGCCGGTGGCCATGGCGTTGATGTATTCCGAATTGCTGGTGCAGATTTCGCCGATCTGGCCCTTGGCGGCGAGCTCCTTGACGAAATCCCAACCCGCTTCGGCGTTCTTCTCGTTGCCGCCGCGCTGGATGGCGCAGCTGACGATGAACAGGCCGGTGAGGTTGATCGGATAGGGCACGCAGAGCTTGCCCTTGAACTCCGGCCGCAGCAGGTCCTCGATGGAATCGAAGCCGCCGGGCAACAGATCTTCGCGGTAACCCCAGAACGCGCCGGCCGTGCTGAGCGGGATGCTCATCTTCTGGCCCTTGGCGTTCTTCTGGATGAACTGGTCGGGGATGGTCGCAAGATTGGTGACGATGCTCTCGTCCACCGGCACCAGCCAGTCTTCGGCGATCATGGCGCGGAACACCGGATTCCAGACCGAGAGCACATTGTATTGCGTGTTGGGCCAGGTCGCCTTGATCTTGGCGACAACCGCAGCCGCGCCGCCGGAGTGGAGTTCCCATGCTACCTGCGTGTCATGGGTCTCCTGGTACTTGGCGAGAATCTGCTTGGAAACCTCGATCCACTGCGCGCCCCACTGCACCACCAGCAGACGATCGGCGGCGCGCGCCGGGGTGATGAGCCCGGGGGTAAGCAGGCCGGTGGCGGCAAGGCTGGAACCCGCCAGCGCGGCATGCGTGAATGTTCTGCGGGTCATCGACGACATGCCAGCTTCCTTGCATTTTGCGTTGCGGGTGCCGCGGTCAGCGGCTCTCAAAACCGCTTGGGTTTGCATTTAATCAAGTGTTTATTTAGTTAGTCTGAGGCGACGGCCACCACCGGTAAAGCCGATAAAATCGCCACCGCTTCTTTTTCATAACTATTTGATATTAAATGAAGTATATGGAGATTTGGCAGATGCCGGGGCAGCCCGGCTCGCCCGCTGCATAAAAATGACCCAGCGCTTGCCGGGTCGCAACCGCCTCAGTGGCCGGTGTCCAGCAGCGCCCGCAATACCGCCTCGCCGGTTAGGCGATTGTGTTCGACCAGCCGCTCGGCGAGATCGAGCCGTGCCCCGGCGCGGAACGCGACCATGATGCCCTCATGCTCGACGAAGGAGGCATCGAGCCGCGCCGGATTCTCGTTCACCACCAGCCTCAGCCGCAGGATCCGCTTCTGGAGATTGTCGTAGGTCTGAAGCAGCAGCGGGTTTCCGGTCGCGCTGGCGAGGCCATGGTGGAACTCCTGATTCAGCCTCGTATAGGCCGCCGGATGTTCCCTGGTCTCCAGCGCGCCAAGCGCGGCATGCACCCGCTCGAGGCCGTCGCGGTCCTCCGGCGTTGCCCGCACGGCCGCGAGCATCCCGATCTGCTGCTCGATCCCGCCCTTCATCTCGAAGACGTGGCCGATCTCGACCGGATCGATCGGGGCGACGACCGAGCCGCGGTTCGGGCGCAGCTCGATGAAGCCCTCGGTCGCCAGCACCTTCAGCGCCTCGCGCAGCGGCGTGCGCGACACCTGGAAGCGGCGGCAGAGATCGGCCTCCGGGATGCGCGCGCCGCTGGAGAGTTCGCCGTTCAGGAGCAGCGCGCGCAGTTTCCCGACGATCTGGCCGTGCAGCGTGCCGCTTTCATCGGCGGCGGGCTCCGCGAGCAGGGTCTCGTCGGGCTCGGTCAGCATGTCGCTCAGGCCTCCGTCGCGACAGACGCCGCAATGTGTCGTGCCGGGGCGCCGGCGAACATCGAGCCGAAGCATCCAAGCGCCGTCATCGGTATATCCATCGCCCGCAGGCATCCCCAGAGCGTGAAGGATACAGAATCGAACACCGGAATGCCCAGCCGCCGTTCGATTTCCGCGCCGATCAGCGCACCGCGCATATTGGTGCAGATGATGATGATCGCCTCCGGCCGCGCGCCCGCCACATCCTCGCACATTGCCTCGATCTCGCGCTCGGAAACCTCGGCAAAGGAGAAATTGTCCGACAGCCCGCTGTGGCGGCGGGCGACGGTGGAGATGCCGATGCCGGCATAGTTCTGCGCGATCCGCTCCTCGACATCGCCGGTATAGGGCGAGACCAGCGCGATGCGCTCGATGCCGCGCTCGTTCAGCAGCCGGTTCAGGCTGAGTATGGCGCTGGTGGCGGCGACGCCCGTACGGTCCTCGATCGCCGCGCACAGGCGCTCATCGGTATCGAAGCCGAGCCAACTCGCCGCCGTGCCGTTCCAGGCGATGATGTCGGGACGCGCATCTGCCAGGAGTTCGGCCGCCGACAGGATCGGCTCCAGCCGGAACTGCTCATTGGCGTCGTCGTCGAGCGCGATGCGCGTGACGCGGAAGCGGCCGAAATGTGCGGTCACCAACGGAAACAGCGGCTGCAGCAGAGCTGAGGTATAGGGCTCCAGCACGGTGTTCGAGGAGGGCGTGAGCATCCCGATCAGGCGCTTGGTCGCGGCGTTATTTTGCATGCAAAAAAGACTCTTGTCTGAGTGAAGGCTGCATGGAAACGGCCGCCTTCCCCTCCCTTAATTGCCACCGCGAGGGGGCCTGGCGCAAGAGATTTTTCCTGCCTCGGCGGCGAGTCGATCGTCTAAATACGTTCATTCATATACGCTTCGTGCACAGCAATCGAGCGACACTTGGCGCGGCTTTCGGCAAAAGCGGCCCGATTGGCGGCGTCGCATGCCTAGAATTTGGCGTTTAAGTAAATGCTTAATTGGTGCACGATCATGGCAAGAATGAATTCAAAATAGCTCTGGAGCCATGCCATGCGCATTCCGATCCTGCTGACAACCGCGCTGTCCGTCCTGCTGGTTGCGGCGTCGCCGAGCGTCGCCCAGACGCCCGCACCGGCCGATGTGAAGACCTTCCGTTATGCCTACCGCGTCGATCCGGCCTCGCTCGATCCGCATGCGCTGGCCGAGACCTTTACGCTATCCTGGCTCGGGCAGGTCTATGAGCCGCTGGTCGGCCGCGGCAAGAAGCTGGAGCTGGTGCCGGCGCTCGCCACCAAATGGGAGCAGCCCGAGCCGAATGTGTGGCGTTTTCACCTGCGCCAGGGCGTCAAGTTCGCCGACGGGTCGCCCTTCACCGCCGACGACGTGATCTTCTCGCTGCAGCGCGTAAAGAAGGACGGTTCCGACATGGCCTACACGGTCGCCTCGGTGACCGACATTAAGAAGGTCGACGATTTCACGGTCGATCTGGTGATGGCCAAACCCAACCCGATCCTGCCGGTTCAGATCACCTCGACCTACATGATGAGCAAGGCCTGGGCCGAGAAGAACGGCGCCACCGCGCCGGCCAGCGTGAAGGCCAAGGTGGAGAATTTCGCCTCCAACAATGCCAACGGCACAGGCCCGTTCAAGATCGACACGCGGCAGGCCGGCGTGAAGACCGTGCTGGTGCCAAACGCCAATTGGTGGGCCGAGAAGCAGTCCAATGTCGGCCAGGTGGTGTTCACGCCGATCCAGGCGGATACCACGCGGGTCGCCGCGCTGCTGTCCGGCGAGGTCGACATGATCTACCCGGTGCCGCAGCAGGACGCTGCGCGCATCGACGCCACCGGCACCAGCGCCGTGCTGAAGGGCGCGGAACTGCGCACCATGTTCCTGAACATGGACCAGAAGCGCGACGAACTGATCGCTTCCGACGTCAAGGGCAAGAACCCGTTCAAGGACAAGCGCGTGCGGCAGGCGGTCTATCGGGCCATCGACATGACGGCCATCCGCGACCGCGTGATGGGCGGCACCTCGCGCATTGCCGGCACCATGATCGCGCCCGGCATCAACGGCTATGACGCCAAGCTCGATACCCGCGCCCTGCCTTACGACCCCGAGGCCGCCAAGAAGCTGCTGGCCGAGGCCGGCTACCCCAACGGCTTCTCATTCGGCATGGATTGCTCCAACGACCGCTATGTGAATGACGAGCGCATCTGCCAGGCCATTGTCGGCATGCTGGCCCGCGTCGGTCTCAAGGTCACCCTGAACGCCCAGACCCGCAGCAAATATTTCGAGAAGGTCCTCGGCCGCGACACCTCCTTCGCCATGCTGGGCTGGCAGCCGCTGAGCTATGACGCCCACTCGACGCTCCAGGACACAATGAACACGCCCGTCGACAAGGTCGGCACCTACAATATCGGCAACTACTCCAATCCGAAGATCGACGCCCTGACGATGCAGATCGAAACCGAGATCGATCCCGCCAAGCGCAACGCTTTGATCTTCGAGGCCATGACGCTCGACAAGGAAGATGTCGGCCATATTCCGCTGCACCAGGCTGGCCTCGCCTGGGGCGTGCGCAAGGGCGTCAACGTCGTGCAGCGTTCGGACGACAGCCTCGAACTGAAATGGGTGACGCTCGACTGAACCGGATAGCGAGGGCGCGCCATGAGCTTTTTGCTGAACAGACTTGGACAAACCGTTCTCGTCCTGCTTGTGGCGGCCTTCGTGAGCTTCGCGCTGTTCCGCTATGTCGGCGATCCGTGGGACAGGCGGCTAGCCTGGCGGATCGCGAGGCGATCCGCGCCGCTCTCGGCCTCGACGATCCTGTCATCGTGCAGTTCGGGCGTTTCCTGTGGAACGCGCTGCATGGCGATTTCGGCATGTCGTACCGGTTCGGCCAGCCAGTCTCGCAGCTTCTGATCGAGCGCTTTCCCGCGACATTGGAGCTCTCGCTGGTGGCGATGGTCCTTGCCACCGCTATCGGCATCCCGCTCGGCGTATGGACTGCGCTCCATCGCGGAACCTGGATGGCACAGTTCCTTCTCACCGCCTCGCTTATCGGCGTGGCACTGCCGACCTTCCTGATTGGCATCGTGCTCATCCTGGTGTTCTCGGTGTGGCTCGGCTGGCTGCCCTCGTTCGGGCGCGGCCAGGTCGTGTCGATCGGCGGCTGGACGACAGGCCTTCTCACCTGGAGCGGGCTCAAGGCACTGGTGCTGCCCAGCGTCACGCTTGGCGTGTTCCAGCTCACGCTGATCATGCGCCTGGCGCGGGCGGAGATGCTGGAAGTGATGCGCTCCGACTTCATCCGCTTCGCAAGGGCGCGCGGGCTCCGGCCGCGCGCGATCGAATATGGCCATGCGCTGCGCAACACGCTGGTACCTGTCGTGACGATCGTCGGGCTTCAGTTCGGCAATGTCTTCGCCTTCTCGATCATCGTCGAGACGGTGTTTCAGTGGCCGGGCCTCGGCCTTCTCGTCATCCAGGCGATCCAGTTCGCCGACGTGCCGCTGCTCGCCGCCTATCTGGTGCTCATTGCCCTGTGCTTCGCCGTCATCAACCTCGCCGTCGATATCCTCTATGCGTCGATTGACCCCCGCGTGCGGGCCGCCGGCATGGGACGGGGCGCGACATGAGCGCCGTTGGACATACACTCAATGACCGCTGGGCCGGCGTGCAGGCGGTGTGGTGGGACAGCGACCTCGCCTATCGCTTCCGGCGCTCGCCGCTCGCCATGGTCTCCGCGCTGGTCACGCTGCTGCTGGTCGCGGTGGCGCTCGGCGCCGATGTCGTTGCGCCATTCGATGCGTTCGACCCCGCGACCGCGAATGTCGTCGACGCGCGCCTGCCGCCGGGCAGTGTCGGCATCTATGGCGATGTCTATCTGCTGGGCACCGACCCGCAGGGGCGCGACATGCTCTCCGCCATGATCTACGGCCTGCGCACGTCGCTGGTCGTGGGCCTGTCCAGCGTGGCGCTGGCCGCGCTGGCGGGCGTGCTGCTCGGCCTTCTCGCCGGTTATTTCGGCGGCATGATCGACGCGCTGATCATGCGCATCGCCGATGTGCAGCTCAGCTTCCCCGCCATATTGATCGCCTTGCTGATCGACGGCATCACCCGCACCGTGCTCGATCGCGCCACCCATGAGCAACTTGCAATCCCCATCCTGATCGCGGCGATCGCTGCCTCGTTCTGGGTGCAATATGCCCGCACGGTGCGAAGCCTGGTGCTGGTGGAACGTGGCCGTGACTATGTGCTCGCCGCCAAGGTCACCGGCGTCAGCACGCCGCGCATTTTGCTCTCTCACATCCTGCCCAACGTGCTCGGTCCGGTGCTGGTGATCGCGACAATCAATCTGGCGCTGGCGATCCTCACCGAGGCGACGCTGTCCTTCCTCGGTGTCGGCATCCCCTCTACCCAACCTTCGCTCGGGTCGCTGATCCGCATCGGCAACGAGTTCATCTTCTCAGGCGACTGGTGGATCAGCGCCTGCCCGGGAATCCTGCTTGTCGTGCTGTCGCTGTCGGTCAACCTGTTCGGTGATTGGCTGCGCGACGCGCTGAACCCGAAGCTCGGCTCATGAGCACGCTGCTCGAGGTCCAGAATTTGCGGGTGGAGATCGCCGCCCGCGCCCGCGCGCTGGTGGCCATCGACGACGTGTCGTTCTCCATTGCCGAGGGCGAAATTCTCGGCGTAGTCGGCGAATCCGGCGCCGGGAAATCCGTGACCGGTACCGCGATTCTCGGCCTGCTCGAACGGCCCGCCTATCTCGCCGGCGGACGCATCCTGTTTGCCGGCGCGCGCATCGACGATCTCTACGGCGAGAAGATGAGATTGCTGCGTGGGCGCCAGATCGCCGCCGTGTTCCAGGACCCGTTGACCAGTCTCGATCCGCTGATGACGATCGGGCAGCAGCTCGTCGAGACCATGCTGACCCACTTGCCGATTGCGCGCGCGCAGGCCTTCGAGCGCGCCGAACGGCTGCTCGCGGAAGTGGGTATCCCCGCGCCGCGCGAGCGGCTGGACAGCTATCCTCACGAGCTCTCCGGCGGCATGCGCCAGCGGGTTGTGCTGGCGCTGGCGTTCTGCTGCGAGCCACGCCTCATTATTGCCGACGAGCCGACCACCGCGCTGGATGTGTCGATCCAGGCTCAGGTTCTCGACCTGCTGAAACGCATGTGCCGCGAGCGCGGCACGGCGGTGATGCTGGTGACGCACGATATGGGCGTTATCGCCGAGGCCGCCGACCGGGTCGCGGTGATGTATGCCGGCCGTGTCGTCGAGATCGGCCCTACCGCCGATTTGCTGCGCGCCGCCGCCCATCCCTATAGCCGGGGCCTGATGGCCTCGATCCCGACCATGCGGCGTCGCCGGGACGACGAACTGTTGCAGATTCCCGGTTCCATGCCCCGGCCGGATGCCCCGGTTACAGGGTGCGCTTTTCACCCGCGCTGCTCTCAAGCAATGGATCGCTGCGGGAGCGAGCGCCCGCCCAGTTTTGCGGTCGGCGCGTCGCTTGCCGCGTGCTGGCTGGCGGAGGATGGTCGATGAGCGCGCCGGACACCATCCTGTCCGTCGATCGCCTCACCGTGCGGTTCGACGCCTCAAAGCCTTTGCTATCCCGCCTGCTCACGCGTTCCGGCCGACGCACGGTCCACGCGGTGGAGGACGTGGAGTTCGAGATCGCGCGGGGCACCACCTTCGCGCTGGTCGGGGAGTCCGGCTGCGGCAAGTCGACGGTCGCGCGCACGATTGCCGGGGTCCAGCGCCCCAGTGCGGGCAGCGTGTCGTTCATGGGCGTCGATATCGCCGGTTTTCGCACCCGGCATGCCTCCATGCCGTATCGCCGCAACCTGCAGATGATCTTCCAGGACCCCTATGCCAGCCTCAATCCACGCTGGCGGGTCGGGCGCATCATCGCCGAGCCCATCGTTACCCATGGCTTGCTCAAGCGCGGCTCGGGGCTGGATCGCCGGATCGAGGAATTGCTGGTGACCGTGGGCCTCGCGCCGGGCGATGCGCGCAAGTTTCCGCATCAATTCTCCGGCGGACAGCGCCAGCGCATCTCCATTGCCCGCGCGCTGGCCTCGAACCCGGCCTTCATCGTGTGTGATGAGCCGACCTCCGCCCTGGATGTCTCGGTGCAGGCGCAGATCCTCAATCTCATGCGCAAGCTGCAGCGCGAGTTCGGGCTGTCCTACCTTCTGATCTCGCACAACCTCGCCGTCGTCGCCCACATGGCTGACAGCATCGGCGTGATGTATCTCGGCCGGCTGGTGGAGCGCGGCGACGCCGCGCAGATTCTCGACACCCCGCTCCATCCCTACACGCGGCTGCTGCTTAATACCGTGCCGGATCCTCATGCGCCGAGGCGGGCCCATGAGAGGCTTTCCGGCGAGGTTCCCAGTCCATTGTCGCCGCCTTCCGGCTGCGCCTTCCATCCACGTTGCCCCTACGCAAATGCGCGTTGCGCGCGCGAAGTCCCCTTGCCGAGGCCGGTCCGCAAGGCCTGGGTCGCCTGCCACGCGGTTGAAGAAGCGCGCCTTCCACCGTCTCAACCGAACCTGCGCGACTACCTGACCAGCACCGGAGACGCCGCGTGAAGAGAACCATTGTCGGCTGCCTGGCCCTTCTCGGCGAGGCGGCGCAACCCTCCGACGGCCTCGTCGACATCGAGATCGATGGCCGGCTCATCGTCGATATCCGGCCCCATGGTGTCCGGGAGCCCGAGGGCGAGGTCATCGCCGGCAACCGCATGCTGGTCGCCGCCGGGCTGATCAACGGCCACCACCACAGCCATGAGGGCTTCTACAAGGGCCGCAAGGACAATCTGCCGCTCGAACTCTGGATGAACTATGTGCGCCCGCTCAAGCCGATCGAGCTGACGCCGCGCGAGGTCTATCTGCGCACCATGATCGGGGCGATCGAGGCGGTGCGCAGCGGCACCACCACGCTGTGCGACGACACCAATCAGAGCCCGCACATCCGCCCCGAACATGTCGAGCAGGTGTTCCAGGCCTATGAGGACATCGGCATCCGCGCCAATGTCGGCATCACCCTGTTCGACAAGCCGTTCTTCCGCGCCGTGCCGTTCGTCGACGAGGAATTCCCGCCCGCCCTGCTCGCGGAGCTGGACGGCACCCGCATGTATACTGGCGCCGAACTGCTGGATTTCGCGCGCGGACTCGCCCGCAGTCGTCACCCCTCGCAGCACCGCGTCGCCTATATGGCCGCGCCTTCGGCGCCGCAGCGCTGCACGGAAGAGTTCCTGCTCGACGTCCGCCGCATGGCCGACGATTTCGACCTGCCGCTGATGATCCATGTCCAGGAAACCCGGATGCAGGTGGTGACGGGCCAGATCTTCTACGGCTCCACCATGGTCGAATATCTCGACCGCATCGGCTTCATGAAGCCGAAGACCGCGTTCATCCACGGCATCTGGTTGAACCCGCGCGAGGTCGAGATCCTAGCGCGCACCGGGGTGACGATCCAGCATAACCCGCCTTCCAACCTCAAGGTCGGCTCGGGGCTGGCGCCGATCCGCGCGCTGCTCGATGCCGGCGTGAATGTCAGCATGGGCACCGATGGCTGCGGCTCCATCGAGGGCACCGACATGCAGAACGCGCTCTACCTCACCGCGCTGCTGCAGAAGCTGCGCGGCGAGCACACCGGCTGGGTCGGTGCCAGCGAGGCGCTCTATGCGGCAACCATGGGCGGCGCCCGCGCGCTCGGGCGGGAGCGCGAGCTCGGGGCGATCGAGGTCGGGCGCATTGCCGACCTTGTCGGCTACCGGCTCGACGCCATCCCGTTCGCGCCACTCAACAATGCGGTCAACCAGCTCGTCTACGCCGCCGGCCGGGCTGAGGTCGATCTGGTGATGGTCGATGGCGAGGTGATCGAGCGCGAGGGCAAGCTGACGCGCATAGACGAAGCCGCGATCATCGAGGAAATCAAGGAAGCGCATGCCCGCATCGAACCGCAGCTCGCGGCGTCGGAAACCGATGTCGAGAGGATATCCCCGCATTACGAGCGCATCTTCCGCCGCTGCCAGTGCATGGACATCGCGGCCGACACCTATCCCGCCCGCTTCAGCCACTGAACAACTTCCGAGGCATCCATGACACGCCCCGTCGACTTCCACGCCCGCGCCATCGACGCGCTCCATGACGCCAACGAGGCGGCTTGGCGCGAAACCGATCCCGAGGAAGGCGTGCGCCACTTCACCAACACCACGCGCTGGCTTCTCGGCGATCCCGACGCACCGAACCAGCCCGGCGCGCTGAAGCCCGGCGAGACGCAGTTCATCGTCTCGGCCTGCTTCTTCATCGCGCCGAGCCGCGACCACATGATCGTCTTCGCCGATAATTTCGGCCTTGGCCGCGCCCGCATCTCCGTCACCGACAGCCGACCCGGGCATGCGGTGCAGACCAAGCAGGCGGCGGTAGTACCCAATACCGACGAGGACAAGATCTTCCGGCAGATCATAAAGACCGGCCGCGTCGGCTGCTCGGTCTATGTGCCCGTCATGTGGCAGGGCGAGGTGATCGGCATGTTCAACACCGCCGCGCAGGCTCGCTATATGTTCGACGAAACGGACATGCGGGTGCAGAAGATCGCCGCCGCGCTCGCCGCCGGCGTCTGGATGGGACTTGGCGGCCCAGCCATGCTTGCCGATGTGGCGGAAACTCTCGGCGAGTGGACGGCTTGATCAGCGACCTTCAACGGCGTCAAAGCCGTTAAACGCGTGATGAAGCCGCATAGAACGGCTGTAGAGGCTCATCCGGCAGATATCCCTCGTAGAACTTCTTCACATGGGGGAAGACCGCCATGCCGAGTTCGCGTCGCTCGATTTCTTCGGGACTGCGCGGCTTGCCCAGAATCTCGGCAATCTCGGACAGCACCGCGTCGCGGTCGATCTTCGTGAAGCGCCCGTCCTCATAGACGATCTCGCCATTGATGAAGACCGCATCGACCGCACCGGTCTTGGCGCGCTGTACCAGCGCGTCGAGCATCGGGATGTCGGGATCCTGGAAGGGGTAGGTCGCTTTCGTCCAGTTGATCAGGCAAGCGTCGAACAATCGGCCGGCGTCGAGCCGGCCGATCTCATTGCCGAAGCTCGTTGTCATGCCGCCGGCTTCCGTCGCCATCTTCACGATCTGGGCACAGGTCGGCACCTCGTCCTCGTCCATGCCCGGCGTACGGTGGACCCGCAGCGCCAGGCGGAGTTCCGAGAGCATGTCGCGGTCGTCGTTGATCCCGGCCTCGTCAAGCCCCATGCCGACAGTAATACCCTTGGCTTCCCACACATTGAGCGGGGCGAGGCCCGAGCGCAGACGGAAATTTGACGAGCAGTTATGGCAGATGCAGGTGCCGGTATCGGCGATGATGTCGATGTCCTCGCCATTCAGCCACACGCCATGGCCGATCGTCATATGGGCCCCGAGAACGCCGAGGTCGTGCAGATGGCGCAGCGCGGTCTTGCCGGTGCGGCGGCGGGCATATTCCTTCTGGTAGGCGGTCTCCAGCAGATGCATGTGCATCGGCACGCCGCGCGAGGTGGCCTTCTCGTTGATGGCCAGCAGCCCGTCATCGGTGCACCAGTGCAGATTGGCCGGTGCGAGCTGGATGCGGGTCAGCCCATGGCCGACATTCTCGTCGCTGAGCTGATCGAAAAGCCGCAGAAAATCGTCGAACGGCAACGCCTGCGACTTGAGCAGGTGATGCAGCCTGTCGCCGAGCGGGGCAGGCAGGCGCGCGCAGAAATCCTCGTCTGCCTCATACACCAGACGGTTCTGCTCGCGCACCGCGTAGCAATAGGAGGCCCGCATTCCGAGGCTGCGATAGGCGTTCAGCACCTTGGTCGCGGCGCCATGGATCGCGTCATAGCCGCCCGGCATCCAGCCATGGATGTGCTGCACCGTGGTGACGCCGGACGCGATCATTTCAAAGGCGGAATAGAGCGTGTCCAGCGTGAGGTCGAGGCGCCGCGCCGGCATGCGGCTGGCGAACCAGAGTTCGAGCGCATGGTCGGGCGAGCCAAGCTGCAGCGGCGTCATGCCGACGTGGTGATGGCTGTTGACGAAGCCCGGCAGCATGGCGTGATCGGGGTACTTCCGCACCTCGGCCGTGGGGGCGAGCTTGAGCATGTCGTCGATCTGCCCGGTCGCCACGATCACGCCGTCACGGGACAGCACGGCGCCGTCGTCGATCACGATGGGGGTGTGGCGATCCTTGATGCCGGTGACGACCCAGCGTGCCTGGACGATCAGTTCAGCCATGATGTGTTCCTTTCAACTCAAGCGGACAGACGCAGGCGGCGCGCGGTAGCGTTTTGCGCGCGGGCCTCGGTAAGGCGGGTGAGGTCGATGACGGCCATGGCGAGCCCCGGAGCGGCGTGGGGCGCAACGGCCATCATGTTTCCGTGTGGGTCGATCGCAAGGCTGTCGCCATCGTGGCGCATGGTGCGTCCCAGGATGGTCTCAGTGCCGTAGCGCGAGGCCGCCAGCGCATAGACGGCGTTGGCGCGGGCATGGGTGCGAAGCTCAGCAGCAAACAGCCCGTCAGGGTCCGTCGGAGCGGGGCCGCCGACCAGCACGACGACGATGTCGGCTCCGGCGGCTGCAGCCGCACGCCAGCATTCGGGAAAGCGACGGTCGTAGCAGATGAGGACGGCAACCCGGAGCGAGCCGATCTGGAACGCGCTCACCGAGGCCGGGCCCGGCGAAAAATGGTCGGCCTCGCCGAAAATATCCGCTGGATCCGCCGGCGGCAGGTGGATCTTGCTGGCTACGCAGGTCGCCGTGCCGTCCGGACGGACCAGTACAGCCGCATTCAGCGGCAGATTTCCCTGCGTCATCAGGGCGATGCCGAACACTACGGCAACGCCGCTCCGGCATGCCGCGTCGCGCATCCGGGTTACCGTGGCGCCCGCCATGGTCTCGGCGAGGCGCAACCAGCGAACCGGATCGTCACCCGCCACATAGGGCAGAGCGAACAGTTCCGGCAGTACCGCAAGCATCGCCCCGGCCCGGGCCGCCGCCGCTATTCCGGCTTCGGCTTCGATCCATAAAGGCAAGCGGTCATCGCCCGCGGGTCCGATAGAAACCGCAGCGATCTTGGGCAGGACGATCATGGCGGACTATCCGGCTTCCTGCTCGGCGAAGGCACGGTCGACTTCGTCGGCCAGCAGCTCTGTGAACATGTCGCGATAGGCGTGGTATCGCGGGTCCCGGCTTTGGCGCGGGCGCGGCAGGTCGATCGGCACGATGGTCTTCACCTGGCCAGGACGCGCCGTGAAGACGACCACGCGGTCCGCCAACGCTATCGCCTCATCGATTGAATGGGTGACGAGCAGCACCGAGGCGCCGCTGTCGCGCCATATCTGCAGCAGGAAGTCCTGCATGCGGGCCCGGGTTTGCACATCCAGCGCGGCGAAGGGCTCATCCATCATCAGCACTTTAGGGCGCATGGCGAGCGCCCTAGCGCAGGCGGCACGCTGGCGCATGCCTCCGGATAATTCGTCCGGCTTCTTGTCCAGCATGTCACCGAGGCCAACGCGCTTGAGCGTCTCGACGGCGATCTCGCGGCGCCGCACCGGCTGCACATGCTGGACAGCGAGGCCGAACGCCACATTGTCGGCGATGGTGAGCCATGGAAACAGCGAGGCTTCCTGGAAGATCAGGCCGCGTTCGGCTGAAGGTTCAGTGACCGGCTCGCCGTCGCAGAAGATGGCGCCTCCCGACACGTCCTCAAGGCCGGCGATCATGTAGAGCAGCGTGGACTTGCCGCAGCCCGAAGGTCCCAGCAGCACGATGAACTCACCGGGCGCGACATCGAAGCTGAGGTCGCGCAGCGCCTCGACCGGGGCGCGGCCCTCGGGCGTCCAGCGCTTTGTCACCGAACGGATGGAAATGGCGGGACGGCTTGTCATCGGGCGGCTCCCTGGTTGGGGGCGATCCACCACAGCATCTTGTGCTGCACCTGCCGCAGGCCCCAGTCCGAGAGAAAACCGAGCACGCCGATGATCCCCATGGTGAAGAACACCAGTCGGGCATTGAAGGTGGAGCGCGCCATCGAGGTGATCTGGCCAAGGCCGGTGCCGACACCGACCGTCTCGGCGATGAGCACCACCATCCAGGCGGCGAAGAGGTTGAGGCGCAGCGTCATGAACAGGCTGGGCAGGATGGCGGGCAGGATCACCCGCCAGAATGTCTGGCGCCGTGTCGCGCCCATGATGCGGGCAACATGGATGTAGTTTTTCGGCACGCTCTCGATCTGTGCGCCGGTCGACAGCACGATCGCGAAGAACACCGTGATGAAGACCAGAAACACCGCCGGCACGTCGCCGATGCCGAACACGAAGATCGCCACCGGCAGCCAGGCGACCGGCGAGATCGGCGCGAGCAGGAGAATGGTCGGTAGCAGGAGGTTACGAGCCGGCTTGATATAATGGATGGTCGCCCCCACCGCGACGCCGCAGATGAAGCCCAGCGTCAGGCCGAGCACCACGCGCATTGTGGTCCAGCCCATGGTGATCAGCAGCGCCTGCACCCCGCCGCCGGTCGCCACGCTGCCGATGCGGTTCGACCGGTCGAAATATTGCAGTGTGCCCGGAATGTCGGAGAGAAACAGATGCGGCGGCGGAAGCAGTAGCGGATTGGCGTAGCCGAGCGCCCAGAGCAACTCCCATATGCCGGTGAAAAGGCCGATCGAGACGATACCCCAGCCGAGCGTCGCCAGGCGTCGCCGCCACGTCGGTGACAATGTGGCGCCCCCCTTTTGCACCGGCGCAGCAGGGCCGAGGGAGGTGGGATCGACTTCAGCGCTCATGGTCATGGCGTCCTTCCGAAATCTCGCGTGACGATACGATCGGCCGGGCAACTGGGCGCCCGGCCGATGGAACGGCTCGTCAGGCCGACTTCAGCTTCAGGCCATCATAGAGTGCCTTGTTCTCAGCGACGACGGCTTCGAGCAGGCTCCAGTCGAAGGCCGCCTGGTCGGGCAGCTTCTTGATGTAGCCGAGTTCCTTCATCGACTGGCCGCGATCGATGATGAACTGCGTCTGGTTGCGTTGATCAACGACGATCGGCTGCTTGGCAGAGGCGTCGACCGCCGCTTCCATGCTGGTCTTGTAGTATTTGCCGACGGTGTCCTTGAGCGCTGCTGTCTTGTCGGCTTCCGCCTGGGACTGGGCGACGAACAGCGCCTTGATGACCGCCTTCACGGCCGCGGGATTGCTTTCCAGCAGCGGTGTCCGCACGGCCAGCACGCAATCGGAATAGCCCTTGCCATAGACGTCGGTGCCGTTGGAGAGCACGGCAGCGCCCTTGCGGTTGAGGACGCACTGGGAGGCGTAGGGTTCGATGTGACAGATCGCGTCGATGGCGCCGGCGATGAAGGCCTGAGCCAGTTCCGGCGACGTATCGAGGTACTTGATCTGCACGTCGTTGAAGGAAAGGCTTGCCTTCTTCAAGTAGTCATAGGGCAATACTTCCAGCGTGTCGGCCTGGAAGGTGCCGAATGTCTTCCCCTTGAGATCTGCAGCCGACTTGATTCCCTCCTTGGCGACGATCATGCAGCCTTCGACACCGCCACCGGCGATGATCTTTACCGGAGCGCCGGCATCGTACAGCGTCATGAAGTTCGAATAGGGGATCATCGACATGTCGACGAGGCCTGCGCCGAACATGGTGGTGATCTCGGTATTCGACGGAGTGACGACGAACTCGAGATCGACGCCATCGGCCTTGGTCAGCTCCCGCTCCTTGGCGAGGAAGATGCCCATGTTGCAGAAGCCGGATCCGTGCGTCGCCTTGATGGTGACGCCGGCGGCATTGGCGGTGGTGGGCGATAGCAAGGCGGCTAAGGCCGGCGGCAGCGCAATGCTCGCCGCGGCGCCCGCCATGGTCGATTTCAGGAAGCTACGGCGTGAGAAATTACGAAAGAAGGTCCCGTCACGATCGCACATGATCCCCTCCGGATCTTGAGAACCGATATGACCTCGTCCTGCTCAGCTCGATCATGTCGATCTGGCGGATCACGCCGATACGGCACGCACGCCGACACCAGCGGGACCCGCGAACGGGATCACGATGATGGGCACGCCAACCCAAGAGAGCATTTTCGCCCTGCGCTACAGGCTACAGCGAAAGCAACTAAACCATATATCTGGAAAACATAAAGTAAAGCATTATATCATTAAAGTATGAAAACGATAAAATGCCCTATATTGGGTCATTTTTGAACCGCTCTGCATAATTGGTGGGCACACCGAGGCTATCGAGCAGAGTACGTAATGGAAACCAGAAGTGCTTTCGCACCGAGGTTTCCGCTGAACGATCCAGATGGTTCGAGGCACGGAGTTCGTTTCCCCGCGACCTTGATCTGTACGTGTACGGAACGATAAAATCGACTTTTCGCGGCTCAAAGCCCCAGACCTGTCTTACGACCAAGGCTCCACTCGACGCCGCCACCGTCGCGGGAGACACAGGAGATGTGGCGGCCGATCTGCTTCTCCAGCACGGGCTGCCAAGGCACGAGCTGGCAGCCAAGGCCATCGTCGATCATGGCGAAGCGTCCGCTGGCGAGGTTGATAGAGCCGGTTAGCCGGCCGGACACATACTCGCCGACTTGACTGGGGGTGTAGTTGAGGCCTCGCTCTTTCGCCATCGCTCGGCCGACCCGCTCCACTTCGGCGGCCTCAAGGCGGGCCAGGATGTCGCGCGGCGCCCGTACGTTGCCGTTTTCCAGTCGAACGGCATGGCCCTGATCGACCAGGCTCTGGCGGCGGCGCTCCAGCGCCGCACTGACCTCGCCCCCGAAACCGGCGACGGACAGCTCGGTGCGCTGGCGCGAGGCCAGTTCCCGGTCGAGCCAGGTCGCGCCATCGCTGGCGACCTGCTGGTCGAGATCAAAGGCTGAGAGCGTGCGTACCGCGAAGTCCTTCCTTTGGGTGTGTGCGTCATGGGCGATGCCACGCTCGGGCAGGTCGTCCGGGATCTGCCAATGGTCGGCATCAATGCGCTCGACGTGACCGGCACGGCGCAGCGCTTCGAGCCGGCGCACATGGGCGCGGATGAAGGCATCGGGATCGCCGCGCTGCTGCTCGATCGCCGGGCGCGCCGCTTCTAGGTGCTCGCTGGGCCGGTAGATGCCGCCGCTTCGCTCGGCCATGGTCGCGATGTTGAGGTCCGCCGGACGTGGGTCGGACCGTGTCGGCAGCGGGTCAAGCGCGACGATGTGGCCGCGCTTGTTGTCGTCCAGCCGGGAGGCGTCGCTGGTCTCGACATGATGGGTGCGTCCGTCCACGCCATCGATGACTAGATAGAACCGCTCGCCCATCTCATCCCCAGCCAATCCCTTGTCGAGCACGCGACCGACAAGGGCATGCGAGATGCGGCTGCCATGGGTGACGTACTGCGCGGTGCCACGCTCGTCAGCGAGCCCATGATCGGCCAGCGCGCGGTGCATGGTGCGCAGGATATCCTCGCGCTCGCCCATCGCCCGAAGAGTGCTCTCGGCCCTCTCCGCGAGGCTCCAGCGTCCCGGCTCGATCTCCTCGGCGACGCCAAAGCTCTCCAGCCGCTTCAACCGGTCAATGAGGACAAGCCGGTTGGTCCTCACGAGATAGCTGTCGCCAGCGTCGGGCCGCAGGTCCAGGACGCCATGTTCGCGCTGGTCAGCGATCAATATGCGGTCAAGCCGAGTGAGGCGGTCGGCATCCACCTCATAGCGTAGTTTGTTCTGCAGCTCGATTTCGGTCTGAGGACCGAGCTCCAGCGTCATTAGTTCGCTCGCCCGATGGCGGATGCCATGGGCGATGTAGTCACCGGCAATGTTGAGGATGCGTCCATCATCCAGCACGCCGCGGACGAGGATATGGCTGTGCGGGTGACCGGTGTTGTGATGATCGACGGCGATCCAATCCAGCTTGGTGCCGAGGTCGCTCTCCATGTGCTGCATCAGGTCACGGGTGAAGCGCTTCAGGTCGCCGAGTTCAGCGGCGTCCTCCGGCGCGACGATGAAGCGGAACTGGTGGCGATCCTCGCCACTCCGCTCGACGAAGGCCTTGGCGTCGACCTCGTCACCGAGCGCCGAGTAAGCACGCCCTTTCTCGCCGTCGCGGGTCACGCCATCACGTTCAAGGTAGCGCAGATGCGCACCGACCGCGCCAGCCGAGACCGCGCCCCGCATCTTCGTGCTACGGCCGCTCTTCCTACCGGCCAGCTTCACCACCCGCGCCTTGACCACGACGCGGCGGGAGCGGAACCGGCCTGATGAGCCACTCTGCCATCCGCCACTATCGCGCGGCAGCGACGCCACAGTCTTCGCGCCACGACCGCGTGCGTTGAACCGGCCGCCACCGCATGTCTGACCAGCAAACCCACCGTCGAAGCGCGCGCCGCAAGCATTGCGTGCGGCGATCAGCGCTTGCTGAACGAACGGCAGCTCGTGCGTCTTCAGCCGCGTCCCCCGGCTTCGCGGCCGGCCGGGCTTGATACGGAAATTATCCTCGTCGCGGCGTGTCATGACCACAGGTTTGGCCGCGTAAACGCCTCCGGCAAGTGGAAAATCACCCGAGCAAAGTATAGCGTGGAAACGTCGGCTATGGCGCGCGGCCGGCGGAGGGCACATTGGGCGTTCGCGCGAAAACCAGAAACTTATCAATTGCTTGAACGATCACTGTGCAAATTCGCACCGTCCAAAAAGCCTCTTAGCCTCGTTTTCCGGAACGGAAAACAACGTGCAGACAACACATTAAAGGCACCGCCCGCGCGGATTGAAAATCCGCTTTATCTTGCCCTCAATCCCCTATTCTAAACTGTCGGCGAACTTAAACTCAAGACGCGCACCAAATATACTACGAAGAGCCAGCAAAGCAAACTATGCTGCCGCCAGAGGTAACCCTGAAGACGCCAAGGCCGCCTTAGCTCACCAACTTCGTAGGGCGCGCAATCATCGATGCCGTGAGTTTGCGGTCGTAAGCCGCCTGAGTCGCAGCCGCGCTGCCACCGAAGCTGCATCGACAATGCGAACGAGCGTCCGCCGCCGTGCAGCGAAGTTGCCGTCGAAGTGCAAAATGCGCGCGATTTCATTGCGCGCAGACTGCAGCTGGCGGAGCTTATTCGGACGCGGCCGGCTTGCGGAAGCGCACACCGGCGCCGGCACCGTTCTCCGCGATGAAATCGATGCCGGAGGCTTCGAGGGACAGTGCGAGCGCCTGGATGATCGATGCAGATATGGAGGTTGACCCTCGCTCAAACTGCACGATCGTGCGCAATCCGACCTTCGACAAGTCAGCCAAATCCTGCTGCGAAATATCAAGCAACGCACGCGCGGCACGAACTTGGGCTGGCGTAACTTTCATCAATCAACATGTCTCGTTTGCGCAAAATGCGCAGATATGCCCATAATGAGAAGCGGCTGAGCGAGTGCTGTCACACTCACCCAGCCTGACCACAACCCTAGCTGCTTGGAGCTCGGATCATGGCTGATTCTGAGATTACCACGACTCTGCCACGACCATCCCGAAGGGACCTTCTCTCTGCCGCCCTCCTGTCGATCGGGGGCACATCCTTCGACAATCCGGCTGCAGCCGCGCCGCAGGACGACCGCGCAACGGATGCGGCTGTGCTTGCATGGACGGCGTGGCGCGCTGCGCATCGGCATACGCTCGCCCTGTGCCGGAAGCAGCAGCGATTGGAATCCGAACTCGCGCGGACGATCGGATTTCCGCAGGCGGTTCTTGCGGCAGACGAATTAATCCGTAGGCGACCTTGGGAGAGACCGCTTTCAGGATCACCATTGGCCCTTTGAGTCGCAGAAAGAGGATCAATCCGAACGCGGCTACCTGCGCCGGTTCCCTCATCATCCGGCAGGACCGCCACGCTCGCCTCCGCGGGAAACTCCGATACGTCCAGTCGATCGCCGGTGCCGAATGGAGGTTCTGGATATGAGGCCTGAAGGCGAACTGAGCCCGGATCTTCGGTGTGCTGTGCCGTGCTCCGACATTTGTGTTTATCGGCGTCCCGTACCCTTCGTGATGGAAGCGGAAACACGTCTCTCCACGGAGGCCCGCCGCGGCAGCCGACCATTCAAGACCATATAAGCCATGAGTCCGATCAGTAGGCCCCAGAACGCGCCGCCGATTCCGAACAGGCTGATCTTCGCCGCAGAAGCGAGAAAGGTGATCAGGGCCGCCTCGCGAGATGTCGGGTCCGCCATTGCACCAGCGAGAGAGCCGCCGATCGTACCCAGCAAGGCGAGACCCGCGAGCGTGGCAATGAACGTTGCGGGGAACGCCATGAAGACTGAGGCAAGCGTTACCCCGAATATACCGACGGCGATGTAGAGCAGGCCGGCCGCGATACCCGCGATCCAGCGCCTTGATGGATCCGGGTGGGATTCCTTGCCGGTGCATATCGCAGCCGTGATCGCGGCCACGTTGAAGGCGTGCGAAGCGAATGGTGCCATGATCAGCGAGCCGATCCCCGTCACCGTGACGATCGGGTTGGCGCTGGTTTTGAAGCCGTCGTTTCGTAACACCAGCATTCCCGGCATGTATTGCCCGGTGAGGGTGATGAGAAACAATGGCAGCGCAACGCTGAGTAGCGCATTGAGCGTGAACACCGGCATGGTGAACACAGGGGCAGCGAAGCTTAGTTGCAGGCCAGAGAGGTTCACATGGCCCTGGGTCAGGAGGAAAGCCAGCCCGATCACCAGAATGCCGACCACCGCGTAGCGCGCGGTAAAACGCTTCAGGACAAGATAAGCGACGATCAGGACACCTACCAGCATCGGATCCACCCCTGCACCGCCGAAGGCGCCTATGCCGAACTGAAGCAGGATTCCGGCGAGCAGTCCCGACGCGATTCCGGGAGGGATCAGCTTGATCACTTTCTCGAAATAGCCCGACATGCCGAGAGCGGCGAATGCGGCGGCCGAGATGACATAAGCACCGATGGCCTCCGCGTAGGGTGTTGTCGCGAGAGCCGTGACGAGGAAAGCGGCGCCGGGCGTGGACCAGGCCGTGATGATTGGCTCGCGGTAGCGCCAGCTCAGATAAACACCCGTCACGCCCACCCCGATTGAGACGGACCATACCCAGGAGGCCGTCAGCTCCGGGCTCAGCCCGGCGACACGTGCGGCTTGAAAGACAAGGATGAAGGTTCCGCCATAATTGACGATAACGGAAATAAGCCCGGCGACGATGGGATGTAAAACATCATTGACGCGAGCGGAAATTTCTGTGGAGCGTACCGACATAATGGGAGGCCGATTTCTTCAAGAGATATAATGTTGCAGCGTGATTCCTGAATAGACAAGCAACATGCCAGATGAAAGATCGTGACTTATCTCGAATATGTCATGCGCTTTCCATGAAGCGGCGGCGATCAACGGTGGGGAACCGCGAGTCGCAGACCGTCCAATGCCGGCTCGACGCGCACCTGGCAGCAGAGCCGCGAGGTGGCGCGGACATGGAAGGCGCAGTCGAGCATGTCGGCTTCGCCGTCGGAGGGGGTGTCCAGACGGTCGATCCATTCCGGGTCGATCCAGACGTGGCAGGTCGCGCAGGCGACCGAACCCTCGCACTCGCCCTCGATGCCGATGTCGAGCGGGCGCAGCGCCTCCATTATCGAAAGCCCGTCCTTCGCCTCGACCGTCATCTCGCGGCCTTCGGAATCCGTCACGATAAGGGTGGTCATCACTTGTCTCCGATCCGGGGCGGGCGCCGCCGGTGAAGCGGCCGGCGGACCTCGATGGCCGCCGCCGCGCGCAATATGTCGGCCTCGAACCCCATGCGGCCGATGATCTGCACGCCGACGGGAAGGCCCGTGGCGGTGAAGCCGATCGGAACGGAGGCGGCCGGCTGCCCGGTCATGTTCCAGGGATAGGTGTAGGGGCACCAGCTCCAGTCCTCGTCCGCAAAGCCCTCCGGAGTGGCGCGGTCCAAGGCGTAGGGCGGCACGGGCATGACGGGCCCGACCAGAAGATCGAACCGGGTGAAGAACGCCTTGGCCGCCGCCGTGATCGCCAGGCGCTGCTCGAGCGCGCGCTGATAGGCGACAAGGCCGGTTGCCCGTCCGGCAATGGCGACGCGCTGCAGCAGCGGATCGAGCAGGGACTGCTTTTCCGGTGCGAAGCCATCCACGGTCTGCGCGCAGGCCGTCTGCCAGAAGATCTGGAACGGCTCGAACGGGTCGACCGGCCAGACCGGATCGTCCTGCGCGACCAAGGCCCCGGCATCCGCGAGCAGCGGCCCGGCCTGTGCCACCAGTGCGTCGACCTCCCGGTCGATCAGCGGCGCCGAGCAGCCGAGCCGCGGCGAGATCGCCACCCGCAGCCCGGAGAGGTTCGGGTTCGCGAGATCCCGCGGCGGCGCGAACGGCACTGGCCAGGCGAAGGGATCGCGCGGCTCGGGCCGGCTCATGATGTCGAGCATGAGCGCGGCGTCGGCGACGGTGCGCGCCATGGGACCGACCACCGAATGCGGCATGTCGCTGTCCGGCGGGAA